>ENA-UOJL01003528-UOJL01003528.1-human-gut-metagenome-genome-assembly--contig:-P47-NODE-3528-length-10875-cov-6.306285_pt1 | contig 10875 bp, 8 predicted proteins | sample MGYA00242347_ERZ723894 | MGnify/ENA metagenome assembly ERZ723894
TGTCATGTTGCAACAAAATAGATGACATCTGTAACTGTTATTATTTTAGCATATTCGTTATAATTTGTCAAGAGTTTTTCAATAATTAATTTAAAAAACTTTTATTTCATAATTTTCTCAATTTTGCAGGTATGACCTTTCTGATCGTCATAGTTGATTCCGACAAGAAGTATCTCTCCTGAATATTCAGAGACCTTATGAAGATAATCATTATCTTTGATTTGCTGAGTTGCTTCTTCTGCTGAATGACCTTTTTTAAGTTCAATTATCATCGCAGGCAAATTTCGTCCGTTTCTCGGTATGAAAACCAAATCTGCGAATCCGTTTCCTGTTGCAAGTTCACGATGTATTATATAATCTTTTCTTGCCGAATAATAGGCAAGTGAGATCACGCAGCTTAAAGAATTTTCATCATTGTATTTCAAGATAGACGTATTGTCAGAATGAACTTTTGCTATCATTTCGGCGACTTTTTCTTCATCACATTTTAGTGTCAGATCAAGAAGTCTTGACGAAGCATTGATAGCATCCATAACTTCTTCCCAGCCGCCATCTTCTATTGAGTTTATAAATTCCTGCTGAACTTCGCTGTTCGGAATCCAGACTTCACCGTTTGTCATATCATATGTCAGATATCCTAAATGGACAAGCAGCGTCAAAACATCATCGGCACTACTGAAACTTGCCATATCATTTTGGAACTTTCCAATATTAACTTTGATTCTTTTACCGGCTATCATATTAATTATTTTTTCACGAAGCCCATCAAAATTCATTTGAATGTATACTTTCAATGCTTCATATGTTTCGGTCGAAGTCCAATAGCTGTCATAATCATGTCCCGTCATAGACATAACCACCGAACGTGGATTATAAATAGACAAACCTTTCAGATTATATCCATCGTACCAACGTTTTGTTTCATCATACGGCATATTATATCTCTCACAAAGTTCTGCCACTTCTGATTCGGTAAATCCTGTAAATTCTGCATATTCACGAGGATTTGTCATCGTAATTTCCGTAAACATATTCAGAGCAGAATGTTCTCCATATTTTTTTATTGGCAGAATTCCGGTTGCATAAACAAGAGCGGCATAACTTTGATTTTTTAAAAGCACCTTTAAAAAATCAAGATATTCCTTCTGTGCTTTTGAGTCATCCTTATTTTTCCTGAATATACAATCCCACTCATCAATAATAAAGATAAACGGTATCTTAAACTGTGCAAACGCTTTTTCAAGCACATTAACAAGATTTACACGTCTTGGCATTTTTAAACCCGGCATTTCTTCAGTTATTTCATCGATAACATCTTCTTCAATAAATCGAATCATATCATTAATATTTTTCGCTTCTTCAAGATACTTTATCATATTTAAATGAATAACATTATATTTATTCAAATGCTTTTCAAAAGACGGATCATCAGCAATCTTATAACCGCTGAACATCTGTCTCGAATCACAACCTCTGCTGTAGTAAGCCACAAGCATATCTGCTGCCATTGACTTTCCAAAACGTCTCGGACGACTGACACAAACATATTTATTTGTCGTTCTTATAACTTTATTCGTAACTCTGATCAGTTCAGTCTTATCAACATAGATTTCAGAATTCAGCGCTTCCTGAAAATCAACATTATCAGGATTAAGATAAATTCCCATAGCCCGACCTCCAATCGTTTTCTCTTTATAAATATTATACATCAAATCCAAGAGAAAATCAACTGTTTAATCAATAAAATTATCTGTTCTCCGCAGTTCTTTTTCCTCAACATCAATATAATCCTTCACAAGCTGTTCAGCTTCGTCAATGCTATTTTCAAGCAGTTCATATCCAACTGCAGCATTGAAAACATTTACAGGAATATCAATGTCCTGAGTGAATATTTCAACGATAAAACCATCACATTCTAAAGTTCTCCCCTGCCTGTCTCGGCGTGGAACTTTTGCATCTGTAATGCGAATTTCAAAGCCCTTATAATTAATATATATCCACCTCTCATTCAAGCGACATCTGAAAATCATCTTCCATAAATTCTTCGGATTCACAAAGTTCCGACTGCTGATACTCAACCGATCTGACAAGTGCATCATGAAGATATTTTGTATCCATTCCGTTGTCCTCGTAGCCCTTTTTTATCCCATTGTAATACTGTGCAGTCGGCGGCGCGATGCCCCTATAATTCATCAAATACGCCATTCCCTCACGAATTTTTCCGTTGACTTCCATTTCAAAAATTTCTTTGCGGTAAAGTCGTGGAAAACTCTCGTAGTGGTTCAGATTTATCTCATCCTGCTGATCTATCTCCCACATCAGAACTGGAACTTGTGCTCCCTTCTTCGGAACGATCGTTGCCACTCCCCTGAACTCCAGTTCATAGTCGGGAATCATCGCAGTTCCTATGACTTTTGAATTGGGACATCTTCTTGCCATCTGTTCAAGGTTTATATTACTTCCATACGCTAAATACAGCCTTTTGTACTCCATTTTTATCACGCTCCTACATAGTCATTTCAAATTCGTTTTCTTCTTCAAAACTCTGTTCAGAATCGCTCTCAGCGGCTTGTAAATTTTCATCGGTTACATTTTCGATTTCTTGTCTTACCTCGCTTACAGGCTCAACACGCTGCTCTCGGGCGGCGATACGCTCTTGTTTCAGACGTTCACGCTGTTTTATCGCATCTTCAGGATGCCGCCACAGGCTATTGCCGTATCGAACACCGCCACAATGAATCCGCAGACAAACAGCATCCATGCAAGACCGTGAAACAGCGATATGAACGCCTGGACCCACGAAAGGCTGAAAATATCGCTCGTTGTGCCGTTGATAAACTCAAATAAATCGGCGATCGCTCCGTAAATCAAGTTGAACAGCCAGTTGAACATTATGTCCCAGATTTCGTCGGTAATTGCGTCCACCGCCGAGCCGACCGTGCTGTCCCAAAGTCCCGATATTCCGTCACTTATCCAGTCAACGGCGTCGCCTATCCAGTCAAACATTTTGCTTCACTCCTATCTCACCCTTGATTTTGTACAGCGAACTGCGTTGTCCGCCCAGAGTATGAAATCTTGCTTTTCTTTCAAGCAAGCCGTATTCTTCAAGTTCGGTAAATGCCCTGTATACCGTGCTTTTTGACAGATTCAGATCTCCGGCTATCCTGCGTATTGCAGGAAAACATTCGCCGTTTTTATCCGCACGATTGGCAAGATAGCAGTACACTGAGACCGCCTTGTGTGAGAGTCCCAGATCGTAAATTCTTCTTGGCAAAATCAATTTTTATCAGCTCCAGTTCTTATTTTCATTTTCTGCGGCGCGGAGAGTTCCTCAAATTCTTCTTCGTCTTGAGCGCAAAATTGCCCGCGGGGGCTCCCCGCTTTTTGCGGATATTTAATCTCAATATCTTTTATCAATTCGTCGCGTTCCTTGTAGGAAACTGCCCTTGCGGTCTTATCGGGCAGCCTGTATTCTTCCCCGAATTTTATGCCCCATTTGAAGTACAATTTAAGCGGCGATATCATGGGATGCGTGCCTGTTTTCATGACAATAAACTGTCCTTTCGGCATGGATTTCAGCTCGTCCACAGTAAGCAGCGGTCTGCCGATCATTTGCAGCGACTGCGATTTTTCTTTTCCGCAGGACACAGAACCGCTCTGCACGGTTTGCTCGCCCAACGCTTTGGACAGTACCTCCGCTGATTGGGAATTAGGCGCAAAACCGCCGAATATCGTCAATTGCGTGTTATCCGTGATTATCTCCATTCCCTGCTTTCCGTAGTTCTGTTCAAGTTGCGCGAATATTGATTTCCGCAATATTGTATGAAATAGCACTTTTGCTGCCAAAATCGTAAACGTGTAGACCGTCGAAAATAGCAACACCGTTGGCATTGGTAACCGCATTTTTCGTATGTTCCACGCCATTTTCAGTCCATGAAATTTTAAATTCACGATCTCCGACAATCCCGTCCTCAGCGGTCTTGTTGATTCTGATTATACCGCTTGTGATGTCCTCCTTGTCGCTGACGTATTTGATATGTGTACCCTCAGTCCTGATAAAAGGCTCTCCGAACTCGGTAGTTATCTCCACATCGCCATATTTTCCGTGCCACATTATAAATTCTGCAACGTCGTTGATACTGCGGAGATTTCTGTTTCCGTTAATAGAATGACCTACGAGTTTTTCGTTGTTTTCCAACTGGAGTTTATGAAATTTATCCACGTAAAGCACGAGCGATAAACTTCGGCCGTTATCCCATTTCATCAACGCCTGAGCCATATCATCAATTGCAATGATAGTTCCCTTAGTTCCTGCTGATATCGGCTGCGGATCGTCCATATCTGCATCAAGCTGAATCCTCGTACCTGCCGGATATCGGCAGCGGTAATGCCGCAGTTCGCTTTCACTTGGAATCCTATTCATAGTGCCAACCTCCTTAACGTGTTATAACGAAAGACCGCCGATACTCATATTTTCTTCGATATCAGCGGCCATATCTTCAATTTCTTCTTTTGTATTTACTGTCATGTCAGGCTGAAACGGAATATCAAGGCTATTCACCTCAACTGAGACTATGCCGTCCATTTGACTGAGTTTCTGTGCGACTGCATGAGTCATTATATCCCTTATCTCATTGAAATCGCAATTGAGGTCCTGCAAAACATCGTCGATTGTAAAATCTCTACAGCCTTGACGAACGGCATCTGCTATCCTCTCTGCCAGCTCACTTAACAGATCACAGAGCTGCTTTTCACTGTTTGTCAGCGACATTTCGGGATTCTGATGCTTTTCCACAAGCTCTTTGGCTCTTGGTATATACTGAGCGTACCGGGCATAAGATGCCCCATCGGATTCGATCAACATACCGTCGCCTTGTTCCTGATCGTAGATCAGCAGGCAATGATAAATGCCATCGCCGTCGCAGTACATCAGATTAACATTCTTGCCAATCAGATCATTGTCACACAGCGGATGCCTTTTCAGATTATCAAACTCGTCATGAGAAACTGCTATTGCTTTCTCCACCACGCAGGATTTTGTCCTGAACTCCAACTCCTTTCGGAGCAGATTTGTGTTGATCACAAGTTTGTTATCATTATCCATTTTACCACATTCCTTTCCTTAAAAACAAAAAGAGCCGTTTTTATCGGTTTCTCAACTTTGTGAGATACCAACAAAAACGGCTCTTAAACTTTGTATACTATTTTTTACCCTATTTTCCGGATTTTTCTCTTTACTAACGATGATTCTTCCATAATCGCCCCTGCAATCTCTTTGACGTGGGTTCAAATCCGGTTCTATGGCAAATGTCATCTACGGTTTTTACTATAAATTTTTTGGTGATCAGATGCAAAAAATCCCCGATATTTCGGGGATTTTTGCGTTGTCATCTATTTTGCTGCAACAAGTTGTCATGTTGCAACAAAATAGATGACATCTGTAACTGTTATTATTTTAGCATATTCGTTATAATTTGTCAAGAGTTTTTCAATAATTAATTTAAAAAACTTTTATTTCATAATTTTCTCAATTTTGCAGGTATGACCTTTCTGATCGTCATAGTTGATTCCGACAAGAAGTATCTCTCCTGAATATTCAGAGACCTTATGAAGATAATCATTATCTTTGATTTGCTGAGTTGCTTCTTCTGCTGAATGACCTTTTTTAAGTTCAATTATCATCGCAGGCAAATTTCGTCCGTTTCTCGGTATGAAAACCAAATCTGCGAATCCGTTTCCTGTTGCAAGTTCACGATGTATTATATAATCTTTTCTTGCCGAATAATAGGCAAGTGAGATCACGCAGCTTAAAGAATTTTCATCATTGTATTTCAAGATAGACGTATTGTCAGAATGAACTTTTGCTATCATTTCGGCGACTTTTTCTTCATCACATTTTAGTGTCAGATCAAGAAGTCTTGACGAAGCATTGATAGCATCCATAACTTCTTCCCAGCCGCCATCTTCTATTGAGTTTATAAATTCCTGCTGAACTTCGCTGTTCGGAATCCAGACTTCACCGTTTGTCATATCATATGTCAGATATCCTAAATGGACAAGCAGCGTCAAAACATCATCGGCACTACTGAAACTTGCCATATCATTTTGGAACTTTCCAATATTAACTTTGATTCTTTTACCGGCTATCATATTAATTATTTTTTCACGAAGCCCATCAAAATTCATTTGAATGTATACTTTCAATGCTTCATATGTTTCGGTCGAAGTCCAATAGCTGTCATAATCATGTCCCGTCATAGACATAACCACCGAACGTGGATTATAAATAGACAAACCTTTCAGATTATATCCATCGTACCAACGTTTTGTTTCATCATACGGCATATTATATCTCTCACAAAGTTCTGCCACTTCTGATTCGGTAAATCCTGTAAATTCTGCATATTCACGAGGATTTGTCATCGTAATTTCCGTAAACATATTCAGAGCAGAATGTTCTCCATATTTTTTTATTGGCAGAATTCCGGTTGCATAAACAAGAGCGGCATAACTTTGATTTTTTAAAAGCACCTTTAAAAAATCAAGATATTCCTTCTGTGCTTTTGAGTCATCCTTATTTTTCCTGAATATACAATCCCACTCATCAATAATAAAGATAAACGGTATCTTAAACTGTGCAAACGCTTTTTCAAGCACATTAACAAGATTTACACGTCTTGGCATTTTTAAACCCGGCATTTCTTCAGTTATTTCATCGATAACATCTTCTTCAATAAATCGAATCATATCATTAATATTTTTCGCTTCTTCAAGATACTTTATCATATTTAAATGAATAACATTATATTTATTCAAATGCTTTTCAAAAGACGGATCATCAGCAATCTTATAACCGCTGAACATCTGTCTCGAATCACAACCTCTGCTGTAGTAAGCCACAAGCATATCTGCTGCCATTGACTTTCCAAAACGTCTCGGACGACTGACACAAACATATTTATTTGTCGTTCTTATAACTTTATTCGTAACTCTGATCAGTTCAGTCTTATCAACATAGATTTCAGAATTCAGCGCTTCCTGAAAATCAACATTATCAGGATTAAGATAAATTCCCATAGCCCGACCTCCAATCGTTTTCTCTTTATAAATATTATACATCAAATCCAAGAGAAAATCAACTGTTTAATCAATAAAATTATCTGTTCTCCGCAGTTCTTTTTCCTCAACATCAATATAATCCTTCACAAGCTGTTCAGCTTCGTCAATGCTATTTTCAAGCAGTTCATATCCAACTGCAGCATTGAAAACATTTACAGGAATATCAATGTCCTGAGTGAATATTTCAACGATAAAACCATCACATTCTAAAGTTCTCCCCTGCCTGTCTCGGCGTGGAACTTTTGCATCTGTAATGCGAATTTCAAAGCCCTTATAATTAATATATATCCACCTCTCATTCAAGCGACATCTGAAAATCATCTTCCATAAATTCTTCGGATTCACAAAGTTCCGACTGCTGATACTCAACCGATCTGACAAGTGCATCATGAAGATATTTTGTATCCATTCCGTTGTCCTCGTAGCCCTTTTTTATCCCATTGTAATACTGTGCAGTCGGCGGCGCGATGCCCCTATAATTCATCAAATACGCCATTCCCTCACGAATTTTTCCGTTGACTTCCATTTCAAAAATTTCTTTGCGGTAAAGTCGTGGAAAACTCTCGTAGTGGTTCAGATTTATCTCATCCTGCTGATCTATCTCCCACATCAGAACTGGAACTTGTGCTCCCTTCTTCGGAACGATCGTTGCCACTCCCCTGAACTCCAGTTCATAGTCGGGAATCATCGCAGTTCCTATGACTTTTGAATTGGGACATCTTCTTGCCATCTGTTCAAGGTTTATATTACTTCCATACGCTAAATACAGCCTTTTGTACTCCATTTTTATCACGCTCCTACATAGTCATTTCAAATTCGTTTTCTTCTTCAAAACTCTGTTCAGAATCGCTCTCAGCGGCTTGTAAATTTTCATCGGTTACATTTTCGATTTCTTGTCTTACCTCGCTTACAGGCTCAACACGCTGCTCTCGGGCGGCGATACGCTCTTGTTTCAGACGTTCACGCTGTTTTATCGCATCTTCAGGATGCCGCCACAGGCTATTGCCGTATCGAACACCGCCACAATGAATCCGCAGACAAACAGCATCCATGCAAGACCGTGAAACAGCGATATGAACGCCTGGACCCACGAAAGGCTGAAAATATCGCTCGTTGTGCCGTTGATAAACTCAAATAAATCGGCGATCGCTCCGTAAATCAAGTTGAACAGCCAGTTGAACATTATGTCCCAGATTTCGTCGGTAATTGCGTCCACCGCCGAGCCGACCGTGCTGTCCCAAAGTCCCGATATTCCGTCACTTATCCAGTCAACGGCGTCGCCTATCCAGTCAAACATTTTGCTTCACTCCTATCTCACCCTTGATTTTGTACAGCGAACTGCGTTGTCCGCCCAGAGTATGAAATCTTGCTTTTCTTTCAAGCAAGCCGTATTCTTCAAGTTCGGTAAATGCCCTGTATACCGTGCTTTTTGACAGATTCAGATCTCCGGCTATCCTGCGTATTGCAGGAAAACATTCGCCGTTTTTATCCGCACGATTGGCAAGATAGCAGTACACTGAGACCGCCTTGTGTGAGAGTCCCAGATCGTAAATTCTTCTTGGCAAAATCAATTTTTATCAGCTCCAGTTCTTATTTTCATTTTCTGCGGCGCGGAGAGTTCCTCAAATTCTTCTTCGTCTTGAGCGCAAAATTGCCCGCGGGGGCTCCCCGCTTTTTGCGGATATTTAATCTCAATATCTTTTATCAATTCGTCGCGTTCCTTGTAGGAAACTGCCCTTGCGGTCTTATCGGGCAGCCTGTATTCTTCCCCGAATTTTATGCCCCATTTGAAGTACAATTTAAGCGGCGATATCATGGGATGCGTGCCTGTTTTCATGACAATAAACTGTCCTTTCGGCATGGATTTCAGCTCGTCCACAGTAAGCAGCGGTCTGCCGATCATTTGCAGCGACTGCGATTTTTCTTTTCCGCAGGACACAGAACCGCTCTGCACGGTTTGCTCGCCCAACGCTTTGGACAGTACCTCCGCTGATTGGGAATTAGGCGCAAAACCGCCGAATATCGTCAATTGCGTGTTATCCGTGATTATCTCCATTCCCTGCTTTCCGTAGTTCTGTTCAAGTTGCGCGAATATTGATTTCCGCAATATTGTATGAAATAGCACTTTTGCTGCCAAAATCGTAAACGTGTAGACCGTCGAAAATAGCAACACCGTTGGCATTGGTAACCGCATTTTTCGTATGTTCCACGCCATTTTCAGTCCATGAAATTTTAAATTCACGATCTCCGACAATCCCGTCCTCAGCGGTCTTGTTGATTCTGATTATACCGCTTGTGATGTCCTCCTTGTCGCTGACGTATTTGATATGTGTACCCTCAGTCCTGATAAAAGGCTCTCCGAACTCGGTAGTTATCTCCACATCGCCATATTTTCCGTGCCACATTATAAATTCTGCAACGTCGTTGATACTGCGGAGATTTCTGTTTCCGTTAATAGAATGACCTACGAGTTTTTCGTTGTTTTCCAACTGGAGTTTATGAAATTTATCCACGTAAAGCACGAGCGATAAACTTCGGCCGTTATCCCATTTCATCAACGCCTGAGCCATATCATCAATTGCAATGATAGTTCCCTTAGTTCCTGCTGATATCGGCTGCGGATCGTCCATATCTGCATCAAGCTGAATCCTCGTACCTGCCGGATATCGGCAGCGGTAATGCCGCAGTTCGCTTTCACTTGGAATCCTATTCATAGTGCCAACCTCCTTAACGTGTTATAACGAAAGACCGCCGATACTCATATTTTCTTCGATATCAGCGGCCATATCTTCAATTTCTTCTTTTGTATTTACTGTCATGTCAGGCTGAAACGGAATATCAAGGCTATTCACCTCAACTGAGACTATGCCGTCCATTTGACTGAGTTTCTGTGCGACTGCATGAGTCATTATATCCCTTATCTCATTGAAATCGCAATTGAGGTCCTGCAAAACATCGTCGATTGTAAAATCTCTACAGCCTTGACGAACGGCATCTGCTATCCTCTCTGCCAGCTCACTTAACAGATCACAGAGCTGCTTTTCACTGTTTGTCAGCGACATTTCGGGATTCTGATGCTTTTCCACAAGCTCTTTGGCTCTTGGTATATACTGAGCGTACCGGGCATAAGATGCCCCATCGGATTCGATCAACATACCGTCGCCTTGTTCCTGATCGTAGATCAGCAGGCAATGATAAATGCCATCGCCGTCGCAGTACATCAGATTAACATTCTTGCCAATCAGATCATTGTCACACAGCGGATGCCTTTTCAGATTATCAAACTCGTCATGAGAAACTGCTATTGCTTTCTCCACCACGCAGGATTTTGTCCTGAACTCCAACTCCTTTCGGAGCAGATTTGTGTTGATCACAAGTTTGTTATCATTATCCATTTTACCACATTCCTTTCCTTAAAAACAAAAAGAGCCGTTTTTATCGGTTTCTCAACTTTGTGAGATACCAACAAAAACGGCTCTTAAACTTTGTATACTATTTTTTACCCTATTTTCCGGATTTTTCTCTTTACTAACGATGATTCTTCCATAATCGCCCCTGCAATCTCTTTGACGTGGGTTCAAATCCGGTTCTATGGCAAATGTCATCTACGGTTTTTACTATAAATTTTTTGGTGATCAGATGCAAAAAATCCCCGATATTTCGGGGATTTTTGCGTTGTCATCTATTTTGCTGCAACAAGTTGTCATGTTGCAACAAAATAGATGACATCTGTAACTGTTATTATTTTAGCATATT
>ENA-UOJL01003531-UOJL01003531.1-human-gut-metagenome-genome-assembly--contig:-P47-NODE-3531-length-10863-cov-6.393320_pt1 | contig 10863 bp, 13 predicted proteins | sample MGYA00242347_ERZ723894 | MGnify/ENA metagenome assembly ERZ723894
TCAGGGCTCTGCCCTGAAACCCGCAAGGACGCTGTCCTTGACCTGCCAAAGGGTTATTTAACCCTTTGGAATCCCGGTATCAGGATGTCTGCGGCTTTTTTATGCAAAGATTACTCCTTCTTCTGATTCAACCAGTTCGCCGAGTACATATGCGTCCTCTCCGGCAGCCTTTATTGCTGCAATTGCCTTATCTGCGTCGGTTTTGTCAACTGCAACTATCATTCCGACGCCCATGTTGAACGTATTGAACATATCTCTTTCCGGAATATTTCCGCTTCTTGCGATAAGATCGAAAATAGGAAGAACATGAACGGCGTTTCTCTCGATCTTTGCGGAAAGATTCTTGGGGAGCGATCTTGGGATATTTTCATAGAATCCGCCGCCCGTGATGTGTGAGATAGACTTTACCGTAACGCTGTCGATAAGCTTCATAACTGCCTTGACGTAAATTCTTGTAGGAGTAAGAAGAGTTTCGCCAAGAGTTGCCCCGAGGTCGTCAAAGTGCATAGCAAGGTTGCTCTCGTTTACATCGAAAACTTTTCTTACAAGAGAGAAACCGTTTGAATGAACTCCGCTTGACTTGATTGCGATAAGAACGTCTCCGGCTTTCTGAGTATCGGGACGAAGAAGCTTGTCCTTATCAACAACTCCGACAGAGAATCCGGCGAGATCGTATTCATCCTCCGGCATAAGACCGGGGTGCTCTGCTGTTTCGCCGCCTATAAGAGCGCATTCCGACTGAACGCATCCCTCGGCTACGCCTGAAACGATCTGAGCGATTTTCTCCGGAATATTTCTTCCGCAGGCAATGTAATCGAGGAAGAACTGGGGTTTTGCTCCGCAGCAGATGATGTCGTTAACGCACATTGCAACGCAGTCGATACCAACGGTATCATGCTTGTCCATAATGAAAGCGATTTTGATCTTTGTACCGACGCCGTCTGTTCCGGAAACGAGAACCGGCTTGCTGATACCTGTCATATCAAGCTCAAAAAGACCGCCGAATCCGCCGATTCCGGAAAGAGCGCCCTTGGTCATAGTGCGTGCGATGTGGGTTTTCATAAGCTCAACAGCCTTATAGCCGGCAGTAACGTCAACACCGGCTTTTTTATAGCTTTCAGAAAAACTATTGTTCATGGTTAAAAGTCCTCCGTTATTTTAAAATGAAAATGGAGAAATGCATTAAACCTTGCGGCAATACAATAATATAAACCGTAGCTTAATAAATTCTCCATTCTTCTGATGATTATTCGTATAACTGCCTTAAACAATAGAGTTCCAGCTGTATGTGCAAAGCTTGCATTCAGGGATTCCGACTGCTTTTTCAGTACCCTCAAGAGTCTGGAATTCAAGGGAAGTAAGCTTCAGGCGGCGACATATCTCATCTCTGAGTCTGCGGCCTCTTTTTGTATCGGAGCTGATATATTCGGAAATATATTTTATTCCCTCTTCGCCCTCAAATTCGTTGATTATCTGACGTGCGATAAGCTCCAATTCTGATGTGCTTCTTGAGAAATTCAGATATTTACAGCCGTACATGATAGGCGGACAGGCTGAACGCATATGAATTTCTTTTGCGCCGTGTTCATAAAGAAACTCAACGGTTTCTCTCATCTGAGTTCCGCGAACGATACTGTCATCGACAAAGAGAAGTTTCTTACCGTTGATAAGCTCGTGAACCGGAATGAGCTTCATTTTGGCTACCTGATTTCGGATATTCTGATTTGTCGGCATAAAGCTTCTCGGCCATGTAGGAGTATACTTGATGAACGGACGTGCAAAGGGGATTCCGCTTCTGTTTGCATAACCGATAGCGTGTGGCGTTCCGGAATCCGGGATTCCGCAGATGTAATCAACATCGGGAAGTCTGCCGGCTTTTATATCGTTTTCAGCCATGATCTCGCCGTTGCGTGTTCTCATAACTTCAACGTTCACGCCTTCGTAAACGGCGTTCGGATAGCCGTAATATGTCCAGAGGAAGGTGCATATCTTCATCTTAGAGGGATCGCCTGCGCTGATAGTTTCACAGCTTTCAGCAGTTATTTCAACGATCTCTCCGGCTTCAAGCTCTTTATATGTTTCGTAGCCGAGCTTCTGGAATGCGAAGGATTCGGTTGAAAGACAGTAGCCGTCGCTTCGCTTTCCTACAATAATAGGAAGTCTGCCGAATTGATCTCTTGCGGCAATAATACTTTTTTTCGTAAGGATTATAAGCGACATTGTTCCTTCGATTTTTTCCTGCGCATAGCGGATGCCCTCTATGAAGGAATCTTTCTGAGCGATAAGCGCACCGATAAGGTCGCCGGAGTTAATATTTCCGCTGCTCATGGCCTCGAAATTGAGACATCCGTTTTCAAGAAGCTCTTCAACAAGAGCGTCGGCATTGCGGATTATTCCGACAGAGCAAACGGCATAGAGTCCGAGCTTAGAGCGGACAAGAATAGGCTGGGGATCGGTATCGCTGATGCAGCCGATACAAAGGTTTCCCTCCATTTTCACAACATCGTTCTCAAATTTGGTTCTGAAAGGAGAATTTTCAATGCTGTGGATATTTCTCTGAAAGCCGAGTTTATCGGTATAAGAGGTCATACCGCCTCGTCTTGTTCCGAGATGAGAATGATAATCAGTTCCGAAGAAAACGTCTGTAACGCAGTCGTTTTTGGAAGCTGCTCCGAAAAATCCTCCCATGCTCTTATTCTCCCATAAGTCTCTTCATGATTTCCTGATAAGCCTCTTCAACGCCGCCCATATCTCTGCGGAAACGGTCTTTATCGAGCTTTTCGTGAGTTGTGCTGTCCCAGAAGCGGCAGGTATCAGGCGAGATCTCATCGGCGAGAATTATAGTTCCGTCAGAGGTTTTGCCAAACTCTATCTTGAAGTCGATAAGGTCGATATTAAGCTTCTTGAAGAAATTTACCATAAAATCGTTAACCTTGAACGCATATTTTGCGATAGTATCGATTTCTTCCTTTGTTGCAAGACCAAGAGCGAGAGCGTAGTAATCGTTTATAAAGGGATCGCCAAGATCGTCGTTTTTGTAGCTGAATTCAAGGATAGGAGTAAGGAGCTTTCTGCCCTCTTCAACGCCCATTCTCTTAGAGAAGCTGCCTGCTGCAACGTTTCTGATGATAACCTCAAGAGGAACGATAGAAACTTTCTTAACGATCGTTTCACGGTCGCTTATCTCTTCAACAAGATGAGTAGGAACGCCTTCCTTTTCGAGCATACCGAACATATAGTTTGTCATTTTGTTGTTGATAACGCCCTTGCCGGAGATAGTGCCCTTCTTTTCGCCGTTAAAAGCGGTTGCATCGTCCTTGTAGTCAACAATCACAAGATCGGGGTCGTTTGTGGCGTATACTTTTTTAGCTTTGCCCTCGTAGAGCTGTTCCTGTTTAACAATATTTTCCATTTTTAAAATTCCTCCTTGAGAATTATGTGAATATATGCGAGCCTGTATTACAGGCAGGTTAGCGGTTAATCTTCGTTGATTTCGTTTATATCGTCGATAACAACGTTTCCGTTTTTATCAAGAAGCGGAGTGAGTCCCGGTGCCGAGCCTCCTACGGTATTAAGATAATTTACTCCTGTAGCGGTATCAACGATGATCTGCAATGCACCCATTCCTAAATTCTGGGTTTCCTTAACGATAAAACGTTTTTTCGCCTTTTCCTTTTTCTCAAACATTTGAGATTTCCTCCTGAAGCTTTGCGTCCTTTTCACGAACTCCGTCAGCCATTTTCTGCTTTTCGTCAGCAAGCTTCCGGGCAAGCTCTTCATCGGAAATAGCGAGCATCTGAACGGCAAGAACCGCCGCGTTCTTTGCTCCGTTTATTCCGACTGTAGCTACCGGAACTCCGGGCGGCATCATTACTGTAGCAAGAAGAGCGTCCATACCCTCGAGGGCGGCGGACTTCATGGGAATTCCAATAACTGGGAGAGTTGTATGTCCTGCAACGACTCCTGCAAGGTGAGCAGCCATTCCTGCGGCGCAGATGATAGCTCCGAAACCGTTTGCCTTAGCGTTTGAAGCAAATTCAGAGGCTTCTGCCGGAGTTCTGTGAGCGCTCATGACACGGCACTCAAATTCGACTCCGTATTTTTTCAGTTCTGTGAGAGCTGATTTAACTACAGGGAAGTCGCTGTCGCTTCCCATGATAACTGCAACTTTTTTTGACATAAGATCTATCTCCAATCTGTTTAATATGGTTCAGAATACTGAAGATCCGACTGATTTTCCGTTGAAAAACCGTCATTATCCGTTTCTGATCCGGTTTTCGGATAATTGGGCTGACTCAGAAGAAAGTTTCCTGAAACAGCTGTTAAATCGTTTAAAGAGCTTCCGCTGAATTCGATGACAGCCTTGTAATTATCCTTAAAGGTTTTTGTGCAATCGTTTTCATCGGTATAAGTTATTACTACCTCTGCCGTTATGGAAACGGCGTAATGCGGAGCCGAATCGTCGGACTTGACGGAATAAAGAAAGGCATTCGGAATTGAAGCAAGTCTTTTTGAAATGATATTTTTATCTTCCGGAAAAAGCGTTGTAAAAACGGGCTTGCCGTCTGTTCTTACATCCGAGATAGCTTCGCCGCTTCCTGTAATGGCAAATTCAATGTATTTTTCAGAGGTACGGCAGATCTGTTCGAGCATATCGGGAGTAAACTTTGAAAGGAGCGACTGACTGTAGATATTAATGTTAAAATTACAGTCAAGAGCCGAGCCTGAAAGCTCTGCGCCGATAAGAGTGAAGCCGGAGCTGCCGATAGAATACTGGTATTCGCCGTTCCCATTTTTAAGAGTCATTTCATCGCTGCCGAAAACAGCGCTTTCCCATGAATGAGAGAATATCGGAGAGAAATTCTCATCATATATCACACATGAGCTGTCAGCCGCCGTGGTTGCGCAATAATAGACGAATCCGCCATAGCTCCGCCGTGAGATATCGCTGTAGATCATAGGAACGACAACGTTTCCCTCGTAATCGATACATCCCGTAAGCCGATTTCCGTCAAGCATTTTCGAGGCGATACAGAGATTCTTGCCGGTGAAGCTGAGACTGAGCCATTCAGACGCAACTATAATTCTTTCGCTGCTGTCGATAATGCCGTAAAGACCTCCGCTGTCCTGAAAGATCTTATTGCCGAGGATATCGCCGTCAAGTCTTTTCACGATATCCGTCTGAGAGTTTCCGTTTCCGGCGCTGCCGCCTGTATCGGAATAAAATCTCGTTATAGCGACAACAAGCAGCAGAATAGCCACGAACAGTGCGGAAACCACGAATCTCATACGTTTATTCAAAGCGTCCGCACCTCCCTGAGAGTTTGTCCAGACAGGAAATTTTTATTGACCGGAAGAAGTATCTTCATTCTTGTTTTCCTGTTTTCCGTTACGGTAGATATCGTCGGTTTCTCTTGCGATGTATATAGGACGCTTCTTTGTTTCAAGATAGGTTTTTGCAAGATACTGTCCGAGAATGCCCGTGCAGAAAAGCTGGAGTCCGCTTAAAAGGAAGATGACGCAGATAGTTGTCGGATATCCGGCAACGTCCTCGCCGAAAGCTATCGTTTTGATAACTGTTATTATCATAAGAATAAACGCTATGATGCAGCTTATTATTCCGAGAAGAGAGGAAACTGCAAGCGGTGCGGTCGAAAACGCCATGATTCCCTCGAGAGAGTATTTGAAAAGTCCCCAGAACGACCATGAGCTTGTTCCGGCCGGTCTTTCAACGTTTTCGTATTCGATGTATCTTGTTTTGAATCCTACCCAGCTGAAAATTCCCTTTGAAAAGCGGTTGTATTCGCTCATATCGAGAATAGCGTCGACCATTTGTCTTGACATAAAGCGGAAGTCCTGCGCTCCGTCGACAATCTCGGTCTGAGAGATCTTATTCATTATCTTATAGAATTTTCTTGCAAACCATGAGCGTACCTTTGATTCGCCCTTTCTGCTTACACGTCTTGTCGTAGCGCAGTCGAACTCGCCGTTTCTGACATAGCTGTACATCTGCGGAAGGAATGACGGCGGATGCTGAAGATCTGCGTCCATAACGACGATATAATCGCCCTTGGCATTTTTCAGTCCGGCATACATACCTGATTCCTTGCCGAAATTTCTTGAAAACGAAATATATCTTACTCTTTTATCCTTATCGGCAAGAGAACGGAATATTTCAAGCGTTTTATCTTTTGAACCGTCGTCGATAAAAAGATATTCAAAAGTAAGCTCGGGATAGTCTTTAGACATCTGACCGGTCACTTTTGTTATCTCTTCATAGAACATTGGAAGAACCTCCTGCTCGTTATAGCAGGGGACGACTATTGAAACAAGTTTCACGAAGAAGCCTCCTTAAATTTATGTGTACTATTTGAGTTTGTCTGATAATATCAATACACTATTAATAATACTACAAATTCAGATATATTGCAAGAGGTAAATGAACGAATTTATAATTTTTTACGGTTATGTAAAATATTTCTGCCGGAATGTATATCGGAGTATCAATATATTACAAAATAACGGCATTGATTTTGTGTGATTTCACATATCTTTATAAAAAATATAGACAAGTTCTGAAAAATAGTTTATAATAGTATATGGCAACCTCTAAAAACCCCTTTTGAAAAGAAAAACAGATAGGTGCGGCAGCTGCAAGAAAAGCTCTCGAAGGCGTGCTGCTCGAACGAGCCGTCCCCTCTGTCACTTCGTAACATCTCCCCACCCCGTGGGGAGTCACACTCCGAGAGGGGTTGACGCAGCAGATGCCGTGCATAGCTGTTTTTCGCAAAAGGGGTTTTTAGAGGTTGCCATATAAAGCTATGCTTGGAAAATCAACCATGAACCGCCGGCGGAGAGTCTGCGGATCTACAGGAGAAGAGTATTTATATGAGAGTTATTACAGGTATTGCAAGAGGAAGAAAACTTGTCGCTCCGGAGGGATATGATGTCCGTCCGACTGCCGATAAGGTTAAAGAAGGTATTTTTTCCGCTATTCAGTTTCAGCTCGGGGACGCTTATGTTCTCGATCTTTTTGCCGGAAGCGGTCAGATGGGAATAGAGGCGCTCAGCCGAGGGGCTAAACGTGCGGTTTTTGTAGACAGCTCGCAGCGTTCCATAAGATGCGTAAATGAAAATCTGCGCAATACCGGCTTTGAGAGACAGTCGGAGGTAATTTCACGTGACAGCTATGATTTTATTAAGCTTACACGTCTGGCTTTTGATATAATAATTCTCGATCCTCCTTACAGGCACGATCATATAGCGAATATTCTTCCGATAGCGGCAAGAAAGCTTAAAGAAAACGGCTGTATTATATGCGAATATGAAGCCGAAGCCGAGGAACCGGCTGTTCCGGAAGGGCTTGTTCTGAGAAAAACATACCGTTACGGCAAAATCAACGTGACTATTTTTGAAAAGCCGTCGGACGAGGGGGCAGAGGAATGAGAAGAATTGCGGTTTGTCCCGGAAGCTTCGATCCGGTCACGCTCGGTCATCTTGATATAATCACAAGAGCTTCTAAGCTGTTTGACAAGGTGATAGTTCTTATTTCAAAAAATGCCGGAAAGGCTCAGCCGAGCTTTACTCCTACGGAAAGAATGCTTATGATAGAATCGGTCACCCATGACCTTGATAATGTGGTTATTGACATTCTTGACGGACTTCTTGCGGATTATGTAAGAAATGTCGGCGCAATTGCCATTGTGAAGGGACTTCGTGCGGTAAGCGATTTTGAATACGAGTTCCAGATGGCTCTTGCAAACAAAAAGCTTTATGCGGGTGCGGAAACGGTTTTTCTTACAACTGCGGCGGAGAATATGTATCTCAGCTCGAGCGTTGTCAAGCAGATCGCTTATTTTGGCGGCGATATAAGCCATTTCGTTCCCGAAACTATTCTTGATGATATAACACAACGACTTATTAAAGAGAGGTAATTTTTATGAGTATTGATGAGATCCTTGAAGAGATGGACGAGCTTCTTGACAAAGCTTCATCCATGCCCTTTGTTGCGCATAAAAAGGTTATAGACGGCGAGCGCATGAGAGAGCTTATAAACGATGTTCGTCTTCATATGCCCCATGAGCTTAAAGAAGCAAAGAAGATCGAGTTCGACTGTCAGCGTATTCTTAATGAGGCAAAGATAAATGCCGAAAGCATTATCAGAAAAGCCGAGGAAAGAGCCGCTCAGATAGTTTCACGTGAGGCTATCGTTGCAGAAGCAAGGAAAAAGGCTGTCGATATGATAACAAAGGCTCAGGCAGCTTCTAAAAGTTTGCAGCAGAACGCTGCGGTTTCCGTTGCAAAAATGCTTAACGATACGGAGAATTACTATTCAAGAAGCCTTCAGAACATAAAAGCTGTCAAGAGCAAGCTGAGTGCAACTCTTGCGGCTGATAACAAGTCTCTTAAAACAAATGTGCAGAATTCAGCGTCTGCTGCTAAAAAGTGATAAAATTATAACGGAAAAAATATAACCTGAGAAGATTTTGCTCTTCTCAGGTTATTTATAGATAATTTGAAAATAGGAGCGTTAAAAATGCTTACACATATTGACACTAATACAATAGAAACCGAAAGATTAATACTTCGCCGATTTGAGTATACGGATGATAATGCAATGCTGAAAAACTGGGTTGCTGACGAAAAAATACAGTCCTTATATTCTGAACCTGTATATTCTACTAAAGACGCTGTAAGAGAATTACTTGATAAATACATTGGTTCTTATGAGAAGAATGACTATTACCGCTGGGCTGTTATTGAGAAAAAATCAGGCGAATGTATAGGACAGATAGCGTATTTCCTTGTGGACAGCAAAAACCATTTTGCGGAAATTGAATACTGCATTGGTTCTGATTTTCAGTGTAAAGGTTTTGCAACTGAAGCGGCTAAAGCTATAATCGCATACGGATTTGATAAAATAAATCTTCATAAAGTTCAGATTTGTACCAAAACCATAAATAAACCTTCCAAACGTGTTATAGAAAAGTGCGGATTTACATATGAGGGAACATTGCGTGATTATTTTTATATGGGTGGAGAATATGTTGGCAGATTGTATTTTTCTATCTTAAGAAATGAGTATAGTGGCAAATTATAAACTCTTATTAACGTTCAAAAGGCTTGTTGAATGAGCCTATTTCAATTAAATTACCTTCCGGATCGGCTATATAGCAGGTTCTTTGTCCCCAAGGCTCAGTTGTTGGTTTTAAGATAGGCGCTGCACCTTTTGCAATAGCTTTATCATATTCAATATCTACTTCTTCAAAAGTATCCACATACAATGCGATTTCAAAGTGACCGTTAACGTTCTTAGAATATTCATAATTTCTGTTTGTCATTTCTTCAAAGTCTTTTCTTCCATAGAGCAAAAATAATGTGCCGTCCTTTATCAGATACACGTTAGATGTATTTTCATCTTCTTTGATTTCAAAGCCAAGAACATCTCTGTAAAAACGAATCATTTTTTCCATATTATTTACAAATAATCCGAATCCGTCTAATTTCATAAATACCTCCTGTAAATGAAAGCCGCTTTTGAGATATCGCATCAAAAGCGGCTTTGTAACATTTTTGTTTTACTGCAATGTTCCGTGTGAGAGCGATTTCAAGTATGCGTTGATAAAGCCGTCGATATCGCCGTCCATAACAGCCTGAATATTACCGTTTTCAAAGCCTGTTCTGTGGTCTTTGGCGAGAGTATACGGCATGAAAACGTAGGAGCGGATCTGCGAGCCCCATGCGATCTCCCGCTGAACTCCCTTGATATCTTCGATTTTTTCAAGATGCTCACGCTCTTTTATCTCAACAAGCTTTGAACGGAGCATTTTCATAGCGTAGTCCTTATTCTGATACTGGCTTCGCTGAGTCTGACACGACACAACGATTCCGGTCGGTTTATGAATAAGACGTACTGCGGAACTGGTTTTGTTTACTTTCTGTCCGCCTGCACCGCTGGAACGGTAAACTTCCATTTCAATATCCTCCGGACGAATATCAACTTCTATAGTATCGTCGATTTCGGGCATGACTTCGAGAGCTGCAAATGAAGTATGTCGTCTTCCGGATGCGTCGAACGGAGATATGCGGACAAGACGGTGTACTCCCGATTCCGATTTCATATAGCCGTAAGCGTTGTCTCCCTCGATAAGAATCGAAGCGGATTTCATTCCGGCATCGTCGCCGTCGAGGTAATCCATGAGAGTTACCTTATAATCGTGACGCTCTGCCCAGTGATTATACATTCTATAAAGCATTTCCGCCCAGTCCTGAGCCTCTGTTCCGCCTGCGCCGGCATGGAAGGTCAGAATAGCGTTAGCGCTGTCGTATTCGCCTGTGAGAAGAGTTGAGAGCTTTTCGTCCTCAAGCTTGGTTTTGAACGCTTCGGCTTCTGCTTTTATTTCTTCGATGGAACTGTCGTCGTCCTCTTCGATAGAAAGCTCGATAAGTGTTATAAGATCCTCAAGACTATCGTTGAGTTTGTTGTATTTTTCGATTTTTCTTTCAAGAGATTTCTGCTCTTTAAGAACCTTCTGGGAATTTTCAAGATCGTCCCAGAAGCCGTCCTTTGCGGTTTCTTCGCTGAGAGCGGCTACTCTTTCTTTGGCTGTTTTTATATTCAGAACGTCGGCAAGCTCGGTCATTTCCTTGCGGTATCCGACCATTTCGACTCTGAGATCATCAAGAATAATCATAATTTCAAATCCTTTCATAGATACATACATTATATTTTACCACATTTTTTTCCATTCTGCAATGGTTTTGAGAAATTTTTTGAATTTTTCGCTTTTTAGAATTTCTTTGTTTAAATTTCAGATTGAATTTATCAAAATTTCATAGATGATTTTTACAAAAAAATCAATA
>ENA-UOJL01003533-UOJL01003533.1-human-gut-metagenome-genome-assembly--contig:-P47-NODE-3533-length-10853-cov-5.611502_pt1 | contig 10853 bp, 9 predicted proteins | sample MGYA00242347_ERZ723894 | MGnify/ENA metagenome assembly ERZ723894
CGTCCTGACAGGCGTCTCGGGCTCCGGCAAGTCGACCTTGGCCCGCGAAGTGTTCTTAAAGAACATGGCTGCCTTGGTTCGCGAGAAAGGTAAGTCCGTTCCGACGCCGGAAGGCTGCAAAGGCATCTCAGGCTGGGAAACCGTTGACCGCATCCTTGAAGTAGACCAAACGCCGATCGGCAAGACTCCGCGTTCGTGCCCGGCCACTTACATCGGTTTCTGGGACGACATACGCAAACTCTTCGCTCAGTCTGAAGAAGCCAAGGCTCGCGGTTATACCGCCTCCCGCTTCTCTTTCAATGTGAAGGGCGGCCGCTGCGAAGCTTGCGAAGGCCAAGGCATTAAAACCTTGGAAATGAGCTTCCTTCCGGATGTGAAGGTTCACTGCGACGTTTGCGACTCGATGCGCTTTAACGAAGAGACCTTAGAAGTGAAGTGGAAAGGCAAGAGCATCGGCGAAGTCCTCAAGATGGAAGTCGACGAAGCCGTTGAGTTCTTCGCCTCGGTCCCGTCTATTCTTCATCCGCTGAAACTGATGCAGGACGTGGGCCTCGGTTACCTGACTCTGGGTCAGCCGTCTCCGACGCTCTCGGGCGGTGAGGCCCAGCGTATCAAGCTCGTCACCGAGCTCTCCAAAGTTAAGGATGACATCCGCAAGGGCGGCCGCAAGCTGCCGGAAACGGTTTACGTTCTTGACGAACCGACCGTCGGACTCCACATGGCTGATGTCGATAAATTGATAAAAGTTTTGCATCGACTTGTGGATGCCGGCAACACGGTGATTGTCATTGAGCACAACCTGGATGTGATCGCAGAAGCCGACTGGATTATCGATATGGGTCCTGAAGGGGGCAGTCAAGGCGGTAAAAATGTCTTTGCCGGCCCACCCCAGCGTTTACTCAGGGCTTCAACCCACACAGCCGAAGCCTTGAAGGAGTTCATGGAAACGGCAAAACTGAAGAAAACTCAATCTGCGTAATCTGATTTCTTCATTCTCCCACTATAGGCGTCCCACAGAGGACGCTTATTTTTTTAATTCATATAATTTGTTCATTCATAAGGGTGAGTGAACGCAGTTTTCTCGCTCTAAAGGTGGGAGTTTAAAGTGAGTGATCAGTACGAGAAAGGCGTTTTGAAAGTCCTTCGTTACGTTTATAACCAGATGGAGCGGTGCCGCAATGCAGATTTTGATGCTTTGGGGATTACCTCATCTCAGGCAAGCGTCATGATGTTTCTATTCAAAAACCGTAAACATGAGGTAACCCAGCAAAGCGTTCAGGCCGCGCTGCTGTTGTCTCACCCCACAATTACTGGTTTGATGAAGCGTCTCGAGGCGAAGGGGTTCATTACGCGTAAAAACAGCCCCGCCGATTTTCGCTGCAAATATGTCAAATTAACGAAAAAGGGCTGCGATATTGAACGAGGCCTGAAAACCAATATGAAGCGCATGCAGGACAGAGCGCTCGTAGGTTTAAGTCAGGAGGAACTGGATAACCTTGAAAAGTCGCTTTGCGTCATTGCAGAGAACCTCCGTAAAGAAGAAGATATGCTCGCAGCAGAACGCATTATTCAAGACATCAAAGAACGAACAAAAGAGGAAGAAAAGGAAGAAAAAGACTGATTTTTTCAGTCTCCTGCAACAGTAAAAGCGCCGAATCGGCGCTTTTGCTGTATCTGTTGCTAGGACCTTCGCTCCACGTACCACATGGCAATAATGGCAGCGAGCGTCATCATGACCGAGGGCAGGATCGCCGAAATAATGGACGGCACACTGTCCAACGCGCTCATAAACGCGAAGAGATTGTTCAGCGCGTAGTAGAAGATGCCGATCATAATGCCGCAGAAAATCTTAATGGCCATACCGCCCGCTCGGGCGTTCTGGTATGCAAAAGGCATCGAAAGCAGCAGCATGACTAAGATTGCCAGCGGATAGAAGGCCTTGGACCAGAACGCCGTATCAAAGCGCTTATAAGTCTGTCCGTTTTCCTTCAGATATTCGATGTAGTAATGAAGCTCCTGCAGAGACATGTCTTCGGGCTTAATCATCAGCAGGCCGAAAATGTTGCCGTCTAAGCTCTTGCCCCAGACCATCGACTTCATAACCTTCCGCTCTACCCTCGCCTGGGTCTGTTCTCTGGATTCTTTGGGAAGTGTCGGCACGGTTTCTTCAACCACGTCGTGGAGAACCCAACCTTCCTGCTCGGAATACGTACCGCTCTTAGCCGTCACAATCGACGTCAGATGATCGGGACGATCAAAGACATAGATAACCCAGTCATAGGCAGCCTCGCCCGGACGGAGTCTTTGAACATTTACAAAACTGATTTTCTTCGGCTCGCCCGCTTCATTGCGCTGGACGTCGCGAACCCAAATACCGGAATCAAGCTCTTTGCCGGTAAAAGCTGAGCCGCTGATATCCAGTTTGAATTCTTTTGCCAGTCGCTGAGCCGGAGGCGCAACCAGATTTCCGAGAAGATAAGCGCAGATTACAAGGACGATACCGGGCATCAAAAGCATGCCGCAGAATCGCCACGGTCCGATGCCGGAAACGCGCAGGACCGTAAACTGGCTCGTTGAGGCAAGTCGCGAGAGCGTAAAAATGGAGCCCAGCATCACGGCAATCGGCAGCACTTCATAGCAGCGCGTCGGCAGAATCAGCGCCGTCAGCAGGAACGCTTGTCCCATCGAGTAAGAAGTGCCGATATTGCCGGACTGGCCGATCAAGTCAAAAAAGGCAAACAGAGCAACCAGAGTCAGAAGAACAAACAGGGAGCTCTTCATGATCTGGGCAAAAATCATTCGGGAGACGATTTTCATGGTGTCTCCTTCTTGCGCTTAAACTTCCCTGCTAATGCTCTGAAGGGCTTCTGCAGCCAATAAATGAAAGCATCAAAACGCCCTTGATTTATCGTCATTAGGCGATAGAACAGGAAGGTGGTCAGAACCGCGACCGGAACATTCATGTACAAAGTCGCACCCAATATGCCGACTTTTCCTTGTGTGATCCAAGTCTGGAAAATCGACAGCGCATTCAGGTAAAGGATGAAGATCAGCACGGCTGCTGTCTGTCCGTAATACTTCATGGAGCGCGGATTGTTATAGGAAAGCGGGATAGCAAGCAGTGCCAGATTCAGCGCGACAAGAGGCCAGGATATTCGCCAAAACAGCTCGGAAGCTGCCCGATTGTCTGTTCTCTTTATCAGATCCTCGATCGGCATGGCGTTGAGCTTTTTATTCGCACCGACCTCTGACGGCGAACTATCCATTCTGATTTCGTATTCCCTAAAGTCGGAAACCGATGCTCCGAGACCCGACGGCTTTGTATCGTATTTCCGGCCGTCGTCTAGAACAATGTAACGATCTCCGTTCGGTTTGTTTTCAATATGACCGCGGTCGGAGACGAGCACGGAACGGGAGCCGTCTTTTTTGAGCTCCACCATCAGAAGCGTTTTAACCTTGCCCTTTTCCTGATCGACACCTTCTAAGAAGAAGACCTGACGGCCGCTTTTTGCCTCGATGAATCGGCCAGAAGAAAGTTTGCTGATGTCTTCTTTCTGAGCAAAACGATCACGATAGGCCTGAACCTGAGCTCTTGACCAAGGAGAAACGGCAATCGAACAAGCGGCAACGACAAGAACAACCGGAAGCGCAAAGCGCAGAACCGGACGAATCCAGGAAGTCAGACTCAAACCGCCGGCAGAAAACCAGACGAACATTTCGCTGTCGCGCCAATAACGGTTCAAGGTCATAAAGACCGCTAAAAATAAAGCTAGGGAGATAAGCGCAGGCAGATTAATCAGAGAAGTGTAAGCGACCACTTCCAAGATAGAACCTGTGTCGTAACGGCCGCCTGCGGTTTGGTTCAAAATTCGTACAAGCCCGATAGTAACGACAATCGAGAAGAGCACAGTAAATGCTCCTCCCGCGGTATTAGATAACTCGGATGTGAGTGCTTTACGATAAATCATTCCAGGCTTACACGACGATAACAATCTGCACAGACGCAAATTTGAAACTTTAAGTTTAGCAAGTTTGAAAAACTGTGGATTTCTCTTTTTTACGTCTGTGCCGTCGGCCGCAAAGAAAAATTACAACCTGCCTTCTTCTGCTGCGTGGCAGGCAACTTCCGCAAAGGACCCGTGTGAATCAATCATTTGTCTGAGCGGCATTTCCTTGCGGCAGCGTTCATTGGCAAGCGGACAGCGGGGATGGAACGGACAGCCTGTGGGCGGAGACAGCGGATTAGGCACTTCGCCCGAAATCGGCGTGCGTCTCCGATGCGTCTGACTCAGATCCGGAATGGCGTCCAAAAGCATCCTCGTATAAGGATGTCGAGGTTCGTTAAAGAGCGTTCGCTTATCTGCTAGCTCAACCAGGCGCCCCAAATACATCACGCCGACGCGATCGCTGATGTGGTGCACAACCGAAAGATTGTGAGAAATAAACAAATAAGTTAAGCCTACCTCTCTCTGCAGGTTCTGCATCAAATTCAGCACCTGGGCCTGAACGGAGACATCCAGTGCACTGGTCGGCTCGTCGCAGACGAGAAACTCCGGATGAATGGCGATTGCTCGCGCGATAGAGATTCTCTGTCTCTGACCGCCGGAAAACTGGTGCGGATATTTGTCCTTGTCTTCTTTTGAAAGATTGACAAGATGAAGAACGGAATTCACGCGGTTTTCGATTTCTTTCGGATCTTTAATAACCTTTTGCGCGATGATGGGCTCCGCGACGATCCGTCCGACTTTCCAGCGAGGATTGAGACTCGCATAAGGGTCCTGGAAAATCATCTGAATTTTCCCGCGCACGAGTTTCTCATCTTTTCCTCGAGACGCGTACAAGTCTTTCCCATCGACTTCTACCGTACCTGCTGTCGGTTTGTCCAACCCTACCAGCATTCGTGCGGTGGTCGATTTTCCGCAGCCGGACTCCCCTACCAGGGCTAATGTCTCGCCTCGGCGAATTTCAAAGGAAACTCCGTCCACTGCCTTAAGCAGCGCCCGAGGTTTTCTTTCAACCACTCGTGTGAGCAAGGAAGGCGATACATCAAAGTATTTCTTGAGATCCTGCACCTTGACCAGTACGGACTGAGTGCACTTTACATTATCGTTTCTCATCTTGGCATATCCTCAGGCGCTCTGATGGTGAAGGGTTCCTGCGGGAACTGCATGCGTTTATTCTGACGACCTGCCTTCCAGCAGGCCACTAACTTATTGCCGCATGGCTGAAGGCCGGGGCGCTCACGAATGCAGCGTTCCTCTGCCAGCGGACAGCGGGGATGAAACGCACATCCCGACGGAACTTCGGTCAAATGCGGCATGGCGCCCGGGATCTGGGAGAGCCGATCCTGTTCGTCTCCGATTTTCGGTATCGAACCCATTAAACCGATCGTGTATGGATGCTCTGCGTCGTGAATCATTTCTTCCACAGGACCGATCTCAGCGAGCCGTCCCGCATACATCACGGCAACGCGATCCGCCGTCTCTGCGATGACACCCATATCGTGGGTCACCAAAATAACCGCTGTTCCGTTTTCTTCGCAAAGCTTCTTAAGAAGCTCGATGATCTGGGCCTGCACCGAAACATCCAGCGCCGTCGTGGGTTCGTCGGCAATGATCAGCTTAGGATCTGCGCTAAGCGCTAAAGCGATGACCACACGCTGACGCATGCCTCCCGAGAACTGATGAGGATAGTTGTCCATTCGTTTGTCCGCAGCCGGCACGCCGGTCGCCTCCAACAGACGAATGGCCCTTTCCCTCGCCTCTTTCTCACTCAGATTGGAGTGAATACGGATTGTTTCGATTAATTGATCACCGATCGTAAAAAGTGGATTCAGACTGGTTAACGGATCCTGGAAAATCGCGCCGATACTTTTGCCGCGGATCTTTTCCATTTCATCATCGGACAGGTTGTCGATGCGCTTTCCTTCCAGAAGGATCTCTCCGTGAGTGATATGTGCCGGTTTTCCGAGCAGACCGATGATGGAGTTACCGACCATGGACTTGCCGGCCCCGGACTCCCCGACAACACCTAATATCTCTCCGGTCTTCAAACTAAAAGAGACATCTTCTAAAGCAATCAGAGTTCCCTTTCTTGTCGGAATTTCTACTTTGAGGTTCCGAACCTCTAAAAGCGGCTGATGATTCATAAGAGTTACTGAAGTTTCGGGTTAAGAGCGTCGCGCAGCCAGTCCCCCAGCATATTGACGGACAGCACAAAGAGAATAAGTGCAACGCCGGGGAAAATCGTGATCCACCATTCGCCCGAGAATAAAAACTCATTGCCGATGCGAATCAAGGTACCAAGAGACGGCGTCGTCGGAGGAACTCCGACACCCAGAAACGACAAGGTTGCTTCCGTAATAATCGCCAATGCTACCTGAACCGTGGCAAGCACCAAGACCGGACCTAAGACGTTGGGAAGGATGTGCGTAAACATGATTCGTGTGGGGCTCACGCCGAAAAGCTTAGCCGCCTGAACATAATCACGTTTCTTCTCACTTAACGTCGCACCTCGGACCGTGCGGGCATAGCGCACCCAGCCGGAAAGAGAAATCGCAAAAATAAGCACGCCGTATGCGGCCTGATCATGCATATTCTCGGGAAGAATCACTCGGATAATTCCGTCGATCAGCAGTGCCAGAAGAATCGCCGGGAAGCTCAGCATCACGTCGCAGAAACGCATGATGACCGCATCCGTGATTCCGCCTGCATAGCCGGAAATCAAACCGAGAGAGACACCTAGGGCGACAGAAATGAATACGGAAGACAAGCCGATCTCTAACGAGACCCGAAGGCCGTACAGAATAGCTGAAAGCAGATCTCTTCCCTGATCATCGGTTCCCAGCAGGAACTGCCACTTGCCTCCCTCCATCCAGGCCGGAGGCAAAAAGGCGTCCGACAGATCAAATGCCGTCAGATCAAACGGATCATAGGGCGCAATCCAGCTTGCAAAGAAAGCAGAGAGCAGAAGTCCGGCACAAATTACAAAGCTGATAATCGCAGCCGGAGAATGCAGAAACTTCCACATTAGGTCGCTTTCCAGAAAGCGCCTGAACGCAGACGGCCGTCCGCTGTTTTTACTCAGCACTATTGCCTCCGCCGTTTAATTTTTGAAGTCGTTTTTCGGCCGTTGCCGCCAGCACGCTTGCAGCCAGCGGCAGGATCTCATCATTGAAATCAAAGTACGGATTGTGTGCCGACGCGCCGCCCTGACCGATGCGAATATAGGCGCCAGGGACTTTTTCCAACATAAAGGCAAAATCCTCTCCGCCCGCCATTCTCGGATAGTTGCGGTCAACGTTTTCTTCACCGACAAAACCGGCAGCTACATCAGCCATGAAGGCTGCCTGCTCAGGCGTGTTGATGCAGGGCGGATAAAAACGTCCGTAATCGGTTTCGGCTGTGCAGCCTAGGCCCACAGCAATAGAGGCACTAATCTCACCGATTCTTTTCTCTACTAAATCCCTGACTTCGGGAGAGAAGGTTCGAGCAGTGCCGACGATTTGACAAGAGTCCGGGCACACGCTCTGCGCACGCGGATCGCCTGCTTGAAGAGAACAGCACGAAACTACCGCTGTCTCCAAGGGATCCACTTCTCTAGACACAATTGTTTGGAGTGCCAAGATAATGTGTGCTGCTGCAATCACAGGATCGTGGTTCAAGTTCGGTCGAGAAGCATGGCCGCCCTTGCCCTTTACGACGATCGTAAATGCGTCGGCAGCCGCCTGCATTGCTCCGTAGTTCAACGCAATTCGTCCCGGTTCAATCGCGGATGAATTATGGAAGGCATAAATTTCCTGCATCGGAAAGCGTTCGAAAAGTCCGTCTTCCATCATGTGCTTAGCGCCGGACCAGCCCTCTTCACCCGGTTGGAAAACCAAAACCACTTTACCTCCGAAATTTCTCTCAGAAGCAAGTTTCTTGGCGGCGCCCAAAAGTGCTGCCGCATGACCGTCGTGACCGCAGGCATGCATTGCGCCTTCGACTTGAGAAACGTGGTCATGGTTGGACAATTCTTTTAAAGGCAGCGCGTCGATATCCGCCCTCAGGCCGACTGAAGCTTCTCCCGGAAGTTTTCCGTAAATGACACCCACGACACCGTCTCCACCGACGCCTTCGTGAACTTCATCAACGCCGTAATCCTTTAGTAAGTCAGCAATGATGCGTGAGGTTCTCGGTGTCACCAAGCCGATTTCAGGATGGACGTGAAAATCCTGACGAATTCGGCGCAGTTCTTCTTTGGTTTCTCCGAGGAAAAAGGGATCTGAATATTTATCCAAATTAACGCTGTTCATTTTTTCTATTCCTTGTTTGCTGCGTCTGATTTCAGCCTCGGATCTACTGCCAAGTAGAGCAAATCAACAATGAGGTTAATGACGACAAAAATAAGAGAGATTAGACAGAGGTAGGCTGCCATGACCGGGATGTCTGCAAACTGAACCGCCTGTATAAACAGCAGGCCCATGCCCGGCCACTGGAAAACGGTTTCGGTCACGATCGAAAAGGCGATAATGCCGCCGATCTGGAGTCCTGTGATCGTAATCACCGGCAGCAGCGTATTTTTCAACGCATGTCTAAAAAAGATTTTTCGTTTTGGAACTCCTCTGGCACGCGCAAAGCGAATGTAGTCCGTGCGCATGACCTCAAGCATTTCACTGCGTACCAAGCGCATCACCAGAGCAATTTGAAAGATCGCCAAAGTCACCGCGGGGAGGATGAGATGTTTCAGACCATCTCCGGTGAGCAGGCCGGTTGTCCACCAGCCAAATGCAACCGTCTCTCCTCTTCCGTAGGACGGAAGCCATCCCAGCCAAACCGAAAACACGAGGATCAGCAAAATACCGATAAAAAATGTCGGAAGAGAAATTCCAACGAGCGATAAACCCATCAGCCAGCTTGCCCAAATCGAATTTCTCTTCAGAGCCACAAAGACTCCCAACGGAATTCCGATGAGCGTAGCTACCATTGCAGAGAAAAATGCAAGCTCGAGCGTCGCCGGCATTTTTTCTTTAAACAAGTCAACCACGGGCGCACCTTGGCGCAGTGACATGCCAAAGTCACCGTGGAGAGTATTTGCGATAAACGCTCCGAACTGTTTCCAGATCGGCTGATCAAGCCCTAGCTCATGCGTCAGCGCAAGACGGTCAGCCTCGGTGGCTTCCTGACCCAGCATTTGGGTCACGGGATCGCCTACAAATTGGAACAACAGAAAAGCAATCAAGGTCACGATAAGCATGACCAATATTGCCTGGAGCAGACGTTTTATAACAAACGAGAACATCTGTCGGCATCCTTTCGGGAGTCGATAGGCCGGAAAAGTCATTCCCGGCCAAAAAAGAGAATTACTTCACCACGACTTTATCAAGCTCCAAGCGGTCGTCAGCACGCAGAGGAGCATCTATATTTTTCTTCAAAGCCCAGTTGATAACTTGTGTGTGAAGCGGAAGAACATAGATATTCTTATTGACGCGAAGAAGAGCTTGTTCGATCAACTCATTACGCTTATCAAAGTTTTCTTCTTCTTCTTTGATTTTTTCAATTAAAGCGTCAAGCTCCGGATCCGAAACTCGTCCGATGTTGGACAGGCCGTTGCCTTTTTTAACATCGACAGTTTCCACTAAAGACTGCAGCGGGAACAGAGCGTCCTGAGTGGAGGCACCCCAACCGACCATGCCGACGGAAGAGTCATAACGCAGAACTTTCGGAAAATAGTTCGCACGGGGAATCGCATTAACCTTTACCTTCACGCCGATCTTTGCCCACATGCCGGCCAGCGCTTTACCGATGGCCTCGTCGTTGATATAGCGGTTATTCGGGCAATCGAGCGTAAATTCAAAACCGTTGGGATAACCGGCCTCTGCCAGAAGCTTTTTAGCCGCCTGCGGATCGTAAGGAAGACGGTCGGCCGCTTTGGCGCTCCAGCCGTTTGTCTCGGAGGAAACAATCGTTCCGTTCGGGATCGAGAAACCTCTCATCACGGCGCGCTGAAGTGTTTTGATATCAATAGCCTGATAGAGGGCCTGACGAACGCGGATATCCTTGAACGGGTTCTTGTCGGTTTTCTTACCGTCGACAAAAACGTAAGGAGATTCGTCACGCATTTGGTCCAGAGAAATCATGAGCACGCGGAGCTCGGGTCCGGACTGAAGTTTGACCTTCGAATTGTTTTTCAGGCGCTGGATATCTTGAGTTGCGGGATCAGGGACAAAGTCCACCTCTCCGGACAATAAAGCTGCCATACGGGTCGCCGCAGATTTAATCGGAGTGTAGATGCCTTCTGTGACATTTCCGACTTTGTTGGCTTTATTCCACCAATCAGGATTTTCAACAAAAACTGTTTTGATATCAACTTCACGAGACTGAAGTTTGAAAGGACCGGTGCCGTTCGCATGTTTTGCTGCATAGGCTTCTTCTTTGGCAACAAAATTCTGCGGTGCAGTTGCTCCGTGCTTTTCAGCCCAGGCTTTATTCAAAATTCTGAGATAGGCAAGCTGATTGAGAAGGACAGGAGAATGATTAATCGTTTTGATCAGAACATCGCCGTTCGGAAGCGCTTCGGCGCCCAAAATGCCGGCCGTAAATGTTTTGAACTGAGAAATCGGATGGAGGGCTCGATTGATCGAGAAAGCCACGTCTTCGGCTGTCAGAGTCTCTCCTTCATGAAATTTCACGCCTTTGCGCAGCTTGAAAACGAAACCTTCGGGGACTGAGGTCCAGCTTTCCGCAAGAGACGGCGTCACTTTACCTTTGTTGAGATTAACTAATGCTTCGTAAACGTAAGAATTGGCGGTATTGGTTAATGATTAAATCTGAGCGTGGGGATCAATAGTTAATATGTAGCCTTGGCTTGCC
>ENA-UOJL01003535-UOJL01003535.1-human-gut-metagenome-genome-assembly--contig:-P47-NODE-3535-length-10849-cov-12.421716_pt1 | contig 10849 bp, 8 predicted proteins | sample MGYA00242347_ERZ723894 | MGnify/ENA metagenome assembly ERZ723894
CTGAGCTGGAAGGATGACGTCCTGATGAACTGCCTTTCCGGGCGGCGGGATAAGGCTTTTGATCCGCAGGCCATGCAGAAGGTCCGGGCGGCCTGTGCCGTGCTGGCCGAGGACGGAGCCTATCCGTTCGATCTGTCGGTTACAGACCCGGAGATCTACCGTCAGGTCAGCGCCTGGTTCACCGACCTGCTGCGCAAGTCCTGAACCGTTCCGACACGAAAGATGCATTTATTTTCCACAAATGCTTGACATCTTGTGCAATCTGCATTATGATAAAGCCATCAAGTGTTTGTTCAGAGAATTGAGCAGAACAAACAAGAGGGAGCCTGTTCCCTTTTGTTTGCTCTGCTCTTTTTTGTTCCCGCTACGCAAACGAGCATGCTGTGACAGGCAGAAGATCAGGAGGTTTTTATGCTGGATGTAGCAATCATCGGCTGCGGTGTCGTTGGCGCGGCTGCCGCCTATGAGCTCTCGCATTATCCGCTGCACACTGCAATTTTTGAGGCCGAGAACGATGTGGCCGACTGCACCACCAAGGCCAACAGTGCCATTCTGCACGCTGGGTACGACCCCGAGCCGGGCACCCGGATGGCACGGCTCAATGTGGAGGGCGTTGCACTGGCCAAAGAGATCTGCGCCCGGCTGGATGTGCCGTACCGGCAGTGCGGCAGTCTGGTGCTGGCCCTCAGCCCGGCGGAGCTGCCGCACCTGCAGAAGCTGTACGAAAACGGCCTTGCCAACGGGGTGCCGGGCATCCGGCTGCTGTCGGCTGAGGAAACACGGGCCATGGAGCCCGGTCTTTCGCCGGAGGTGGCCGGAGCGCTGTATGCACCCAGCGCGGCCATCGTCAGCCCGTGGGAATATGCGCTGGCCATGGCGGAGGTGGCGGTGCGCAACGGGGTGGAACTCCACCTCAGCAGCCCGGTCACCGGCATTCAGAAAACCGCGTCCGGCTGGGCGCTGACCACGCCGTCCGGCGTGGTGGAGACCCGCTACGTTGTCAACGCCGCCGGCATCCGGGCCGATGCCGTGCACGACATGGCCGCTCCGCACCGGTTCACCATCCAGCCCACCCGCGGCGAATATTACCTTCTGGACAAATCGGAAGGCACGCGGGTGCAGCATGTCATCTTCCAGTGCCCCAACGAAAACGGCAAGGGCGTGCTGGTGGCACCTACCGTTCACGGCAACCTGATCGTCGGACCCAATGCCGAGCCGGTGGCGGGCGACAACACCGCCTGCACCGCCGCCGGGCTGGCCTTTGTCAGCGCGGCCGCACGCCGCAGCGTGCCGGACATCCGCTTCGGCGAGTCCATCCGCAACTTTGCAGGCGTCCGCGCCAATGTGGACACCGGGGATTTCGTCATCGGCGAGGCGGAAGGTGCACCCGGCTTCATCGACCTGGCCGGTATGAAATCGCCGGGCCTGTCCAGCGCACCGGCCGTTGCCAAAGAGGTGGTCCGCATTCTGGAAGGCCACGGGGATCTGCCTGCGGTCAAAACGGATTACCGGGACGGCCGCACCCGGGTGCGGTTCAAGGAGCTGCCGCCGGAAGAAAAGGCAAAGCTCATTGCCCGGAACCCCGCCTACGGCCGGGTGATCTGCCGCTGCGAGACCATCACCGAGGGCGAGATCCTGGACGCCCTGCACACCGAGATCCCGGCCACCACCATCGACGGCGTCAAGCGCCGCTGCAACGCCGGGATGGGCCGCTGTCAGGGCGGCTTCTGCGGGCCCCGGGTGCTGGAGCTCATCAGCCGGACGCGGGGCATCGACCCGCTGGACGTCCTGCAGGACAAGGCAGGCAGCAACGTCTTACTGTGCGAAACCAAGCAGGAGGGAACCAACCATGATTGATCTGGTCATCGTCGGCGGCGGCCCTGCAGGCCTTGCCGCAGCCTACAGCGCATGGCAGCACGGCCTGCGCGATATTCTGATTTTGGAGCGTGACAACGAGCTGGGCGGCATCCTGAACCAGTGCATCCACAACGGCTTCGGGCTGCACCGTTTCGGCGAGCAGCTCACCGGCCCGGAGTACGCCGGGCGCTACATTGAAATGCTGCGCTCCACCGGCGTCCGGGTGGAGCTGGGCACCATGGTGCTGGAGGTCACGCCGGATAAAAAGATCCACTGTGTCAGCAAGGAGAAGGGCTACCAGATCCTCGAAGCAAAGAGCGTCATCCTCTGCATGGGCTGCCGGGAGCGCACCCGCGGGGCCATCGGCATCCCGGGCACCCGCCCGGCCGGTATCTACACCGCCGGTGCCGCCCAGCGCTATGTCAACATGGAGGGCTATCTGGTAGGCAAACGGGTGCTCATTCTGGGCAGCGGCGACATCGGCCTGATCATGGCCCGGCGGATGACGCTGGAAGGGGCCAAGGTGCTGGCCTGCGTGGAGGTCATGCCCTATTCCGGCGGCCTGACCCGCAACATTGTGCAGTGCCTGCAGGATTTTGACATCCCGCTGTACCTGTCCCACACCATCGTGGACATTCAGGGCGATACCCGGGTGGAAAAGGCCATTGTGGCCAAGGTGGACGAGAACCGCCGCCCCATTCCGGGCACCGAGATGGAGTTTGACGTGGACACCATCCTGCTCAGTGTGGGCCTGATCCCGGAAAACGAGCTGACCCGGCAGGCCGGCATCCCGATGGACCCCCACACCAAGGGAGCCGTGGTCTACGAGAACATGGAGACCGGCATTCCCGGCGTGTTTGCCTGCGGCAACGTGGTGCATGTGCACGATCTGGTGGACTTTGTTTCCGGCGAGAGCGACCGGGCCGGAGCCGCAGCCGCCGCCTATGTGCTCCACGGTGAGACCTTGGACGCGGCCGTGCTGGACCTTGTCCCGGGCAATGGCGTGGGCTATACCGTCCCCCAGCGGGTGCGCCCGGCGGACGTGGACAAGGGCGTGGAGATCTCGTTCCGGGTGCGGCAGAATTACGGCCCCAGCCAGATCACCATCACCTGCGGGGAGAAGCAGCTGGCCCGGTTCAAGCGCCAGCGGATGGCACCCGGCGAGATGGAGCACATCACCCTGCCCGGGGTCCTGCTGGCAAAGGCCGACGGCCCGCTGACCGTTGCAGTAGAGGAGGTTGTAGCAAAATGAACAAAAAGCGTGAGATCATTTGTATCTGCTGCCCCCGTGGCTGCCACTTGCAGGTGGACCCGGAAAACAATTATAATGTAACCGGCAATGCCTGCCCCAACGGTGCCGCCTATGGCAAGGAAGAACTGACCCACCCCACCCGTATCCTGACCAGTACGGTGCGGGCCGAGGGCGGGCGCTATCCGCGCTGCCCGGTCAAGACCGCGCAGGCGGTGCCCAAAGAAAAGATCGTGCAGGTCATGGCTGCGCTGGACGGCGTCACGCTGCACGCACCCATCCGCACCGGGCAGGTCGTGCTGACCGACGTCTGCGGCACCGGTGTGGATGTCGTAGCCACACGGGACCTGTAAAACCGCCCCTGAGCGAAACGGAGGTCGTTGAACCATGTCGACAAAGTATGTTCTTGCACTGGACCAGGGAACCACCAGCAGCCGCGCCATCCTGTTTGACAACGAGCAGAACATCATCGCGGTGCAGCAGCGGGAGTTTGAGCAGATCTACCCGCAGCAGGGCTGGGTGGAGCACAACCCCATGGAGATCTGGTCCACCCAGTACGGGGTCATGAACGAGGTGGTGGCCCAGAGCGGCGTGGATGTCCATGACATTGCCGCCATCGGCATCACCAACCAGCGCGAGACCACCATCCTGTGGGAAAAGGCCACCGGCCGCCCCATCTACAATGCCATCGTCTGGCAGTGCCGCCGCACCGCCCCGCTGGTGGACGAGCTGGTGCAGCAGCCCGGCATGACGGAATACATCCGCGAGAATACCGGCCTGATGCCGGATGCCTATTTTTCCGCCACAAAGATCAAGTGGATCCTGGATAACGTGCCCGGCGCGCGGGAGCGGGCCGAGGCGGGCGAGATCCTGTTCGGCACCGTGGACACCTGGCTGGTGTGGAAGCTCACCGGCGGCAAGGTGCATGTGACCGACCGCACCAACGCCAGCCGCACCATGCTCTACAACATCCGCACCCTGGACTGGGATGACACCCTGCTCAAAGCGCTGGATATCCCCCGCTGCATCCTGCCCCGCGTGGCGGATTCCAGCGAGGTCTACGGCACCACCGACCTGTGCGGGGTGCAGGTGCCGGTGGCCGGCATTGCCGGGGACCAGCAGGCTGCACTGTTCGGGCAGGGGTGCTTTGCCAAGGGTGAGGCCAAGAACACCTACGGCACCGGCTGCTTTTTGCTCATGAACACCGGTGACACCATCTGCCGCAGTCAGAACGGCCTGATCTCCACCATCGGCATCAGCCTGAACGGTAAGGTGGAGTATGCTCTGGAGGGCAGTGTCTTTGTGGGCGGTGCCGTCATCCAGTGGGTGCGCGACGGCCTGCGGATGATCCAGGAGAGCCGCGACGCCGAATACTATGCCCAGAAGGTACCGGACAACGGCGGCATCTACATCGTGCCCGCCTTCACCGGTCTCGGTGCGCCCTATTGGGATATGTACGCCCGCGGTGCCATTGTAGGCATCACCCGCGGCACCACCCAGAACCACATCATCCGGGCGGCGGAGGAGTCCATCGCCTACCAGAGCGCCGACCTTGTGGCCGCCATGGAAAAGGACACCGGTGTGCCCATCACCTCCCTGAAGGTGGACGGCGGTGCTTCCCGCGACCAGTTCCTGATGCAGTTCCAGGCCGACATCCTGAACAAGGACGTTCTGCGCCCGGCCATCCGGGAGACCACGGCCCTGGGCGCTGCCTATCTGGCAGGCCTTGCCACCGGCGTGTGGAAGGACCGGGACGAGATCCGCAGCCTGTGGCACTGCAACATGACCTTTACCCCCGCTATGCCGGAGGCCGAGCGCGCACGGCTGCTGTCCGGCTGGCACAAGGCCGTGGGCCGCAGCAGTGACTGGGCAGAGCATTAAAAGAATTTGTCAGGTTTTTGACTACTTCCAACAAAAAATCACGAATTTGTGAATTGTCTGTTGACAAACCGTTGAGAAATGGTATACTGAAAGCATCCCAAGAGAATTGAGATGGGGATGCACTGTGCCACACGACCGCAGTGCGTCCCCATTTTTTGTTCCCATCGCACCCCTTGTCCGCCCGTTCACATCTGTTCCGGGGGCTGGTTCTGGAAGTGCAGCCGCCGGGCATGTCTCTGAAAAAAGAAGGAGGATCCCCATGAAAAGCACCGCAAAGGCCACCGAAAAGCGTTCGCGCACGGTCGTTGTGCTGGCGATCGCTGTGGCGTTGATGCTGCTGGGCAGCATTTTTGCCCAGATGTTCAACACCTCATTCTACAAGGTCAAGGTCTCCCGCATTTCCTTTGATACCGACTCCGGCACCCTTTCGGGCCTGTTGTACATGCCCAAGGGCGTGGACGCCTCCAACCCGCACCCCACCATCGTGACCACCCACGGCTACCTGAACAGTGCCGAGATGCAGGACGAGACCGCCATCGAGATGTCCCGCCGCGGCTATGTCGTGCTGGCACTGGATATGTATGACCACGGCCATTCCCACGGGAACGCCGACAATACCGGCGGCTTCTTCAACTTCTGGCCCACTTCGCTGTGGGATGCCGCACAGTACATGTACAGCCAGGACTACGTTGCCAAGGATGCACAGGGCAACGGTCAGATCGCGGTCAGCGGCCACTCCATGGGCGGCTTCTCCTCCGAGATGGCCATCTATCTGGATGAGCAGAACTACGCTGCCGCCGGTTACCGCATCATCAAGGCCGGTTTGAGCATGGGTGCCGATTACTCCTGGACCTCCTACCTGAGCCTGGACGAAGAGGCTGCGGTTGCCACCTTCGGCGGACGCACCATCGGCAAGATCTGCGGCCAGTACGACGAGTTCTTCTTTGCGGCCGACGAGCCTCCCACGAAGAGCGGCACCGTCTACCACAAGGACTATGTTGCCACCACCGCTGGCAAGACCCTGCTGGAGCAGGAAGCTCCGCAGGCTGACACCTGGTACACCGGCTCGGACGGCGGCCAGCGCATCATTTACCAGCCGCGTGAGATCCACCCCTGGAACCACTTCTCCAAGGCTTCCACCAAGGATGCCATCGAGTTCTACGCCACTGCATTTGCCGACCAGTCCGGTCTGGTGCAGAACATTGCTTCCACCAGCCAGATCTGGTACTGGAAAGAAGTCTTTGAGCTGGTCGCTCTGGTGGGCTTCCTGCTCATGCTGGCACCTCTTGCCCTGCTGCTGATGAAGCTGCCCTTCCTGTCCAATGCAAAGCAGGCCGTCGCAGCACCCACCCCGGCCGTCGGCACCCTGTCCGGCAAGCTTGGCACGATCAGCCTGTTCGTGGTCGGTATGCTGATCCCGGCCATCATCTTCCCCGCCGTATACGACGGCAGTCTGACCGCAGAGCCCATCCGCTGGATGCGCTACGCCAGTGACATTGCCCTGCTCCTGTCGGTGGTGGGCATCGTTCTGGCAGCCCGCAGCACCGAGGACGACCGCAAGACCTGGCTGTCCGGCTCGGTGTGCGTCCTGATCGCTTCCATCGTCCTGCGTGTGCTGGTGACCAAGAACATCTTCGAGACCAATGCCACCTGGCAGGGCCCCACCGTCAACAGCATCGTGACCTGGGCTCTCATCTGCGCCTGCATCTCCATCGTGACCATGGTCTGCGTCTACCTGTTCGGCGGCCGCAAGCAGAAGGGCATCACGCTGGAACAGTACGGCATTGCCGCAAAGCCGGTGTCTGTGGCCGCAGCCTTCTGCGTGGCACTGCTGGTGTGCGTGATTGCCTACGCCTGCCTGTTTGCCGTGGATGCCATCTTCAAGACCGACTTCCGCATCTGGACCTTCGCCTTCAAGACCTTTGAAGCCAGCGCCATCCCGGCGGCGGTCAAGTATATGCCGTTCTTCTTTGTGTACTACTTTGTCAGCGGTGCCGCCGCCATCTCCAACACCAGCAGCGAAAAGCTGCAGGGCGGCTGGGGCTACCTGCTGGCTGCTCTGACCAACATGGGCGGCATCCTCCTCTGGCTGGTGCTGCAGTACGGCACCCTGTTCCGTACCGGCGTTGCCTTCTACCCGGGACAGGCCCTTGGCGGCATCCTGCTGTTTGCGCTGGTGCCCTCGCTGGCCATTGCATCCTGCCTGGCCAAGTACCTGTACAAAAAGACCGGCAGCGTGTACGTTGCGGCCTTCCTGAATACCATCCTGATGACCATGATGACCGTGGCCAACACCGCGATCTATTTCCAGGCATAAGCACAACCGCAGACTGGGGCTGCACTTTACAGTGCGGCCCCTTTGTGCGATAATGAGAACCATCTGAGAGAAAAGGAGTCCTGCCCGATGCATCCACTTGCTGAAACTCTGCTGGACGAGCCGGTGATCGCAGCCGTCAAGACGGATGACGCTCTGACGGCCGCCCTGGCCTCGCCCTGCAGCACGGTCTTTCTGCTGGCGAGCACCCTGCTCAATGTGGGGGAGCTGGTCCGGCGCATCCACGCGGCCGGAAAGCTGGCCGTCGTGCACATCGACCTTGTGGACGGCCTTTCGGCGCGGGAAGTTGCCGTGAATTCCCTCATTGCGCTGTGCCACCCAGATGGTATCATTTCCACCCACCCGTCCCTGATCCGGCGGGCGCGCCATCAGGGTCTGCTGACCATCCAGCGGGCGTTCATCCTGGACTCCCTTTCCCTGAACAATCTTTCCGGCCAGCTGGAACAGGGCAAGCCGGACTTTGTGGAGATCCTGCCCGGCATCATGCCCCGGGTCATCACCGAGATCAGTACCCGCACCCGGGTGCCGGTGATCGCGGGCGGTCTGCTGCGGGACAAGGCCGACGTCATGGCCGCCATGCGGGCCGGTGCCTCGGCGGTGTCCACCTCTGCCCCGGAGCTGTGGGACATCTGAACCCCGGAAAACACAAAAATGCCTGACCGCTGTCGTTGGCGGTCAGGCATTTTTTATGGAAAGCAGCAGCGTTACGGGTGGCTCTTCCTGACAAGATCTTTGGTGTACAGGGCGCGGGTGGCGTTGAGCACGGCAATGACCATGACGCCCACGTCGGCAAAGATGGCTGTCCACATGCTGGCCATACCGATGGCACCCAGCAGCAGGCAGGCAAACTTGACCGCCAGCGCGAACACGATGTTCTCGTACACGATGCGCAGGGTGCGGCGGGCGATGCGCATGGCCAGTGCGATCTTGGCCGGGTCATCGTCCATCAGCACCACGTCGGCGGCTTCAATGGCGGCGTCGGAGCCCAAGGCACCCATGGCGATGCCCACATCGGCGCGGGACAGCACCGGGGCGTCGTTGATGCCGTCGCCCACAAAGGCCAGATTCTCCTTGGACTTCTTGGCGGCGATGAGTGTTTCGATCTGGTCCACCTTGTCGCCGGGCAGCAGACCGGCGTGGTATTCGTCCAGACCCAGCTGGGCAGAAACGGCCTTGGCCACCGGCTCGGCGTCGCCGGTGAGCATGACGGTCTTGCGCACTCCGGCGGCCTTCAGGGCCCGGATGGCCTCGGCACTGTGGGGTTTGACCACGTCGGCGATGAGCAGGCAACCGGCGTATCTGCCGTCGATGGCAACGTGCACGACGGTGCCGGTCTCGCTCACGGCGGGGGCAGAAAGGCCCAGCCGCTCCATCAGACGGGCGTTGCCGGCGGCAACGGGCTTGCCGTCCACCTTGGCGGTCACGCCGTGGCCGCCAAGTTCCTCCACGTCGGTGACGCGGGAGGTGTCGATCTCCTTGCCGTAGGCGGCCTTGATGCTCAGGGAGATGGGGTGCTTGGACCAGCTCTCGGCCAGGGCGGCGGCCTCCACCAGCTGTTCGTCGGTGATGCCGTCGGCCGGGTGGACGCCGGTGACCTTGAAGGTGCCCTGGGTCAGGGTGCCGGTCTTATCAAACACCACGATGCCGGTGCGGGCCAGCTCCTCCAGATAGGTGGAGCCCTTGACCAGGATACCGCAGGCGGAAGCACCGCCGATGCCGCCGAAGAAGCTCAGCGGAATGCTGATGACCAGTGCGCAGGGGCAGCTGATGACCAGGAAGGTCAAAGCGCGGTAGATCCAGTCCCCAAAGCGGGCAGGCTGGCCCATCAGCAGCAGCACGATGGGCGGCAGGAAGGCCAGCGCCAGCGCACCGTAGCAGACAGCCGGGGTGTATACCCGGGCAAAGCGGGTGATGAAGTTTTCGGCACGGGCCTTCTTCATGCTGGAATTTTCCACCAGATCGAGAATTTTCGAGACGGTGGACTCGCCGAATTCCTTGGTAGTCCTGACTTTCAGCAGGCCGGTCATGTTCACGCAGCCGCTGATGACCTCGTCTCCGGTCTGGACGTCGCGGGGCAGGCTCTCACCGGTCAGGGCGGCGGTGTTCAGGGCGGAGGTGCCCTCTACGATCACACCGTCAATGGGCACCCGCTCGCCGGGCTGCACCACGATCACGGTGCCGATCTCCACGTCATCCGGGTCCACCTGCTCCAGCTTGCCGTCCTCGCCCTCAATGTTGGCGTAGTCCGGGCGGATGTCCATCAGGCTGGAAATGCTCTGGCGGCTCTTGCCCACGGCCACGCTCTGGAACAGCTCGCCGATCTGGTAAAAGAGGATAACGGCGCAGCCTTCCACATAGTCGCCCAGGGCAAAGGCACCCACGGTAGCCACCGCCATCAGGAAGCACTCGTCAAAGGGCTGGCGGTTCCTGACGCCCTTGATGGCCTTGCGCAGCACGTCCTTGCCCACCACAAAGTACGGGATGAGGTAGAGCAGCAGCTCCACCGGGGTGGGAAGTGCCGGCAGCACACGGAGCAGCAGCTTGAGCAGGATCACAAGGGCCAGCGCGATCAGGATCTGCTGCAGGCTCTTTTTTTGCTTTTTGGTCATACAAAACGCTCCTTTTGTCGGATTGCGGCGGTTCTGAGAAAAAACGGGAAAACGTAGTGGAATTCAACAGGTTTTCCCCACAAAAATGGATTTTCCACCCTTTCCCCCGTGTTTTCCACGGGATTTTCCCGCAGAAAACTTGCTTTTCCACGTTTCTTTTTGGAGTTTTCCGCGAAGGGTGTTGAAAAGTGCGTGGAAAGTGTTGAAAACTGCCCGTTTTTTCCACGAAAAAGAGGGATTTTCCGCTGCCCGGCGGCAGAGGAAAGAAAAGCTCTCCCACAGGGGGAGAGCTGCCGCCCAGCAGCGATGCCGGGAACCGGACCGGAAGAGGTCAGATGTCAAAGATCTCGCAGTCGTCCTCCACCTTCTTGCAGGCGGACAGCACATTCTCCATGGTGGCGTGGGGGTCGGCACCCTCGGCAAACTCCACCTTCATCTTCTGGGTCATGAAACTGACAGTCGCCTTTTCCACACCGGCAACGGTGTTGGCAGCGTCCTCCATCTTCTGGGCGCAGTTTGCGCAGTCCACTTCGATCTTGTAGGTCTTTTTCATCGTAGATACCAGCCTTTCTGTTTTTGTGCGGGCCGCGGCCCGGAAAATCATTCTTCGATATGGTCCATCCCCAGAGAGAGGATGCTGCGCACATGGTCGTCGTCCAGTGCGTAGTACACGGTCTTGCCCTCCCGCCGGAAGCGTACCAGCTTGGAATCCTTGAGCACCCGCAGCTGGTGGCTCACGGCCGACTGGCTCAGCTGCACGGCGTTGGCAATGTCCTGCACGCACAGCTCATTGTCGTGCAGGGCGTACAGGATCTTGATGCGGGTGGAGTCGCCGAACACCCGGAACAGGTCGGCCAGCTCGTACAGCACTTCGTCATCCGGCATGTCCAGCTCTTCCGGCTGCACGAGGGGTTCGTT
>ENA-UOJL01003537-UOJL01003537.1-human-gut-metagenome-genome-assembly--contig:-P47-NODE-3537-length-10843-cov-23.279755_pt1 | contig 10843 bp, 9 predicted proteins | sample MGYA00242347_ERZ723894 | MGnify/ENA metagenome assembly ERZ723894
GAGAAAAAGCCCTCCATCCGGGAACGGCTGGCGGCGGCAAAGCAGGAGTGCGCGAGGCAGCAGCCCAGACCTGCCACGGAGAAAAAGCCCCCGGAGCTGGGGGAGCTGTGAGCCGGGGCGTAAAGTGGCGGCTGGAATGGGCCTTCTTCCTGGGGAAAAACGGCAGGCGGCAGTACAACCGGCTCTGCAAGAGCTGTGTCCATCCCTGCAAGCAGAGCTTCCGGGCGGTGGTGTTGGACTGCCCGCACTTCCAGTCCCAGCGTGTGAAAAAAGGCATGGATAAGGGTGGGAAACGGGCAAAATAGTCCACCGTGGCGGCTTTTTCAGACCATGCCCTTATGATTTCCCATCCGCGCTTTTTTCCGCGCTCCTGCGGCGAGAAAGCAGCGGTTTTTGACACTTTCCCATGCGCGCCCATAGCAAAAGCGGGGACGCGGCCTTCGGTATATCCGTTGGCTGCGTCCCCGCTTCTTTTTTTGCTTATTTCTCGTCCTCGTTGGGCTTGTCCGCTTCCGCCACGCCCTGGATCACATCCGTCACCACGGCGTTGAGCTGGGCGGCGTTCTGCGCTGTGACGGCGGGCCTCCCGGTGTCCGCTTCGATGGCGCGCCGCGCGTCTCCCGCCACCTTGCCGCCGCGCCGGGCGACGATCCGGCTTTCCTCAAAGCCCTCCGGCTGGTGGGCCTTGGAAAGCTCTGTGGTCGTGGTTTCGGCCAGCATGTTCAGCACGATCTCCAATGTGCTCATGTTGTCCCGGAGGTTTTCCTTTTTGAGACCTTTCAGGTTTTTGTATTGCCGGGTGGTCATGCCGGACCAGGCCTTTGTGATCTCGTCGGTGAGGATGGCGTATTCCCGGCCCTGCTCCACGCCCCGCGCCTGCCATTCGGCGGTGAGCTCGTTGCGGACGCGGATAGAGAGGATGCGCTGGTGGATCCAGTCGGCGTCATAGCCCTTCTTCTGGTAGGTCTCCAGCGCCCGGTCGATGGCCTGTTCCGGGTCGATGGTCTCCTCGATGCGCTCCCGGCCTACGGCGGCGAGCCAGAGCCGGAAGGGTTCTGCCTTCGGCGAGGGGATAGATTGGATGATGCGCAGGATCTGTTCCGTGCTGGCAACGTCCGTTAGACGCATCTTTCCGTCTGTTGCCCGCATTTTCAACTGCTTACAATTTGTAAGCAGTTCACTTGCGCCCTCCTCTTTCAGACGTTTTTTCAAAACCGCCCAATAGGTGCTGGCGTTTCTTGCCGTTGGCTGATCGGTCAGAACGGCGATCACATCCACTACGGAGAAATACCATTCTTCCTTTTCCTCGTCCCAGGCGGTACGGATTTTTCTATCTTCAAAAAGCTGGATGGAGTTATTTTCGTCCATGGGCTTTTCCCTCCTTTGATGGGCTATCCCCATTCTACCATGAAATGATGATTTTTTCTATCAGGGAATGCGATTTTTGCGGCAGCAGCAGTCGTAGGCGCTGTGGGATTGTGGGCAAACGGCCAAGCCGGGCGGTGCTGTGGGAAACGGTGTTTGCGGGCTGTGGGAAAGGCAGCGGCTTTTCCATCAGGCGGCGAATGGCTTTTCCATCGGCAAAGCGGCCGTTTTCCATAGTTCCATAGCGCGAGCCTAATCCTCGGTGATGATACACGCACCGCCTGCCGTCAGCAGGCGGAACAGCGTCAGCGGCACATACCATGCCGCCACCAGCAGCCGCCAGACAAGGACGCAGCCGCCGATAAGGCCGGCAAAGACGAAGTTCAGAAGGAACAGGGCGATCCCGCCGCCCAGAGAGCCGCCGCCTGGTATGATCCAGAGCCGCAGCCGCCAGATCCCAAACGGCAGCCCGCAGAGGATCCAGAGCCAGAGGTAGTCCAGCTCCCCGTTCTTTACGCAGGCGGAGCGGAAGATGCAGTACAGCAGCGCGGCCGACGCCACCGGCAGGATGGTCTTGCGGAAAAAGTCTTTTAAGGCCTCGCCTCTTGTCATGGGATTCGCCTCCTTCAAAATCGTTTGTACCTTCATTATATCTGACGTTTCGGCAAAAGCCCAGGGGAAAACGCAGATCGCGGCAAAAAGTTTGTCCTAGGGGTCATTCCAGCTCCATATTCTTCTGCCGTGCCGGCGCCTGCCGGGGCGGGGACAGGAACTCCTCCACGTTCCGGCGCACGGCGGCGTAGTCCTGCTCCTCCCGCCGTGCCTTCTGACGCTCGGCGGTCAGCGCCGCCCTCCGGGCAGTGAGCGCGTCCATTTCCGCCTGCATCCGCGCCGCGGACGGCAGGGGCACGGCGCCCAGACGCTTGCACTCCCTGGCGGCGGCCTCAAAGAGAATGATCTCCCTCTCATAGCCGCGCAGGAATTTCTCCTTGTCCTTCGATGCCTGATAGCGGTCATAGACGGGCTTGAGCTGACGGTAGGCGGCGACGTGCTTCATTTTCAGCGTCAGCTCCTCGATCCGCGCCCCGGTCTCCCGCAGCTCCGCTTTCAGCCGGGCGGCGGAGGCGGAAGCCGCCTCGCAGCGCTCTGTCAGCTCCTCCATGCTGCCGATGCCGTGCTCCGTCAGGAAGTTGCTGGTCTCGGCGATGCGTTTCAGATTCTCGATGGTCGCCCAATGGCGGTAGCCCGCGCTCTGTTGGGCCTTGATATTGTTCTGAATATCTATGAGCAGGCTGACCCTGCCTCCGCGCTGTGGCCGCTGGCGGGAGGGTCTGGCGCGTCCGGCCAGCCGTGCGGTCAGGGCGTCCTCGGCGTAATCCACGCCCAGGGTCTTTAGTCTTGTGAACCGCTCCTGTCCCGGCGCTCTGGCAGAAATATACTTGCCCCGCTTGAGCGCATACCCTTCCCGTTGGAGACGGGAGAGCAGTTCTTCCAGATCCTTGCAGCCGGGCAGGAGCCGGTCTATGGCGGTGCGCAGCTTCGCCTTGTAGCTGGTGCCGGCTCGCTCCGCCTGATGCTCGATGTAACTCTTGCCTCTGTCCTGACCGGGGACGATGACGGACAGACCATGCTCCTTGCAGATCCGGTCTGAGGTGCGGCGGATGAAGTGATAGCTGCGCTTATTGGAATGGTAGTGCTTGTGATCCGCAAAGCTGACGGCATTGAAAATCAGGTGATTATGGACGTGATCCCGGTCTATGTGGGTGGTCAGGACAAACTCATACTTGCCGCCCAGGATCTCCCTTGCCAGCTCCATGCCGATCTCATGGGCCTGCTCCGGCGTGACCTCCCCAGGCTGAAAGGCTTGGATCAGGTGGCGGCCCAGGTTCGTTCCCTTGTCGATGGCATGGCGGCGGGTCCAGGCAAATTCGATATCCGCAGTTTCGGCGGCGCAGCCATAGGAGGATACAAGCAGCTTTCCGTCCGTCTTTTCCGGGTTGCAGATATAGTCAATGGCCGCTTTCAGCGTTGACTTGATAGGATGCGTCTTTGTAACTGCCATATCTCATCCAGCCTCTCCTGTATCTCCTGCATATCCGCTTTGTACGCGCCGCCTCCCGCGTTGATCCGCTTGGCGATCTGGTTGATGTTCCGGCCGATGGCGGACAGGGCAGCGTTCATCCGCTTGATATCCGTGGTGTCAAGCTGGATGATATACCCGTCTATCGCCATCTTCCGAAGGTAGGCGCCGTACCGCCGTGTGGGAAGCTGCGCCATTTTCCCGTCTATGAGCCGCTTTTCCTCCTCCGTCACATAGAACTTCATCTGAATGTTCCGCTTTCGGTTCGCCATGGGCAGCCTCCGTTTCTCATAAGGGTCTGGGATATCCCAGCAAGCAATTTTGACTGTTCGGGCAAGGGACCTGAACAGCGCAAAATCCGCAAGCGGGTACTCGCTTGCTGTGCTTGCTGACTACTTCGTACCCCCGTATTTCCCCCTCTACCCATACTACAATCTGAACAGGGCGTTTTGGCCAGATTTCCGAAAAAGTTTTGTCTGGGGGGGAGTTTTCTTACATTTCAGAACGTTCCGTTCAGAAAAAAGATGCAGGCGATTTACATTTCGTCTGTGGACTTCTGAATGAATTTGCAGTATAATTTATTTTGTATAGCTATGCTCAGAAGCGGCTCGCCTGCCTGAGCACAAATTATGGCGGGAGGTGCGGCAAAATGACAAAGCTGAATAAACAAGGCAAACAGGCAGCGATTATTGCTGCGGTGTTAATTGCACTTGCCGTTACCTGTCGTATGCTCGGTAACAACGGCTTTTATCCAAAGACGCTGGGGCTTGTCCGTTCGGGCATTTACATTTTCCTGATTGTCGCATGGGGCGTTTTGATTGACAGGAGGATCATACAGACGCAGATTCGCCGGTATATGATCGGCATTTCGGGAGTAATGGTGTTCTGGTTTCTGCTGCGAACATGGAAACACCACCTCATTCCGGCAGAAGCCCTGCCCGACGTTACCCGATATATTTGGTACGCCTACTATATTCCGATGCTTATGCTCCCTGTGCTTGCGCTGTTTGCCTCCGTGTCGCTGGGAAAACCGGAGCAGTATCGAACGCCGCTTCCTTTGCGGCTGCTGTGGATACCGACAGTGCTTCTTACCTTGACCGTTCTGACAAACGACCTTCATCAGACGGTGTTTTCCTTCCCTGCAGAGAATACGCCTTGGACAGACGACCGTTACAGCTACGGGGGCATGTACTGGATCGTGTTTGCGTGGTTTGTGATAAACACACTCCTTGCGCTTGGCATGATCCTGTATAAGTGCCGTATTCCGCGCAGCCGAACATTCCTGTGGCTTCCGGTAATCCCGTTTGCGCTGATGATCGTATATGGGATCCTCTACATTACGGCACATTCGGTGATTGCTCCCTTCGCCGGAGATATGACGTCGGTTTATTGCGTTTTGATCGTGCTGATTTTTGAAAGCTGTATCGGGTGCGGACTGATCCAGTCAAACAGCTATTATACCGAGCTGTTTCAGGCGTCCACATTTGCCGCACAGATCACCGACGATAACGGCAGCGTCATATATGCCGCTGAAAACGCAAGCCCGATGGACGGTGCCGTTTTGCAGCAGGCAAAAAAGGAAGCTGTGATGATAGACAAAAATACCCGCCTTTGCTCAGTACCCATTCGCGGCGGCTATGTATACTGGCAGGAGGATATTTCAGCCCTTCTTGCGGTACTCGATGAGCTTTCAGGTACAAAGGAAGAACTGAAAACCTACGGCGGTCTTTTAGAAGAAGAAAACAAACAGAAACGCCGCCGAAAAAAACTGGATGAACAAAAGCGGCTTTTTGAAATGGTACAGGAAGCCATAAAACCGCATATTGCTCTGCTTACAAGTATAACAAAGGCGCTTGAGGCGGCTGATACAGAGTCTGATGCTAAACGGGCGATGGGCAAGTTGGCGGTTATAGGCGCATATTTGAAACGGCGCAGCAATTTGATTATGCTTGCCGAGGAGTCGGGACAGATCCCGGCAGAGGAGCTTCATCTGTGCTTAAAGGAATCCGTATCCACCCTGCGCCTGCTCGGTGTGACCTGCGCCCTGCGCTTTGCGCTTTCGGGTGACCTGCCCCTTCCCACGGCGGGAGCGCTATTCGACTTTTATGAGGCTGTCATTGAGCTGTCTGCGGATACGCTTACAGATATGACCGCCATTGTGACCGGCGATGCGGCTTCTCCGCATTTTACGCTGCTTCTCTCCTGTGACGCCGATATGAAGGCGCTTTCGGAAACCTTTTCAAATACTTCGGTTACAAACGAGGACGGCGTTTGGTACTGCACGCTGACGCTTGCCGGGGGAGGTGGCGTCGCATGAGATTCTTTCGCAGGAATAAGATAGGCAAGTCCTCCATAAAGGAGAGCTTTGACAATCTGCCGTGCGGTGCGTGCTTTGTAGATAAGAACGGTCTGATCGTTTTATGCAACAAGCAGATGTATCGGCTTTGCCACATCCTTATGGGGCGGAATTTGCAGCATATTTCCGAGCTTCGGGATGCGATGGAGCATCCGCAAAGCGGCGTGGAGATCGTAAGAGCAGATACCAAGGTCTTTCACTTCCCGTCCGGCGAGGTGTGGAAATTTACAGAGAGCGGTATCACCGACGCCGACGGCAGCGCCTATACGCAGCTGCAGGCGGTTGATGTGACCGCGCTTTATGAAACGGAAAAAGAGCTGGAACGGGAAAATGCCCGCCTTGAAGAAGTCAACGCCCGTGCCAGAAAGCTCTATAGCGAGATTGACGACATTGTGCGTAAGGAGGAAAACTTCGCCGTTAAAACCCGTGTCCATGACGAGATGGGACAGCTTCTCGGACTCACCCGTAATCTGATGGCGCAGGAGCATGTTTCTCTTGCCGAACTCAAAAGCGTCGCAAAACGCTGGGAGCAGGTTTCCTCTACTCTGGGCGCTTCCTCAGACGGTGAGAAGGACGCCTTTGATGCGGATAAAATGCTCGCAGAGCTTACAAGGGTGATCGCCGGTATCGGCGTAGCGCTTCATATAAAAGGCGAGTTTCCGCAAAAAAGCAGCACGGCGCAGCTGCTGGTCGCCGCCATTCGTGAATGCGCCGTCAATACCGTGAACCACGCAAAGGGCAGCGAGATGACGGTAGAGCTTACAAGAACGGACGCCGGTCTTTCTGCCGCCATTACCAACAACGGAAATATGCCCGAGGGCGAGATCACAGAGGGCGGCGGACTGTCCGCGCTGCGCCGCAAAACAGAAAGCGCGGGCGGTATAATGCGGGTGCAAAGCGTTCCTGCGTTCAAATTGGAACTGATTCTTCCCGGAAAGGAGGGTGCGGTATGATAAAGGTGCTTCTGGTAGAGGACAGGAAAATGTCCCGCGACAGTATCATCGGTTATATGAAAGGCTCTGACCGCTATGAGCTTGCGGCGCAGACAGCCAGCGCAGGCATGGCGGAAATGTTCTGTATGCAATGCCACATTGATTTAGTCCTTATGGATGTATGCACGGCAAACAATGAGGACGGGATTGAGGCTGCCGCTGTTATCAAGCGGCATTTCCCGAATATCAAAGTCATTATCGTCACCGGCATGACGACCATTGACTTGATCGACCGGGCAAGAGCAGCAAAAGCAGACAGCTTTTGGTATAAGGAAATTGAGGGCGATGAGCTTCTTGATGTGATGGATCGCACAATGAACGGTGAGCATATCTATCCCAATGAAACACCCATCGTGCAGATCGGCAATATGACCACCGCCGAAATTTCAGAGCGTGAGTTTGAGGTATTAAGACTGATGGTAGAGGGAAATATCGATGCGGTCATTGCCGAAAAGCTATGCGTCAGCGTACCGGCGGTTCGTTACCATATCACCCAGCTTTTGCAAAAGACCGGCTACGAAAACCGCGTCAAGCTGATTGCCGATCTGATCAATAAGGACTTCATTGTTCCCGGTCTGTAAAAAATATATATCGAGCCGAAATTCGTCTCCGAATAAAAACGGAGGCGGATTTTTTTTGCGTTTTTCCGAAAAAAACGAAAAAAACTATCATTTCTGATAGGGCGCTTTTTGGAAATATCCTTATAATTATAATTGAGAATCGTGAAAGAGGCCCTATTCGTAAGCAGAAAGTAGGTGGTGATATATGCGCAGGGTGATTTTGAACATGAAGGACTACATTTTTGCCGACGCTGTGGCAAAGTCGTTACTGGCAGATGAACAAGGTGATTTTAATGTAGTACCGACAACCACGACGGAAGAATTGCTGCAATACGGTAAGCTGTGCGAGCCGTATGCCGTACTTATGGAGGTCAACGGCTATCCGCCCTATGTGCTGGAAGAACGGTTAAAAATCCGGGATGCAATCAAAGAGGTCAATCCCGACTGCAAGATCGTTCTTGTGGTTGACGAAAACTCAGAGAAAAAAGTAGCCGAGGAGGTGCGACGGGCGAAAAAAGCCGGGAGAATCGACCAATTCATTTACGGCTCTATCAGTACCAGCTACCTTGTGGCACTGTTGGATACACTGTAAAAATCATTTGATTTTCCCTATTTATGTAGGGCATCGCTTTGCACGAACTATTATTTGACGGAAAAGGAGGAAGAGAATATGGCAGAAAAAATAAAAAAAGAAGCCGCAGTCTCGTCAGTGGAAATCAAGCTAAAAGATAAGCTGGGCGACAGAGTGGCTTTCACCCCCGATCACGGTTGCGGAAATGAGCCGCCGAAAATCAAACTACCGCCCAGAGTGGACGATCCCCCGAAGTGCGGAAACGAGCCGCCGGTCATTCCGCCAATCAAAAAGGCGAAAAAATAAGAAAACGAGGTGAACAATTTATGATTAGAACACGAAAAGCGCCTGCAAGGTTTTTGAGCGCCATGCTCTGCCTTGTGCTGATGCTGGGGCTGCTGCCGATGACGGCGTTTGCGGAGGGTACCCGCGAAGAGGTTGACACCATAAAAGCCACAGCGATAATTAATGTACCATCTTATGGCGCACCGACCAATTATCCGGCATTTACAGTGACAGAAGGCAGCCCTGCATATATTACTATGCCTCACTGGGAAAAGAAAAACACAGTGACAGGAAAATGGGATACTGTTTTCTCTGGGAATACGTTTACAGAGGGAACATGGAGGTTTTCTGTCCAAGTCCGCATAGACGGTGAAGGCGGCAAAACCCACAAGCTGTCGGAAAAACCGCGGTTTTTCGTCAATGAAGTAGAGTGGCAGATTGTATCGAAACCTCTTTTTGATGAATACCACTTTGTATCTCTTGCTTATTTTCATTCTCAGGAATATGAGGTGACATCCTCAACATCGCCGCAGATGTATGATATTACCGTAACAAACGGTGTGGCTAAAAATGAAAGTTATATAGACATCACAAAAGCGAAACCCGGTGATAAAGTGGTGCTGCTGGCGGACGATAGACGAGATGAAGGTTTGGCATTTGAGAAGTGGGTTGTTACCGGTGCTACCGTTGATGCTGAAAACAACATGACTGCGAAATTCATTATGCCGGAAGGTAATGTAACCGCAGAAGCAACCTATATCCCTTGTGATATATCAATTAAGGCTGTCAAACTTACACTGGGCAACTATGCTGTTGGCAAAAAAGCCAGCGATATTTCTGTAAAAATCATTACACCAGATGTAGTAGACTTTTCTTATGGCGATACCTATCGTTGTTATGATGAGGATGGTGTTGCTTTAGGTGGTAGCTACGTGTTATGTTATCTCGAAGGCGAAACAGTAAAGCGTCTTGGTGCGGATGAGCTTATAAAGGAAGGCGTAGAATACTTCCTCGAGGTTCACATTAAGTCTGACGAAGGCTATACATTTTTGGGTTTGAAGGAAGAAAATGTAACGTTAGACGGAACAGCGGGTGGAGCTATGTTTATGCGGCCTAACAACGCAGTGTACAGCTTCCTGCTTAAACCGCTTAAAACTGTTGACCTTACACTGGATAACTATGCAGTTGGCAACAAAGCCGGCGATATTTCTGTAGAAATCACTACACCGGGTGTACTGTTTTCTGGAAGCGGCGAAGGAAGCGGCGAATATAATCAAGGCTATCAGATTGCAATTCCAGATGGTGAAGGGATCGACGGCACAATAACGGTAAGACTTCTTGGTCCAGACGAGAAGTTGGAGGCCGGGGCAGACTATTATCTTTTTGTCTTTGTTAAAGCGGCAGACGGCTCTACATTGAAGGATTTGACCGCGGCTAATGCCAAATTAGACGGCAAAGCGGCTGAAGATGTAAATCTTTTTCCTGACGGTGTTACTGCAGGGATTATCTTCAAGCTGACTCCACTTGAAGCTTCGCACACCCACACCGTTAGCTTCAATGCAAACGGCGGCACTGGCACGATGGCGGATGTGACCGGTGTTTCCGGTGAGTACACACTCCCTGCTTGCACTTTTACCGCACCTGCAAACAAGCAGTTCAAGGGCTGGGCAACGAGCGCGAGCGGCACCGTGATCACCGGCACAAGCATTACCGTTTCGGCGGATACCAAACTGTATGCGATTTGGGAGCTGATCCCAGTCACCAAGCCCGCCATCACCACCACGACCCTGCCGGACGGCAAGGTGGGTGAGGCGTACAACCAGACCTTGGCTGCCACCGGCACCAACCCCATCACTTGGAGCATCGAGACCGGCGCTCTGCCTGACGGCCTGACGTTGGTGGGCGACACCATCAAGGGTACGCCCTCCAAGGCTGGCGAGTTCAAGTTCACCGTCAAGGCCACCAACGGCGGCGGCTCTGACACGAAGGAGCTTACCATCAAGATCGCCGACGCGGAAACTGCAAAGTATCACAACGTCACCCTGACCGGCGCGGGCACCGGCGCTACCGGCGCTGGCAGCCATGCGGCAGGAACCACGGTCAATATCTACGCTGGAACCAAGTCCGGCTACACCTTCAACGGCTGGACCTCCGACGATGTGACTATCCTCAGCGCCAGCAGCAAGAACGCCAGCTTCGTCATGCCGGATAAGGCTGTGACCGTCAAGGCCAACTGGACCTATAACGGCGGCGGCAGCGGTGGCGGCGGTTACACCTACTACACCATCAAGGCTACCGCAGGCGTGAACGGCTCTATCTCTCCCTCCGGCAATGTCAGTGTCCGCGAGGGACGGGATCAGACCTTCACCATCACCCCGGATAAGGGCTACGCCGTCGCCAAGGTGCTGATCGACAGCAAGAACGTGGGCGCGGTGAAGTCCTACACCTTCGAGAATGTTAAGAAATCCCACACCATCGAGGTCGTCTTTATGAAGGCTGGCGGCAATCCCCAGACCGGCGTGTTTGTGGATGTAGCCACCGGCAGCTATTATGAGGACGCCGTGGACTGGGCTGTGGAAAACGGCATTACGCAGGGAACCGATGATACCCATTTCTCCCCGGATGGCATCTGCA
>ENA-UOJL01003539-UOJL01003539.1-human-gut-metagenome-genome-assembly--contig:-P47-NODE-3539-length-10833-cov-6.940620_pt1 | contig 10833 bp, 8 predicted proteins | sample MGYA00242347_ERZ723894 | MGnify/ENA metagenome assembly ERZ723894
CCCTCCTGCGCTTCAATAAGCACAAGAGAGTTCCGCGCTCTGCGGAGCGCGGGCAAGGGCTCTGCCCCTGCACCCCGCCACCTTTGAAAAGGTGGACGAAACTTTCAAACGCGCGCGAAGCGCGCAGCGCGGGTAATTCATTATGTCGCGGGTGAGGGCCTCGATGCACTCGGTCCACTTTTTGAGCTCCTTGTTCGGCCGGCCCTCGGCACCCTTTACGGCGCGCAGCAGCGCCTCCGCCGCGGCCACGAGCGCGGCAAAGTACTTGTTCATGGGCCTGCGCTCCGGCGCGGGCTGTTTCTGCGGCACCGGCACGCCCTCGGTCACGGTCACGAACTCGCCCTTCGCGAGGTCGTACGACGTCCCGCTGTACGGGGCGAAGGCGTCGAAACCGTGCTCCTCCTTCAGGCAGCGCGTAAACTCCGTGCACGCGCCGTCGTCGCCGTGGTTCACGAACACCTTCGCCGGCTTCTTCTCAAAGCCGGATATCCAGTGCAGCAGCCCGTTCTTGTCCGCGTGGCCCGATACACCCGGCAGCCAGGTGACCTCGGCGCGCACCGCTATCGTCTCGCCGAAGAGCTTTACCTCCTTGGCCCCGTCGTACAGCATCCGGCCCAGCGTGCCCTCCGACTGGTAGCCGACGAAGAGGATCAGGCTCTCGGGCCGCCAGAGGTTGTGCTTGAGGTGATGCCTGATGCGGCCCGCGTCGCACATGCCGGAGGCCGAGATGATGACTTTCGGCTCGCGGTTCTCGTTTATCGCCTTGGACTCCTCCGAGCTCACGGAGACCTCCAGCCCGTCGAAGACAAGCGGGTTGACGCCCCGGGCCAGCAGCGCGCGGGTCTCGTCGTCCAGAAAGCTCGTGTCGCACTGCAGGAACACGCTCGTGGCCTCGATGGCCAGCGGGCTGTCCACATACACCTTGAAGCCGTCGTGCCCGTGCACAAGGCCGCGCTCCTTTATCTCGCGGATGAAGTACAGCATCTCCTGCGTCCTGCCCACGGCGAAGGCGGGGATTACCACGTTGCCGCCGCGGTCGAGCGTGCGCTGTATCATCTGCGAGAGCGCGCCGATGTAGTCCGGCCGCTCCGCGCCGTGGGTGCGGTCGCCGTAGGTGGACTCGATGACCACATAGTCGGCCTCGGCCACGGTGTCCGGGTCGCGCAGTATGGGCTGGTTGGTGTTGCCCACGTCGCCGGAGAAGACGATCTTCTTCGTCACGCCGTCCTCCGTCAGCCAGACCTCTATGCAGGCCGAGCCCAGCAGGTGGCCTATGTCCGTGAAGCGGATGGCCACGCCCTCCGCAACGTGGATGGGCTCGCCGTAGGCGCAGGGGCGCAGGTGCTTGACCAGGGCCTCGACGTCGTTGACGTCGTAGATGGGCTCCACCGGCGGCTCGCCCGCGCGCTTGGCCTTGCGGGTCTTGTACTCGGCCTCGCTCATCTGGATGTGCGCCGAGTCGCGCAGCATTATGTCCGCCAGCGAGCAGGTCGCCGCCGTGGCGTACACCGGGCCTGAAAAGCCGTTTTTCGCCAGCAGCGGCAGGTTGCCGGAGTGGTCGATGTGCGCGTGCGTCAGCAGCGCGAAGTCCACCTCCGCAGGCGAGACCGGCAGGGTCTGGTTTACGAACATGTCGCGCCCCTGCTCCATGCCGCAGTCGACGATGAAGCGAGTCTTGCCGACCTCCACCAGCGTGCAGCTGCCCGTGACCTCATGCGCGGCGCCGAGGAATGTTATCTTCAATGTGTGCCTCCCTTCTCACTCGTCCAGCTTGAGCACGGCGAGGAATGCCTCGGTCGGTATCTGCACCGTGCCGAGCTGGCGCATCTTCTTTTTGCCCTCCTTCTGCTTCTCGAGCAGCTTTTTCTTTCGCGTGATGTCGCCGCCGTAGCACTTGGCGAGGACGTCCTTGCGCAGGGCCTTTACGGTCTCGCGCGCGATTATCTTGCCGCCTATCGCGGCCTGCACCGGCACCTCGAAGAGCTGGCGCGGGATGTTCTCCTTGAGCTTCTCGCAGAGCTTGCGTGCCCGCGGGTAGGCCTTGTCCTTGTGCGCGATGAAGCTCAGCGCGTCCACCTGCTCGCCGTTCAAGAGCATGTCCACCTTCACGAGCTCCGAGGGCTTGTAGTCCGCGAGCTCGTAGTCGAGGGAGGCGTAGCCCTTCGTGCGGGCCTTCAGGGTGTCGAAAAAGTCGTAGATTATCTCGTTGAGCGGCATCACATAGTGCAGCTCCACCAGCCTGGCGTCGAGATACTGCATGTTCTTGTACTCTCCGCGGCGGTCCTGGCAGAGGGGCATGATGTTGCCCACGAACTCCTGCGGCGTGATGATGGTGACGTTGACATACGGCTCCCTGGCCTCGGCGATGGAGGCAGGGTCCGGGTAGTTGTGCGGGTTGTCGACGCGCACCATCGTACCGTCGGTCTTTATGACCTCGTAGATGACCGAGGGCAGCGTGGTCACGAGGTCGAGGTCGAACTCGCGCTCCAGCCGCTCCTGGATGACCTCCATGTGCAGCATGCCGAGGAAGCCGCAGCGGAAGCCGAAGCCGAGGGCCACGGAGCTCTCCGGCTCGAAGGAGAGCGAGGCGTCGTTGAGCTTGAGCTTCTCGAGCGCGTCGCGCAGGTCCGGGTACTTGGAGCCGTCCTCGGTGTAGATGCCGCAGTAGACCATCGGCCTCGCGGGGGCGTAGCCGGGCAGGGGCTCGGCGGCCGGGCGGGCGGCCTCGGTCACGGTGTCGCCCACGCGGGTGTCCGCGACGTTCTTGATGCTGGCCGTGAGATAGCCGACGTCGCCGGCGGAGAGCTCGGCGCAGGGTTCGAGGTGCGTCGGCCGCATGTGGCCCACCTCCACGACCTTGTACACCGCGCCCGTGGCCATGAGCTTTATCTCCATGTCCTTGCGCACGCGCCCGTCCATGAGGCGCATGAGCACGATTACGCCGCGGAAGGAGTCGTACTGGCTGTCGAAGACCAGGGCCTTGAGCGGCGCGTCGGGGTCGCCCTTGGGCGCGGGCACGCCGTTTACTATCTCCTCGAGCACGGCGGGGATGTTGATGCCGTTCTTCGCGGAGATCTCCGGCGCCTCCATGGCCGGGATGCCGATGATGTCCTCTATCTCCGCCTTGGTGCGCTCCGGGTCCGCGGCGGGGAGGTCTATCTTGTTGATGACGGGCAGTATCTCGAGGTCGTGGTTCATGGCGAGATAGGTGTTCGCCAGGGTCTGGGCCTCGACGCCCTGGGAGGCGTCCACGACCAGCAGCGCGCCCTCGCAGGCCGCGAGCGAGCGGCTGACCTCGTAGTTGAAGTCCACGTGTCCCGGCGTGTCGATGAGGTTGAGCGTGTACTCCTCGCCGTCCGCGGCCTTGTAGGTGAGGCCGACGGCGCGGGCCTTGATGGTGATGCCGCGCTCGCGCTCGAGGTCCATGTTGTCGAGTATCTGGCTCTCCATCTCGCGGCTCTCAACTGCGCCGCAGAGCTCGATGAGCCTGTCCGAGAGGGTGGATTTGCCGTGGTCGATGTGCGCTATTATCGAAAAATTCCTGATGTGGTCCTGTCTCATATCTTGCCGTCCTCCGCTATGCTTTCAACGCTGTCCGCCATGGCCCGCAGCTCCTTGGAGAGGCTGCGCAGCCGCTCCTTGAGCGCGGCGCCGCCGGGCTCGTCGGTCCTGCCGAGCAGGTAGTCCGCCGAGACGCCGTAGTAGTCGCAGGCCCGGACTACGAATTCGAGTCCCGGCTCCCGCGCGCCGTTTTCGTAGTGGCTGAGCAGCGCCTGACTTATGTGCAGCTCGGAGGCGGCCTTGCGCTGGCTGAGCCCCTGTTCGCGGCGCAGCGCGCTCATCGCCTCGCTGAATGTCCTTGGCATGTGTTACCTCCGCCCCAAAATTTCATATTTGATTACAATTAGTATTATAACTGCCCTTTGCCCCCTTGTAAAGACCCTGCCGGGGCTTGAAAAGCTGTGTATTGGGTGGTAAAATTGAGTGTCTGAAAACCGGCGGAGCGTCCGCCAAATCAATATGGAGGCTGTTGCAAAATGTTTGAGAACCTTGTTGAAATACTCAAAAAGAATCCCCGCAAGATAGTCTACACCGAGGGCACGGACGCCCGCATCCTCGAGAGCGCCGCGAGGCTGAAGGCCGGCGGCTTCCTCACCCCCGTCCTCGTCGGCAACGTCGATGAGGTCAAGGCCGCTGCCGCCAAGGGCGGCTTCGACATCGAGGGCCTCGAGATAATCGACCCCGAGACCTACGAGGGCTTCGGCGAGATGGTGGACACCATGGTCGCCCTCCGCAAGGGCAAGATGAGCGCCGAGGACTGCGCCGCCGCCCTGAAGAAGAGCAACTACTTCGGCACCATGCTGGTCAAGATGGGCAAGGCCGACGCCCTGCTGGGCGGCGCCACCTACTCCACCGCCGACACCGTCCGTCCCGCCCTGCAGCTGGTCAAGACCAAGCCCGGCGCCCACCTCGTGAGCAGCGTGTTCATCATGGTCCGCGGCGATGAGATGCTCGCCATGGGCGACTGCGCCATCAACATCGACTACACCGACACCGTCGACAAGGACGGCAACGTCACCTTCTCCGCGGCGGACAAGCTGGCCGAGACCGGCGTCGCCTGCGCCCGCACCGCCCAGGTCTTCGGCATCGAGCCGAAGGTCGCCTTCCTGAGCTACTCCACCAAGGGCTCCGGCAAGGGCCCGAACGTCGACCTCGCCCGCGAGGCCTGCGCCAAGGCCAAGGCCCTGGCCCCCGACCTCGACATCGACGGCGAGATGCAGTTCGACGCCGCCGTCTCCCCCACCGTCGGCCAGCTGAAGTTCCCCGGCAGCAAGGTCGCCGGCTACGCCAACACCTTCATCTTCCCCGAGATCCAGTCCGGCAACATCGGCTACAAGATCGCCCAGCGTCTCGGCGGCTTCGACGCCTACGGCCCCATCCTGCAGGGCCTGAACGCCCCCATCAACGACCTCTCCCGCGGCTGCAACGCCGAGGAGGTCTATCAGATGTCCATCATCACCGCCGCCCTCGCCTGAGCCCGGCGCACAAGAAAAAATCAGCCGCCGCCCCATTGAGGGGCGGCGGTTTTGTTTTGCCCATCAGCCTTCCAGCGCGGCATTTGCGGCCCTGGCGAGCGCCGCCATGGCCAAGGCGGGATATTCTCCCGCGGCAGTCTCGTTCGTGAGCATCAGCGCCGAGGCTCCGTCGAGCACGGCGTTATAGATGTCGGACACCTCCGCGCGTGTGGGCACGGGGTTCGTCTGCATCGAATAGAGCAGCTGCGTCACGACCATGAAGGGCGTGCCCGATCCGCGGCACAGGCTGGCTATGCTCTTTTGCAGCCGCGGCACGGCGTAGAGCCCGCAGGCGCTCCCCAGGTCGCCGCGCGCGATGACTATCATGTCAGAGACGCCCAGAAGCTCCGGCACGGCCTCCACGCCGCCGCGGCTCTCCACCTTGGCAAAGACTCGGATGTCCTCCCCGCCGTTAGCGTCCAGCACCCCGCGCACGGCCGCTATGTCCGCCGCCGAGCGCGTGAAGGACTGCATCACCGCCGTGACGCCCCAGGAGCGCGCCGCGGCGAGGTTGAGCCGGTCGCTCTCCGTGAGCGCCGGCGCCGCGGCCTCGAGGCCGGGGAGGGTTATGCTCTTCCGGCTGCCCAGGACGCCGCCGCGCAGCACCTCCGCCCGGGCCGTATCGCCGTCGCAGCCGAGCACGCCGAGGCTCAGCCGCGCGTCGTCAAGCAGCAGCTCCGTGCCGGGCCTGAGCAGCTCCAGCACCGTCCCGGGCACGGGGATGAGCCCCTCTCCGCCCAGGGTCACGACGTCGCCCTTCGAGAGCGTCAGCGGCGAGGAGAGCGCGCCCGTGCGCAGCTCCGGGCCCTGCGTGTCTATGAGCAGCTCCGGCTCCACGCCGCGGCTCCGCCCGGCCTCGAACAGCGCCTCTATGAGCCGCGCGCCGCCCTCCAGGCCGGTGTGCGAGAGGTTCAGCCGCGCGCCCGTCATGCCCGCGTCCAGCATCAGTCCCAGCGTCTCCGCGTCCGCGCAGGCGGGGCCCAAAGTTCCGTACAGCTCCATGGTCAGAACCCGCAGAAGCCGGCGTTGGAGATCTTGATGATGAGGTCTGCGATCTCCGAGGCGGGCTTCTTCCTTCCGTCTGCCAGCCACTTGCGTATGAGTCCGACGCTGCCGAGGGCGACGAAGGTGTAGACATACTCCGCGTCCTCCTGGCTGAGCTGCCGCGCCGAGGCCCAGGAGCTCATGAACTGCCCCTCTATGACGTCCACGACCTTGGTCTGAAAGCTGTTGTCACCCTTGTCGGAGAGGAGGATGGAGCAGATGTCGGCGTTCTCGCCGATGTACTCCACCAGCCTCGTGAGCACCTCCTTGAGGTCGGTGCCCGAGGCGGTCAGCGCCGGGCGCACCCAGTGCGTCACGTCCTCGATTATCTCCGACTCGAGCCCGTGCAGCAGGTCCGAGGGGTCGGAGTAGTGGGCGTAGAAGGTGGCGCGGTTTATCCCCGCGCGCTCGCAGATCTCGGTCACCGTGATCTTCGCGATGGGCTTTGTGCTCAGCAGCTCCAACAGGCTGTTGCGAATCATCATTTTTGTATAGCGCACACGCGCATCCTGTTTCTTTTCAGGCATGTTTTACCTCTGAAAATTAAAATTTTTGTGTATTCCTATACAATTCTGCCAAAAACGTTTAATATTTTGCAGATTTTATAAAACTGTCTGTTGCTTCATTTGCAAAACGAAATATACTATAAAAATGTAAGTATGTCAACAAACCGTTCAATAGGAGGCCTGCCATGGATGGATTCACACGTGGCGTCACCCGGCACCGCCGGCCGGTGATAGCCATTTTTCTTATCTGCGCCGTCGTCTGCGCCGTGCTCTTTCTGGGAGTGGAGGTCAACTACGACCTGACCGACTACCTGCCCGAGGACGCGGAGAGCACGGTGGCGCTCGATCTCATGATGGAGGAATTCGGCTCCGGCGTGCCAAACACCCGAGTCATGGCAGTCGACCTCACCCTGGCAGAGGCCCTGGAGCTGAAGGAAGAGATTGCCCGGGTCCCCGGCGTGACCGACGTCATGTGGCTCGACGACGTGGAGGACATCACCACGCCCGTGGAGCTCATGGACGAGGCCACCGTCAGCCAGTACTGGAAGGACGGCAAGGCCCTCTACTCCGTCACCATCGAGAGCGGCCGCGAGGTCGAGGCGACGGACGCCATCTATGAGATAATCGGCGACAGCGGGGCCATCTCCGGCGAAGCGGCGAGCACCGCCAGCATGCAGAAGCTCGCCGTCAGCGAGGTCATCGGCGCCGCGGCCGTGCTCGTGCCGCTCATCATCATACTGCTGCTGCTCACCACCACCTCGTGGATAGCGCCGCTGCTCTTCCTCATCACCATCGGCATCGCCGTGCTCATCAACATGGGCACCAACGTCGTCTTCGGGGAGATCAGCTTCGTCACGCAGTCGGTGAGCCCCATCATGCAGCTGGCCGTCTCGCTCGACTACGCCATCTTCCTGCTCAACAGCTTTGAGCGCCACCGCAGGGAGGTCCCCGACCCGGAGGAGGCCATGCGCATGGCCATCAAGGAGTCCTTCTCCTCCATCGCGGCCTCGGCGGCGACCACGGTTTTCGGCTTCCTCGCGCTTATCTTCATGCGCTTCGGCATAGGCAGCGACCTGGGCCTCAACCTGGTCAAGGGCGTCGTGCTCAGCTACATAAGCGTCATGGTGTTCCTGCCCGCGCTCTCGCTCTCCTGCATGAAGCTCATGGACAAGACGCGCCACAAGCGCATCATCCCCGAGCTCGGGAAGGTTGGCCGCATCTTCGTCAAGGTCCGCATCCCGGCGCTCATACTCGTGCTGCTGGTCGTCGTGCCCTGCTACCTCGGCCAGAGCCGCGCGGACTTCCTCTACGGCATGGGCACCCCCGACCCCGGCGTCCGCTACGGCGCGGACACCGAGCTCATAAACGACACCTTCGGCGAGAGCCAGGCCATAGTCCTGCTCGTCCCCCGCGGCGACCCCGGCGCCGAGGCCGAGCTCGCAGACGAGATCGCGGACATCGACCACGTCACCAGCGTGCTCTCCTACGCCGGAACCGTCGGCAAGGTGCCCTCCGGCTTCCTCTCCGACGACATCGTCTCGCAGTTCTACTCCGACAACTACGCGAGGATCATCGTCTACACGGACACCGGCGAGGAGGGCGACGAGGCCTTTGCCGTCGTCACCGCGGTGCGCGAGGCGGCCTCCGCGCTCTACGACGAGTCCTGGACCTGCGGCCAGAGCGCCAATCTCCTCGACATGCGCGACGTCGTGACGCACGACTCCGTCACGGTCAACCTCATCGCCATCGCCTTCATCTTCCTGACGCTGCTGGTGACCTTCCGCTCGATAACGCTGCCGTTCATCCTGCTCTTCGTCATCGAGTCGGCCATCTGGATAAACCTCTCCGTGCCGTACTTCACGGACACGCCGCTGGTCTACCTCGGCTACCTGGTCATCAACACGGTGCAGCTCGGCGCCACGATAGACTACGCCATCCTCATGACGGAGGGCTATGTCGTGAACCGCCGCACCATGGGCAAGCGCGAGGCGGTGGAGGCCACGCTCACCAAAAACTTCATCTCCGTCCTCACCAGCGGACTCATCCTCTCCGCTGCGGGCTTCTGCCTGAACTTCTCCTCCTCGCTCAGCGTCGTGGCCGCGCTCGGCACGCTGCTGTGCCGCGGCACGCTGCTCTCCATGGCCATGGTGCTGCTGGCCCTGCCGGCCCTGCTCATGCTCTTTGACCCGCTGACGGCCAGGCTCACGCTCAAGTCCGGATTCCTGAAAAAGACCGACAAGGAGGTCGAAACGAAATGAAACACAAACTCTCAGCCGCGCTCTGCATAGCGCTCATCTTCTGCCTGTGCCTCACGTCCGTGCCCGCCGCGGCGGCCTCCGAGGCGGACTTTACGGCCGAGGAAGTCATATACGCGAGGCTGGACGCCTCCGGCGCCCCCGGCGAGGGCTACGCCGTCGTCGCGCTGAACGTCACCGGCGCCGGCACCGTCACCCACTACGGCGACTACAGCTCCGTCGTGAACCTCAGCGATACCACGCCCATCAACTACTCCGACGGCGCCGTCACCCTGGAGGCCGAGCCCGGACGCTGGTATTACGAGGGCACCCTCAGCAGCGTGGAGCTGCCCTGGAACATCGAGATAAGCTATTACCTCGACGGTCAGGAGATCGCGCCCGCCGAGCTCGGCGGCAAATCCGGCGAGCTTGAGATAGCCATCAAGACCACGAAGAACGACGCCGTCTCCGGCGGCTTTTACGACAACTACCTGCTCCAGTTCACTATAACGCTCGACTCCGACCTCTGCGAGAACGTCACCGTCAGGGGCGGCACCGCGGCGAACGCGGGCAGCTCCAAGACCGTGTCGCTCATGGTGCTCCCCGGCTCCGACGGCGACGTGGGCCTCACCGCCGACGTGCACGACTTCCGCATGGACGGCATGACCATCGCGGCCGTGCCCTACGACGTGGTCAGCAGCCTCGGCGACATGAGCGAGGTCACGGACGGCCTCGGCCAGCTGGTGGACGCCATCGCCCAGCTCTCCAGCGGCGCGAGCCAGCTCTCGAGCGGGGCCAGCCAGCTCTCCAGCGGCGCCTCCCAGTACGGCAGCGGCATCAAGGAGCTCTCCGCGGGCTCGGCGCAGCTCACCGCCGCCTCGGACCAGATAGCCCAGGCGCTCGCGCAGATCGGCACCATGGGCGGCCAGACGCCCTCCGGCGGCACGGTCAGCCTCTCCGCGCTCACCCAGCTGCCCTCGGCGCTCCGCCAGCTCAAGACCGGCCTCGACCAGGTCGGCACCGGCATTGACGAGCTGAGCTCCGGCTACAACACGGCCTACTCCGCGCTCTCCGAGGCCGTCGCATCCATCCCGGCGGCCAGCGTGAGCGAGGAGGACATCGCGGCCCTCATTGCTGCCAACCCGGACAGCGCCGCGCTCAGCTCGCTCGTCGCGAACTATCAGGCGGCGCAGACGGTCAAGGCCGTCTGGGAGCAGACCAAGGCGGCCTTCGCCGCGGTGGAGCAGAACCTGCCCACCTTCTCGGCCTCGATAACCAAGATCTCCGAGTCGCTTGAGACCATGGCGACGCAGATAGAGACGGCGCTCTCGGCCACCGGCGGCAGCATAAACCTCGGCAGCCTCGTGCAGCTCATGGGCGGCCTTGAGGAGCTGGCTGCGAACTACACCGAGTTCAACGAGGCGCTCAAGACCTACACCGGCGGCGTGGACGCCCTTGCATCCAGCTGGTCCGGCATCCAGAGCGGCATCAGCAGCCTCTCCAGCGGCGCCTCCAGCCTCTCCGGCGGCGTGAATACGCTCAACGAGGAGACCCAGGCCATCCCCGAGCAGCTCGACAGCCTGCTCGGCACCGGCGAGGACGGCGAGAGCGAGTATGTCTACGAGTCCTTCCTCGACGAGCGCAACGGCGAGCCCGACTCCGTCCAGTTCGTCCTCTCCACCGAGTCCATAGAGGTCCCCGACAGCGGCGACACCGTCACCGAGACCCCCGCCGAGCAGGGCTTCTTCGCCCGCCTCTGGGATAAACTCGTGGCGCTGTTCACCTGAGTTGGACAAATGCATCAATGAACGAGGGAGCCCCGAAAAGGGGCTCCCTTTTAGTTTACAGGCAGCGGGGGAAAGCTCCTTGTTTTCACCCTGTACGTGTGCGCCGTTTTCTTGGGTAGAAGTCTCTTCCCCCTACTGCCCGTTCCACCCCATTTCTTTGCTCTTGCGCAAAGAAACGGGGTGGAGC
>ENA-UOJL01003543-UOJL01003543.1-human-gut-metagenome-genome-assembly--contig:-P47-NODE-3543-length-10824-cov-5.927570_pt1 | contig 10824 bp, 7 predicted proteins | sample MGYA00242347_ERZ723894 | MGnify/ENA metagenome assembly ERZ723894
AGTTTGCAAAGGGCGTTTTCCATTAGAATAAAGGGCAAGGTTCGGGAACACACTAGGAATATCTGGAAAGCCCCAATCCAACCCGGCTTGACAGGCCAAGGGCAAAACGGTACAATATCTATATTAACCGGAGAGGGCTCTCCGGTACGTGTGCCCCCAAGAGGATGAACTGTTTTTTGCGGAAATATGGGGGATGGGCTGCGGCAGGACCGTGGCAGGACTTTGTTTAGCGCCCCAGGGCTTTTCAAAAGTTGTGCTTGGGGGGCGGAATTTCTTTTGGCATCGCTGCGGCAAAAGCCGCGTGCATTTTGATAGAACGGAAAAAGAGGCTGGTAAAAACGGAAACAGGGACAGGCCCAAACTGGGATGTCCAAAAGGGGCAAGGGTGCCCCACCGGCCGGAGAATCAAGAGCGGAAAGGGTCAGCGCCGGGACGGGTATGTCCGGCGCTTGCGCTGCCGAATGCCTTTTGCGCCCTTTTTCCGCCAAAAGGGCGGGATTCTCCCAACGGATAGGCCTCTTTCACGAAACAAAACAAGATGGAAAGAATCACCACTTCGCGTAAGGAGGAACTCTACGTGGCAGAGAAAGAAAAGAAAAATACCAGAACACGGCGTATCCCCTCAGGGGAAAGTATTGGACGCCAGCAGGACCAGGTCCTGAGCGGGGCGGTAAACGCTCCGAGAATCGGGAAGATCGCAGGCCCGAAAAAGACTTCGGAAAAAAGCGGACAGCGTTCCCGGACAAAATCGGAAAATAAATCGGCTGAAACGAGAAAGAACGATTCCAAAAAGGCGGATACCAAAAAGCAGGAAACAAAGAAAAGCGAGCCCAAAAAGGCCGAAAAGACCCAGGGGACTTCCAACAAGAAAAAGGCGGATACCAACCGGAAATCCCCCAAGGGCGGGCGCAAGGCCCAGAAACCTGCCATCAGCCAGACAGCGGCTCAGGTGGAGGCGCTCAAAGCCCAGCAGGCCGCCCAGGAAAAGCGGGCCTCCCGAAAGGGAAGAGGCCGGCCGAAAAAATCCCAAAAGCCGCCCATCAAGGTGTATTTCCTGGGTGGCCTAAATGAGATCGGCAAGAACTTTACCTTGTACGAGTGCCAGAACGATATGATCATCGTGGACTGCGGCCTTTCCTTCCCGGACGACGATATGCCCGGCGTGGACAGCGTGATCCCCGATTTCACCTTTGTGGAAAAGAACCGGGATAAGATCCGGGGCGTGGTGATCACCCACGGCCATGAAGACCATATTGGCGCAGTGCCCTATCTGCTGAAAAAATTGAATGTCCCTGTTTACGGCACGGCCCTGACCATCGGCCTGATCGAGGGCAAATTGAAAGAGCACAACCTGAACAGTTCCGCCAAACTGCACGTGACCCCGGCAGGGTCCCATATTCAGTTGGGTTGCATGGACGTGGAACTGATCCATGTGAACCATTCCATTGCCGACGCAGTGGCTTTGGCCATTCATAGCCCCGCAGGCGTGGTGGTCCATACAGGCGACTTTAAGATCGATATGACCCCCGCGGAGGGCGGCATGATCGACCTGGCCCGGTTTGCCGAATTGGGCAAGGAAGGGGTTTTGGCCTTGTTGGCGGATTCCACCAATGCGGAACGTCCCGGATTCACCCAGACGGAGCAGACCGTGAACAACTCTCTGGATTCCCTGTTCATGCGGGCGGAGGGCAAACGGATCATTGTGGCCACCTTTGCGTCCAGTATCAGCCGTGTGCAGATGATCATCAACTGCGCCGTGAAATATGGAAGAAAAGTGGCCCTTTCCGGCCGGAGCATGGTCAACGTGATGGGTGTGGCCAGCGAGCTGGGATATTTGCACGTGCCCGACGGCGTGCTGGTGGACCTGAACCTGATCAACCGGTATGAGCCCGGACAGCTTGTGCTGATCACCACCGGCAGCCAGGGCGAACCCATGTCGGCCCTGACCCGTATGGCGTTTTCCGATCACCGGCAGGTGGCCATCAATCCCAACGATTTCATCATCATTTCCGCCCGGCCCATTCCCGGCAATGAAAAGACCGTGGGTGCTGTGGTGGATGAGCTTTTGAAGCAGGATTGCACCGTGATTTACGAAAGCATGTATGAGGTCCACGTTTCAGGCCATGCCTGCCAGGAAGAACTGAAGATGATGCAGGCCCTTACCCGGCCCAAGTATTTTATCCCGGTGCACGGCGAGCAAAAGCATTTGCGCAAACACGCTGGGCTGGCCATGATGATGGGAGTCCCCCGGGAAAACATCTTCATCGGGGATATTGGCAATGTGCTGGAACTGCATGAGGACCACATGAAGCAGCTGGGGGATGTGCCTGCCGGCAGCGTGATGGTGGATGGCCTGGGTGTGGGCGACGTGGGCAGCATTGTGCTGCGGGACCGGCGGCATCTGGCGGAGGACGGCCTGATCATAGCCGTTTGTTCCATCGACGCGTCCAGCGGCCAGGTGGTGTCCGGACCGGACATCGTGTCCCGAGGATTTGTATATGTAAGGGAATCGGAAGCTCTTATGGACGAAGCGCGGGATCTGGTGTATAATACGTTGGAAGAATGCGCCCGGAACCATGTGCGGGATTGGAGCGGCATGAAGCAGAGCATTAAGGATGAGCTGTCCCGCTTCTTGTATCAAAAGACCCGCCGCAGCCCCATGATCCTGCCGATCATCATGGAGGTGTGACCGGGAAAGGTTCTGTGAGTCCAGGCAGACGAGGAAGTGAAGCAAGGTGCGACGGAAAAAGGTATGGGTGGTTTCCCCCCTGTTCTATTTGATGGCGGTGGCCATGGTGCTGATGGCTTTGGCCAGTTGGCGCTACAATAAAGTGCTGTTTCTGGTGGAAGGCACAGTGGCAGGTTTGTCCGTGCTGGCAGTGCTGGTCTCCGATTTCCTGTACCGGCGAAATATTTCCACCACTGTGAAAAGCGCCAAACGGGTGCTCACCGGGGAAGAGGAGGCCGCCTTCCAGGCGTTTGCCCTGCCGGTGGCGGTGGTAGCCCCCGCCGGGGATATTGTGTGGGCAAACGAGGCGTTTGCCGGCGCCCTTTGCGGCGGCGGGAATTTTCTGGGGGATAACGTGCTCAAATACATCTATCCCAAAACCTTCCGTCAAGTGATGGGGGAAAGCGGCGCCGCGGTCAGCCATAACGGCCGGGAATACACCGTGTACGGCGCCCGGGCCAAGGAAGGGTATATCCTCTATTTTGTGGACGATACCTATTTCAAGGCCGTCAGTAAGGAATACAGGGAAAAACGCCCGGTGGTGTGCCTTGCGGCGTTTGATAACCGGGAAGAGCTTGTCCGCGACAGCTTTGGCGGGGACGATTCCCGGATCACAGCCCAAGTGGACGAAGTGATGCGCCGCTGGGTCATCCAGGAAATGAACGGTTTTGTCCGCCGGGTGGACAACAGCCGGTACCTGTTCGTGGTGGACGACGCCCATATCGAGCAGGCGAAAAAGAAGCGGTTCCATGTGCTGGACGAAGTCCGGGCCATCCGCAGCGCCCGGAACAATATGAGCGCCACTATCTCCATCGGCGTAGGCCGTGGGGCCAAAGACATTGCGGAAAGCGAGCGTTGGGCCCGCCAGGCTTTGGATATGGCTTTGGGACGGGGCGGCGACCAGGTGGCCGTCAAACAGGAAGGGGATTCCTACGAGTTCTTCGGCGGCCTTTCCAAAGGCGTGGAAAAGCGGGATAAGGTGCGGACCAGAGTTATTGCCGCTACCTTGGCCGACCATGTAAGGGCCAGCGACCAAGTGTTTGTCATGGGCCATAAGAATTCGGACCTGGACAGCATCGGCAGCGCGGTGGGAATCTGGGCAGCGCTGCACAAGGGCCTGGAGAAACCGGTGCACATCGTGTTGAACCGGAACCAGACTTTGGCCGGTCCCTTAGTGGAGATGACCGAGAAAGCCTATCCTGGGGAGAGCTTGTTTATCAGCCCTCTGGAAGCGCTCCAGTCCGCCACAGAGCGTTCGCTGCTGATCGTGGTGGATACCCATTCGGTGAATTTTGTGGAGAGCCGGGAACTTTTGGAACGGGTCCCCCGGGTGGTGGTCATCGACCATCACCGGATGATGGTGACCCACATCAAAAACGCCTTGATTTTCTATCACGAGCCTTACGCCAGTTCCGCTTCGGAAATGGTGACGGAGTTGGCCCAGTACATCAAGGCTTCCGCCATCGATGGGGCCGATGCCCAAGCGCTGCTGGCAGGCATTATGTTGGATACCAAGAACTTTGTGTTAAAAACCGGTGTGCGCACGTTTGAAGCTTCGGCGTTTTTGCGGCGTCGGGGCGCGGATACCGTAGCGGTGAAGAAGCTGTTTTCCGATTCCCTGGAAACTTACAAGCAAAAAGCCCAGTTGGTTTCCGGATCGGAGATTTACAAAGGCTGCGCCATTGCCACATCCAGTTGGGAGCACGGGGATTTCCGTGTGGCGGCGGCCCAGGCGGCCGACGAGCTGTTGTCCATCATGGGTGTGCGGGCCTCCTTTGTGCTGTACCGTTCCAATGGGGACGTGAATATTTCCGCCCGCAGCCTGGGAGACGTGAACGTCCAGGTGATTTTGGAGGAATTTGGCGGCGGCGGCCATTTCACCATGGCAGGCGCACAGCTGAAAAATATATCCATCGGGGATGCCCGCCGAGCTTTGATCCGGGAGCTGGATGACAAGCTGGACGAATCCTCGGTGCAAAATTAAAATGAAAAAACGGCGGGGACGGTTCCTGGTCCCCGCTTTATGAAAGGAAGGGATCAGCCATGAAAGTGGTGTTGTTGCAAGATGTGAAGTCCATTGGAAAGAAGGGGGAGCTCTGCAATGTTTCCGACGGTTACGCCCGGAACTTCCTGCTGCCCCGCAAGCTGGCCAAAGAGGCCAACGCCCAGGCCATGAACGAGCTGAAAAACGCCGAGGCCTCCCGGGAATATAAGATCAAGACCGAAACCGAGCACGCCAATCAAAGCGCCCAGGCACTTTCCGGCAAGACTTTGAAGATCTATGCCAAACCTGGCCAGGCCGGCAAGATCTTTGGTTCCGTCACACCCAAGGAGATCGCCGAGGAGATCAAGCGCCAGTTCGGCATCGAGGTGGACAAGCGGAAGGTGGTCCTTTCCGGGGACATCAAAGCGTTTGGAACCTACAAGTTCGACGTGAAATTCTATGCGGGCATTACCGCCACCATGAGCGTGGCCGTCTGCGAGAAGAACTGAGTACATCCCTTTTTGGGGACCCTATAGGGAAAAGCGGGAAAGGAGGCGCTGTCGTTGGATTACGGTTCGGAAGGTTATCTGGATACCCAGGCCCAGCCGGGGATGAATATGCCCTTTAGCCTGGAAGCGGAGCAGTCGGTGCTTGGCGCTATTTTGCTGGAGCCCTCTTGCCTTGCCACGGTGGTGGACATCCTGCCCCGGAAGGAATACTTCTACGCGGTGAACAACCGGATGATCTACGGCGCCATGGTGGAAATGTTCGCCTTGGGTCTGCCTGTGGATTTTATCACTGTGTTGGAGCGCCTGAAGGAAGAAAAGGACTTTGACGAAGCCACGGGGAAAGTGTATCTGACCCAGTTGGCCCAGTTGGTGCCCGCCATTTCCCATGTGGAGACATATGCCAAGATCGTCCGGGATAAATATGACCTGCGCACCTTGATGCAGGCTGCCCGGGGGATTTTGGACGACGCCAGTTCCGGGGAGCGTGAAACCTCCCTTTTGTTGGATTCTGCGGAAAAGCGGATCTACGACATCCGCCGTGGCAAAAGCGACCAAGGCTTGCAGCCGGTCCGGGAAATCCTGCTGGAAACCTTTGACCGGCTGGATAAGCTGAATTCCGTGGACCGTGACAAGTATAAAGGATTGCCCACCGGCATTAAAGAGCTGGACAATACCATCACCGGCCTGAACCGTTCCGACTTGATCGTGCTGGCGGCCCGTCCTGGCGTGGGTAAAACCAGTTTGGGGCTGAATATCGCCCGACACGTGGCGGTGACCGCCGGACGGCGGGTGGCCTTTTTCTCCCTGGAAATGGGCCGGGAACAGCTGGCTTCCCGACTGCTTGCCAGCGAGGCTTTGGTGGAAGGCACCAAACTGCGCTCCGGGGACCTGACGGAAGCGGAGTGGGCGCGGTTGATCGAAGCGGGGGATATTCTTCGCCGGGCGGACCTGTACTTTGACGATAGCCCGGGCATGACCGTGCTGGAAATGCAGGGCAAATTGCGGAGGCTCGACCATGTGGATCTGGTGATCGTGGACTATTTGCAGCTGATGACCGGTACCCGGAAAACGGATAACCGTGTCAACGAGATCTCCGAGATCACCCGGAGCTTGAAGGTGTTGGCCAAGGAATTGAATGTGCCGGTGATGGCCCTTTCCCAGCTGCGCCGTCCCACCGACCGGACCAAGGACCATCGTCCCGGCCTTTCCGAACTGCGTGATTCCGGCTCTATCGAACAGGACGCAGATATTGTTATCTTCCTCCACCGGGAAGCCTACAACGCCACCAGCGAAGGCGGCCAGGTCACGGAGGATATGGATCAGAACGCGGCAGAGATCATCGTGGCCAAGAACCGTCACGGTGAAACCAAGCCCATCCCTGTCCATTGGCAGGGCGAATACATGCGCTATACTTCCCGGGAGGTTATCCGCCATGAGTGAGCTTTTGGGGGCAGACCTTTCCGGTTTGCCCCAGCAGGGGCTTGTGGTGGTGGGGTTTTCCGGCGGGGCGGATTCCACCGCTCTGTCCCATTACCTTCTGGGGAAGGTTTCCCCGGAGCGGCTGGTGCTGGCCCACGTAAACCACAAGCTGCGAGGGGAAGAATCCGAAAAAGACGAAGCCGCTGCCCGGCAATTTGCCAGGCAGTACGGGCTTCGCTTTGCTGTTTTCCGGGAAGATGTGGCTGCCATGGCCCGGCGAGAGGGATTGGGCCTGGAAGAGTGTGGCCGGAAGGTCCGGTATGCTTTTTTCCAGTCCCTGGCCACGGGGGAAAACGATAGAATCCTCACTGCCCATAACGCCAACGACAATGCGGAAACCGTGCTGCTGCACCTGTGCCGGGGAGCGTCCCTCCCTGGGCTTTTGGGAATTCCCTATCGCCGGGGGAACATACTCCGGCCGCTGCTGGGGGTGTCCCGGAAGGAAATTGAGGAATATTGCCAAACCCACGGCCTTTCCTATGTGACGGACAGCACCAATTTTTCCCACGAGTATTCCCGGAACCGGGTTCGGCTGGAAGTGATGCCCGTTTTGCAGGGGTTGAATCCGGAATTCCTGGGGGCGGTTTCCCGCATGACGGAGACCTTGGCACAGGACCAAGAGTTTTTGGAGGGCCAGGCCCATGCTTTGTTGGAACAGGCCAGAGTCCCTTGGGGATTGGACCGGGAAACACTGAGAGAGGCTCATCCGGCAGTTTTGAGCCGGGCGCTGCGCCTGTTTTGGCAGGAGCGTGGCGGACCCACTTTGGAGAAAAAACATCTGGATGGGATGATCCGCTGTCTGGAACGGGGCGGGGAAACGGATCTGCCGGGAGGAGTGCGGGCGCGCAGTTCTCAGGGTGTGTTTTCTTTGGAAGACCCAAACTCCCCGGAAGGCTTTTCCCAGGAAGTTGGGATGGGAAACACCCTGCTCCCCTGCGGAAAGGACCTGATTTTAGAGGTAAAAAGCCTTTCTCAGGGGCCGGAAGCCTCAAAAATTCATAATTTGTTGTTTAAAAACGCTCTGGACTATGATATAATTACAGGCAATTTAAGGGCCCGTTCCCGGTGGGAGGGAGACCGTTTTTCCCCGGCGGGACGGCGGGTGACAAAAAGCCTGAAGCAACTGTTTCAGGAAAAGAAAGTTCCACTTTCCCAAAGGAACCGGACTGTGCTGCTGGAATGGGGCGGCAAGCTGGTGTTTTGTGAGGGAGTGGGCCCAGCGGAAGGGTTTCAAGTGACCCAGCGCACAAAGCGGGCGTTGCTTGTGGAGATCCGCGAACATCAAAAAGCTTGAGAAATTGCGGGAAAAGGGAGACTATCATTATGGCAAATGAATATGATATGCGGCAAGATATTGAAAGCGTGTTGTTTACAGAAGAGCAGATCGCAGAGATCGTTCAGCGGATCGGCCAGGAGATTTCCCGGGATTACGCTGGGAAGAACCTGCTTTTGGTCAGCGTGCTGAAGGGTTCGGTGGTGTTTATGGCAGACCTGATGCGCGCCATCACCATCCCTGCCCGCATCGATTTTATGGCTACCTCCAGCTATGGCGCTGGAGTTAAGACTTCCGGCGTGGTGAAGATCCTGAAAGATCTGGATCTGGAACTTGCCGGATACGACATTGTCATCGTGGAAGATATTTTGGACAGCGGCAAAACGCTGAGCTATCTCACCGAGCTGCTCCAGTCCCGTGGCCCTGCAAGCATCCGAATTTGCACTTTGTTTGATAAGCCCGAGCGCCGGGAAGTGGATGTGACCCCCACCTATGTGGGTTCTCAGATCCCGGACGCCTTCATTGTGGGCTATGGCCTGGATTTCGATGAAAAATACCGCAACCTGCCCTTTGTAGGAGTGTTAAAACCCTCTGTGTATGAATAAAGGGCCTAGAAAGCGGACAGAGTTTTACTGAATATAGGAGGACAAATTCTTGGACAGCAATCAAAAAAAGATTCGAAACCTGTTGCTGTATATCGGGATTCCCGTGGTGGTATTGTTTATCATCATTTTCCTGTTCAGCAACCGGACGCCCCAGGGAATGACGTATAAGTATTCCGACATCATCGATTACTTCCAGAGTCAGAAAGTGACGGAATACCAGTTGAACCTGGGCACTGGCGAAATGGCCATCAAGCTGGATGACGGCAAGACCATCGGGTATGTGCTGCCCAGTGTGGACTTGTTCTACATGGACGTAAAGGATTCCATCAACGAGTACAACGAGGACCATCCTGACAGCAAAATGGTGCAGGACATCATCCGTCCGGCGGAGACCAGCTGGTTTATCAGCCTGTTGCCCACGCTGATCCTGTTTGCGGGGCTGATCATTTTCTGGATGTTCATGATGCGCCGTCTTGGCAGCAGTATGGGCGGCGACAAGCAGATGAACTTCGGCAAGGCAAAGATCAAGCAGATGAGCGACGAGAAGCGGAAGACCACTTTCGCGGACGTTGCTGGCGCCGATGAGGAAAAGGAAGAGCTGCGGGAGATCGTGGAGTTCCTCAAAAATCCCAGCAAGTACAATACCCTGGGCGCCCGTATTCCCAAAGGCGTGCTGCTGGTGGGCCCTCCCGGTACTGGTAAGACTTTGCTTGCCCGTGCTGTGGCCGGAGAAGCAGGCGTGCCTTTCTTCTCCATTTCCGGTTCCGACTTTGTGGAAATGTTCGTGGGCGTGGGCGCGTCCCGTGTCCGTGACCTGTTTGACAAGGCGAAAAAGAATCATCCCTGCATCATCTTCATCGATGAGATCGACGCTGTGGGCCGGCAAAGAGGCGCTGGCCTGGGCGGCGGCCACGACGAACGTGAGCAGACGTTGAACCAGTTGCTGGTGGAGATGGACGGTTTCGGCGCCAATGAAGGCGTCATCATGATCGCCGCCACCAACCGCCCGGATATCCTTGACCCCGCCCTGATGCGTCCCGGCCGTTTTGACCGGCAGGTGATGGTGGGTTATCCCGACATCAAGGGTCGTGAGGAGATCCTGCGGGTCCATGCCAAGGGCAAGCCTTTGGCCCCAGACGTGGTGCTTTCCACCATTGCCAAATCCACCGCTGGGTTTACCGGCGCAGATCTGGAAAACCTCTTGAACGAAGCCGCGCTTCTGGCTGCCCGGAAGAACCATCGGGCAATCACCATGGAAGAGATCGAGGAAGCTACCATCAAAGTGGTGGTGGGCACGGAGAAGAAGAGCCGTGTGATGAGCGAAAAGGAAAAGAAGCTCACTGCGTATCACGAGGCTGGCCATGCCATTGCCACGTATTACTGCAAGACTCAGGACCCTGTCCATCAGATCTCCATCATTCCCCGGGGTATGGCCGGCGGCTATACCATGCACTTGCCCACGGAGGACCGGACGTACCGGAGCCGTGACGAGATGCGGGAAGAACTGGTGGTGCTGTTGGGCGGCCGTGTGGCGGAAGCTTTGGTGCTGGATGATATTTCCACCGGCGCTTCCAACGACATTGAGCGGGCCACGAAGATCGCCCGGGCAATGGTGACCAAATACGGCATGAGCGATAAGCTTGGGCCTATCACCTATGGCACGGACGACAGCAACCCGTTCCTGGGCAAAGAGATGGGCCACATCAGCAACTATTCGGAGCAGACCGCTTCTGAGATCGACGAAGAGATTCAGAGCATCATCTCCACCGCCTACGAAAAGACGGAGAAGATTTTGAAAGAACACATCGATGAACTTCACCGGCTGGCCGGAGTGCTCTACGAGAAAGAGAAGATCGACGGCGTGGAGTTCCAGCAGGTCATGGACGGCAATCTGCTGCCCAGCGGAGCGGCCCAGGCGATGACCCAGAACACCCAGCCCCAAGAGGCTTTGCCGGAGGATCAAACCCCGGCTGGGGAAAAGGTCCCTCAAGAGGGAACCGAGGAAAGCCAGCCCGGAGAAGGGGACTCCCAAGCACCGGGACAAGGCTGATTTTTAAGAACATGGCAACCAAGGGAATGGTCACATTCCCTTTCTTGCTGTTTATAAGTATATAAAGCGAGTGGGCTTGACGGAAATACAGGAGGAACTATGGCAAAAAAGCAAACGTATGGCAATGACAGCATAACCAGCCTGAAGGGGGCGGACCGGGTCCGCCGCCGTCCAGCCGTGATCTTTGGCTCGGACG
>ENA-UOJL01003548-UOJL01003548.1-human-gut-metagenome-genome-assembly--contig:-P47-NODE-3548-length-10809-cov-12.896876_pt1 | contig 10809 bp, 8 predicted proteins | sample MGYA00242347_ERZ723894 | MGnify/ENA metagenome assembly ERZ723894
AAAATATGTTTTATAAATTTCTTTTAAATCAACAGGATTTAGTTCTGAAAAATAATTTAATTCATTTAATTTTATCAATATATCAATTATAGTATTTTTATCCGTTTTTTCTACTAAAATCAAATTAGGCTCAAATTTAAAAATTTCCCCTTCACTAATAGAGTAATTGGAAATTGCAGATTTTTTCAAGGCAACATTAAATCTTATTGCCGCCTTTGTTAATTGACCTAAAAAAACCGCCGTTTTCGCAGACGAAAACGGCGGTTTGAATTTTGAAGTCTGTGCACGGAAAGCAACAATTATCTCTTGGAGAACTGCGGCGCTTTTCTCGCCTTGTGCAATCCGTACTTTTTGCGCTCCTTCATGCGGGGGTCGCGCGTGAGGAAGCCTGCCTTTTTGATTTTGTCCTTGTCCTCTCCCGCAAGCACCAAAGCGCGGCTTATGCCGTGACGTATGGCGCCCGCCTGACCGGTAAAGCCGCCGCCGTGAACATTGACGGCAACGTCGTATTTGGTCTGCGTATCGGTGAGAACCAGCGGCTGACGCACGATATACTTCAACGTGTCCAGATTGAAATAGTTGTCAATATCCCTGCCGTTGATGGTAATGCTGCCGTTGCCGTTGGGCAAAACGCGCACACGCGCAATGGATTTCTTTCTCCTGCCCGTGCCCCAATATTGTATTTTTTTACTCTTAGCTATTTTTGTCGCCATAATTCACCTCAATCAATCCGCCAATGTCAAAGGCTGCGGCTGCTGCGCCTGCTGCTCGTGCTCCGCGCCCTTGTAAACGCGCACCTTTTTGAGCATTGCCGCTCCGAGACTGTTTTTGGGAAGCATACCCTTGATTGCCTGCATGACGGCGAAATCGCTTCTTTCCGCCATAAGCTTGCCGTACTTGATTTCCTTGAGATTGCCGGGCTTGCCGGAGTGACGGCGATAAAGCTTTTGTTCAAGCTTTTTGCCGGTAAGCACAACCTTGTCCGTGTTGATAATCACCACATGGTCGCCCGTGTCGACGTTGGGAGTGAACTCGGGCTTGTTTTTGCCGCGAAGAATTGCAGCCACCTGACTTGCGAGTCTGCCCAAAACCTGACCGTCGGCATCTATCAGATACCACTTTTTCTGTATAGTTTCAGGCTTGGCCATAAAACTTTTCATGATTGTTTTCTCCTGATTTTGCTTTAAGATTTGCCGTTCACGGTCGAATAACCACGCCCAGTGGAGAGGCAGAAGCGGCGGGCAGAGCTTAAAAATACCCGTCTTGATTATTCACAGCCTTTCAATTATATAAAAATGCGTCGGACGTGTCAAGCGTTGAAAAGCAAATTTTTTCGTCCGACGGCTCTTTTTTTCCTTTTATTTCAATATTCGACGCTTTCAAGCGTCAAACCGTGCGGCGGAAGAGTCTTTCCGCACCGTGACCTGTCTTTTGAAGCGATGATTTGCGGCAAGTCCTCCGCCTTTATTTTTCCGCGCCCCACCCACAAAAGAGTACCCGCAACAATGCGCACCATGTTGTATAAAAAAGCGTTGCCGCAAACCGATATTTCTATTATATTCCCCTCCTGCCGCACGTCGCAGGAAAAAATTTCCCTGACAAAGGTCTTTGCGTTGCCGCCCGTCGCGCAGAAGCATTTGAAGTCGTGCCTGCCGACAAGCGCGGCTGCCGCCCTATTCATCGCGGACAAGTCGGGCTGTCTGTAAATCTGCAAATGATTGACGTCGAGAAAGGGGCGCCTCACGCTGTCCACGTACATACGGTAGACGTAGGTTTTTCGCTTGGCGTCTCTCCTTGCGTCGAAAGAGTTGTCCGTATACTCCGCATCGACGACGGCTATGTCGTCGGGCAGTCTGACGTTTGCGCCGAGAATCAGATTGAAGGGTTTTATTTCAACGTCGGTATCGAAATGCGCAACCTGCCGTCTTGCGTGCACTCCCTCGTCCGTCCTGCCGCTCGCGGTAAGTCTGACCTCGTGTCCCAAAACCCCGCCAAGCGCTTTTTCCACAAGCTCCTGAACGGAAACCGCGTTTTTTTGGGACTGCCAGCCGCAATATTTCGTTCCTATATACTGAACGCCTATTTTCACGCGGCGCGTCAAAAGGTCATCCATTTTACCGACTCCAACAATTCGGCGGGGAGATACCTCAACGTAATGACTCCGCCGATAAACAGCACGGTAAAAACGGTTCCCGCGAGGTCTCTCCAAGAAAATTTCAATTTTTTCATTTTGGTGCGTTTGCGCGCCCCCTCGTAGCAGCGCGCGTTCATAGCCAGCGCAAGCTCCTCCGCGCGTCTGAAAGCGTTTACCAAAAGCGGAATAAGAATAGGCACAAACGCCTTTGCGCGCGCAATCAGTCCCCCCGTATCGAAGCTTGCTCCGCGCGCCTTCTGCGCCCGAATTATCCTGTCCGTTTCGTCCATAAGCGTGGGAATGAACCTGAGCGTTATGCTCATGATGAGCGCAAATTCGTCCACGGGCACCTTTATCCAGGTAAGCGGCTTCAACAGGCTTTCTATGCCGTGAGTCAAATCGACGGGCGTGGTAGTGAGCGTCAGCAGCGAGGCGCTTGTTACGAGAAACACAAGCCTGACCACCATTTTGACGGCAAAATTCACTCCGTCGTCGGTTATTCTGAATATCCACCAATCGACCAGCAGGTTGCCGCTTTTAACAAAAAACAAATTTATAATCGCGGTAAACAGCGCGAGAAAAATTATGCCCTTAACGCTTTTCAGCACGCTTTTCAAGGGGATTCGGGACGCAAAAATGCTGATAAGCAGATACGCAAGCATAAGCGCGTATCCGAAATAGGACTGCACGAGAAAAATCGTTATCATATAAAGTAGGTTGAGCAGGATTTTCACGCGCGGGTCCATGCGGTGCACAAAGGATTTGGCGGGATAATACTGCCCGAATGCCACGTCTCTGAACATCAGCCTTCCTCCTTTGTCTGCGGCAATTTGCCGTGCGCCCTCGCGTAATCCAGAACAGCCTCTGCCATTGCCGAGACGTTGCGGGGGCGACAGCCCAGATTTATCCCCTCCGCTTCCAGACGGTTGGACAGCGCCGCCATCTGCGGCATTTCAAGCCCAATGCCTTCAAGCTCGTCGGATTTTCTGAAAAGCTCCTCCGGAGACATAAGGTATTTCACCGTGCCGTCTACGAATACGGCGACCCGAGAGGCATATTCGTATACCTCGTTCATGTCGTGGGAAATCATGACGATTGTCTTTCCGTGATTGTTTCTCAGCTCCACCGCCAAATCAAGAATTTCCTTTTTTCCGCGCGGGTCGAGACCTGCGGTAGGTTCGTCCAGCACCAGCACCGAAGGACGCATCGCCAGCACTCCGGCAAGCGCAACGCGGCGCTTTTCGCCTCCGGACAGCTCGAAGGGGGATTTGCCCGAAACCTCGTCGAAATCCAGACCTACCGACGCTATCGCTTCTCTCGTCCTTTCGTCAATTTCTTCCTTTGAAAGCTTCATATTCTGCGGACCGAAAGCCACGTCCGCTTCGACTGTGGAGGCAAACAGCTGATACTCCGGATATTGGAATACCATACCCACCTGCCCGCGCAGCTGTTTCAGCATTTCTCTCCGCAGTTTTTTCTTTTTTAGCGTGAGGTCTAAACCGTTGACCTCCACAAAGCCGCTTTGAACGGGCACAAGCGCGTTGAGATGCTGCACAAAGGTGCTCTTTCCGCTGCCCGTGTGCCCCACTATGCACAAAAATTCGCCGTCGTTCACCTCTAAATTCACGTCAATCAGGGCGTGCTTTTCATACGGCGTTTTGGGATTGTAAACAAAATTCAGTTGTCTGACAGCAATCGGCATATCTCGTCTCCCAATTCGTCAACGTCGAAAATCGCAGGCTCGATTTCAAGCCCCGCGCAAAAAAGCTCGTGTGAAAGCGCCACGCTTCTCGGCACGTCAAGACCGTAGCCGTGAAGCTTGTCCTTTTCCTTAAAAATTTCCCGCGGAGCGCCCTGCATAACCAGTTCTCCCTCGCTTAACACCGCCACGCGGTCGGCTTCCGTAACCTCGTCCATGAAGTGCGTAATCGCCACCACCGTTATGCCCTCGCGGTTCAAGCGTTTTACCGTGTCCATAACGTCTTTTCTCCCCTGCGGGTCGAGCATTGACGTCGCCTCGTCCAGCACAAGAACGCGCGGACGTATGGCAAGCACGCCCGCTATTGCGATGCGCTGCTTCTGCCCGCCCGAAAGCTTTGTGGGCGTCTTGTCGTGATATTCGCTCATGCCTACGGACTCCAACGCGCCCTCCACCCTCTCTACGATTTCCTCGCGCGGCACTCCGAGGTTTTCCGGTCCGAAAGCGATATCGTCCTCCACAATGGACGCTATCATCTGATTGTCGGGATTCTGAAACACCATTCCGACCTGCTCGCGTATTTTGTAAAGCTCTTTTTTCACCTTGGGATTCAACCCGTCGACGCAAACCTCTCCCGACTGCGCAAGCAAAAGCCCGTTGAGCAGCTTTGCAAGAGTGCTTTTGCCGCTGCCGTTGTGCCCGACCAGAGCAAGAAACTCTCCTTCAAATATTTCCAGACTGACATTCTGCACGCCCTTTTCCTCTGTGGGGGGCGCGCCGTCGTCCTGATAGACCTTGTATTTGTAGGTCACGTTTTCCAGCCTGATGATAACCTTTCTTTCTTCCGTCATTTTAATATTTCCGCAGCATTTTTACGCTGTTTTTTAGTATATCATTTTTCCTCTCGGTTAGTCAACAAAACCCGACAAAAAAAGAAGCCGTGCGCTTTAAAAGCCGCGCGTTTTCGGGCGCCGTTATTCCGACTCTGCGGTCGGTTCACTCTCCGACGTCTTTACTTTCGCCAAAAAGCAAAATTGTCGCCGCGTTTCCCGCAAAACGATTGACTAAACCCGCCCGAAACTATATAATTTTAACGGTGCCTTGCGGGCAACCGTTTTTCATGTAAAAATTTTTACGGAGGACATATAATGACCAAAATCACAATAGACGGCAATACCGCCGCCAGCCACGTGGCATACGCCTTTTCCGACGTTGCCGCAATCTACCCTATCACGCCCTCTTCCCCCATGGCGGAAATCGCCGACGAATGGGGCGCGGCAGGCAGAAAAAACCTGTTCGGACAGCAAATCAAAATAGCCGAAATGCAGTCTGAGGCAGGCGCCGCGGGAGCGGTGCACGGCTCTCTCGTCGGAGGCGCTCTGACAACGACCTTCACGGCAAGTCAGGGACTTCTGCTCATGATTCCCAATATGTACAAAATCGCCGGCGAAATGCTGCCCTGCGTTTTCCACGTTTCGGCACGCGCACTCGCCGCGCACGCGCTGTCCATATTCGGAGACCATCAGGACGTTATGGCGTGCCGTCAGACGGGCTTTGCGTTGCTCGCCTCCAACAGCGTTCAGGAAGCAATGGACCTCGCGCTTGTCGCGCACCTGTCCACTCTTGAAGCAAAGGTGCCCTTCCTGCACTTCTTCGACGGTTTCAGAACAAGCCACGAGGTAAGCAAAATCGACGCCATAGACTATGCCGACATGGCTAAGCTGCTCAAAACGGAATACGTCGACGAATTCAGAAGACGCGCGCTCAATCCCGAGCATCCTCAGTTGCAGGGCACGGCGCAGAACCCCGATATTTATTTCCAGAACAGGGAAGCCGCAAACAAATACTATATGGCGACTCCCGCAATAGTGGAAAAATATATGAAGCAGGTGTCCAAGCTCACAGGCAGAGAGTACCACCTTTTCGACTATGTCGGAGCGCCCGACGCGGACAAGGTCATCATACTCATGGGCAGCGGTGCGGACGCGGCGGAAGAAACGGTCAATTACCTCACGCGCAGAGGAGAAAAGGTGGGCGTGCTCAAAGTCAGACTTTACCGTCCTTTCAGCGCGGAAAGATTTGTCAGAGCCTTGCCCAAAACGGTCAAGAAAATTGCCGTGCTTGACAGAACGAAGGAAGCGGGCAGCTTGGGCGAGCCCCTCTACCTCGACGTCGTTACGGCGCTCAGCGAAACGGGCAAGCTGCGCGGCAAGGTTGTCGTGGGCGGACGCTACGGTCTCGGAAGCAAGGAGTTCACTCCTTCCATGATAAACGCCGTTTACAAGAACCTCGACAGCGAAAAACCCATGAACCACTTCACGGTGGGCATAAACGACGACGTTACGCGCACCTCTCTTGCCATAGACGAAATGATAGACGTGGCTCCCGAGGGCACGACGCGCTGCAAGTTCTACGGTCTCGGCAGCGACGGCACAGTCGGCGCCAACAAAAACAGCATAAAGATTATCGGCGACCACACCGACCTTTACGCTCAGGGCTACTTTGAGTACGACTCCAAAAAATCAGGCGGCATCACTATTTCCCACCTGAGATTCGGCAAAAGCCCCATCAAGTCAAGCTATCTCATAGACCAGGCGGAGTTCATCGCCTGCCACAACTCCTCTTATGTTACACGCTACGATATGCTCGGCGAAGCCAAAGAGGGAGGCACCTTCCTGCTCAACTGCTCGTGGAGCGACAGCGAGTTGGAAAAAGAACTGCCCGCTTTCGTCAAAAACCAGATTGCTCAAAAGCATCTTAAATTCTACACAATCGACGGACTGAAAATCGCCAAAGAGTCGGGCAGCGCCAAATCCACCAACATGGTTATGCAGGCGGCGTTTTTCAAGCTTGCCAACATAATCCCCTATGAGGAAGCCGAAAAATACATGAAGGCGGCTGTTCTCAAAACATACGGCAAAAAAGGCGAAAAGGTTGTCAACGCCAACAACGCGGCAATCGAAAACGCGATAAAAGGACTGCACGAGGTCAAAGTGCCCGCAGAGTGGGCAACCACCGACAAGGGCGCGGCGCTTCCCGAAGTCACCGACAATCAATATTACGAATCCTTTATCAGACCGATAATAGCTCAAAAAGGCAACACTTTGCCCGTGAGCGCCTTCAACGTCAGCGGCGTAGTGCCCACAGGCACCACAAAGTTTGAAAAACGCGGAATAGCCGTCGAAGTTCCCGTATGGCAGAGCGAAAACTGCATTCAGTGCAACCAGTGCAGCCTTGTCTGCCCTCACGCCTGCATACGTCCCGTGCTCATAGACGAAAACGAAAAGACGCCCGACGGATTTGTAACCAAGCCCGCGACGGGAGTCAAGGGAGCCAAATACAGAATACAGGTTTCTCCCCTCGATTGCACGGGCTGCGGAAGCTGCGCCAACGTCTGCCCCGCAAAGCAGAAGGCTTTGGTCATGACTCCCGCGGACAAAGTCAACGAAACGGAAAATTGGGAATTTGCCGAAAAGGTTCGTCAGGTGGAAAGCGGACTCAACAAATTCTCCGTCAAAGGCAGCCAGTTCGAGCAGCCTCTGTTTGAATTTTCAGGAGCGTGCGCCGGCTGCGGCGAAACGCCTTACGTCAAGCTGATAACACAGCTGTTCGGCGACAGAATGGTCATCGCAAACGCTACGGGCTGCTCCTCCATTTACGGCGGCAGCGCGCCCACGTGCCCCTACACCACCAACAAGGACGGTCACGGTCCCGCATGGGCGAACAGCCTGTTCGAGGACAACGCGGAATTCGGATTCGGCATCAACCTCGCCTATCTGCAACGCAGAAATAAGGTCACAGACCTGCTCAATCAGGTGCTTGAAATCGGCACGGCAAAAATGAAAGTTGCCGCAAAGCTGTGGCTTGACAACAAATTCGACGCGGAAGGCAGCAAAAAAGCCGCGCAGGCGGTAAAAACCGAAATTATAGAAAACGCCAGAGGAAAAGTCAGACCGATAGCAAACGAGCTTGCCAAGATGGAGGACTGCCTCGTCAAAAAATCCGTATGGATTTTCGGCGGCGACGGTTGGGCTTACGACATCGGCTACGGCGGACTCGACCACGTGCTCGCAAGCGGCGAAGACGTAAACGTGCTCGTTCTCGACACCGAGGTTTATTCCAATACGGGCGGTCAGGCAAGCAAAGCGTCCCCTACCGGCGCGGTCGCCAAGTTTGCCGCGGCGGGAAAACGCATCAAGAAAAAGGATTTGGGCATGATGGCAATGTCCTACGGCTACGTTTACGTGGCTCAGGTGGGCATGGGCGCAAACATGAACCAGCTGGTCAAAGCGGTGTCCGAAGCGGAAGCATATCACGGTCCGTCCCTGATTATAGCTTACGCTCCCTGCATAAATCACGGCATCGATATGTCCAACCCTCAGCAAATCATCAAGGAAGCCGTAGACTGCGGATATTGGCAGCTTTATCGCTACAATCCCGCGCTCGCCGAGGAAGGCAAAAATCCTTTCATTATGGACAGCAAAGAGCCTACCGGCAGCTATCAGGAATTTTTGCGCAAAGAAACGCGTTACACAAGCCTGCTCAAAACAAAACCCGAAATTGCGGAAAAACTGTTTGAAAGAGCGGAAGAAGAAGCCAAAGAGCGCGTTAAAAAATATCAGCATCTCGGACAAAACGACTGATAAATTTCAAAAGCCCCCGATTTTCGGGGGCTTTTTTGTCGCTTTAAATCGCGCAAGGAGTCTCACGACAGCCGTTTATTCTATTCCCACCGAAGCGGAAACAGCAAGGCTGATTGGAGTCGAAGTCGCGGGCGATTGACTGTCGTCGGCAACAAGCACGAACAGCAGCCTGTCGCCCTCGGTCACAGCCTGACCGACGTTTGTCTGATTGAGCGTAAGCAAAGTGTTGGCATTGACCGTTCCGGTAAGGTTTGGCGTGTAGTCGTATTCGGTACCCGTATAATTGAAGGTATTCGAACCGCTCGTAGCAATATAAAGTCTTAGCTTCAAAGTCACGTCAGCCGTATTGAGCGCCGCCTGCGCCGTCACCGTCGCGTGCGAGGCTATGGTCTCGATTGTGCCCGTCGTAGTCACGTCAATCGGAGTATTTGAATTGGCGGCGTCGAGTGTAATGGTCGCGCCCGGCGCGCCCGTCACAGTCTTGGTAAAACCGGACGAAACGATGAGATACTCTGGCTCCGCGCCCGCTTCGCCGGGAGTCAAGTCGGCAGCGGTAGCTCCCGAGTTGTAAGCAAGAGTGATTGGGTTTGTTCCCGTAGGTCCCGTTGGTCCCGTCGGACCTGTCGGTCCCGTGGGACCGGTAGCTCCCGTGTCGCCCGTAGGCCCGGTAGGTCCGGTTTCCCCCGTTGCTCCGGTAGGACCCGTAGGACCTGTCGCGCCTGTAGGTCCCGTCGGACCCGTGTCGCCTGTCAACCCCACAGCTCCGGCATCGCCTGTCGGGCCGGTAGCTCCTGTCGCTCCTGTTGCACCGGTTGCACCCGTTGCGCCGGTAGGTCCCGTTGCTCCTGTGTCACCGGTAAGTCCTATTGCGCCGGCGTCGCCTGTAGGGCCTGTCGGACCTGTCGGACCTGTCGGTCCCGTTGCTCCCGTGGGACCTGTTGCACCGGTAGGTCCCGTAGCTCCTGTGGCGCCCGTTGCTCCTGTGGGACCTGTGGGACCTGTCGGTCCTCCGCCTGTGCCTGCGGGACCCGTTGCGCCCGTTGCGCCCGTAGGTCCCTGCACACCCTGCAAGCCCTGAACGCCCTGCGGGCCGGTAGAGCCTGTCGCGCCTGTTGCTCCGGTAGGACCAGTCGGGCCTGTGGGACCGGTAGGACCGGTCGGACCCGTTGCGCCTGTCGCACCCGTGCCTGCGGGGCCTGTTGCGCCCGTAGCTCCCGTAGGTCCCGTGACTCCCGCAAAGCCCTGAATACCTTGAAGCCCCTGCACTCCCTGAGGTCCCGTCGGACCTATAGGACCTGTCGCACCCGTGGCGCCCGTGGCGCCCGTAGCCCCTGTTCCCGCGGGACCTGTCGCGCCAGTTGCTCCTGTGGCTCCAGTGGGACCGGTAGGACCTGTTGCGCCCGTAGCTCCCGAGCCTGCGGGGCCTGTTGCGCCTGTCGGACCGGTCGCGCCGGTGGCTCCCGTCGCTCCGGTCACTCCTTGTATACCCTGAGGGCCCTGCGCTCCGGTTGCTCCTGTCGCTCCGGGAAGCCCCTGAGGACCGATGGGCCCCTGCGGTCCTTGGGGACCTTGAGGACCCGGAGCGCCGGTAAGTCCGATAGGACCGCGGGGACCGACGGGACCTTCGGGGCCGCGCTGTCCTCTTGGACCCGCAACGCCTACGCAAACGGGTTGAGGGGGCGCGGGAGGAGGACAGCAGTTGTTGTTATTTCCGCCGCAGCAGCCTCCCAAAAATTCACAAAAACTCATATAACACAACCTCTTTAAAAATATTTTCGGAGCGGAACGAAATAATATTCGCAAAAACTCCCACTAATATTTTATGTCCGATATTTTATAAGGTTTCATTTCCGCAAAAACAAAAACAAAACGGATTTTTTGTTTCAAACAAAATCCGTCCTATCGGTTGCCAAAAAAAATTATTTGTTGTATAATAAATCGAAAAGTTGCGAATGTAGTTTAGTGGCAAAACGAAAGCTTCCCAAGCTTTAGTTGTGGGTTCGATTCCCATCATTCGCTCCAGAGAGACTGCGCCTGTGTCTCAACAAAACCGAAGCCTTTCTCGGCTTCGGTTTTCTTTTCGCCTTTTTGCTTGTCTCTCTTTCTCTCTCTTGCTCATTTAAACTCTTTTGTGACGCTGCGGCAAATTTCCTTTGCCTTGCTATTCCGTCGCTTCGCTCCTTGCGATTCCCATCATTCGCTCCAGAGAGACTGCGCCTGTGTCTCAACAAAACCGAAGCCTTTCTCGGCTTCGGTTTTCTTTTCGCCTTTTTGCTTGTCTCTCTTTCTCTCTCTTGCTCATTTAAACTCTTTTGTGACGCTGCGGCAAATTT
>ENA-UOJL01003550-UOJL01003550.1-human-gut-metagenome-genome-assembly--contig:-P47-NODE-3550-length-10804-cov-5.074612_pt1 | contig 10804 bp, 7 predicted proteins | sample MGYA00242347_ERZ723894 | MGnify/ENA metagenome assembly ERZ723894
GAACTTGAGGTTCTCCTTGACGATCTTTTTCAACTCGGCCTCGATCGCGGGGAAGTCGTCCTCGCTGATCTTGACGCCCTCGGGAAGGTCGACGTCGTAGTAGAAGCCGTTGTCGGTCGCGGGACCGTAGGCAAAGTCGGCCTCGGGGTATAGGCGCTTGATGGCCTGCGCCATGATGTGCGCGGCAGAGTGGCGGATGACGTGCGTGACCTCGTCCTGCGGGAGCTCGGCCACCGAACCGTCATTGTAGAGTGCCTTCATGGGTATGTTTTCTCCTCTCGGATGCCTGATGCAAGTGCGTGCGATGCGCTCGGCGTTTTTGACTTGCATCATTATAGGCAGGTTGCCTTGGTATACAAGCGCCCGCCGCACCTTAATGGCACGGCGGGCGATTTTCTACGCATGCTTCATCGTGTGGGCGGGGTCTGGGGCGCGCGTGGCTTGCGGCGTGCCCGTGACTTGCGGCCGGCCCGGCGATGGATGCGTTACTGGATGCGAGTTCGGCAGTAGGGGCAGACCTTCCAGTGCGCATCGAGCGGGCGATGGCAGCTGGGGCATACGTTGCGAACCTGGGTATCGCACACCGGGCAGACGACGAAGTCCTTCTCGATGGGCGCGCCGCACTGCGGGCAGGTGCCGTACTGGGCAAGCTGGCGCTCGCGCAGGGCCATGTCCAGCTCCTGCTCCTCACGGTCGGACGCGTAGGAGTGCGGACGCAGGACCAGGTAGGCGATGAGGCCTACAAACGGGATGAGAGCGATGATGCCCCATGCCACGTAGGCGCTGGCGCCGCGGCGGCGAGCGTCGATGAACACATAGACGACCGACAGCACATACAGGGCGATGATAAAGCCAACGAAAGCATAGACGACGCCCATAAGCTGCGGCGACATGAGCTCGGAGATGTACTTGGACATTATGGGTACCTTTCGGAATATTAACAGTCCGGTCAAGTTTACCACGGGGTTTGTTTATATGGGACTACGGCTAGGGGCGGGGCTGGCGCGGACACAAACATCTCAATCTGTAACAGGCGGGAGCGGAATTCGGGTCTAGATGTTACAGATCGAGACGAACGGAGGACCCTCCAGACTAACGTCTTGATCTGTAACATCTACAACCCAAATCATCAGCTAACTGATACAGATTGAGACAAATGAAAACGTCCTGGCCGAATGTCTCAATCTGTAACAGCTACTCTGCAAAACCAGCCCCAGATGTTACAGATCGAGACAAATCTCCGACACGAGGGACGGCAGACGAGGTTGTCGACGTTGCCGGGTCTCCCCTCGCCTGCCGTTGGCGGGTGTTGCGGGGCTGTTCGCCGCATTGCCGCCGTGCTGGGGGTGTCTAAACCGTAGGATAGTCTTATTGACGGCCTGTCAACTCGTCTGGGAGGCACTGTGACAGAAACGTTTGATATCGCGATTGTCGGCGCCGGCATCACCGGATGCGCCATCGCGCGGCAGCTCGCGCGATTTGACCTGTCCATTTGCGTGGTCGAGGCGGCTAACGATATCGCGCTGGGCGCATCGAAGGCCAACGGCGGCCTGGTGCACGCCGGCTACGATCCGGCACCGGGAACCGTAAAGGCGCAGGTCAACGCCCGTGGTTGCGAGTTGTACGGTACGTGGGCGCAGGAGCTGAGCTTTCTGTTCTGCCGCACCGGGTCGATGGTGTTGGGCTTTAACGACGAGGACCGTGCGCAACTGGAGCAGCTGCGTAGCAATGGCCTTGCCAACGGCGTGCCCGAGCTGTCGATCGTCGGACCCGACCGCATCCATGAACTTGAGCCGCGCGCCAGTGCCGATGCGACGTGCGCGTTGTGGTGCCCCTCGACTGGGTTTGTCGACCCGTTTGAGGTTGCCATCGCCGCGTTGGAGAACGCCGTGGCCAACGGGGTGACGTTTATGCGGTCCGCGTCGGTGGAAGCAATTGAAGTCGCGGGCTCGGGCGACGACGCGCACTTTACGCTGGCGACCCCCGCTGGCAACGTGCGCTGCCGCTACCTGATCAACGCCGCGGGCAACGGCGCCGCCGACATCTCGCATATGGCGGGCGCCGAGGAGTTCCAGATGGTCTGGCGCCAGGGCAACATCGTGGTGCTTGACAAAGAGCCGCGCACGCTCATGCCGCTCTACCCCGTGCCGACGCCGATATCGAAGGGCGTTATCGTCACGGGCACCGTGCACGGCAACACCGTGATCACCGCCACGGCTGCCGTGCGCGAGCCGGGCGACACGCAGACCTATGCGAGCGATGTGAACGCGCTGCTGACCGGCGCGCGCAAGCTAGTGCCCGATCTGGATACGCGCCGCGTGGTGCGCGCATTTGCCGGCGGGCGTCCGGTCATTCAGGGAACGAACGACTTCTTTATTGGACAGTCGGCCGTGGTGCCGGGACTTTTCCAGGCGGCAGGCATTCAGTCGCCGGGCGTGGCAAGCGCGCCGGCCATTGCCGAGCGCATGGAGCAGGTACTGCGCGACGCTGGCGTGGCCCTGCGCGAACGTACCGATTGGGACCCGATCCGCCATGCGCCGGACGACTTTGACCGCGCGCCGCTTGCGCGCAAGGAGGAGCTCATCGAGTCCGACCCCGCGTGGGGACAGATTGTCTGCCGCTGCGAGACGGTGCCCGAGGCCGAGATCGTGGCCGCGATTCGACGCCGCCCGGGCGCGGTTTCGGTCGAGGGCGTCAAGCGCCGCTGTCGTGCCGGCATGGGCCGGTGCCAAAGTGGTTTTTGCCAGAGCCGCGTGGTTGCGATCCTTGCCCGCGAGTTGGGCTGCGACCCCAGCGAGGTGCTGTTAGAGAATACCGGATCTTGGCTGGTTGAGGGACCACTGAAGGGGGTGCGTTAGGATGGCGGAATTCAAATCGAGCGCGATTGATTGCAGCGTCGTAGAAGCCGTACAAACGCAAGCTTTCGACGTGGTCGTCATCGGAGGCGGCCCCGCCGGTATGGCGGCCGCGCTGGCCGCGCATAAGGTCGGAGCGCGCGTAGCCATCGTGGAGCGAGAGCAGCACCTGGGCGGCATCCTCCGCCAGTGCATCCACCCCGGCTTTGGCCTGTCGCACTTTAAGCAGGAGCTCACCGGTCCCGAGTACGCGCAGCGCTTTATCGACCAGGTGCGAGCGACCGACATTGCGCCGTTTCTGAACAGCATGGTGATCGGGATTGATTCAGGCGAGTCTACAGAAGACACCGCGGTCCATACCGTCACGCTCATGAGGCGTAACCGAATGCTACAGCTCACCCGACACGCGATCGTCCTTGCCATGGGGTGCCGCGAGCGCACGCGCAGCGAGATCAAGATTCCCGGTAGCCGTCCCGCCGGCGTGTTTACGGCGGGCCTGGCGCAGCGATACATCAATATCGAGAATCTCAAACCCGGCTCGCGCGCCGTCATTTTGGGTTCGGGCGACATCGGACTGATCATGGCACGCCGCTGCACACTCGAGGGAATTTCCGTCGAGGGCGTGTACGAGCTCATGCCATACGCCAACGGTCTGCGCCGCAACGTCAAGAACTGCCTGGACGACTTTGGCATTCCGCTGCATCTGTCTACCACAGTCACGCGCGTGATCGGGCACGACCGCGTGGAAGCCGTCGAGGTGAGCCAAGTCGACGCGCGCCTGGCGCCCATTCCGGGGACCGAGCGCATTGTTCCGTGTGACACACTGCTGCTTTCGGTAGGATTGATTCCCGAGAACGAGCTTTCGGTTGCCGCAGGCGTGGAGCTTGACCCGCGCACACGCGGCGCCGTGGTGGATCAGAGTCTCCAGACAGGCGTGCCGGGCATCTTTGCCTGCGGCAACGTGCTGCACGTGCACGACCTGGCCGACAACGTGACGACCGAGTCTGAGCGCGCCGGCGCGGCTGCGGCGGCGTACGCGCTGGGGACCGGCGCGGGCGCCGTTCCGGACTGCGAGCTCTCGGTCTCCCCTGCCGGCATCGCGGGCTACGCGCTGCCGGCACGCATTACGGCTGTGGCACTCACCAAGCTCAACTTCCGCGTACGCCGACCGGTCGACGCCGCCCGCGTGCGTATTCTCGCTGGCGGCGAGGAATTATTCGCAGGCAAGGTCCGTGCATTTAAGCCAAGCGTCATGGAAAGCTTTCCAATGCCGGCAAAGGTCATCAAACAAGCGCTCGACCTGGGTGTCAGCGAAATTGTCCTGTCCGTCAATCCCATCGAGGAGGCATAGCTCATGAGCAATAACGCAATCGATACGCTGCAGTTCAACTGCACCACCTGCCCATCCGAGTGTCTCCTGACCGTAGAGGTAGAGCGTGACGCAGACGGCGCCGTGGTAGAGGTGCGCTCCGTGACCGGCAACAGCTGTCCGCGCGGTAATAAGTTCGCACATCAAGAGCTCACCTGCCCCATGCGCGTGCTCACCACTACCGTAGCAGTATCTGGCGGCGACGAGACGCTGCTGCCTGTCCGCACCGCCAAGGCCATCCCGCTAGAACTCCACGCCCAAGCCATGGACCTCATCCGAGGCCTGGTCGTCAACGCCCCCATCCGCATGGGCGACGTCGTGCTGAAAGATCTTCTCGGCACCAACATTGACCTAGTCGCCAGCATGAACATCGATCCAGCCTAAGCAGCTAATTTAGGACGGGGCTCTTTTAGCTACCCCGCCATCCACCCCGACCCTCCTCAATTGCGGTGAAATACGGACTGTTTTATGGCTTCAGGCCGCTAAACAGTCCGTATTTCACCGCAACTTATGAGGGCCGCATGGGATGCAAAGGAGTGTCCCAAAGTGCCGGCATAAAAGGAACGTCCCTATCTGCCGGGCATGGGATACCATGGTGACAACCTAGCGAAAGGATGTTTCATGGCGCATGTCGATGACCAGCGTGTGGCGCGCGTGCTCGATGCGCTCGAGGCTCAACACCCCGGCGCACAGCTGCTCGTAAACGACCCGTGGTCGATTTACTATCTGACCGGTTTTTATGCCGATATGTTCGAGCGTTTTTGTGGCGTGCTGCTCGCACGCGATGCCGAGCCGGTGATCCTAGTCAACGCCCTGCATCATCTGCCCGAGTACGACAATGCCCGCGTGGCCTACCACAACGACACCGACATCGTGGCCGACGCCATCGTTCGTGAGGTCGATCCGAACAAACCACTCGGCATCGACACCGTCATGCGTTCCGGCTTTTTGATGCCACTCATGGAGCGCCACGCCGCAAGCGAGTTTTTCCTGGGCGACTTTGCCGTCACCGCAGCGCGCACCCACAAGGATGCCGCCGAGCAGGAGCTGATGCGCGCGTCCTCGGCCGACAACGACGCCGTGATGGCCGACGCCATCAAACTCGTTCACGAGGGCGTGACGGAGCGCGAAATTGCCGACCAGATGCTCGGTCTGTATCGCAAGCACGGCTGCGAGGGCTTTAGCTTTCCGCCCATCGTGAGCTTTGGCGCCAACGCCGGCGACCCGCATCACGAGCCCGACGACACCGTGCTCAAGCGTGGCGACGTGGTACTGTTCGACATTGGCGGACGCCGCTGCAACTACTGCTCGGACATGACGCGCACGTTCTTTTGGGGCGAGCCGGACGAGGAGACGGCGCGCATCTACGACATCGTGCGCCGCGCCAACGAGGCCGCCGAGGCGCTCATCGCACCGGGTGTGCGCATGTGTGAGCTGGACCGCGCCGCGCGCGACGTGATTGAGGATGCGGGCTATGGGCAGTACTTTACGCACCGCCTGGGACACTCGATCGGCCTGCAAGACCACGAGCCGGGCGACGTCTCACTCGTCAACGAGCAGGTCGTGGAGCCGGGCATGACGTTCTCCATCGAACCGGGCATCTACCTCCCCGGCCGCACCGGCGTCCGCATCGAGGACTTGGTCCTGGTTACCGAGACCGGCGTCGAGATTCTCAACGCCTACCCCCACGATCCAGTCCGCCTAAACCAGCCAATGTGACAAAGGGACAGCCCCTTTGTCACATTGCGATTACGCCGCGCCACGAAAACGGCCCATCTACTACGTTTAACCCGCATGGGTCGACCATGCGGGTCTTTTATGAAAAATGGCAAGCCTTCTACCTGCGGTTTTGATTTCACGATTTTCCGTGTGGTCGAGGGTAGTCGCCAAAACGTAGTAGATAGCCCCATTTCGTGGCAAGCGAGTCAACTCGGGGCACAGGGCAGCTAAAAAAGCCCCGTCCCTAATAGACTGCTTTTGAGTTGCGGTGATATACGGACTGTTTGAGGCTTCTGGCTTGTAAAACAGTCCGTATTTCACCGCAACTGCTGAGGGGATGGGTTAGCGCAGCAGGCCGGCTACTTCGCCGGCTAGGGTGATGGTGCCGGCTGCCACAAAGGGCTCGTTTGCTGCATCGAAAGCAGCAAGGGCCTCGGGAACGCTCGGGTACACGCCCGCGAGCTTATCGGCATCAACGAGGGCGGCAAGCTCCTCCGCCGGCAGGGCGCGATCGGAATCGGTCTGGGTCACGACCACGCGCGGGAAAGCCGGGATCAGCACGTCGACGATGCCCGCCACGTCCTTGTCGGCCAGCGCGGCGCACAGCAGCGTGGGGCGGTTCTCCACGCACGGATCGATCTCGTCCAGCGCGCTCACAAAGTTCTCGCAGCTCTGGGGGTTATGGCAGGCGTCGATCAGCTTGAGCGGGTCAGTTCCCAGCACATCAAATCGGCCCGGCGTGGGGCAGCCCATAAGCGACGCATCGAGCTTGTCATGATCGAGCTCGCGACCCAGATACCCCTCGCAAAGCATAATCGCGCACGCGGCATTCTGCGGCTGATAGGCCGGCTTGACCATGCTCGACGTATAGATCGCACGTGGCGTGGTGCAGCTAAACTCAACCGTGTCGCCCACATGCGCCGGCACCTTGGTCGTGGCATGGTTCACCACCAGCGGCACTATGCCGCACTCACGGCAACGGGCATCCATCACGCGCTGAACGCTCGCCTCGTGCGTACCCTCGCCCAGAACAACCAGGCGCCCAGGCTTAATAACCGCAGCCTTCTCCCCCGCAATGGCCTCGAGCGTATCACCCAAAATACGTGTGTGATCGAGCCCAATGCCCGTAATGGCAACGGCGACGGGATCGGTCGCACTCGTGGCGTCCCAGCGCCCGCCCATACCAACCTCGAGCACGGCAACATCCACGCGAGCCTCGGCAAACACCACCAGTGCGGCAGCCGTCAGCAGGTCAAACGGCGTAATAGTATAGGCGCGCTCCCCCGCCGCCACGCGGCGCGCATTCACGCGATGTCCCGCCTCAACAGCGGCAGAAACACCACGGGCAAACGCCTCATCGCTCACGACGCGTCCATCGACCTCCATGCGCTCGGGATAGCGCACCAGCTGCGGCGACGTATATAGCGCGGTCTTTAGCCCCTCACCACGAAGAATGGCAGCCGAAAAACGCGTAGTCGAAGTCTTGCCATTGGTACCGGCAACCTGAATGCAATCGAAATACTCGTCCGGACGCCCCAACTCATCGAGCATATCGACAACCGTCTCAAGCAGAGGCCCAGCATCCCCAGAAATCCGCCCCGTATCAGCAGCCAGCCCAACAGCCTCATCAAACGAAAGCAACTCAAACGAGAACGGCACCGAATACAACCCAGAACGCTTCGCCATAGCCAAAGTCCCCTCAACATAAAAAGAGGCCCGTAAGCAACAACGAGCCCCTCCCATTCTATATATCAGCCAAACTCCGCTTTGCAGCGTGAACATGGCCACAACCAAGTGGCCCTACCAGGCAGCGGACGCCCCCGTAACCGCTATGGGAGCGGTTTGGGGCTTTGCTCGATACACGTTCCGCACGAGCCGAAGGCCACTTAATGTGGCCTCCGTGCGAGCAGGACTGTCCGCAGTAGCGAGCAAAGCCCCAAACCGCGTCCCCCAGTACCGCCTACGAGAAGTCAGCAACCTGAGCAGTCAGCGCCGCCAGGATCTCCTTGAGCTCAGCTGCACGGTCCCTCTTCTTCTGGACCACCGCGGGCGCAGCCTTGGCCACAAAACCCTCATTGGCCAGCGTCTTCTCGCAGCCGGCAAGTTCCTTCTGAGCCGCGGCGATCTCCTTCTCAAGACGCGCCTTCTCGGCCGAAAGATCAACCTTGCCCTCGAGCACCACAAAGACCTCGACGCCGCTATCAACCACGGCGATGCTCGCAGCCGGCTTCTCGACGTCGGTACCCATGACCAGCGAAGCGGTGTTGGCCAGCGGCTCAATGGTCGAGCGCAGGCTCTCGAGCTTCTCGATGTCCTCGGCACCGGCGCGCACGACCACGTCGAGCTCGGCCTTGGGGCTCAAGCGATAACGCGAACGCGTGGCGCGAGCGGCGGAAACGACGGTGCGGCACAGCTCAAACGCGCGCTCGGCGGGCTCATCGACATACTTCGCGTAGTCGGCGGGTTCCGGCCACTTGGCGATCATGAGCGCCTCGGCGCGGTTCACGTTGCCCTCGGCGTCCAGATCGAGCACGCTCGCCGGCATGTTGTCCCAAATCTCCTCGGTGACAAACGGCATGAGCGGGTGCATCAGGCGAATGGAGGTGTCGAGCACAAAGATCAGGTTGCGCTGAGCCTGCAGACGGCCCTCGCCCTTCAGGCGGGCCTTGGTGACCTCGACGTACCAGTCGCAGACCTCGTTCCAGAAGAACTGCTGCACGCCGCGGGCCATGTCGCCAAAGGTGTAGTTCTCGATACCCTCGGTGACCATCTTCACGGCCTTGGCCAGGCGGCTGAACATCCAGGCGTCGGCCGGCGTCTCCACGGCGGGCTCGCCGGGCGTGTAGCCCTCCATGTTCATAAGCAGGAAGCGGCTTGCGTTCCAGATCTTGGTCACAAACGACTTAGCCTGGTCGGTACGCGGGCTGTCGATGAGCTTCTTGGTCTTCTTGTCGATGTTCGCGTCGAACTTGACGTCCTGATTGTTGGTGCACAGCGTGAGCAGGTTGTAGCGCATGGCATCAGCGCCGTACATAGCGATGAGGTCCATAGGGTCAACGCCATTGCCCTTGGACTTGGACATGCGGCTGCCGTCCTTGGCCAGGATCGTCGGGTAGATGACGACGTCCTTAAACGGCACCTCGTCCAGGAAATACAGCGAGCTCATGACCATACGGGCGACCCACAGCGCGATGATGTCGCGCGCGGTGACGAGCGCCGTCGTGGGATGATGGCCCTCGAGCAGCTCCGGCTTTTGCGGCCAGCCCTGCGTGGCGAAGGTCCACAGCTGCGAGCTGAACCAGGTGTCCAGCACGTTCTCGTCCTGATGCACGTGATGGCCGCCGCACTTGGGGCACACGTCGGTGTCCTCGGTAAGGGCATCCTCCCAGCCGCAGTCCTCGCAGTAGAACACGGGAATGCGGTGGCCCCACCACAGCTGGCGGCTGATACACCAGTCCTTGAGGTTCTCCATCCAGGTGGTGTAGGTCTGCGTCCAACGCGCGGGGTGGAAGGTGACCTTGCCAGAGTTGACGGCGTCGAGCGCCGGTCCCTTGAGTTTGTCGACGGCGACGAACCACTGCTCGGACAGCCACGGCTCCAGCGCGGAGTCGCAACGGTAGCAGTGCATGACGGAGTGATCGAGGTCCTCGACGTGATCGAGCAGGTCGTGCTCCTCGAACCACTTGATGACGGCTTCGCGGCACTCGTCGCGGTTCATGCCCGTGAACTCGCCGTAGCCTTCAACGACCACCGCGTGCTCATCGAAGATATTGATTTGCGGCAGGTCGTGGGCCTGACCCATAGCGTAATCGTTGGGGTCGTGGGCCGGGGTGACCTTGACAAAGCCGGAGCCAAAGTTGGCATCGACATGCCAATCCTCAAAGATGGGGATCTCACGGTCGACGATGGGAAGCTTGACGGTCTTGCCCACGAAGGCGGCCTTCTCGGGATCTTTCGGGGAAACGGCGACGCCCGTGTCGCCGAGCATGGTCTCGGGGCGCGTGGTGGCGACGACGATGTAGTCCTGGCCGTTGACCGGCTCGGTCAGCGGGTAGCGCAGGTGCCACAGGTGGCCCTTCTCGTCCTTGTACTCGGCCTCGTCGTCCGAGATAGCGGTGGTGCAGTTGGGGCACCAGTTGACGATGCGCTTGCCGCGATAGATCAGGCCGTCGTGGTACCAGTCGCAGAAGACCTTGCGCACGGCCTGGGCGTAGTCCTCGTCCATGGTAAAGCGCTCGTTGTCGAAGTCGACGGAGCAGCCCATACGCTTGATCTGCTCGACGATGATGCCGCCGTACTCGTGGGTCCAGTCCCAGCAGGCGTCGACAAACTTGTCGCGACCGATCTCAAGGCGGCTAATGCCCTCACTCTTGAGCTTCTTGTCGACCTTGGTCTGCGTGGCGATACCGGCGTGGTCGGTGCCGAGCACCCAGCGTGTGGACTTGCCGCGCATGCGGGCCATACGGATGATGGCGTCCTGGATGGAGTCGTCGGTGGCGTGACCCATGTGGAGCTTGCCGGTCACGTTGGGAGGCGGAATGGTGACGGTGCAATCGCCCACGCCCTCGCGGCGCTTGTAGTAACCGCCGTCGAGCCACTTCTGCAGGATCGCCGGCTCGTTGGTCGACGGATCGTAGTTCTTGGGCATCTCTTCCATATATCTCTCCCTGTCCCGCCGGGGAGGAATGTAGGCCCGATTTTCGCTCGGTCAGGTCCTGGGCTCGCTCGAAGACCACATTAAGTGGTCTTCGGCTCGTGCGGAATCTACGAAAATCGGGCTACATTCCTCCCCTTAGGTATCGATTACTTCAGTCTGATATGACTTCGCTGAGGCTTAAACAAACAAACAGAATAACACAGG
>ENA-UOJL01003559-UOJL01003559.1-human-gut-metagenome-genome-assembly--contig:-P47-NODE-3559-length-10778-cov-3.662221_pt1 | contig 10778 bp, 10 predicted proteins | sample MGYA00242347_ERZ723894 | MGnify/ENA metagenome assembly ERZ723894
AAGCGGCTATCACAACGGCACGGTCACATAACCCGTGCCGTTGTTCATTCTATAGTCAGGTTATCCCCTGCTTCGCCATCCTTTTCCTCCGCCGCGGCGCCTATGTCGTTTTTCCACACGGCACAGGATTGGATCGCCGCATGGCCGTATTTTCCGCGAATACGATCCATCGCCGCCTCCAACCGCTCCTGCCGTTCCCGCCGCGGCGTCGGATCCGGCTCAAACAGCGACAGCTGTTCTCCCGTATCCTCGGTCGTCAGCTGCAGCGCAGTAATGGTCAGCATCCGAATCGGCGCGCGCTCGTTCCAACAGCCGCGCAAAATACGCATCACCGCGTCGCTGATCTCCCGCGCCAGATCGGTGGACGCGGGCAGCGCCTGCTGCCGGGAAATGGACTTGAGCGCGGGATTTTTCACGATCACCTGCACCGTCTGGCATTTCAGGCCGGCCGCACGCAGGCGGGACGCCACGCTGTCCGCCAGCGCAAGCACACCCACATGGATATCCTCCCAGCCGACAAGGTTGCGACTGAAGGTTATGCCGTTGCCCACCGATTTTACCTCCCGCTTATCGTCAATCGAGCGTACTGGGCTGTCATCCAGCCCGTTGGCGTAATCGTGGATCATCTCCCCCAGCTTTCCCAATGCCTTAACCACCAGCGTGCGATCCGCCTGTGCCAGATCGCCGATGGTGCGGATATACAGCTTATTCAGTGTCTGCGCCGCCGCTTTGCCCACATACAGCAAATCCGAAACCGGCAGCGGATAAACAATCTCCGCTACCTTGTCCCGCGGTATGACCGTTGTCGCATCCGGCTTACGATAATCGCTGCCCAGCTTGGCAAAAACCTTATTAAACGAGACACCTACGGAAATCGTCAGTCCGAGCTCTTCCCGTACCTCACGGCGCAGCCGGTCGGCAATGGTGGGGCCATCGCCAAACAGCAATCGGCTGCCGGTCACATCCAGCCACGACTCGTCAATGCCGAACGGCTCCACCAAGTCGGTATATCGCGCATAGATCGCGTTCACCAACCGCGAATACCGTGCATATTCCTCGTGATGCGGCGGCACCAACACCAGTTCCGGGCATTTTTTCCGCGCCTGCCAGATGGTCTCCGCCGTCGTCACGCCGCAGCGCTTGGCCAGCTCGTTTTTCGCCAGAATGATGCCGTGACGATTTTCCGGATTGCCGCAGACCGCCATAGGCACCTCACGCAGCTGCGGGGCGCGCACGCACTCCACCGACGCGAAAAAGCCATTGCAGTCACAATGCAGAATGGTTCGTTCCATGCGCGGCCCCTCCTTTCTTTCTCTCATAATACCAGTATACCCGAAAAAAAGCCCGCGGACAAGTGTTTTCACACTCTCCGCGGGCTTTTGCTTCTTTGGATTACACCTCGAGCGCTTCCAGCCTTGCTGCACAGATGTTCCGCTTGCAGGATCATTCCAGCTTATTCATAGTCAAACCGGTGATGAGCTTGGGATAGAAATAGGTGGATTTTTGCGGCATTTTTTCGCCGGCAGCCGCCACGTCGCGGATCTCGGTCACACGGGTGGGATTCAGCAGAAAAGCGCACTGGTACTGACCGAGCTTTACGTTGTCCAGCGCCTCCTGTAAGCTGCGGGTATAGGTCAGGTTGGTCTGGTTTGCCATATTGGCCTTGTCAATGCCCATCAGCCGTTCCAGCACTAACGTGTGCAGCACGTTGACGTCCAGCTGCCGCGACGCGGGCGACAACTCCGGCAAAAACTGCGCCATCACCGCTACGTCCTTGAGCGTCAGCAGAGTAAACGAATCGCCGCCGGTATAAAAGCCAAACGCCTTCTGCCCCGCCTGATAGGCGCTTTCCAGCGACTCGTCCAGCGCGTCGATGCCGATGTCCGGCGTAATTTCAAAATAGGCGGCGCAATCCGCCAGCAGCGCCTGCGGATCGAAAGTTTCCAAGCCGCGCACCAATCGGTGCGTTGGGAACACCACGAGTCCCGGATGGCTCATTTCAACCAGCATCATCATGACATAATCCGCATTCGTCCCCTCCGGCACGCCCTGCTCGCGCAGATAATTGCGGTAATTCAGCGCCGTTTCATAGCGGTGATGGCCGTCGGCAATATACAGCTTGGTATCCAGAAAACGGCGCTGGATGGATTCGATCATGGTCGGATCGGTGATCGCCCACAAGCGATGCACAAGTCCGCTTTCATCCGTCATCGCCACCAGCGGCTGCTCACGCATGACCAGCGCCAGAATATCCTGCGTTTCGGATTCGCCGCCGTCGTCCATGTACAGCGAATAAATGTTGCTGAAATTGCAGCCGGTCGCTTTCATCAGGTTCAAGCGATCCTGCTTGGCCTTGGACAGCGTTTCCTCATGCGGCAGCACAATCCCTTTGGAAAATTCCTCTAAGTGCACCTGTGCGATCAGTCCCGCCACACTGCGGTCGCCGCCGCTGATTCCGCTGATGTCGCTCGCACCCTCCAGCGAAAATTCAATTTCATATACATAAAACGCCGCCTGCTCGTCAGGAGACAGGATACCATCCGCCAGCCACTGCCGCAGCACATTGCCGGCCTCCGCATATGGATCTTCTCCATCCTTGGGGAGTTCCAGACGGATGATGTTATGCGGATTACGCGCCAGATAAGCCAGCCGCTGTGATTCGGAAATGATGTCATACGGCGGGCAGGTCAACTCCTCGATCGGACCGGCAGCCTGCGTAAAACGCAAAGCATGAAAAGGGCGAATTTCGGCCATGGTACTATTTCCTCCTGTTATTTCAAACGATCTGTATTTATTATACAGGTCCTTCGCCCATCCGTCAAGGTGCAGAACTATTTTTCGCTGAAGATAAATATAGGTGGTACAAGGATGTGTGACAACCGATAAAAAATAGCGAATAGAAACGATCTGTATTAAGGTAAAGCCACCGAGGCCAACCCGAAAGACAGACACCGCTCTATTCGCTAAGCATAGGACCGCTCTTTTTAAGTTTTTCCGTCGTCGATCGCTGATTTCTTCCCTATCCGGGCAACGCCACGTCCCTTTTCTCCGGCACAGCGGATAAAAAGCCTTTGCCATACGGCGTTTCCCATTGTGAATTATCAGGCTAAAAGGTTTAGAAGATGTAAATTATTCGTTTTTACTGTCGTTATCGGACAGCAAATCCCGGATTTCGCGCAGAAGCAATATATCCTCCGGCGGCTCTTTGGGAGCCTCTTCCGCTTTGGGTTCTTCTTTTTTTCTGTGGAATTTATTCATGACTTTTATCACAATGAAAATCGTCAGCGCAATTAAGAGGAAGTTGATAACGCTCTGAATGAAATTACCGTAAAGGATAGCGGCCTCGGCCACCTCATCGGTACCGGGAGTAATCACAAATTTCAACCCGGTAAAATTGATCCCGCCGATAATCAATCCGATGATCGGCATGATAATATCGTTTACCAACGATGTCACAATCGCCGTAAACGCACCGCCGATGACAACACCTACCGCTAAATCCACCACGCTGCCTCTGGAAATAAACTCCTTGAACTCCGCAATAAAACCTTTCTTTTTGCCCATTGACCGCACGTCCTTTCTGTTTTTCAGTTTTGGAAACATCCATTTTAAGCTAATAAAAAATCTTATCCGAGCAAATTATACAACCAAATGCAGCAGTAATCAAGAGCAAAACTACAAGAATTCGACCAAATTCGCGTCCAAGAAACACACAACCGCTTTTCAGATGGTAAAATCAAGGCGCCTCTGCATAGAGCCCATGAGAACGCTTTGACCGTCAAGCACGGTCGCTCTATCCTATCTTCTCCAGCAAGGGCCTTGTTTTAGAATACCGCAAAACATATAATCGGCCATTTTGAACGCTTCCTCTTCTATTTCGTCGAATATGTGAATATCCTCCGCATACTGGCCGCTCAAACGAAGCGTTGCTTCTTTCTCCGTCATTTGCAAATGACTGTATAACAGGCTTTTCCATTTTGCCTCATCCCAGCACGGATTGTGTGTCGCTAAAAATTCCGCAATCTCCTCCGCATTCTTATACCATCGTCTGCGAGCCTCCTTAGCTTTATCGGCCTCCTGCGCTTTCGCCGCGTTTACCAGTTCAGCCGCAATCAGCAAATGCTGGGTAAAAAGCTCCTGAAACTGTCCGGCCATCTCCATGCCGTAAAACGTGGCAAACAGCCGTGCAAAATCCTTGGGGTTTTGCAGCAACCGGTTCGTGACCGGTTCCAAGTCGCCCAGCTCCGCCGCCGTGCTGATGATGAAAAATCGTGTCCAATATACATGCTGCGACCACAGCTTTCGCAATTGATTCATCAGACAAATCTGTTGCTGCGTATATCCGTTGCGCATACTTTCCCTCCTGTCCTGCCATCGCATGTTTTACTATCACTGTATGCAGCCGGAAGAAAAATGTGCCGTATGCTTGTCTCTTAGGCTATTGATAAACGATTTCCCTTGGCATATAATAGATGGTAAAGGCAGACCGTTTATAACACTATCCGTCTACGGCTCCCCGCAGAGCCTGCGTTCCGTGCCACGCTTTTTACCAAAACATAAAGGAGAAACCGATTATGTCCCATATTTACACATCCGCTGATCAGCTCATCGGCAAAACGCCGCTTCTTGAACTCACACATATTGAAAAGGAGTTGAAGCTGGAGGCGAAGCTCCTGGCGAAGCTCGAATACTTTAATCCGGCCGGTTCGGTCAAAGACCGCATTGCCAAAGCGATGATCGATGATGCAGAATCCTCCGGAAAATTGAAGCCGGAATCGGTCATCATCGAACCCACTTCCGGCAATACCGGCATTGGCCTTGCTTCCGTCGCCGCAGCAAAAGGCTATCGCCTGATTATCGTCATGCCGGAAACGATGTCGGTCGAACGGCGGCAGCTGATGAAAGCGTACGGCGCCGAGCTTGTGCTCACTGAGGGAGCCAAAGGCATGAAAGGCGCCATTGCCAAAGCGGAGGAGCTGGCAAAAGAGATTCCAAACAGCTTCATTCCCGGCCAGTTCGTCAATCCCGCCAACCCAAAAGCGCACTACAACACCACCGGTCCGGAAATCTACGAAGATACCGATGGAAACGTCGATTATTTTGTGGCCGGCGTTGGTACAGGCGGCACAATAACCGGTATAGGAGAATATCTGAAGTCCCGAAACCCCCATATTAAAATCGTGGCTGTCGAGCCTGCTGACTCTGCCGTCCTCTCCACGGGCATTGCGGGCAGCCATCAAATTCAGGGCATCGGCGCCGGCTTTGTTCCGGAAGTACTGAATACGAAAATATACGATGAGATCCTGCCCGTACCGAATGAAGCCGCATTTGAAACCGGCAAGCTGATCGGCAAACGCGAAGGCATTCTGGTCGGCATCTCTTCCGGAGCGGCTGTATGGGCGGGGATCGAACTGGCCCGCCGCCCAGAAAACAAGGGAAAAACGATCGTGGTTTTGCTTCCGGATACCGGAGACCGCTATCTTTCCACACCTCTGTTTGCCGATTAGTGCAACAATCAAAGTGAATGAAAATGACCTCCGGCTGTAGTCCTGATACTACAGCCGGAGATTTTTTGCTGTCCATGGCTCATCTGTCGGCGCCAATTTCTCCGTCCGCGCATAGTATACCATATAAAGCCGAGAAAGGAGAGGACGATCGATGCCCTCACAAGGATCTCTGGTCGCCCATGCCATTACTTCCAATGCGATGATTCCCGTCGAGGATGCCACCATTACCGTTACACAACTATCACCGCAGGGTCTTGTTGAACTGCTTGCCGTCTGGATTACCGACGAGAGCGGCCAAACCACGCCGCTGACGATTCCCACCCCCGATCGCTCCGCCAGTCAGGTGCCATCCCGGGAACGGCCTTTTTCTCTGGTAACCATCATGGCCGAACACCCATTGTATGAGCGAATCATTGTAAATGACGTACAAATCTTTCCCGACACCGTGTCTGTACAAATACTGCAATTTATTCCGCTCAATGAATTTCCCGAACTTTGGGATCAAACCGAAGTCTTTGACGTCACACCGCAAAATCTGTAAGGAGGTGCCCCTTTTGCCAATCGTTATTCCCTATGTTCCGGAAAATATCACCATACATTTGGGCGCACCGGCCAGCGGTGCCGCCAACGTCACCGTTTCTTTTCCGGATTACATAAAAAACGTAGCGTCCAGTGAAATCTACCCCACATGGAACGAGAGCGCCCTGCGGGCCAACATTCTGGCACAAACGTCCTACGCTTTAAACCGCGTATACACCGAATATTATCGCAGCCGCGGGTATAACTTTGACATTACCAATTCCACCGCTTACGACCAGGCGTACGTTCAAGGGCGCAACATCTTTGATGACATCAGCCGGCTGGTGGATGAATTATTTAACGACTACATTCGCCGCCAAGGCTTCGTCGAGCCTTTATTTGCCTCTTTCTGCAACGGCACGACGGTCACCTGTGAGGGCCTCAGTCAATGGGGATCCGAAAATTTAGCGCAGCAGGGTTACAATTCCGTACAAATTTTGAAAACGTATTACGGAAACGACATTGAGCTTGTTCTGGATGCGCCGATCCAAAACATCACGGCTTCTTATCCCGGCACACCGCTGCGCGAAGGCGATGCAGGCCCCAATGTCATCGTCATCCAAGTATCCCTGAACCGGATTGCGCAGAATTACCCCGCTATTCCCAAAATCAACCCCGTCGACGGCGTATTCGGCCCTTCCACCACAGCGGCCGTACGGAAATTCCAGTCAATTTTTGGGTTGGCCGTTGACGGCATTGTCGGCAAAGCCACGTGGTACCAGCTCGTGAAGCTGTATGTAGGCATTAAAAATCTGGCAGAGCTGAATTCGGAGGGACAAACTTTCACGGGAATCTCCTGGGCCTATCCCGACGCCATTGTGGAGGGGGATACGGGCATAAAGGTATCCCATCTGCAATATATGCTGGCGGTACTCTCGCAATTTAATCCGCAGATCCCGCCGCTGCAAGTCACAGGTGATTTTGACGCGGCTACCAAAAATGCCGTGCTCGCATTTCAAAAATGGTCCGGTATGCCGGAAACCGGAGAAGTCGGCGCGCCTACATGGGACGCCATCTACAATTCTTTTGCAGGCGTCACATTGACAACGCTGAATCGCGGTGAGCTTTTCCCGTTTCAAAGCAGTCCGGCTCCGGCCGCTTCTATACGGGATTTACAGGCACAGCTCAACAGCGTAGCCAATGCAATGCCCGGCATGCCCCATCCGCGGGTAACCGGTGAATACGATGCCATGACCCGGCAATCGCTTGTCCGGTTTCAAAAGCTTTTCGGGCTTCCGGCTAACGGTCGTATAGATGCGGCCACCAAAGCGGCGCTGGCCGACAATGCCGGCGAGCTGCGCTTTTCCCGCTCTGCGCGCTTCGCACAATACCCCGGACATATCCTGCGCTACGGTACGACAGACGACCGACGGGAGGTGGGATAATGGTCATTGTCAACGAACCGATCGGCCAACCCGTCCGCAGCCTGCAAACCATGCTGCGAACGATCGCGCAGTTCGACAGCAAAATCCCGCCGGTGATACCGGACGGTATATATTCCGATGATACCATGGCTTCGGTATCCTCTTTTCAGCAGCAGCACGGTTTCCCCGTAACCGGCGTGACGGATATGGACACATGGTATGCGATAGCGGCCGAATATCGGCGCGCGTTAGTGGAAGTCGGGCCGGCTGCTCCGGTAAACCCTATTCTTCAAAGCGGGCAGATTATCCGCGCACAGGAGGTCAACGAGCATTTGTACATGATGCATGGCATGATGCGCGCCATTCATGAAAAGTATCCGTCCATGCCTCTCGTTCTCTGCAACAACGTGCATGATGACATATCTGTCGCGGCTGTGAAATGGCTGCAAGCACGTGCCGGCATTGAGCCCACCGGAGACATCACCCGGATTACCTGGAAAACGTTGTCCCAACTCTATCGGATTACTGTCGGAGACGGTACACGACACGAATAAAGCAAAGATCGGCGATGTTCACAATCGGCGCCGCATCGGACATCTTTATATACATCTGAATTTGCTTTTTCTAAAATCCGTGCTATAATGAAGGAAACATAAAAATGGAGGCTTGTTTATGGAACAACGTTTCTTTATCTGTGAGCATTGCGGAAATATAATCGCCTTCGTCAAGGACAAAGGCGTGCCGATTGTATGCTGCGGGCAAAAAATGACCGAGCTTATTCCCGGCACCACAGAAGCTGCTGTCGAAAAGCACCTGCCGGTATACCGGGTTGAGGGCAACACCGTCTTTGTCACGGTTGGCGAGGTCGAGCATCCGATGGTGCCTGAGCATTACATTGAATGGATCTCGCTCCAGACAAATCACGGCAACCAGCGGAAAGCGCTGAGACCCGGCGATGCGCCGAAGGCTTGCTTCGCTCTGTGCGAAGGTGACGAGGTACAGGCGGTATATGCCTACTGTAATCTGCACAGCCTCTGGAAAGCCTGAGCATTTTTTCGGTATCTCTTGTGACAATAGGAAAGGAAACAGGTGTAAAATAAAATGGATAAAAATGTTTCAAAACTGATCAATGAGCAGATCAATAAAGAGTTCTACTCGGCCTATTTATATCTTGACTTTGCCAACTATTACGCTTCGGTCGGGCTGGACGGATTTGAAAACTGGTATAAGGTACAGGCGCAGGAGGAACGCGACCACGCGATGCTCTTTTATCAATACCTGCAAAACAACGGGGAAAAGGTCACGTTTGAAGCCATTGCTGCCCCGGATTGGACACCGTCCGATAATATGGCGCCGCTGAAGGAAGGACTGAAGCACGAACGTTATGTAACCGCGTTGATCAACACGATTTACGCCGCCGCCTATGATATTCACGATTTCCGAACCATGCAGCTGCTGGATTGGTTTGTCAAAGAACAAGGCGAGGAAGAGAAAAACGCGTCCGATATGATCACAAAAATGGAACTGTTCGGAACCGACGCCAAGGGTTTGTACATGCTCAATAACGAACTCAAGGCCCGCGTTTATACGGCGCCTTCGTTGGTGCTTTAAGCGAAACCCGCGCGATCTCGATCCGTATAAAAAAGGCACGCCTGTGAGCCGTGGAGCTCTGCAGACGTGCCTTTTCATGTGGGCGAACCTGTCTGCCGGCTTTATAAAGCCGTTTCTTCAAACAAGCCCTCGCTTTGTTCCAAAAAGAATCGAAGCCCGCTGTACCGGAGAGTTTTACGGTTGTTATTCACCATTTCGGCAACAGTCGCCTGATCACCGACCAAAATCAGCAGCGATTTGGCGCGCGTGACCGCCGTATATAAAAGATTGCGAAAACAAAGCGGGCGCTGGTTGTGAAAAACCGGCATAATCACCGCTTCAAACTCGCTTCCTTGACTTTTGTGAACCGTCACTGCATACGCCAGCTCCAGATCTTGCGCCTCCGGCTTGGTATACAGCGCCACGCGGTCGTCAAACCGAACGGACAGCACACCCTCGCGCGCATCCAGATCCTCCAACACGCCGATATCCCCGTTGAACACGCCGGTACCGGTCTCTCCGTCATCCCGCGTCCAGACGATGTCGTAATTGTTCTTGGTATGCATGACCTTGTCACCGACACGCAATGTGGTTCCTTCCACGGTTATCTCCGGCTTTTCACGAGACGGCGGATTGAGCAGTTCCTGCAACCGGCGGTTCAGTTCGCGCGTCCCCAGCTCTCCCTTACGTCCCGGACACAGCACCTGAATCCCGTTGAACACCGTATAGCCATAGCTGCCCGGCAGCCGGCGATTGCACAAATCCAAAATCGTCTGCGTCACGCCGCGCGCGCTGTTTTGAGGCAAAAAGAAAAAGTCTCCTTTTTTTTGCCCCAGCTCCGGCAGTTCACCGCGTACGATACGGTGGGCGTTGGTGACAATGCGGCTTTCCTGTGCCTGGCGAAACACCTCGGTCAACTGTACCACGGGCAAAACCGCGCTGTCGATCAGATCCTGCAGCACGCTGCCCGGCCCCACCGCCGGCAGCTGGTCGGTATCCCCCACCAAAATCAACCGGCATCCGGATTTCAGCGCGCGCAGCAGACTTTCAAACAGCGACACATCCACCATGGACACTTCGTCCACCACCAGCGCATCCGCATCCAGCGGATTTTTTTCGTTGCGCGCAAAAACCGGCATATCCGCGTCGTCCCACTGCACCTCCATCAAACGATGGATCGTTTTCGCCTCACAGCCGGTCAGCTCCGCGATGCGCTTGGCTGCACGCCCGGTCGGCGCGGCGATTGCCACCGTTTCCCCCATGCTCTCCAGCAGAGTAATAATTCCCTTGAGCGTGGTGGTTTTTCCGGTGCCGGGGCCGCCGGTCAGGATCAGCGCGCCCTTCTCGATGGCTTCCCGAATCGCCAGCCGCTGCTGTTTCTCATAATGGATCCCATAATTATTTTCCAGCGCATCCAGCCGGCTCTCCATGTTTTCATGAGCCTCCGGCGGAAAGCCGGCTATCAGCCGAATACGCGCGGCCGCGTATTTTTCCGCCTGATGCATATGGCTGAGGAACAAAAACGTTTCGTCGTGGATAAGTTCCTGCTTGATCGTAAACGTCGCCAGCATATTCCGCAGCACATCCGTCACCAGCTCCGGTTCCACCTCCAGCAGCTGCGCCGTGATCGGCACCAGCTTTCTCTCCGGCAGGCAGGTATGCCCGTTACCGAGATTGTGCCGCAAAACATACAGTACACCGGCTTCCACCCGATTGGGATCGTCATGCGGGCGCTGCA
>ENA-UOJL01003568-UOJL01003568.1-human-gut-metagenome-genome-assembly--contig:-P47-NODE-3568-length-10754-cov-5.484718_pt1 | contig 10754 bp, 6 predicted proteins | sample MGYA00242347_ERZ723894 | MGnify/ENA metagenome assembly ERZ723894
CATTCCTTCCGGGGCGGGTAGTACGCCGCACCGAAGTGGAGGGACGCGTCCTCGCCGTATTCCATCTCTCCCATCTCCGCCGACAGGATGGTGGAGAAGACGAAATTGGCCGCGTCCAAAATCTCTCCCCGAGAGCGGAAGTTTTTGGACAGCAGAATTTTGCGTTCCTCCCCTTCCACCGCATTTTCAGCAGGTGTGAAGCGGCGGTACTTGTCAAGAAAAATCGTAGGGTCCGCCAACCGGAACCGGTAAATACTCTGCTTTACGTCCCCTACGGTAAAGAGGTTTTTGCCTTCACGGGACACCGCCCGGAAAATGGCGTTCTGCACCTCGTTGGTGTCCTGATACTCGTCCACCAGGATCTCCCGGTAGCGGCCCGCCACCTGACGGCCCAGTTCCGTAGGCGCGCCGTTCCGCTCCACCAGCAGGCGAAGGGCCAGATGCTCCTGATCGGAGAAGTCGGCGCAGTTCATCCGCAGCTTTTCCGTCCGGTACGCGTCGGAAAAGTCCGCCGTCAGCTTCAAAAGGGCTGTCATGGCAGGGGCCATGGTCTGAAGGTCCTCCATGGCCTCCATATCGCTGACCGCCAGCATGCGAGCCAGCTTTTTGGCGGCAGCCTTGGCGTTCTCCCACAGTCCCTTCAATCTCACGACCTCCGGGTCATCCGCCATTCCCTTTGGCGTGGTGAGCCGTGGAAATTCCAGTCCATCCAGAGAAACGCGGGCGGCCTCCCAGTTCTGTGCTGCCGCCAAGGGTGCGAAGCTTCGGCTGGCCCGCAGAAATTTTTCGCCATAGCCCTTATAGAGATCCCCGCCTACGGTGGACTGTCCCGCTTGTCGCAGCGCCTCCATGTGGTGAAATCCCTTTCGACGGATGACCGCCAGCAGCTCGGCGGCGTAGGGCGTTTCGTCGAAGTCCCCGCTCCGATTTTCCCAGATCGTCCGATTTTCCGCGAGCCAGTGTTCGGGATCAGCGTGACTTTGCAGCTTTTCGTAGGTTTCCAGCACCAGATCCTCCAGGGCGCTGTCATCCCGGCCCGCGCCCAGCGTATCCGCCAGCAGCGCGCCGCCCTCGTCCAGTTCCTCGTAAAACCGCTCCAGTACCCGGGTCAGCACGCGCTGGCGCAGGAGCTTTGCGTCATTTTCGTCCAGCACCCGAAAGTCCGGCGTCAGAGTATAGCGCTCTCCCTCCTGTGCCAGAAGATGGGTGTTCTCCCGCAGCAGTGCCGTGCAGAAGGCGTCCACGGTCTTGATGTCCGCCTGATACACCCGCAAAAGCTGGCTGCGGAGGTGTCGGTCCTCCGGAGCCTCCGCCATCCGTTTGGACAGTTCGGCGGCGATCTTGCTCCGCAGCTCGGTGGCGGCAGCCTTCGTGTAGGTGATGATGAGAAAATCATCGATATGGCAGTGGTCCTCCGTCACGTATCGGAACAGCCGCTCCACCAGCACCTTCGTCTTGCCGGAACCGGCGGCGGCAGACACCAGCAGGCTGCCGCCCCGGTTTTCCACCGCCGCTTGCTGCTGCTCCGTCAGTTTCAGCTTTGCCATGGGTCACCGCCTCCTTCCTCAAGTTCTTTCCAGAATTCCTCCGGTTTTACCGGCAGGATGTACCGCAGACGGTCCCGGTCCCGTCCATCGCGGAACTGACAGGCGGAGACCCAGTCGCAGAAGCGGCACTGGCTGTCCTCCTCGCTGTGGCAGCAGGGGTCCGCGTCGATGTTGCCGCTGCGCAGCTCATCGGAGATCTGGCCCAGCAATTTGTCCACATACGTGCCCAGCTTCCCCAGCCGGGCGGCGGAGGCGAGGCTCCCGGAGAGATTTCCGTCCTTGCCGACCCGCAGCGGCAGATAATGGGGCTCCGTCAGGGCCTCATGCTCCATGGCCTGCAACACCGCCGGGTCCTCCAAGAGAAGTCCGGAGCGTTTCAGCGTCTTTTCCCGCTCCTTTTGCAGAGCCTCCGGGGAGATGCCCCGCTCCGCCGGCAAAATCTCGTCCCGGGCGGGGAGATACAGCACGCCTGCCGGTTCGATCTCTTTTCCGAAAAATTCCGCCCCCTCCTTTTGCAGGGCAAAGAGGTACAGCAGCATCTGAATATCCAGTCCCATGCGGACGTTGGCCAGATCGAATTTCTTCTTGCCGGATTTGTAGTCCACCACCCGGAGGTACAGCTTATCGTCCTTGATCCAGCCGTCCACCCGATCCACCTTGCCGCCTACCCGCAGTTCCCCGTCCGGACGGGAAATGGTGACGGCGGGCAGTGTTCCGTCCTTCCCTCCGAATCCCAGTTCGAAGGCCATGGGGACAAAATCCGAGTGGCGCAGTTCCTCCGCCACCTGGTCAATGATAGCGTAGGCGTTGGTCCGCAGACGGTTGAACAGATACCGGAACCGGGGGGTACGGTTCTGGAAATTGTGTAGCTCCTGTTCCGCGTATTGGTCGATATATTGTCGGGTCAGGCGGTGAAGTTCTTTGTTATCCACCGCGGCAAAGCCGCCCTGCCCCAGTACGTCCCGGGTGACATTTTCCAGCAGATAGTGGAGAAACGTGCCGATCTGGGGCGCGTCGAAGGAGGCAGGTTCCCGGGGCTTGGCCCGCAGGCCGTACTCCATGAAGTAGGCGAAGTGGCACGAGCGCATCCGCTCCAGCCGGGAGGCGGTCATAGAGACCCGCTCTCCGTAAATGGCCCGGACTGCGGCGGGAGACAGACTGCCCCGTCGGGCCGCGGCGGCCCGCTCCATGGCGCTTAAATGCCGGGCACAGTCCGGCTCCTGCTGAAAATACCGCCACAGGAGGCCGTCGGGGTCCTGTCCCGCCATTTCCAGCGCAGGTTCAACGGCTGACAGGCGATATGCCTTGTCAGCTCGCTCGTGTTCCACACACAGCTCCGGGAACAGTTTCCGCAGCCGCTCCACCACAAACGCGGGGCGCAGTTCGCTGCCGGAAACATCCGTCACCGGATAGCTCACCGTCAGGCCCGCCGTGGGCTGGGCAAGCGCGGCGTAGAGGTTTTGCAGTTCAATGCCCATCCGTTCCATGCCGGTGGGGGCCAGCTCGACGCCCCGGAGGGCCAGCGCCTGACGGTCATCCTCGTTCAGCAGGCCGCCGCTCTGACCGGGGTCCGGCAGCACGTGGTCATTGGCTCCCAGCAAAAAGAGGTAGCTTGTGGTATGCCGGTCATTCCGGGTGATCTCACTGACGGACACCTGATCCAAAGCCACCGGGATGGTACCCACGCTGTACTGGGTCAGCACCAGTCGGAACAGCCGCTCAAACTCGCTCTGTTCCAAGTGTTCTTCCCCTAAAATTTCCACAAACTGATCCAGCACACCGCAGAGGATCTCCCAAAGCTGAGCGGTCTCCTCCGCCTCCTGCATCCGGCCCGCCTCCGCCTGCGCATGCATCCGCTCCGTCAGGGCCGTTTCCAGTTTCAGCTCCTCCATGAAACCGTACAGGGCCTCTACATAGTCCCGGGCCGTCTCCCCGGCCTTCAAGCCCGCCGCCAGACGCTCCAGCGGTTCCCGCACCCGGCGGCGCAGTTGATTTACCTGCGTCAGCACGGCCTGCCGCCGGTCATTCCACGGCGCGCCGTAGCCGTCCGGGTTTTCCGTCCAGTCCTCGTCCCGGAGCCACGTCTGGCCGTGGATGTCCCATTTCAGAACATAGTTTTCCAGCAGGTCACATTCTTCTGCCGTCAGGCCCGCCAAACCGGTTTTCAGCCAGCGGAACATATCCTCGTACTCATAGCCGTTGGAAATGGAGGACAGCACGCCGGTCAGCAGGCTCAGCACCGGCTTTTCCAGAATGTCGCTGCGGCGGCTGAGATACACCGGGATCCCGTACCGCTCGAACACCGTTTCGATGGTCCCGGCGTACTCCGTCATATTCCGGGCCGCCACGGTGATGTCCCGACAGCGGCACTTCCCCGCCGCCAGCAGACGGCGGATGTCGGCGGCGGTCTGCTCCACCTCGGAATAGACAGTGGCGGCCTCCCGGAGCCGGATGGCGGCGCTGTCGCCCTCATAGAGCAGATTCTCCCCGAAGAAATGGCGCTCCAAATGTCCAAGTGCTGACGGGTCCTCATTTGTTAAGGATAGTAGCTTTACAGGTTTCCCCTCAGAAGCGGCCAACCGCTCCAGCATGGACATGGTTTTCAGCGTGGGTTCAAAGATCTCCTCCCGGCTGTTGACCTCCCCTAACAGCGTGACCGTGACAGACCGGGCCTGCCGCAGAAAAATCGCCAGCGCCCGCCGCTCCTGCGCGTTGAAATAGGTGAAGCCGTCGATGAAAATGTCCTTGTCCCGCACATACCCGGACTCCTCCAAATGGTCGCAGAGCTTGGTCATCCGGTCCCGTGCGTCCAGACCGGGACGGCGGAGCCGGGCCTCATAGGCGGCGTAGAGCAGACTCAGATCCGTCAGCTTGTCGTGGGTGGCGCCGTCTATGTCCTGCGCCTGCTGGTACAGGATCTCCGGGGTCACCTCGTAGCTTCGCAGCTCGTCGAACAGCGCCAGCATCTGTTCCAGAAAGCCCACCTTCTGCGAGGGCTTCCGGTATACGGTCATCTGAGGGGCCGTTTCCAGCAGCGCCCGCTGGAGGGTCAGCAGCTTGCCGCCGTTATCCAGCGTCACGTCCGCGATGCCGCCGGTGATGCTCAGCACCCGCTCGCCCAGCCGCCGAAAGCTCAGCACCTCGGCATGACGGCTGGCGGTATCGCCGCAGGCGCTGCACACGTCCACCTCCGCCTGATGGGAGGCGTGCTCCGGCACCAGCAGGATCTGCTGGCTGCTCTCTCCAAGCTCCGCCATCCGCCGCAGCATGGTATCCGATTTTCCCGTTTTGGCACGGCCGATCAAGATCGTCAGCATAGTGACCTCCCACAGTTTGTTTTTTTCCATTCTATCACAACGCCGCCGCCAAAAACAGACCCGATTGCCTTTTTTTCGCCGCCATGCTACAATGGCTTCGCTATGAATTCTGACATACAGGAGTGATCGTCATGCCCCATATTCCACAGGGCACCACGGATACCGTGGCCCTCGAGCTGTTTGATCCGGCGCTGGACGCCGCCCTGCGCCCCTCCCCGGATTACGATGTGAGCCGCTGGCTCTATGTGCCCAACACCTATTCCGAATACCGTTACATTTTAGGCACCCGGGGCCAAAAGCCTCTGATCTGCGTGGGGATCAACCCCTCCACCGCCGCGCCGGACGCGCTGGACCCCACCCTGCAGTCCGCCCAGCGCATCGCCCTGAACAACGGCTATGACAGCTTTCTCATGTTCAATGTCTACGCCCAGCGGGCCACCCGGCCGGACGATATGGAGCGGGTGTGCAACAGCGCTCTCCACGAAGAGAACCGGAAAGCCTTCCGCTATCTTCTCTCCCTTTCGGAGACCCCTGCTATCTGGGCCGCCTGGGGGAACATCATCGAAAAGCGGGATTACCTCATGGACTGTATGCGGGATTTCGCCGCTGACGGTCAGGCCGCAAACGCTCAATGGTTCACCGCCGGGCCGCTTCTGAAATCCGGCCATCCTCACCACCCCTTATACCTGAAATCCACTACTGCATTGCAGCCCTTTGATATTGACGCTTATCTGTGCCGCTGATCCAGCCGCCCGTCTGGATTTCCGGGCGGGCGGTTTTTATCTTTGCCCTCCCTTGTCAAAAAAACACAAAAGTCCTCCGCTGAACAACGCCGAATTTTGGTAAAGCGGCGGCAGATTGGTTATTGAACATTCAATTTTGACGTGTATAATGAATTATTATTCATGTGTCTTCATAGGAGGCTGCTTATGAAAACCTACAACTTTAAATATGGACATGGGTCTGTGTCCCTTTCCCTGAACGAAGCGGATATTCTGGCGGAGCTGCATGGAACAGAGACGCCGCCCATCAGCGACATCCGTTCTGCCCTGTTCGCCTCGCTGGAGCAGCCCATCGACAGCGCGCCTCTGCGCCAGCGGGTCCGCCCCGGAGATCGGGTGGCGCTGGTAATCAGTGACATGACCCGATTCTGGATGCGGCAGGATCTGGTGATCCCCCATCTCGTTGACTATCTCATCGACGAATGCGGCGTACAGCCGGAGCATCTGACCATCGTGGTGGCCAACGGCACTCACATCGGCGGCGATGAGCAGGAACTGCGGACACTGGTCACCGACGGGGTCTATAACCGGGTCCGTGTGAAGAATCACGACTGCGAGGCCAAGGATCTTGCCTATCTGGGCACTACGCCCCATGAGACACCTGTGTGGATCGACCGCACTGCCGCAGAAGCGGATCTGGTGGTCTGCTTAGGCGCCGCCACCCATCATGTGATGGCCGGCTTCGGCGGCGGACGGAAGAGCATCCTCCCCGGCATCAGCGGCTTGGAGACCATCCGCCACAACCACGCCTATTCGCTGGACAGCACCAATCTCTGCACCAACCCCGCCATCGGCAACGGTGTGTTGGCGGGAAACCCGCTGCACGAGGATATGTGCGAGGCGGCGTCACTGGTGAACAACCTCTTCATGGTGAATCTGGTGATGAACGCCGACATGAAGCTCTCGTATATCTTCTCCGGCCACTACCTGACCTCCTGGGAGCGGGCCTGTACTGCCGTGGATGACATTTACCGGGTGGATATTCCCTGCCGGGCAGACGCCGTGGTCACCAGCTGCGGCGGCTTTCCCAAGGACATCTCCCTCTATCAGGGCACCAAGACCATTGACAATGTGGAATCCGCGTTGAAGCCCGGCGGTACGCTGGTTCTGATGATCGAAGCGCCGGAGGGCGGCGGCCCCGCCGAGTACTTCGACTGGAGCAAGAATTTACAGGACGGCACCATTGAACAGCGTCTGCGGGAGGCCTTCACCGTGGCGGGCTACATCTTCTTCCTGAACTGTGAGCAGGCCCAGCGGTACCGCATTTTCATGTATTCCTCCATTGATCCCCAGACCGTTGCCCCCATGGGCATTCACGCCTTTTCCGATATGGACGCCTTACTGAAAGCTGCGGAACTGGACGGAAAATCCACCTATATCATTCCCAACGGGTCCACCGTGATCCCCCGGGTGAAAGGAGAAACGCTATGAGACCTGTAAAATCATATATCGCCAAGCGATTTCAGAATTCCGACGCCGGACTGAGTCTGGACACCGACGCGCTGGCCCGGTATTCGGATATCATTGATCTCAGCATCGGCGACACGGACTTTATCACCGATGACGCCATCATCGACACCGCCTTCCGGGAAGCCAAGGCCGGGTACACCCACTATGGAGATCCGAAGGGTGATCCGGAGCTGATCCGCTCCGTCTGTGACGCATGGCAGACGGATTTCAAGCAGCCCCTCTCCCCGGATCACGTTCTGGTCACCGCTTCCAGCAGCATGGGAATGGCACTGGTGATGCTGTCCGTTCTGGACCCCGGTGACGAGGTCATCGTCTTTTCCCCCTACTTCTCCCTCTACCGCACCCAGGCGGAACTGGCCGGCGGTGTGTGCGTGGAGGTCCCCACCTATGCTAATGAGGCGTGGGCCATTGACGAAGCCCGTCTCCGGGCGGCCATCACCCCCCGTACCAAGCTCATTGTGTTCAACAATCCCTGCAACCCCACCGGCATGGGCTATGACCGCTCCACGCTGGAGCTGCTGGGCCGGGTGGCGGAGGAGCAAGACCTGCTGATCGCGGCGGATGAGATCTATACCACCTACCTCTATGAGGGGGACTTCATCCCCCTCCGCCCGATCCCGGGGCGTGCCCACCGAGTCATCACCCTGAACAGCTTTTCCAAGAATTTTCTCATGACCGGCTGGCGGGTGGGCGTAGCCATCGCGGAGCCGGAGATACTGGAGGTCATGAGCAACATCAACAACTCCCTGATCTATACGGCCCCTTCCATCTCCCAGCGGGCCGCCATACAGGCGCTGGCGATCCGGCAGACCATTCGTGAGAAATACGTTCTGGCCTACCGGGACCGCATTTTCTACGCGGCGGACCGGATGGAGCAGATCCCCTACCTCAGTCTGGTACGGCCCAAGGGCACCTTCTACCTCTTCCCCGGCATTGAGAAAACCGGCCTCAGCGCCGAGGACTTCTGTCAGGCGCTTCTGGAACGGGCACACGTTCTGGTCACACCCGGCACGCTGTTCGGCAGCACCGGCGCCGGACATTTCCGCATTGCGTGTACGGTGGGGCTGGACCGCCTGAAGGAAGCCTTTGACCGGATGGAGGGCCTGTCCTTCTGACGGCAATTTATTCGCATGTTGTGAATATTTATAAATAATCATTCAGCAAGTTTCCGATTATATACAGTTTGCCTATTGATTTTAGCTGAATATTGCGTATAATCATACGTATAAACAGAGTTGATTCAATAATCACTCAGGATTTGGAGGATCATATGAAAAAGAATACATGGAAAAAGCTCTTGTCTCTGGCGCTGGGTGCCATGATGACGCTGTCTCTGCTGACCGGCTGCGGCAGCAAAACTGAAGATTCCGCTCCGGCGGACAGCACCCCGGCTGAGGAAACCCCGGCGGAACCGGCCGCAGCGGCAAGTCTGCTGGAAAAGGTCAAGACCAGCGGCAAGCTGGTAGTCGGTACGGAAGCCCAGTACGCTCCCTACGAGTTCAAGGATCTGAATGCTAACTTCGCAGGCTGCGATATGTGGCTGGCCCAGCAGATCGCCGATCATCTGGGTGTGGAACTGGAAGTGGTGGATATGTCCTTTGACGGCATCATCCCCGCCGTGAAGTCCGGTCAGGTGGATCTGGGCATCGCCGCCTTCACCAAGACCCCTGAGAGAGCCGAGGAGATCGACTTCAGCGATCTGTATGAGAAAAGTGCTCAGCTTCTCATTGTAAAGGCAGGCAACGCGGACCTGTATTCCACCAAGGAATCTCTGGCAGGCCAGAAGGTCGGCGCGCAGAAGGGCACCATCCAGTCTCAGCTGATCCAGACCGCTCTGCCTGACAGCGAACTGTTCGAGCTGGAAAAGTATCCTGCTCTGGCGCTGGAAGTCCAGAACGGCAACATCGCCGGCCTGGTGGTGGATCAGGCTGTGGGCGAGTCTCTGATCGCCACCAGCAACGGCGGTCTGGAAGTCTCCAACTTCGCCTTCACCTCTGAGGAAGCCTCCTTCGGCAAGGCCGTTGTGGCCGCCAAGGGCAGCGAGGATCTGCTGGCAGAAGTCAACACCGTCATCAATCAGGTGGTCAACGACGGCAGCTACCTGAAGGCTTATGACGAGGCTGTGGAGCTGGCAGCCAGCATGGGTCTGTAAAATAAATACCGATTCTGATTAGAACCAAGCACGGACGCGCGGGGAACCAACTCTGGTTCCTCGCGTGCCCGCCTGATATTTGCCGGATACCGGCACACAAACAAGGAGGAATTCTCCCATGGCCTTTTTGGAAACCATGGCAAAGCTGATAGAACGCTACAACAGCTTTTTCACCGAAGGCATCGTCAACACGCTCATCATCGCCGCCTTCTCCGTTCTGTTCGGCGCGATTCTGGGCACTCTGATGGCCTCTCTGCGGATGTGCCGCATCCCTCCCCTGCGGTGGATCGCGGTGGCGTACATCGAGTTTGTCCGCGGAACGCCGCTGATGGTGCAGCTCATGTTTATCTTCTACGGTCTGCCTATGATCGGCATTACCATTCCTAACATTCCCTGGATTCCCAACTTCTCCCGGTTTGCCGCCGGTATCGTGGCTATGAGCATGAACAGCTGTGCCTATGTGGCGGAGATCATCCGTTCCGGTATTCAGGCTGTGGCCGGCGGGCAGATGGAGGCTGCCCGGAGCGTTGGCTTCAGCAGCGGCGAGGCCATGCGGCTGGTGGTCCTCCCTCAAGCTATCCGCAATATTCTCCCGGCGCTGGGCAACGAATTCGTCACCGTCATCAAGGAATCCTCCATCGTCTCCGTGATCGGCATTGCCGACCTGATGTTCCGCACCAATGACGTGATCGCCGTGACCTACAAGAATCTGGAATGTCTGGCTGTGGCGGCGCTGTGCTACTTCGTGCTGACCTTCGTCAGTAGCCGGGCGGTGTCTCTGGCGGAAAGGAAGCTGTCCCATGGAAAATAAGCGTGAAATTCTGAAGGTTGTGGACCTGCAAAAAAAATTCCACAAGCTGGAGGTCCTCAAGGGGATCAGCACCACCTTCCACGAAAATGAGGTGGTCTCCATCATCGGTCCCAGCGGCGGCGGCAAGTCCACCTTCCTCCGCTGCCTGAATCTGCTGGAGCAACCCACCTCCGGCCAGATCCTCTTTGACGGCACGGACATCTGCACCATCAAGGGTAAGGCCATCGACCACTGCCGTCAGCGGATGGGCATGGTATTCCAGCAGTTCAACCTGTTCAGCAACATGGACGTGATGCACAACCTCACCGCTGCCCCGGTGCGCATTAAGGGGATGTCCCAGTCCGACGCACAGGAGAAGGCCTTGGAGCTTTTGGCAAAGGTGGGTCTGGCCGACCGGGCCGACGCCTATCCCAGCCAGCTTTCCGGCGGCCAGAAGCAGCGGATCGCCATTGTGCGTTCCCTGATGATGGACCCGGAGGTCATGCTGTTCGACGAGCCTACCAGCGCTCTGGACCCGGAGATGATCGGTGAGGTGCTGGACGTGATGAAGGATTTGGCGGAGAGCGGCATGACCATGATCGTGGTGACTCACGAGATGCGCTTCGCCCGGGTGGTCAGCAGCCGTACCGTGTTTCTGGACGGCGGCGTCATCGGCGAGGATAAGCCCTCCCACGA
>ENA-UOJL01003573-UOJL01003573.1-human-gut-metagenome-genome-assembly--contig:-P47-NODE-3573-length-10732-cov-5.263276_pt1 | contig 10732 bp, 9 predicted proteins | sample MGYA00242347_ERZ723894 | MGnify/ENA metagenome assembly ERZ723894
GGTTTTCTTCTGAACCTTCTTGAATTCAATAGTAAAGTCGGGATTATCCCTCACGGCCTTGCGAAGCTCCTTGTATTCATTCGTGCCGTAATTGCTGGCCTTCTTATAGAAGCTGCGGGAAACGGTGATGGTCTTCTCAATGGCATTGACGGTGATGTTGGACTTTCTCATGATAATTTCCTTTCTTGCGCTTTTGGCGTCTGCGGTAGGTCGCTACCCTTATTGTTTTTAGTGAGCTTTTGTGTTCCTCACTCTTTATGGCCTTATTATAGCAAAAGGTATATCCAATACTACTGGATATACCTAGAATTAATTTCTTTTTGTTTATCTGATATTTAGAGGCTGGAATCTATAATTATCAGGGCGTTTTGTTTAATTACTTTTGATTTCTCTCAAAAAATGTTCGAGATGTTAAAACACGTTTCAAGATGTTGCTTTCTTATTGAAACGTGCTATAATAAAATAGAAAACCAAGATTTCTGATACTTGGAATCTTGAAATTAAGTCGGCGATGATCTGCTTCATAAGGCGAGATAAACGCAGTTAACGCCTTGATTATCCTTAACTGCACCTGAATGTTACAAAGGACGGCTTTAGCCGTCCTGACACGCGGTGATTCAGGTTCTAGTGTGCACTACGCACGTGCGGGTTCAAGTCCCGCCTCGCGCACCAAAAGCTAAGAAGCAGAAGGATTTGAGCCTTCTGCTTCTTTTGTTTTGACGCTAGATTCACGCTCGAAAGTGTGGGTACCGTTAGTCCTGCGCCATATCTGTCTCAGGTTTTGTCCGGCGCAACAGGCCGATATTTGTAATGCCTATGTGGACGAATATTCCGGCGACAGCCCACCACATATATAGCGGGCTGGGATCCTGCCACAAGAACTGCAGCCACTCCGGCAGCACGAAAGAGCCGCCGATCAAGAGAAAATAACGGCTTATGTACAGCCCTCCGAGCAGCATTACCGCAGCGATCACGAGCGAGGCTATCGTGAGAGCCTTGCCCGGCCTGCGCTTGATGTCAAATCCAAATCCTATCGCCCCGCAAACCAGATACGAAATCAGCAGAGCAAGGATCGGAACAAGCGTAAATGCGCGAACGAATACGAGAATAGTCGTAGTCAAGCCTCCAAGAACTTCATAAAACTCATACTCATTGTAGTGACTGGGGCATAAAAATACAATTATGTACGCAACAGCAACATAAATGGCTCGCCTTGCCAGAATTTTACCGCGGTTTTTCTCCATTTCAAACACCCCCGGCGTATATTGTGCTTACGCTACCCTGTGACTGATTGAAAAATTGGTGTCGTTTGCCGGCCAGCTGTCGGCAAAATCTATAGTACAGTGAAGACAGAAGCTTTTTGATTTTCATTTAATGAAAACTACTCATTGCACCGTACATCCCCAGCCTTGCAAACTAATTATACCACAATAGAACTTTGCGTCAAAGTTGGGAATATAACAAACACTTTTATGCCTCCATTATTGATATTGCACAATTTTCCAAAACCGCTCCTGATACAAAGTCAAGACTATAGCGGGGACTCCTTGTGCGCCAAGCGATTCCTGGGTGATATTGCGGATCGGCTGACGCCGCGCCCCCTGCTCCCGCTCCCGGCCGCGGGGATTTGGTTATACATTTTCACTTGACAGCTATTGACACGGATGCCGCGGTGTGATAATATACTAGAGCAAATGGCTATGAAGGGGAAAAGTAGCGCCCCGAGCCGGCCGCAGAGAGGTTTCGCCTTTGGCTGCAAGCGAAACTGGCCTGGCAGAGCGTGAAATGCGCCCCGGAGCCTCGGACGGAGGAAATGCCGTCCCGTGCCGGCCGCGTTAAGGCCGACCCGGTTATCTGCCGGAGAGTGATAAGCGAGAGTGGAACCGCGTATTTTTACGCCTCTCATGCCCCAGGGCATGGGAGGTTTTTTCGTTCTCGCCCAAGCTCCTCCTGGCCATCATTTAATTAGGAGGAACGAAAAATGTTCAACGACCTGAGAGAGACCATCGCCGCCTACAAAGCCCGCGACCCCGCCGCGCGCAGCTCCCTGGAGATACTGCTGCTGTACCCGGGCATACGGGCAACGCAGAACCACAAGATAGCGCACTGGTGCTACGAGCACGACCACAAATTCCTCGCGCGCTACATCTCCCAGCGCACGCGGCACAAGACGGGCATCGAGATCCACCCCGGCGCCAAGATCGGCAAGCGCCTCGTCATCGACCACGGCATGGGCATCGTGATCGGCGAAACCGCCGAGATCGGCGACGACTGCCTGCTCTATCAGGGTGTGACTCTCGGCGGCACCGGCAAGGAGACCGGCAAGCGCCACCCGACAATAGGCAACAACGTCCTCGTAGGCTCCGGAGCGAAGGTGCTCGGCCCGTTCAAGGTCGGCGACAACTCCCGCGTGGCGGCCAACAGCGTCGTGCTGCGCGAGATACCCGAGAACTCCACCGCCGTCGGCTCCCCGGCGCGCGTGGTCAGGCAGAACGGGGAAAAGGTCAACTACGTCGAAAACGTCGAACAGATACACGTCACCGACCCCCTGGTGCAGGAGGTCGTGGCGCTCAGGAAGGAACTCAACGAACTCAAGGCCGCGCTGGCGGCCGCCGATAAAACGAAGGAGAGGGAAACTGCATGAAGCTCTACAACAGCGCCACGCGCACTAAGGAAGAATTTGTCCCCAACCACCCCGACATCGTGAAGATGTACACCTGCGGCCCCACCGTGTACCACTACGCGCACATCGGCAACCTGCGCAGCTACATCATGGAGGACATACTTGAGAAGTACCTCCGCTACCTCGGCTACAACGTCAAGCGCGTCATGAACATCACCGACGTCGGCCACCTCAGCTCAGACGCCGACACCGGCGAGGACAAGATGCTCAAGGGCGCCAAGCGCGAGCACAAGACCGTCATGGAGATAGCCAAGTTCTACACCGACGCCTTCTTCGACGACTGCGCCAAGCTCAACATCAAGACCCCAGACGTCGTGGAGCCGGCCACCAACTGCATCGACGAGTACATCAAGATAATCTCCAAGCTCATGGACACCGGCTACGCCTACTTCGCCGGCGGCAACGTGTACTTCGACACCAGCAAGCTTGAAAAGTACTATGTCTTCAACGACTTCGACGCGGACGATCTGGACGTCGGCGTGCGCGAGGGCGTCGAGGAGGACACGAACAAGCGCAACAAGAACGACTTCGTGCTCTGGTTCACCAAGAGCAAGTTCGAGGACCAGGCGCTCAAGTGGGACTCCCCCTGGGGCGTCGGCTACCCCGGCTGGCACATCGAGTGCTCCGGCATCAGCATGAAGCATCTGGGAGACGACCTCGACATCCACTGCGGCGGCATAGACAACGCCTTCCCCCACCACACCAACGAAATTGCCCAGTCTGAGAGCTATCTCGGCCACAAATGGTGCAATTACTGGATGCACGTCCACCACCTGAACACCACCAGCGGCAAAATGAGCAAGTCCAGCGGCGAGTTTTTGACTGTAAGCCTGCTCCAGGAAAAGGGCTACGACCCCCTGGCCTACCGCTTCTTCTGCCTGCAGAGCCACTACCGCAAGAACCTGGTGTTCAGCTGGGAGAACCTCGACAACGCCGAAAGCGCCTTTGAAAAGCTCATCGCACGCATATCCTCGCTCAAGAGTGGCGACGGCGAGGTCGACGCCGCCGTCCTCGCGGAGCTGAAGGCCAGGTTCACCGACGCTCTGGACAACGATTTGAACACCTCTCTGGCCGTCACCGCGCTCTACGACGCGCTCAAGGCCAAGACCAACGACGCCACCAAGCTGGCCGCCGTGGCCGACTTCGACCGCGTGCTGAGCCTGAGCCTCATCGAAAAGGCCGAGGAGCTGCGAAAGAAGAACGCCGAGCCGGAGGAGGAGCACGACGAGCGCATCGAGGCGCTGCTCGACGAGCGCGCCGCCGCCAAGAAGGCCAAGAACTACGCCGAGGCCGACCGCATCCGCGACATGCTCGCCGCCGAAGGCATCACCATAATCGACACCCCGCAGGGCGCGAAGTGGAAGCGCAGCTGAGCGGGACGCATAAAGCAAAAGCCGCAGGCAGACGCCTGCGGCTTTTTGCGCTCAATAGTCAATTATAACCTTGCGGCAGTCCCGGCAGAGCCAGGCGCGGACTGCCGCCCTGCCCTTCAAGGCGGGGAACGGAGCCAGCTGAACCGCGCCTTCGTTCAGCCACGAGGCGCCGACAATAGCTTTTTCCTTCAGCCAAGCTATCTCCTGGCTGCTTTGAATAACGCCCTCCTCCATATCTGCGCCGCAGTACGGGCATTTCACAGTCTCTAGCATGTCACACCTCTATGCTCTCTCCCGCGTGGAGGTAGCGCACGCGGTCACCCATCAGCTCTTTCAGCCGCGCATAGCTGGGCAGACCCGTGCAGTGGCCGGTGTAGTAGACTGTGTCCGGGATGGCAAGCAGCCGTTCGGCCGTGGCGTCCACCAGCGCTTCGTTGACGTCGGCGGTGCCCGGTATGGCCAGGTGCATCCCGCCCACAACGGCGGTCGGCGCGGTCTGGAAGATGTTGAAAACCCTGTTGATTATGTTAACAACGCCCCTGTGCGCGCAGCCGGACATCAGCACGCGGGAGCCGCCCTCGACTATCCACAGGCTCTGCTCGTGCGCAAAGGCGTCCGGCGTCACGCCGTCCGCGCCCACAAGCACGTCGTTGGCCGGGGAGTGCAGCTCGTCGCCCGTGACGCCGGAGACGAGGGTCATGCCCGGGCAGAGCTCAAAGGTCTCTCCCGTCTCGACGATGCGCCCGTCCGCCTCCAGGGAGCTGTCCAGGCCGATGTACTCCCTGGCCATGCCGGGCTTGTTGGAGTAGCGCGCGCCGAACGCGCCGGAGCGCACGTAGACCCTGGCGCGGGAGTTCGCGCGCAGGAAGGCCGCAAGGCCGCCGCCGTGGTCGTAGTGGCCGTGGCTGACGGCGCAGAACTCCGCCTCGGCTATGTCTATCCCCAGCGCCTCGGCGTTTTTGATGAAGGCGTCGGTCGCGCCGACGTCAAAGAGGAACTTGTGGCCGAGCGCCTCCACCCAAAAGCTCAGCCCGTGCTCGGCGGCGAAGCCGTCCAGGGCGCAGTTGTCTACGAGGCAGGTTATCTTCATGCTCAGCCCTCCGCGCGGATGATGGCCTTTACGAAAGGCACGTCCTCGGGCTTTTCGGCGCCGATGGTGTAGGCTCGGCGCAGAAGCTCGGCCGCGCTCTTTGCGCTCGCCTCGTCGCGGGCGTGTATGGTCGCCAGGCTCTCGCCGGGGGCGACGGAGTCGCCGCGCTTCTTGTGCAGGACCACGCCGACGGCCAGGTCGATGGTGCTCTCCGCCGTCTCGCGCCCGCCGCCGAGGTGCATGCTCACCAGGCCGACGCCCTCGGCGTCTATGTGCTGCACATAGCCGGCGGACTCGGTCACGGCCTCGTACTTCACCGGCGCGTCGGGCAGCATCGAGGTGTCGTACACCGCGCGCTTGTCCCCGCCCTGGGCGGTGATGAACTCGGCGAACTTCTCCAGCGCGCTGCCGTCGGCTATGCCGCGCTCGAGCATGGCTCTGGCCTCGGCGTCGTCGGACGCCGCTCCGGCCTCGGTCAGTATGCAGCCGCCGAGGGTCAGGCACAGCTCCTTGAGGTCGCCGCCGTACTCTCCCTTGAGCAGCGCCACGGCCTCCTTGACCTCCAGCGCGTTGCCCACTGCGTTGCCGAGGGGCTGATCCATGTCCGTGATACACGCGACTGTCCTGCGCCCGGCCAGCTTGCCTATCTCGACCATCTCACGCGCAAGCTCGCGCGCGTCGGCCTCGGTCTTCATGAACGCGCCGGAGCCTACCTTCACGTCCAGGACTATCACGTCCGCGCCCGCGGCCAGCTTCTTGGACATGATGCTGCTCACGATGAGAGGTATGCTCTGCACCGTGCCGGTCACGTCGCGCAGGGCGTAGAGCTTCTTGTCCGCGGGGTCGAGGTCGGCCGTCTGTCCGGCGATGGCAAAGCCCACGTCCTCCACCTGGCTCAGGAACTGCTCGTGCGTCAGCGCGCTGGTGAAGCCGGGGAAGCTCTCCAGCTTATCCAGCGTGCCGCCGGTGTGTCCCAGGCCGCGCCCGGACATCTTCGCCATGTGCACGCCCTGGGCGGCCACCATCGGCAGCAGCGCCAGCGAGGTCTTGTCGCCCACGCCGCCGGTGGAGTGCTTGTCGGCCTTTACCCCGGAGATGGAGCCCAGATCCAGCGTGTCGCCGCTGTGCATCATCGCCAGGGTCATATCCAGCGTCTCGCGTCTCGTCATGCCGCGCCACACGATGGCCATGAGCAGGGCGCTTGTCTGATAGTCGGGTATGCTGCCGTCGGTGACTCCGTCGATGAAGAACCGTATCTCCTCCGCCGACAGCTCCCCGCCGTCGCGTTTCTTACCGATTATATCGGTCATCAGCATATAGCTTACCTCCCGGTTTTATCTTAGAAATTTACTGAAATTATACCATACTCACCTGGGAAATACAACGTATTCCCGCCCGTTTATGTACTGCACCACCCCCTGCGCCCAGTCGGGGACGCGCACGTTTTCGCTGGGCAGCGCCACCAGCAGCCGCCTGCCGTCAAAGCGCGAGAGCGTCCCGTCGGGCGAGGAGTACCACAGCACCCCATCGTCCACGGGGGGAGCCGTCTCCGGCTCCCACTTCGCTTCGGCGTCCGCTTCGGGCGCATCTTCGTCCGGGCGTGGCTCGGCGCGCGGACTGCCTCCGGACTCGGCGGCGTACTCCGGCTCGGCCGGGAACGCGGCCAGCTCGCTGCGGGTGAATCTGCGCGTGAGGGACACTTCCTCCCCGTCGGGCGCGAGCACGCCGAGGACACCCTCGACCCCTCCGCCGTAGAGCGAAATGCGCTTCAGCTCCCCGGTGTACAGCGCACGCGCCGTGAACACCGTGTACGCGCCCCGTTTTTCCGCCGTAACAAAGCCGCACTCCACGCCGTCGAGTATCAGCGGCCATCTGCCTTCCACATGCGCCACCTCCCTTGGGAGTGTATGAGCGCGGACGGGCGTCTTATGCCCGCTCCGGCTCCGGGAGGGCGCGGCGCGAAAATTTTACAAATTCCATCATTTTTAGCTTTAAGTTTGCCTCAGGCTGTGGTATAGTTGTATCTGTATCACTATGTGCAATACGGAGGCGCGAGATGGAAGACGAGCGCAGGAACGATCTTATAGAAGGGCGCAACGCCGTGAACGAGGCCATGCGCGCGGGCAGAGCCATAGACAAGCTCTTTGTCTCGCGCGGCTCCAACGACACGGCGCTCGGGCGCATAATTTCCAGGGCGAAGGAGCGCGGCATCGCCGTGGTCACGGTGGACAGGCGCAAGCTGGACGAGATGAGCGTCACCGGCTCGCACCAGGGCGTCATCGCCATCGCCGCCGTAACCAGCTACGCCACGCTGGACGACATACTCGCGCTGGCGAAGCAGCGCGGCGAAGACCCCTTCGTCGTAGTCTGCGACGAGATAAGCGACGTGCACAATCTCGGCGCCATCATACGCTCGGCGGAGTGCGCCGGGGCGCACGGCGTGGTAATACCCAAGCGCCGCAGCGCGGGGCTCACCGCCGTGGTGGACAAGACCAGCGCCGGAGCCGCAGAGTACCTGCCCGTGGCGCGCGTTCCGAACATCCCCGCCGCGCTGGAGGAGCTGAAAAGCCGCGGGCTGTGGGTCTACGGCGCGGCAGCCGAGGGCTCCAGCCCGATGTGGCAGACCGAGCTCACGGGTCCTGTCTGCCTGGTGATAGGCTCCGAGGGCGAGGGGCTCGGCCGCCTTGTGCGCGAAAAGTGCGACGTGCTGGTCAGCATCCCCATGCACGGGCGCGTCAGCTCGCTCAACGCCTCGGCCGCGGCGGCTGTGCTGATATACGAAGTCCTGCGGCAGAGGACCGCCTCTGCCCGAGAGCGGGAACAACTCCGCTGACGATTCTGCCTGACATATACACGCTGCCCGCGGGCGGTGAGAGGTGTTACATAGTTGCTCGATTTAGACAACCTGACAAACAACAATAATACGGATATAGATGATGATTTGAGCCTGGAGAGCATACTCGCGGAGTATGCGGATTTTGACGAAGAAAAGGCCGCCTCCAGAGAGACCGAAGCCCGCTCGAGGCAGATAGTCTACGAGGCTCTGGGCGAGACGGAGTTCTCAGGCGGCATAGACAGCCGCGAGGCCGAGGACACGGTGGACGCCTACTACGCCGAGCCGGAACCGTCTCCGGAGCCGGAGCGCGACTATTACCGCACGGCGATGAGCTATTCCAACCGGCTGCGCCGCAGCTTTGAGCGCTTCGGCAACCGGATAAACGTCCCCGCCGAGGACGAGTACACTCCCGAGCCCGCCGGCGAGCCGGACTTCGCGCTGGACGACGACGTCAAGGTCTACCGCCCGCGCACCCAGCTCCCCGAGGGCGACGAGGACGTCAAGGTCTACGGCGCGGAGAAAAAACGCGGCCTGGACAGCGTTATAGCCGAGGCCGAGCGGCGCAGCTCCCGCTGGAACCGCGAAGCGCCGGAGCGCGAATTCGTCCCGGCGGATACGGACTACGGCGCGGCGGACTACGGCGACGGGAACTTCGCCTCCGACGCCGGATACGACGCCGACTACGACACGGACGCCTTCAGCTACGCCGACCCCGACGGCGGGATACATGAATACGGCTACGACGAGGGCGGCGACTACGAATACGCCGCGCCCGAGAGCGAGAACGCGCCGAGGCGCGAATACGGCAAGGCTCCCCGAGCCAACCCCATACTCGGCTTTTTGGCCGTGCTGGGCGTCAAGCTCAAAAACGCGCAGACCGCCGGAGCCGCCGCCACCGTGGAGGACGCGGAGGAGCTGGGCGAGGAGATGCCTGCCAAGAAGGCGGCGAAGTACTACGCCGGGAGCGTAAACTCCCTGCGCACCCGCTTCAAGCTCTCGCTGTTCCCCGCGCTGGCACTGCTGTGGATATCGCTGGGTCTGCCCGCCTTCGGCGCGCTGGGCAGCGATCTGAAGGTCACCAGCCTGGTGTGCCTGGTGCTCGAGCTGGCAGTGGTCATGCTGGGTCTGGACATATTCACCTCCGGGATAATGTCGCTTGTGCGCGGCCGCCCGGGTATGTGGACGCTGGTGTCCGTCGCCTGCGTCACCGGCGCGCTGGACGCCGCCGTGGCCTACGCCGTGGGCACCGCCGGATGGGGCTACCCCATGTGCGCCGCGTCGGCGCTCTCGATGGTCTTCGCGCTGTGGGGCGCGCTGCTGGAAGCCCGCGCCCTGCGCTTTTCCACCAAGGCCAAGGAGCTGGCCGTCGACCCCATGACCGTCACCGCCGAGAGCGGCGTAGACGGCCGGGAGGGCTCCGTGCTGCTCAAGTCCCGGCGCAGCCTGGACGGATGGCTGCACCGCTGTGAGGAGCCGGACGCCGCCGAGAGCTTTTTCTCCACCGCCTCGCCGTGGCTGCTGCTGGCCTCCGTAGTTCTCGCCCTGGCCGCCACGGTCATCACCAGGCAGTGGACGTACTTCTTCCGCGTGCTCGCCGCCACCACGGCGTGCACGGCGCCCTTCGTGGCGTTCATCGCCTGCCCCCTGCCCTATTTCCTGCTGGCTCTGCGCGCGTACAGGCGCGGCGCCGCCGTCGCGGGCTGGCCGGGCATGCGCGAGATCGGACGCGCCATGGGCATGGTCGTCACCGACAGCGACCTCTTTCCCGGCGACAGCATCAAGATCTCGTCCATCAGGATACTCGACGGTACGGTGCCCGAGCGCGTGATAGCAAACGCGGGCAGCGTCATCGTCGCCTCCGGCAGCGGGCTCTCCCCCCTGTTCGCGGAGCTTATGCGCCGCAACGGCTACGCCATGCGCCGGGTCGAGGACTTCTGCTGCCACGAGGGCGGCGGACTCACGGCGCTGATCGCCGGAGAGGAAGTGCTCTGCGGCAGCGCGGCCTTCATGCGCCTGATGGGCATAATGGTGCCGCAGAAGCTCGCGGACAAGAGCGCCGTGTTCATCTCCATCAGCGGCGTGCTCTCCGGGATATTCAACATCGAGTACACCCCGGTAAAGAGCGTGGGCAAGGCGCTGGCCGGCTGCCTCAAGCACCGCCGCGCGCCCATCTTCGCCGTGCGCGACTTCCTGGTCACCCCGCTCATGCTGAGCAGGAAGTACCACATCCCCACCGAGGGCTTCGACTTCCCGCTCTACGCCGTGCGCTACGCCGTATCGGCCACCGAGCCGGCCGAGGACAGCGTCGTCTGCGCCCTGCTGGCGCGCGAGGGTCTGGGCGGATACATGGAGGTCTCTGGCTGCGGCCGCCGCTGCTATCTGTCCGCCAGCCTGGCCACCGTGCTCTCAGGCGTGGCCGCAGTCGCAGGCGTGCTGCTCGCCTTCGCGCTCTACGCCTTTGGCGGCGGCCTGACCACAGCCTGGCTCATCGCCTACATGGCCGTCTTCCTGCTGCCGAGCCTCATCGCCTCCTTCGTCAGCGCAAGGTTCTGAATAATAAAACACGCACGCAAAAGCCGCGTGCGTGTTTTTTCGTATGAGTGATTTGTCAAACTAAGTGCAACAGGAGTTTAGCTCAAAGTCCCACAGCTCCTGGGGAGAATGGAAGTTCAAAACTTTGCGAGGCCTGGCGTTGATCAACGCCAGGTTTCGTTTTAGCGTGGCGGGAGCGACACGGGATAGGTTCCTGC
>ENA-UOJL01003576-UOJL01003576.1-human-gut-metagenome-genome-assembly--contig:-P47-NODE-3576-length-10719-cov-4.904445_pt1 | contig 10719 bp, 9 predicted proteins | sample MGYA00242347_ERZ723894 | MGnify/ENA metagenome assembly ERZ723894
GTATTTTTTCTTTAAAATGAAAGGCGTAGCAGCATAAGCAATAACAACTGCTGTGAACTGCCGGATGCCATTAAATGTCCAGGATATATAATCTGTAGATGCAATAAACAGGAAAATACTGAACCAGTAATCTTCTGAATATTTTCTAAACATCCACACAATAATCAACAGCTGAAACGCGGCAAGTAATATAAAAAAAAGCCTACAGGAGTCACCAAAAATACTCTTTTCCAACGCCATCAGCAGATAAAAACCTTTATCTTTTGTGACACTTGAAAGATAGTTTCCAATCTCACCAAACGAAGATGCACACTCTCGAAATGCCTTCTGATATGACCCGGTATCTCCAAAAGCATTCGACCGAAATCCCGCCCATACGATATACGGCGCAATCAGGATTAAAGCTGTCGGCATCGTCCATCGTTCTACTTTTCTCCCATTTACCAGTTCCTGCTGCTTTGGAATAAAAAGCGCTAACACTCCTCCAATGAAAATCCAAATCAGCAACCACCAATAATTCGTCAATGTCATGTCATTCTCTCCAGTTCCCTTTTATAATCCAATCCCCTCACTCTTTTTCAAGTCCTCACTCTTTCCCAATTCCTCAATCCTCAAATATAAAACAGCTTATATGCACACGTCCAATCCCTCGCACTACTCCTCCCCAAAGAACCTGTATTTATAAGCTGCTCTCTATCATCCGTTTAGCTTTTTCTCCAACTCCCATTTTCCTCATAAGTTTCCGATCCGATTTGTCTTTGCCTGTTTTTACTCCAGGCTCCTCACCGTTCTCTCCACCACAGCTTCTTTCCGAAACTCTCTTTTCATTTTCTCTCTTCCTGCTTTTCCCATTTTTTCCCGTTCTTCTCTGCTGCAATGCAGCATCTTTTTCATTGCCTGATACAGCATCTCTTTGTTTTTTACTTCAACCAGCAGACCGCTTTTTCCATTTTCTACGCTTTCCCGGCAGCCCGGGATATTGCTTGTGATAACGGGGCGGCCGGTTGCCGCTGCTTCCAGGAGGACGTTGCTCATGCCTTCATGATAGCTGGGAAGAACGACACAGTCCGCTTCTGTATAAAATGGGCGCGGGTCTGACTGAAAGCCGTAAAAATGGGCGATTCCAAGCTGTTCCAGTTCTTCTACCTGCTTTTTGTAGATATCTTCAAAGAATCCGGCCAGATCAAGGACAAAGTCTTCGTTTTCTTCTTTCAGCCGCCGAACGGCATAAAAGAGTTCTTCTATTCCTTTTTCTTTCATGATTCGTCCGAGATACAGAAAATGGACACGGCTGTGGTTCGGGTAAGGTTCCATTTTGTATTTTTCCAGGTTGATTCCCGCACCGGGCAGAACAACCTGACGATCTGCCGATACGATGTTTCGTTCGCCAAATTCACGGGCGTTTTCTTTATTTTCAAAAAATACATATTTTACTTTTCGGAAAGCGATTCGATACAGTACCGTAACAAATCCGGCCAGTACTGGTTTTTGGAATGCAGTTCCAAGTCCCTGTACGTTGGCATAATAGGGAATCTTTTTGCAACTGCAGAGCAGACCCATATAGATATTTGGTTTAATGGAATATGTAAGCACAAAGTCCGGGCTGATTTTTTGCAGAAGCCGCTTATAATCCCGCAACAGCTTTGCCTCAGCAAAGGGATTCACACCACGTCGGTTCATGGATACGGGAATACACTCGATTCCCATTTTCCGAAAATCTTCTTCATGCCCGACAAATGGCATGGCAAGAATCACTTCATGCTCTTTCTGCAATGCTTCTACCAATTCTTTGCGAAACTGCCAGAACATATACGAATGATTGGTTACAATTAGAATTCGTTTTTTCATTTTTCTTTCCTGTTTCGGTGTAATATTTCGCATTGTTTCATTACTAATTTCATTATTTTTCTTTATAAATTATATCATCTTTCGATCAATATGCAATTACTTTTCTCATTATTTTCCAGCTTCTGTGCAAAACGGGGCAGCATGCTTTCATCCCCAAAAACATCCTGCCCCGTCTCTTCCTATCTTTTGCTCTCTTTTGCTGTCTTTTACTACTTTTTCTATCTTTTGCTGTCTTTTTCTGTTTTTTCTATCTTTTGCTGTTTTTTACTGCTTTTTCTATCTTTTGCTATCTATTGCTGTTTTTTCTATCTTTCTCTATCTTTTTTTATCTTCTTCTATTTCCCAACCTTCACAGCCTCTTTTGCCCCTTGCATCTGCTGTTTTTCCAGTCTTCCTTCGTGAATTCCATCCTGCCGCAGTACGGCTCCTGCTGTTCTCCAGAGACATTCCAGATCCATTTTGAGCTGGATATGGTGCACATAATATCCATCCAGTTCAGCTTTTTGCCGGATCGGCAGCTCATCGCGTCCATGGATCTGTGCCCATCCGGTAAGACCCGGACGGACGCTGTTTGCGCCGTACTGCTCACGCTCCGTAAGGAGGTCATACTGATTCCAGAGTGCCGGACGCGGGCCAACCAGCGCCATATCGCCCTTCAGGATATTAAAGAGCTGTGGCAGCTCATCGAGGGATGTTTTCCGGAGAAACCGTCCGACTCTTGTGATGAAAAGATCGGGATTATTCAGCATATGGGTCGGCATATCATGTGGGGTATCGATACGCATCGTGCGGAATTTATATATGTAAAAATACGTGCCGTTCTTTCCTGCCCGCTTCTGCCGGAAGAAAATCGGTCCCGGCGAATCGAGATGGATCGCTATGCCAAGCAAAATCAGCAACCACGACAGTGCTGCCGTTCCAACCAGTGCAAGCAGCCGGTCCAGCAGATTTTTCAGATACATTTGATAAATTCCAGATTCCCTCATGTTTTCTTCCCCCTATTCTTTCACCGACTGGTTACTTTTCCGGCCTTCTTTTTCTTTTCCATAGCCGTACTTTCCGTAACCATAACCATATTTTCCGTAGCCATAACCGCCATGGGTGCTGTATCCGTAGCCTGTCGCCCCCTCCGGCACGCCGTTCAGTACATAGCCGCAGACCGGAATTCGCGAATCCTCGAAGAATTCCAGTGCCCGCTGTACTTCACGATCCTTTGTCGTTCCCTGATGTACGACAAGAACTGCAGAATCTGCGATTCCGTCAAAAAGGGATGCATCCGACAGCACTCCGCACGGCGGCGTATCAATAATCAGAAGATCCGCATCCTCTTTCAGGTTTTCAAGCAGCGTTCTCATCCGTGCGGAACGCAGCAGACCTGCCGGATTCTGTGTACTTCCGACGCCCGGCAGGATTTTCAGTGACAGATCCCGATAATCGGTAAGTGCCTCATCCAGGCTGATCTGTCCTTTCAGCACTCCTATGATTCCACGTCCCTTCCGCTCGGAAAGTCCGATACACTTCAATACCGACGGATTTCGCAGATCTCCGTCCAGCAGCACTACGCGGTATTTTTTCTTTGCGAATGCTTCTGCGAGATTCACGGCAACGGTTGTCTTTCCCTCTCCCGGCACAGAGCTTGTCACAAGCAAAACAGGACAGTCGGCTTTTCCAAGCCCGTCCTCTGTTCTTGTCCGGATGAGCTGCATTGCTTCTTTGAAGGAATCCGGCACTTTGGGGTTACAGATCGTGATGGTCTGTTCTTTTACGTTGCTTCGTTTCTTGATTTTCGCCTCCGGCAGATTTCCAAGGAACGCTGCGTTCGTCAGCTTTTTCACGTCCTCTGCCTGGCGAATTGTTTTTCTTGTTCTCACATAGATGAAGATCAAAAGCAGTGCAACGGCAAGTCCCGCCGCTGCTCCGATCATTCCGGCATGTACCGCATCCTGGCTGTTGATCGGGGATACCGGTACGCCGCTGTCATCTACTACCGTCAGCGTTGTCGCACCAATTATGTACTCTGCCACCTCCGGATAATTGGTAATGACGGACTGAAGTACGCGATATGCCGTATCCGGTGAAGAATCTTTTACGCGAATTGTGAACAGGTTGGTGTTTTCCATCACGCTCGCCTCAATTTGGGATGTCACTGCTCCCACCTGAAGATCCCGTGCCACAACATCCTTTAATACACCGCTTGTTACGATATAAGGAAAGGTTTTTCCAAGCTGCTGCGCCGTCACATTGTCATAATAGGAATAGCCGACCGCGCGGTTTGATCCGACCACAAATGAGGTGTATGCCTCATACATGGGCTGATACCGCAGCTTTGCCGTCAGAAAGGAGCCGCCTCCCATGAGGATCACAAGAATCAGCACGCCCAAAAAGAATTTTCGGAATGCCTGGAAATATTCTGCCAGAAAGGCGATCAGATCGATTTTCTCCGGTTCCGCCGAATAGGTTTCATACGTTTCTCTGCTCATGCTCTTTGCTCCCTCTTATCGTTCTGCCCTGCTGTAGGTGCCGTATCCATATCCATAACCGTAGCTGTTGCCGATCCGCTCACCGAATCCCGGATAAACATTTCCAAATACACAGCCGATCACTTTTTCCTCTTTCTGGTTCAATGCATCAATCGCATCGTTGATATCCCTCGTCAGTACGCCGTCCTGCCGCACGGAAAGAACTGCCGCATCGGCATACTCTGCAAGCTCTTCTGCATCCGCAGTCATTCCCATCGGCGGCGTATCCAGAATAATGTAGTCCATATTGGTCCGGCATGTCTCCAGAATCCGGTGGAAAATCTCACCGCCGATTGCAAGCGATGGCTCTTCCAGACGATTACGGCAGATTCCGGTATATACGTTGGTATCCTTGTATTTCTCAAAAACGCCGGATGCCGACTCTTTTCCGAGGACAACCTTTCCGAAATCCTTTCCGTCTTTTTCCGGAATCTCAAAGATTTTATGTAACGCCGGCTGTCGGAAATCGCAGTCCAAAAGCAGTACACGGTTCTGCTCTTCTGCAAGGGCAAGCGCCAGATTTGCCGCAAGGGTCGATTTTCCTTCATTTTCCGCCACACTGGTCACCAGCAGCACTTTTCCGCCTTTTCGGTCCAGACGCCCCCGCACACGCGATGCAATACGCTTTAAGGATTCCACATACAGAAAGCTCCGCGCCGGATTGGTAATCAGCATGGAGCTGTTTTTCTTCTTCTTTTCGTGATACACAACGCCCAGCAGGTCCGCATCGATTTTGCGGGTGAATTCTGCCTCATTTTTGACGGTATCCCGCAGAAAGGAAAAGAGTCCGATGAGTGCCGCCATAGCAAGGGCTGCCGCAAGAAATGCGGTCGCGGCATACTTTTTGGTCGGAATCTGGTTCGATGGCACGCCGGAAACCTGCGGCTGCTGCAGTGTCTCCAACACTACATTCGGAATAATATAGTCGGAAATGCTCGTATAATTGTTCAGCACCGACTTTAAGATCCGAAATGCCATTTCCGGTGAATCTGCGGTCACAGACAGCTCCATCAGATTGGATTCCGGCACAATGGAAGCATTCATTTTTGCCGGAAATGAGGACAGGCTAAGCTCCTCCATCACTTTTTTCTTCAAAATCGTATTTTCCAGAATTGCTTCAAATTTCTGTGCCATCTCATATGTGGCCGACAGGCTCGATGCCGCATTGGCATCCACCCCGCGTCCCATAACGGCAAATGTGGTTTTTACCGTATACCGGTCTTTGTGTACGGTCGTCATCACAGTATAGGTTATCATCGCCGCCGAACAGGCAATCAGAAGGATGACCCACCAGTTTTTTGCAATGTCGCACAGGATACTTCGGAGATCCCAGTCTGTTTTGCTGCTCTGCCCGTTTCCTGTTCTGTCGTATTCTCCCATCTGGATCCCCCCTATTCGTTTACACAGACGATCAGGCGGACGGAGCTAGTCTGCCCATCCTCCGCTGTCGCAGTGTATGTCACTTCATAAACACCCGCACTGCCGGTATCGACCGGATTGTCAATGGAAAACTGATTTTCTCCCAGAAGCTCTTCTTCATACGAAGCTGCATGAAGCGCACCGTCTTCTCTCTTTTCATACAGCATCTGATCCACACTCACGCTTTCCAGATATGCCTGCGGATCAAATGGCTGCTGCAGATCCAGATGAATCAGGTAATCGCTCAGGGTAATCTGCGGCTTTCCGTTCTCCTCTGCCGGATCGTAGAGTTCTACTGTCACCGGAAGACTTGTCACATCTCCGGCGCGGTTTGCAACCGAATATGTCACGTGGTACAGTCCCGGTGTACTGCTGATCTCATCCTCGTAAGAAATCCGGATGCGGTCGGTAATCGTTCCGTCCAGGCAATCCTCCGCGGAAAGTCCCTCTGTCAGATCATCCGCATTCAGGCTGAACCGCAGCGGACGATCCAGGGAAAAGACCGGTGAGGTGTAATCGTTATACACCAGTTCCCGCTCCGCATGCGTAACGTGGTTATCGGAATCAAAGGCGACGATACTGATTTTCCGCCGCCCTTTTTCCACAAAATTCGAAATATGTTCCACAGCAAGAGAACTCGTCACATCGCCGTCTTTTTTATCGTAAGCAGTTACTCCGGCCAGAAGTTCTGACTCCTCTGCATGGATGCTGGCAGAAATCTCACTGTTGTCCATCGTAATTTCCGGCCCTTTTCCGTCTTTTCCCGTCTGCTGCCGCACCAGACACCCGCCAAAGGCAAGTGTGGAAGCCAGAAACAGAATGAGAACTGCCGCTCTCGTTTTGTGCATATCAAAGATGCTCCTTTCGTTTCTGTAACGCCATTCTTCCTGTTTTTAGAGGAACCAGCGTCTTTTCCGTTTTCGTTCCGGGGACGGTTCATAGAAAATCTGACGGTCCTCCAGGATTCTTCTCGGATTCACTTTCAATAAAAGCTGTGCATACGCTTCTCCATACCGCTCCTCCAGAAACTGCCGGACCGGCCGCATGTCCGTGGTCCGGTAATCAGCTCCGTGGGCATCGCTTGCCACACAGCCCGCAAGGCGGTTTTCCAGTAGAAACCTTGCTGTCCGCTCCGCCTCTTCTCCAAATCTTCCAAACACGCTTCCTTTGTTGATCTGCAAAACCGCGCCCATTTCCCGGAATTCGTACAGAAGCTCCGGTGTATCCTGCACGCAGAAATACCGCTCCGGATGCGCCAGCACCGGGATTTTTCCCATCGCCGGAAATTCCAGCAGCCGCTTTCTGATTCCGTCCGGCGCCATATCAAACGGCACCTCGATCAGATAATAGCGGCTCTCATGGAGCGGTATCAGCTTTCTCTCTCTGATTTTTTTCTCCAGCGGTCCGATGCTCATGATTTCCATGCCGCGCACCAGGCTGATGGGAATGTGTTCTCTGTTGATTTCCCTCTCCAGACGGTAAAATTGCTCTTCTAACTGTTCCGATTCGTAGTTGACGTATCCGTCCTCCACGCCTTCGATTCCCGTCTGGTTTGCATGCGGCGTCACCGCGAGGATGCGTACCCCGCTTTGTGCCGCCATTTCTGCCATTTCAAGGGAGGTGGACAAATTCGGGGATCCGTCGTCCACTCCCGGCAGAATATGTACATGAAGGTCCGTCATCCCTGTTTTTCTCCTTCGTACTGGTATTCCGGCACCATTTTCTTTACCAGATAACAGATGTCCGGACATTCGTTTTCCGCTTCCTTCGCGAGTTCCTTTATCTGCTCCCGGAATACTTTCTCATCAAATGCAATCTGTCTGCCGATAAAAATCCGGCTGTTTTCTGTTGTCTGCATGCCCTCTTCATTCATCAGAAGCTCTTCATACAGCTTTTCGCCGGGCCGCAGGCCAATATATTTGATCTTGATTTCTTTTTCCGGCTCATATCCGGAAAGGCGGATCATATTTTTGGCCAGGTCTGCGATTCTGACCGGATCTCCCATATTCAGGACAAAGATCTGACCGTTTTTCGCATAGGCGCCTGCCTCAAGTACAAGGCTGACTGCCTCCGGAATCGTCATAAAATATCGAATGATATCCGGATGCGTAACCGTCACCGGACCGCCGTGTTCGATCTGACGGCGGAACAGCGGAATGACACTTCCGTTGCTTCCCAGTACATTTCCAAAGCGCACTGCCGCAAACTCTGTCGTGCTGTGTCTTCCGATCAGCTGAATCACCATCTCACAGAGCCGCTTGCTCGCTCCCATGATGTTGGTCGGGTTGACTGCCTTGTCTGTTGATATCAGGATAAACTTCTTTACCTGATAATGGCTTGCTGTGCGCGCCGTTTTTAAGGTTCCAATAACATTGTTTTTAATCGCTTCATTCGGGCTGTCCTCCATCAGCGGCACATGCTTGTGGGCTGCTGCGTGAAAGACGATGTCCGGCCGGTACTTCGAAAAAATTGATTCCAGCCTCCGCTCATCCCGCACAGAACCAATCAGTACGGTCAAATTGAGATCTGGGAACTCCCATTCCAGAGATTTCTGAATCTGGTACGCATTGTTTTCGTAGATGTCAAAAATGATCAGATGCCCGACGTCGTGTCCGGCCAGCTGGCGGCAGATCTCACTTCCGATCGAACCGCCTCCGCCTGTTACCAGGATTGTTTTCCCCTTCACATAGCCAAGGATTGCATCGAGATCCACCTGGATGGGATCTCTTGGCAGCAAATCCTCAATTTTTATTTTCTTTCTGATCTTTTTTTCTTCTTTCATAGCTCCCACTCTCATTCTATTGCGTTTTTCTCCCGTATTCAGTTATCCTGTTCCTGCAGACAATCTTCCAGTAAATACAGCATTTCAAGTGCTGAACGAAAACCTGCTTTCTGTTTTCCGCAGATCAGAAATCCCTGCAGACTACAGTGCTGTCGGAACTGAATCTGAATACTGACCATACGCTCGGTTCCTGCTGGAAGCGTTGTATCCTGATTGTTCTTCATTTCATCTGTAAATTCCCACTCTTCTTTTTCCCCTTCTGAAAGCTCCGCATACAGCTTCCTGCATCCGGCATGCCGAGCAGGTCATAAATGCGGTTCATCCGAAGCAGCATTTCTCCGTATCCCTCAAACGGAATGTCATAGTGAAGCAGCGGCAGCCGGATCACTCCTTTGGAATGGCTTCCCTTCACTTCCTGAAAGCATAAAAATAATGCTGCATCTGCTGTTGTATGTACTTTTTCTCTGATTGTTTCTACTTCTCTGTTCATATTTCTCTCCATATGATATTTATTCTTTTACAATGTTATATATAATAATTGTTTTTGGAATATTATACCAAACCCATCTCGCATCGTCAATCTTCTCGACCTCCTTTTCTTTCGATTTTCTTTCGATTTTTCTGCTGTTTTTTCTGCCTATCGTTCCTTTTTTTTACTTTTTTCGACTCTTTAAGCCATCCGGCATCGTTATCTGTCGAACGATTTTAACAGAAGTGCGGCAATTCGGCTTGAATGAGATCCTGCCACTATGCTAAACTACATTTTGTAATTTTATGACGTTTGCTGTAATGCTCCCTCCTACTTTTATTTTGTACCCTATCATGTTTCTTTGCGCCGGACAACCGCTTCGACTTGAACGGCTGCACTTCGACGCAAACGGTATGCTTTCCAGAAGGTGTTTTTTTTGTATTCCAAATTAATATTCCCACTCGATCCGAACGATTCTGTTCTGCTCGAAATTCCAGTCATTATCTCACAGGGTGTTTCCCAAAAATACCGGCTGGCGCTGAACGACCTGATTTACGTTGAAGCCTGCCAGCACCGACTGATTCTCCACACCATTCAGGGAGATTTTACAACCCGCTGCACATTTGCCGACCTGACGGTCTGCCTTACACCAAGTGATCGTTTTTTCCACGGCGGAAAAGGTCTGCTGATCAACTTTGCCCACGTTTCCCTTGTACAGGTAACCGGCGAAGTTCTGCTGAAAAATGGGCAGATCATTTTCTGCAGCCGCCGGCGGAGGCGTGAGACCCGGGAAGCCTTCCTGGTCTACGCCGGAGCAGGAAAGTTTTCTCACGAAACGATATAATAAATAATCCTGCCCTCCTGTTTTTATAACGTTTTCGCTTAAAGGCAGCCGAATGAGAACAAAACAGACCGCAAAGTGGGACTTACAGATTGCGGAAAAGATTTTTCAGACACACGTTACATCGTGTCTGCAAGCTCCATTAGAGCTGCAAATTGTGTATAGAAATCTGTATTTCCGTCATACGGAAGCAGATAAAACAGCTTCAGAATGTTCATGCTGATCTGCTGCCGGAATGCATCGTCCTCGCTTTCGCGCGCCGCATTCTGTTTTTCCTTCAGATAATAATGCCATTTTGTCGTAAAGGCTTCGTATTTCCCAAGCTCCGGCGTATCGAGCCAGCGGCGGACCTTGACCTTCGTCTTGTTCTCCTTCGGACATTCGTTCACCTGAAGGAAATAAGAAAATGTTCCATCCTCATACAGCCGACCCAGCGGAAACATCCGACAGAAGCCCGGGCGTGCATCGTGGATGCTGCAGCGGCCTTCTTCATTTAAAAAGCTGCACCGGTCTGACTGCTCTGTCATCTTCAGATGTGGCAGAATAACACCGTCCACGACACGAAGCGCCACGTTCCCAGCCAGCAAAATCTCTTCCATCGTCTTTCCCAGCTTTTTCTCCAGGCGGTAGACATCCATCGGGTCGAGTACAATCGAATCTCCCATCCCATGACAGCAGGCGGAGCATCCGCGGCAGTCGTCGCAGCCCACTTTTACAAGATCATTAGCTCCGTATCGTTTTCCATCTGAAATTTTATCTATCTCTACATTTCGTTCCATTTTTTCTTCCTATCTTTTCTCTTAATCCTTGCTTTTGGTCTCTTCTCTCGATCTTTGCTTTT
>ENA-UOJL01003577-UOJL01003577.1-human-gut-metagenome-genome-assembly--contig:-P47-NODE-3577-length-10710-cov-6.199625_pt1 | contig 10710 bp, 9 predicted proteins | sample MGYA00242347_ERZ723894 | MGnify/ENA metagenome assembly ERZ723894
AGCCGGTCGTCGTCGAAAAAGTGCATGGCGCGCAGCACGGCCCGGTCGCCGGTCTGTTTGCGGATTTCTCCAATGTGTTCGTAAAACTCTTTTTCATCCACATCCCGGAGAACTTTCTTGCCAAAAAATGCTGCAACCTTTTTCATCTCTACAGGGATGGCCGCGTATTCGCCGGTGAGGTCCGCATGGTTTCCGCCGGTGTCCACAACGCAAAGAGCATATCCCGCAGCAGTAATGTCGAAATCCACCTTGTTGATCACAGGGGTTTCCGGGTCCTTAAAATCGATGGAGGTGAAACCGCCCACGGAACTTGCCATCTGGTCCAAAAGTCCGGACGGCTTGCCAAAATACACATTTTCCGCGTACTGGGCGATTTTAGCCGCCGTGACAGGGTCGATTTTATCGTCGTTGTACAGATGACTGATGATGGTGACTACCAGCACCTCAAATGCTGCCGAGCTGGAAAGTCCGGACCCTTTCAGCACCCGGGTCATGGTATAAGCCTCGAAACCACCCACGGTATAGCCCAGCTCTCTGCAACGGGCACAAATTCCCCGCAGCAAAGATGCGGACGTCTCGTCTTCTTCCGTTTTCTTTGCCAGGTCGCTCAAGTCGATCACGTCAATTTTGGGATACTCGGCGGATTTCAAAACCGCTTTTCCATTTTCGGTCTTCCGTGCGTAAGCCACAATGTCCAGATTGACTGCAGCTGCCAAAACACGGCCATGGTTGTGGTCCGTGTGGTTGCCACCTACTTCTGAACGGCCGGGAGCGCTGAAATATTCCCCGCCTTCATCGCTTCCGAACTGTTTGGCAAAACCTTCCCGTAGTTTTTCATATCTTTCCCGCTGAGACTGAGCTTCTTGCTGATACAGATCCTCGAATTTGCAGATCATGTGTTACACCCTTTCTGTTTTTGGAGTATGGATCATTTGTAGAAGTTCTTCTTCCGTCAGCACTGGAATTTCCAACTGACGGGCTTTTTCCAGCTTGCTGCCGGCTTCTTCACCGGCAAGCACATAGCTTGTCTTTTTGGACACGGAGGATGTTACCTTTCCCCCGTGACTTTCGATCAACTGAGTGGCTTCTTTCCGGCTCATGGTGGGCAGAGTGCCTGTGAGCACAAACGTGCTGCCGGCAAAAACGGTCCCCTGTGCTTCCCGTTGCTGGGCAGTCATATTGACGCCCAATTCTTTTAAACGGGCTACCAGCTGCCGAGCCGATTCTTTTTGGAAAAACGCGGCCACTTCTTTGGCCATGATCCCGCCAAATCCTTCGATTTGGGAGATCTCCTCTTCGGTGGCTTCTTGCAGGGCTTCCATTGTGGAGAAAGTGCCGCACAGCACTTGAGCGGCCTTTGCTCCAATGTGGGGAATCCCCAGTGCATAGACCAACCGGTACAGATCGTTGGACTTGGAACGCTCTACCGATGCCACCAGATTTTCAGCGCTCTTTTTCCCGAACCGGTCCAGCTTTTCCAGTTCTGCCGCTTTCAGAGTATACAAATCAGCCGGTGAGGCGATCATCTCCTGTTGCAGAAGCTGCTCCAAAATAGCCGGCCCTAAGCCGTCAATATCCATAGCGTCACGAGATGCAAAATGGATCAGATTCCGCAGAAGCTGGGCAGGGCATTGAGGGTTGGTACACCGGGTGGCGGCTTCCCCTTCCACTCGTGTGACCCGCTCTCCGCAAGAAGGGCAGTATTCCGGGAGCTGATAGGGCTGGGAATCCTCCGGGCTGGAAATGACTGCGACCACTTCGGGGATGATCTCCCCTGCTTTCCGCAGCACCACCCGACTGCCTATACGGATATCTTTTTCGGAAATAAAGTCCTGGTTGTGCAGAGTGGCACGGCTGACTGTGGTTCCCGCCAAGGTGACCGGGTCAAACCGGCCGGTAGGCGTGAGCACACCGGTACGGCCCACGTTTACCTCAATATCCAGGAGCGTGGTTTCTTTCTCTTCTGGAGGGTATTTAAACGCTTCTGCCCACCGAGGGAATTTGGCAGTGCTGCCCAGTTCTTCCCGTTGGCGAAAATCGTTGACTTTTACCACAGCGCCGTCTATGGGAAAATCAAACTCGCCCCGCTTGTCCCCGATTTCCTGGATATATTCCAGGATCTGATCCATATCCGCAAACTTACGGTACTGGGCGGACACAGGGAATCCCAAGCTTGCCAGCCATTCCAAAGATTCATCGTGACAGGAAAGTTCCTTTCCTTCCACTTGCTGCACATTGAACACAAAAATGCTCAATTCCCGCTGCGCTGTGATTTTGGGGTCTTTCTGCCGCAAAGAACCAGCGGCTGCGTTTCGGGGATTTTTAAAAGGTTTTTCCTCTAAGAGTTCCTGACGTTCACACAGCCGTTCAAAACTGCTGTCGGACATATACACTTCGCCCAGGACTTCCAAAAAAGGCACATGCTCTTTTAAAACCTTGGGTACGGAACGAATGGTGCGGATATTTTCTGTCACATCTTCGCCCGTAACGCCATCGCCGCGGGTTGAACCCCGGACAAAAACTCCATTCCGATATTCCAAGGCAACAGACAACCCGTCAAATTTGGGTTCGACCACATACGTTACATCCCCCACCGTTTCCCGGACACGACGGTCAAAATCCAACAGCTCTTCCTGGGAAAAAGAGTCGTGCAGGCTTTCCAGGGGGACTTGGTGAACTACAGGTGCAAAGGTGTTATATACCGCGCCCCCGATTTTCCGAGTGGGAGAATCTTCCGTGACAAGCTCCGGATATTCTCCTTCCAGAGTTTCCAGCTGGCGATATAGCTGGTCGTATTCGTAATCGCTGATCTCCGGGTCGTCTTCGGTGTAATATTTCCGGCTGTGGTAGCGGATCTGCTCCCGCAATTCTTCCAGCCGGCGTTGTACTTCTTGTTTATCCATAAATGTTTTCCTTTAACCAGTTTCTAAAAGCGCAATTTCCGGTACGGTTCCAACCAGTACCGTTTCCGCCAGCACAGTGGAAGATTCCACCTGTACCTGGGTTTCAAAGCGCTTGGATTGAGAATAGGCCTGCACAGTCACAGTCATTGTGACCCGGTGGCAGCTTTGATTGATGCCTGCGGAAGAAAAATCCGTCTGAAAAGAAAGGTCGGCAGAAGATTCCAGGCTCAACCGCAATGGAATGGGAAACCCACGGCCATTGAGCAGGGCGATTCCTGTCAGGCTTCCGGCAGGCACTTGGACGGTGATCCGGCCATTGAGAGTTTTCTCCAGACGGGACAGCATAATTGCCCGCAAATCGTTGAGCGCAGACGTATCCGTTTGAACAGCCACAGGCTCGCCGGATGGGTCCCGCTCCACCTGAACAAATGAATTGTCCTCTTCCAAGGCTTCTTCCACCGCTTGGTTCACACAGGATAGGACATAGCCTCGGACAGCCTCCCGAGTCAGCTCTTCGGAAATCGATCCAAGTCCCCATTCAGAGAATGTACCAATCCCAAAGAGCGACATCACTACCAGCGCCAAGACGGCCTTTCCTTTCCGCCTGCGTCTCGTCATGCGAAACCTGCGAAATACTCTGCCCATCTTCTCACCTCCACCCTCCATCCTACGTAAAACGGCATGTTCGGGTGCAGGCGGAGAAACTCAGTCCCCCAGAAGCTTATGGAGCCGGCGGATCGTTTCCGCTACCGGCAGACCTACAATATTGGAGTAGTCCCCCTGGATGGACTGCACCAGCACTACGCCGATGCCTTCGATCCCATAGGCTCCGGCTCTTCCCCGGGATTCCCCCATGGCCACATATTCGGCGATCTCCTCGTCGGTCAAGGGATAGAACGTTACCTTTGTGCTCATATGGAACACATCGGTTTTTCCCTCTGCCAGCAGGCATACGCCGGTATAAATTTCATGGGTGCGTCCGGAAAGGCGCCGCAAGGTTGCTTTTGCTGCTTCGTCGTCTTTTGGTTTGCCAAGGATTAAACCATCGATGCTCACCACGGAATCCGCCGCAATGATAGGTTTCCCCGGGCAAAGGGGCAGCACAGCTTCCCCCTTTCGCCGGGCCAAAGTCTCGACCGTTTGGGCAGGGGTGTATTCCGGCGGCACTGTTTCATCCACGCCGGACACCACCACGTCAAACGAAAGCCCTGCCTGCTGTAAAAGCATTTTCCGACTGGGTGACGAGGAAGCCAGTATAAGTTTACGGTCAATCTTCAAAGCCATTGGGATTCATCCTTTGCCAGCGCAGAGAGTCAGCGCACATTTCATCCAGAGTCTTTTCCGCTTTCCAGCCCAATTCTTTATATGCTTTGGTGCAGTCGGCATAACATTCGGGAATATCCCCAGGCCGACGGGGATCGATCACGTAGGGGATCTCTTTACCCGCCGCTTTGGAGAACGCCTGGATCATCTCCAGAACGGAGTAACCCTTCCCTGTACCAAGGTTATACACTTTGGCACCCTGGAAGCCCTTTTCAAACAGAGGCAGAACCGCGGCATGGCCCTTGGCCAAATCCACCACATGGATGTAGTCACGGACTCCTGTTCCGTCTGGGGTGGGATAATCATTTCCGAACACATGGACTTTTTCCCGTTTGCCCACCACTGTTTGGGTGATATAGGGCACCAAATTGTTGGGAATGCCGTTGGGGTCCTCGCCCAGCTTGCCGCTTTCGTGAGCGCCTACCGGGTTAAAATACCGCAGCAGCACTGGATGGAACTCTTTGTCCGCTTTGGCGCAATCGGTGAGAATGCGCTCGATCATCAGCTTGGTTGTTCCATAGGGATTGGTGGTGGAAAGAGGGAAATCTTCCCGAATGGGCACGGAAGCAGGGTCTCCATACACCGTGGCGGAAGAACTGAACACAAAGTTCCCCACGCCAAATTCTTTCATCACTTTTAAAAGCACCAAGGTAGAGGTCAGGTTATTGTCGTAATACCGCAAGGGAATGGACACCGATTCCCCCACCGCTTTGAGTCCTGCAAAATGGATGACAGCGTCAATTTTTTCCTGCTGGAAAACCTGGCGCATTTTTTCTTCATCACACACATCATACTGGTAAAAGGTCACGTGCTTTCCGGAAAGTTCTTCTACTCGTTCCACGGCCACATGCTTGCTGTTGCACAGGTTGTCCACGATCACAACCTCATGGCCTTGCTCCAATAAAACAATAGCGGTATGACTGCCAATGTATCCAGCACCGCCGGTGACAAGAATTCTCATACGCTACACTTCCTTCCAGTAATTTTTCCGGCCTGGATCACCTGGGCCGGCTTTCCTGCTTATTATAAGGGAAAAGGACTGGAAAATACAAGAGTTTCAGAGAATTCCCTTTCAGGGAAATAAACCGTCCTCATTTGCAAATACTAGAGGAACGCGAAACTTGCTGGAGGGACGTATCATGTATCAAGATGCAATTTTGTTCATGGCGGGAAGCTGGGCTTATCCCGCTATCGAGATGATTTGGCGGGGAAAGACCCACTCTTCCATGGCATTGGCAGGAGGAATCTGCCTGTGTCTGATCAATCATATCTGCTGCGACCTTTTGAGCGATAAAAACATAGTCAGCCGCTGTCTGGCTGGCGCGGGAGTCATCACCGGGGTGGAGTTGGTCATGGGAATTTTTCTCAACTGTTTGTTGGGGTTCCACATTTGGGATTATTCCAAGGTGCCTTTTAACATTCTGGGCCAGGTCTGCCTTCCCTATTCCGTTTTATGGGTGGGGCTTTCCCTGCCTGCCATGGCTCTTTGCGAGCTTTGCAGGGACGATTCTTTGGAGGAACGATCGAGAAAGAATCTTTGCAAAAAAAATCATTGACATTTTTTGAATGCTGTGGTATCATCTAGTAACGTCAGACATGGAGAGGTGTCCGAGTGGTTTAAGGAGCTAGTCTTGAAAACTAGTGATTCCGCAAGGAACCAAGAGTTCGAATCTCTTCCTCTCCGCCACCTGCCCATTCTGCTATCACAGTTTTATAGTTTATCATAGAGTTTTCACCATGGAGAAGTACCCAAGTGGTGAAGGGGCTCCCCTGCTAAGGGAGTAGGTCGGGTAACCGGCGCATGGGTTCAAATCCCATCTTCTCCGCCAAAAGTCCACCGTAATTTTGATAGAATTACGGTGGGTTTTTTCTATGCCCGAAAACCGCTTGAAATAAGGCTTTTCGGCTGTTTCAGCACATAAGCGAACCCCGCTGCAGAGCAATTCTGCGGCGGGGTTCGTGTTTTTTGCGTGGCTGCACAAGCTGAAAATCAAATCCCATCACTCTTCCGCCAGATCGGCAATCAACTTGACGTCGCTGACGGCCAGCGCAAGCTGAAGCTTGTTTTCCAGCCCGGTTTTTTGCAGCATATTTGACACATGAAATTTGACCGTTGACATCTCGCAGCCCATCTCTGCCGCAATGCGCGTGTAGGACAGTCCCCGCAGCAGATGCCGCAGAACCTTCAGTTCCGTCTTTGTAAATTCCGTGCTTTTTGCCATGCCGATCTCAACTGTCGGAGGTGCATCCGGAAAAATATGTTCACCCTCCAGTGTTTGCCGGACGACATCCATCAAGCGCTTCTGCGTCGAGTCCTTGTACCACAGGCTGTCGGCCCCGGCCTTCTTTGCCTCATCCAGAACGGCGCCGTCAATCAGCGAAGTCACAACAATAATTTTACTCTTCGGCTGTATGGCTTTAATCTGGCGAACAGCAATCAACCCGTTCTCACGGTTCTCTGTTTGCACATCCATCAAAATCAGATCGACAGAATTTGTCCTGCACATCTCGACTGCTTGTTTCGCGCCTGGAATGGACGCCGTGATCCGGTATCCGTCCTCGGCGCGAAAATAGCTTTCCAACAGACTGCGAATCATGGTCTGGTCTTCAACGATCATCACCTTCATATGCTGCTTCCTCCTTTTCCTGCAAACTGAGCATCAGCTTAAAGCGAGGGACGCTCTGAATCTCCATTTTGCCGCCGGATTCTTCTATGCGTTGACGCAGCATAGAAAGACCTCCGCCTTCTGTGATTTTTCCCTTTGGTGCCGCACCGTTGTTGGTTAGGGAGACCGCTATGCAGTCCGGCTTTTGCCAAAAGCACACATACAGCTCTGTTCCGTCGGCGTGACGGACACAGTTCGATGCACATTCGCTGATTGCCAGTGCAATCAGTGCGCGCATACGCTGCGTTCGCGGCTCATCTCCTGCCAGCAGAACTCTGACGCCAAGCTTTTCCGCTCGTTCTTTTGCGGCTTCCAACGGTTCAGATTGCGCTCTCATCTGACTGGAACGGTAAAGCACTGAAATGGACTGCTCCCACAACGCTGCGGCTGCACGAATTTCCTTCTGGTCTGTGTTTTGGAGCAGCACGCGCCGCGTCGCGAGGATGCTGTGTCCAATGTCATCGTGCACGCGCAACTTCATGGCCAGCGTTTCTTCCTCCCGGATGATCTCCGGCATCTGCGCAAGCAGCCGCCTAAGCCGCTTGTTTGTTTTCTCCAGCTTCGCATTTTCCGCTTTTAGCTGGTTCTGCTTCTGAATCAGCTCCGTAACGTCTGCGGCAGTGATTTGTGTATATCGGGCACCTGCTTTTGTTGTGATCTGCTCCTGCGCAAAGCGCAGCGCTGTTCCGTCCGGAAAGCGGTAAATCCGAAGGTGCGGATCCAGACAGCACACACTTGCCGGCGGCGCCTGCAAGGCGCTTTGCATCTCTGCCAGCGATTGTATACCGCCTTTTTGCAGCCAGTTCGTAATGGCAAGCATCCGGCGGTTGATGAGCCGCACCACGCCGTTTTTATCGAAAAAGCAGGCCGCGATGGGGAGACTGTCAAAACTTTCTTTGATCCTATCCATGCGCCTTTACCCCCTCGATCTTTCCAGTTTCCGCGTCACATATTGCAGCCCGTCCTCATCCTGCTCCCATTCCAAACCTTGAAAATGCGCGCGCAGCCCGCAGAGCGACTCTGCCGCTGAAACACAAAAAGATACTTCTACCTGCGCACCGACATCTATGGAGATCAGCATCGCACGAAGGGATTCCAGTTCCGTTTCCACGACGGCCTCGAACAGGTCGTAGATCTGCGTCGCCTGTTCGAGGGTAAGCTGGTCTTCTCCCTTGACAATTGCCTTACAGTCGGCGCCATAGACACAGATATTCTCGGAAGATTCATTGAGGCATAACCGAAGCTCCTGCACGCTGATCGCACCGCGCTGTGCGCCGACAAAAATCAGGTTGCTTCTGCGTTTGATGTAGGTTCCGATAATGATGACCTGCCCGAGCAAACGCCTGGCCCGGTTTTGGTCCTCCGTTTTCTGCAATTCAGCCAGCAGATCCCACAGCATCGCGATCTGCCGATCAATCTGCGCCTCCATCATATCATACAAGCGATTTTGCTCCGTCAGCTTCAACCATCTTGCATGCTGTGCATTCTCCGCCGCCAAAACGTCGCCGGTGTCATGCAACTCATCTCGTGTCAATTCCAGTTTCTTTTGAACCTGACTCAGCGCTGAAATGTCCTCCTTCCAGAATACCCAGCCGCGGCGCAACTTATGCCGTTTCAAAAGTGTATCGTCATCCAGATAGACGGTATCCTGCTGTATATGCCTTAGCTTACTTTGCGGCAAAGTCCCCTGCATGGCGGCAGATACATATTTGGAGCAGAACGCTTGATCGGTAATCTGAACAGGCAGGCTCGTCGCTTCAAAGAGCTCATCGTATCCGAGGTTGGAATGAATCAGTCCGCTTTGAATGCAGCATTCAAGGATGCTTGCAAAAATCAGGCACTGTGACACGGTCATATCGCCCGCGAGCACCCAGACCCAATAGACATTTTTGGCATACGTATAAACATATACCAGCGAAAGCGCAAACGGAACCAACGGCAACCAGCGAATTTTCCTGCTATGCGGGATACGACAGTTTTTCACCATCGAAAGAAACGCAAACCCTGCGCACAGAACTTCCCAGCCCAGCACGAAGAAAAAACCGACCTCATATCGATACTCCCGGTCCGATAAAATGCCGGACGGGAAGGAAAACACTTGCTGGTGCAGATCATTGGTCAGAACGAGCAAAAGCAGCAGCAATGTCGGAAGATACAGAAGTTTTGTCCATCGCGGCAGACGGAAGTCCTCTCCCTTGCCCAGCGACTGGGAAACGAAGACCGACAGCATGGGGATAAACAGCATCGGGAAATAATAGAAATACCACAGCAGGCGTTCTACATCCGTGTTATCAATGGAAAACTTGATTGAGCGCAGCAGAATCCACAGCACCATCAGCGCCGAAATCGCCAGCATGTAGTGCCGCACCTGCACCTGTACGATGCGCGCCCAAAGAGAGTAGCACCACACGCCGAACAAAAACAAATAGATTGCGCTTCGCAGGTAGCTGGCAGCCGGAGAATGAAAATAATACCGGCTTGCATATCGGAGCCACATGGCAAACGCAATGAGCACCAGCAAGCCCAAGGCGTACAAAAGGCTTCTTTTCGTCGTTTTGCTCATGCCGCATGCCCCCAAAAAATCAGTATATTTATATGGATAGTATATCATGCGGATAGACAAAAGGCAACACGTTTTGTCCTCTTTATACAGAGAACTGTGACAAAATTTGGCTTTGCAACGGAAAATAATTACAAATCCTATCCAATTGGCGGGGGCGGAAATGGAAGATAACGGCTAGAATATAGATGAAGGATTCAAAGGAAGAGAAAGGCGGTGGAAAAGCACAGATGCGAAGAATTGTATTGGATATGAAGGGCGGACTTCTGTCGGAGGCGGTCATGCAATCACTTTCGGGATGCGACCCGGATTTCCTTATCTACCGTTCTTCAAAGCCGGAAGAAACGCTGGCGTTGTGCCGGACCTGCCGTGCCAATGTGTTGGTGATGGAGGTCATCCGACAGGGAATCTGGAAGCTGAGTGAGAGACTCAAGATCTGCAGTGCCGTAAAGCAACTCGGTTGGACGTGTAAGGTTCTGCTTTTGGTGGATGAGGACGCGGATAAACTGCTTGCCTCCGAAGTGCGGCAGGCGGTAAAGGATCAGCTGGTTGATAACTTTATTTATGCATCGGTATCGCCGACTTACCTCGCAGGCGTAATTGACACGCTTTGAAAGGAGGGGTGAGAAATGAAAAAACTACTGCGATTGATTCTGATATTTCTGATATTTGCGCTCATGGCGGCGCTGTCCGCGATTACCGCGCTTGCGTGCTCGCCGGAAGACAGTAATCCGGAACATCATGAAAACATTATACAGACCGATGAGGAAAAGCCAACCTGCCTGATGGGCGGATACTATGTACTGGAATGTACCGTCTGTGGGATGAGATGCACTTATCAAACTGACCCTGCCATGCCTCACAGCTTTGGGCCGTGGGAAGTTGTTCAGGGTAAAGAACCTACCTGTACACAATCCGGCACGAAGCGAGCGTATTGCAGTACATGCAACAAGTGGTATGAAATGCCCGCGCCGCCAACGGATCATTTTTGGGTTATTGATAACCGTGTATTCGCGACCTGTACTACTTCAGGATACACTCGTTTTATCTGTGATGACTGCGGTACGGAAGGAGACACCGTCACAATGTCTGCGCTGGGTCACAAATTCGGCGCATGGTTTACTACGACACAGCCTACCTGCATGGCGAACGGCATCCAAAAACATGAGTGCACGCGCTGCGGTGCGACGGAGACAAAATCGATTGCCAAGACGGACCACAAATTCGGCGCATGGTTTACTACGACGCAGCCCACCTG
>ENA-UOJL01003578-UOJL01003578.1-human-gut-metagenome-genome-assembly--contig:-P47-NODE-3578-length-10710-cov-4.689348_pt1 | contig 10710 bp, 9 predicted proteins | sample MGYA00242347_ERZ723894 | MGnify/ENA metagenome assembly ERZ723894
AGACATATATGCTGTTGCGGTGGAGATTATTAAGACGTTCTCAAGCGCCTCATGAACGAAGCAAGAATACAAAAATTTGCATTAATGTTTAAGAAGGATCCAAGCATGAGTCAGTTAACACAGGCGATGGATGCAGGTGACGTTGAGACTGCATTTCGTGCGGCACATACACTTAAAGGAATTTGTGCAAACCTGGGTTTTAAGTCGTTGTTTGAAGTAAGCTATGAGATCACAGAGGCTTTAAGAGCAGGTGATATGGAGCAGGCAAAGGTTATGTGGCCAGGTGTGCAGGCATGCTATGCACGCGTGGAGAATGCATTAAATCAGCTGGAACAGTGAAAAGCTGATGAATTTGCAGAAATTACAAAATAAGGATAATCAGAAAGGAATCAGAGGATGATATGTCCAAAATGTGGTGCGAAGCTTGAGGAAGGAACCAGAGTATGCCCGATTTGTGGCAAGAGTCTGGTGGCTACTAGCGTAGGCACTGTTTTTAAGCGCAGAGATTTACAGGAGTATGATGAGCTGTCATCAGATGAGTACGATGATAGTGATTATCAGGATGATGGTTCTTACGAGGAGGAACAGTATGATGATACTTATCAGTATGATGAGTACGATGATGGTTCTTACGAGGAAGAACAGTATGATGATGGATATGAGGCGGAAAGTGGTCCGTATGATAATGAAAATAATGCAGCCTATTTTTCAGACCAATCAGATGAGAAGCCGGTAAAGAAAAAGTCGATTGCAAATAAAATCCTTGGAGGAATGATTTTAATTTGTCTTGCTGGTATTGTGGTTGTGGGCATTGCGACAGCAAAGATGCTTACTGCAACAAAGCAGGATAAAAAGAAGCTTCCACAGACAATTGTTCAGACAACTGAGGAGCAGACAAGCACTGCGCAGGAGACAGCAGAGGAAGAGACTTCTACAGAGGAAGAGACAAGTACAGAAGAGGAAACTTCTTCTGAGGCAGAAACAAGTACAGAAGAAGAAACAACTGAAGAAAAGACAACTGAGGAAAAAACAAAGGCAACTACTGCAGAGGAGACAACGACAACTACAACAGCAGTACAAACACAGCCATCTACGTCACCGGCACCGACGCAGCCAAAGCCACAGCCAACGCAGCCAAAGCCGGCACCGACGCAGCCGACACAGCCAAAGCCGGCACCAACGCAGCCGACAGAGCCAGATACACCAGCTCAGCCAGATACAGTGCCGACAGAGCCAGATACACCGGCTCAGCCAGATACACCGGCCCAGCCAGATACACCAGCTCAGCCAGATACACCGGCCCAGCCAGATACACCGGCTCAGCCAGATACACCAGCTCAGCCAGATACACCAGCAGCTGATGTGCAGGAAGCACCAGCAGCAGAGATTGCAGAGACAATCGAATAAATTTTTAGAATTGTAACAGAGAGGAATATAGAATGATTTTTGATACTCATGCGCATTATGATGATGATGCATTTGATGAGGATCGCGATACATTGCTGGGGGAGATTTTCTCCTCCGGCATTTGTTGTATCACGGACGTTGGTGCGTCTGTGAAATCCTCAAAAAGTGCGGTTGCACTTTCAAAAAAGTGGCCGCAGATATATGCTGCCGTTGGTGTTCATCCAGACAGCACAGCTGATATGACAGAGGAAGATATTGAAACGCTGCGAAGCCTTGCACAGGAAAAAAAGGTAGTGGCAATTGGTGAGATCGGACTTGATTATTATTGGGACAACTCACCGAGAGAAGTTCAGAAGAAATGGTTTGAACGCCAGCTTGCACTTGCAAGAGAGGTTGATCTGCCGGTTATTATACACAGCAGAGAAGCAGCAAAGGACACTATGGATATAATGAGGGAGGCTGCTAAGGCAGGAAATACTGGCGTAATTCATTGCTATTCTTATGCAGCGCCTATGGCAAAGGAGTATATTTCAATGGGATTTTTCATTGGAATAGGAGGTGTGCTTACCTTTAAAAATGCCAGGGTAATTAAAGAGGTGGCATCAGAAATTCCGCTTTCTTCGATTGTGCTTGAGACAGACAGTCCATATCTGGCACCTGTGCCGTATCGCGGAAAACGTAATAATTCAATGTATTTAAAAGAAGTAGTAAAGCAACTGGCACAGATCAAGCAGGTGTCTGAGGAAACTGTTATTACGACAACGCTTGCAAATGCCAAAAGACTGTACCGATTGGAGGAAAACTGTGGCTGAATTAGGAAATCCAAAGAATACAATAGAGGTATTACAGAAATACCAGTTTCATTTTGCAAAGAAATTTGGTCAGAACTTTCTGATTGATACGCATGTGCTTGATAAGATTGTGCGTGCAGCAGAGATCACACCAGAGGATTATGTACTTGAGATTGGACCGGGAATTGGAACACTGACCCAATATCTGTGCGAATCTGCAAAACATGTATTTGCAGTTGAAATCGATGACAATCTGATTCCGATTTTACAGGACACGCTGTCTGCATATGATAATGTTACGGTTATTCATAATGATGTTCTTAAGCTTGATATTAACAAGCTCGTGGAAGAAAAGTGCGAGGGAAAACGCATCAAGGTAGTTGCAAATCTTCCGTATTATATTACTACACCAATTTTAATGGGATTATTTGAGAGTCATGTACCTATGGAGAGTGTGACTGTTATGGTACAAAAGGAGGTCGCACAGCGTATGCAGGCACTTCCTGGCGGAAAGGATTATGGTGCATTGTCTCTTGCTGTACAGTTTTATGCAGAACCATATATCGTGGCAAATGTTCCGCCAAACTGTTTTATGCCAAGACCAAATGTTGGAAGCGCTGTTATCCGTCTGACAAGTCATAAAAAACCAGTGGCAGTAAAAAATGAAAAGCTGATGTTTGACATTATACGAGCATCCTTTAATCAGAGAAGAAAAACACTAGTAAATGGCCTATATAACGTAGGCGGTTTAAACAAATCAAAGGAAGAGCTTGCAGCTGTGCTTGAAAGCATTGGTTTAGCAGCAAACGTGCGTGGAGAAACGCTGACACTTGAGCAGTTTGCAGCACTTTCTGATGCATTGTCAAAAAGCGCGAATTAAATTGTTCTAAACGATGCCTTTCTTTCATATGTACTTATTTAGAATACATATAAGGAAAGGAAGGTATCAATATGGCACAGTATCAGCGCTTCCTCTCATATCTTTTTGAGTATGAGGGTGATCAAAAAAAGGAAAACTGCGGGTTTGCAAAGATAGAAATCAGAGGAGATGTACAGCGTATTTTCCTGTCTGTAAAAAATAATGAGCAGGCTGAAATTTTGCATGTATTTGGCTTTTATCATACAAAGGATGGATGCGATTGTGTGCCGCTTGGCCGTATGGTTGTAAAAAATGGAAAAGGACAGCTCCAGTACATCAATAACGGCGTTTATCTTGCAGGAAGCGAGATTAAATTTGAGCAGCTTAGCGGAATTGTAGCAGGCAGACAGAAACCGTTTTCAAACGCTTATGCAACTGTCTGGGATGACCAGTATTTTGGACTCTCACTGTTTGAGAAGGATCGAGCAAAACAAACAGCACAGTCTGAAGATGAACAGGTTTTGGAAAATCAGCCTCAGGAAGAACTTCAAACGATGGAAGTTTGCTGTGAGACTGATAGCAAAGAAACAAACAAAATAGAACAGGGACAAGACAAGGCAGATGCTGTTTGGGCACAGTTAAGTACAGCGTATCAGCATATTGAGACGCTTCCGGGTGATACAGTAGTTTGTTTAAAGGTAATGCCAGCAGATATTGGCCGTCTTCCTCGTCCAAATTGGATGTTAAGCAATAATGGATTTTTGATGTACAGTTTTGTGAAGTACCGCTATATTGTATTTGCAAAAGTGACACAAGGACGTTATGAGCTTTGGGTGCCTGGCAATTATGAAAAGAGTGAGGAATTGATGGCGCAGATGTTTGGCTTTTATTGTTTTCGCTCCGTTAAATCAAAAAAAGCGTCAGCAGGAGACTTTGGCTACTGGTGTGTGCCGATTGTATTTCCGGCAGATGATCAGGGTGAAAAAAAGGAAGCAAAGATGACAGTTGCAGATCAACAAAAAACGGTGAATCCTGCATTTGGTTAAAAACACATCAAAAACAGAAGAAAGGGAAAACAATGGCAACAGAGAACGAGCAGCTTTTGGAAGAACAGGCAAGGCTTAGAGAAAAGGAAGACCGAAAATTTATGCGTCAGGCACTTACACAGGCCAAAAAGGCAGCAGCTATTGATGAAGTTCCAATTGGCTGTGTTATCGTTTGTGATGGAAAAGTCATTGCCAGAGGCTATAACAGAAGAAATATAGAAAGCTCAGTGCTTGGCCATGCAGAGCTTGCAGCTATGAAAAAAGCATCGAAAAAGCTTGGTGACTGGCGTCTGGAGGGATGTACGATGTACGTGACGCTTGAGCCATGCCAGATGTGTGCCGGAGCAGCCGTGCAGGCACGTCTTGATCGTGTGGTTATAGGTGCAATGAATGCAAAGGCAGGGTGTGCTGGTTCCATTATAAATTTGCTTGATATGCAGCAGTTTAATCATCAGATTCCGATCACAAAGGGTGTTTTGGAACAGGAATGCTCGCAGATATTGTCAGAGTTTTTTAAACGTATCAGGGTAAAAAAGAAGAAACGCCCCTTGACAAACGAAGAAATATCCGATACAATTATGGATGCGCAGCCGGGGCGGTAGCGGTGCCTTGTACCTTCAATCCGCTATAGTAGGGGTCATATTCCGGCTGAGGGTGTTTCACTTGTGGAGCTGCCCTTTGTAAGTGGCGTTGAAGTTTGGGTCTTACGCAACAAGACTCTGTGAACCATGTCAGGTCGGGAACGAAGCAGCATTAAGCAGAATCTCTTGTGTGCCGTGAGGGTGCCTGAGCCGAGCAGGCTGCAGAGGTAACGTCTGGGGGTGGCATTCGAAGCCGGGATGCGCAAAAAAAATGATATATCAAAAGAAAAAGAGTTTTTTAGGAGTTGTCTGTTGCATCGACAGCTCTTTTTTTGTATAATAAAAACTACGATGGGTTAGTTTTGCCATTGATATAGCTGAAATCCTAAATTATAAGGAGGAAGATACGATGAGAGTTGGAATGTTAACCAGCGGCGGAGATTGTCAGAGCTTGAATGCAACCATGAGAGGTGTTGCAAAGACGCTATATAATCAGAGAAAGGATGTTGAAATCATTGGTTTCATCGAAGGTTATCGCGGACTGATCTATGAGGATTACCGTATTATGAAATCAAAGGATTTTTCAGGAATTCTGACAAATGGCGGTACGATTTTGGGTACGAGCAGACAGCCATTTAAGCTGATGCGTGTCCCGGATGAGAATGGTCTTGATAAGGTAGAGGCAATGAAGAATACCTACAAGAAGCTAAAGCTTGACTGTCTCGTAGTATTAGGCGGAAATGGCAGCCAGAAGACGACAAATCTTCTTCGTCAGGAAGGACTTAACGTCATCGGACTTCCAAAAACAATTGACAACGATCTGTGGGGAACTGATGTTACCTTTGGTTTTCAGAGTGCTATCAATCTGGCTACACAGACTATTGACTGTATCCATACAACTGCAGCTTCACACGGACGTGTTTTTATCGTGGAGATAATGGGTCATAAGGTAGGATGGCTTACGCTTCATGCAGGTATTGCAGGCGGAGCAGATATCATTCTTGTTCCAGAGATTCCGTATGATATCAATAAGGTGGCAGCAGCTGTAAATAAGCGTGCTAAGGAAGGAAAGCGTTTCTCAATCATTGCTGTTGCTGAGGGTGCAATCTCCAAGGAGCAGGCTGCACTTTCAAAGAAAGAATATAAGAAATATATTGCAACGCGTCAGTATCCATCTATCTCTTACGAGATTGGTGCAAAGATTTCTGAGCTGACTGGACAGGAGGTGCGTGTAGCAGTTCCAGGTCATATGCAAAGAGGTGGAAGTCCGTGCCCTTATGACCGTGTCCTTTCAACAAGACTTGGCGCAGCAGCAGGCAAGATGATCTTAGACGGAGAGTTTGGCTACCTGGTAGGTATGAAGAACAATCATATCGCAAAGATTCCGTTAGCAGATGTTGCAGGAAAGCTTAAAATGATCCAGCCGGATGATGAGATGGTTCAGGAAGCAAAGCTCATGGGAATTTCATTTGGAGATTAATTGTAAATGGCATATACAGCATTATACCGCAAATGGCGTCCTGCCCGATTTGAAGATGTAAGAGGGCAGGAGCACATTGTACGGACTTTAAAAAATCAGATTATTTCAGACCGCATAGGTCATGCTTATCTGTTCTGCGGCACGAGAGGAACAGGAAAAACCACGATTGCAAAGATCATGGCGCGTGCCGTCAACTGTGAGCATCCTGTGGATGGAAGCCCGTGCAATGAATGTGCGGTGTGCCGGTCGATCCTTGAGGGACGTTCGGTAAATGTGGCTGAAATTGATGCGGCATCAAACAACGGTGTCGATAATATCAGAGAGATTCGTGATCAGGTTCAGTACTCGCCGACAGAAGGAAAATATCGCGTCTATATCATAGATGAGGTGCATATGCTGTCGGCGGGGGCTTTTAATGCGCTTTTAAAAACGCTTGAGGAGCCGCCGGCATATGTGATTTTTATTTTAGCAACGACAGAGGTAAATAAAATACCTATCACGGTTTTGTCGAGATGTCAGCGATATGATTTCAGGCGAATTGGAAATAATGTAATAGCAGATCAGGTTTCCAATCTGCTTAAGGCAGAAGGTGTCGAGGCAGATGAGGATGCAGTTCGCTACGTAGCAAAAGCAGCTGATGGAGCGATGCGAGATGCATTAAGTCTTTTGGAACAATGTATTTCATTCTATTATGGTCAGAGGCTGACGTATGAGAAGGTGCTAGATGTACTCGGTGCAGTAGATACACAGGTATTTTCTAAGCTGCTTCGCCTGATTATACGATGTGATGTGCCAGGATGCGTGCAGCTGATGGATGAAATCAGTTCACAGGGGCGCGATCTTAGCCAATTTGTCACAGACTTTATCTGGTATCTGCGAAATCTTATGCTGGTGCAGACAGCAGACCAGAGTGCGCAGGCACTTGAGATGACAAAAGAAAATTATGAGGCGCTTCGAGAAGAATCAAAGATGGTGGCGCTTAGTGTGCTGATGAGAAATATCAGGATATGTTCAGAGCTTTCAAATCAGCTCAAATTTGCTGTCTCAAAACGAGTACTTATTGAGATGGCAATTATTAAGATGATGCAGCCGCAGATGGAGGATGATATAGAGAGTCTTCGTGTGAGACTGGATCAAATTGAGGAGAAAATTGCTTCTGGCAGTTTTGTTAATAATACAGAACCACAGCAGTCTGGAAGCATTTTTGATTCTTATTTTGAGGGCGATGCAAAGCAGCCTGTTATGCAAAAAGCAGCGCAGACTGTTGAATTAAGTGAGGCTGAATATGAGGACTATCAAAAGATAAGCAGTGAGTGGAAGAAGCTTTCTCACATGCAGTCGGGATTTATGAATTCGATTTTGATGGGAACAAATATAAGCTATGATAAGGCAAAAGGCCTGTGCATTGTATTCACAAACAAATTTAACTATGAGCTGATACTTCGACAGGAACGTATGGAAGAGCTTCGGCAGATGTTAAATAAGCAGTATCAGAAGGAATTTTCAATTACTGCGAAGCTTCTTGAGGCAGGTGAGGCGATGCCGCGCATCACAAGAGGCAGCCATATTGAGGGAATCAATATGGAAATTGGTGTTGAAGATGAATAATTAAATTTATAGTTGAAAGGAAAAGTAAAGACATGGCAAAAAGAGGTGGATTCCCAGGCGGTATGCCGGGCAATATGAACAATTTAATGAAGCAGGCACAGAGAATGCAGCGCCAGATGGAGGAGCAGCAGAAGGAGCTTGAGGAAAAGGAATTTACTGCAAGTGTAGGCGGCGGTGTTGTTAAGGTTACTGTTTCTGGCAAAAGAGAAGTAACAAATGTTGAGTTGGCAGAAGAAGCTGTTGATCCAGATGATATCGAGACATTGCAGGATCTGATCGTAGCAGCTGTAAATGAGGCTATGCGTCAGGTTGATGAGGCTTCTTCTCAGTCAATGGGCAAATTAGCAGGTGGTTTAGGAGGCAGCCTTGGTGGTCTTGGCGGAGGCTTTCCGTTCTGATGGATTTTTACAGCAAAACAGTAAATCAATTGATTGAAGAATTGTCCAGACTGCCTGGGATTGGATCAAAATCAGCTCAGCGTCTGGCATTTCATATTATTAATATGCCAAAAGAGCAGGTGGAGCAGCTGGCGCAGTCGCTGGTGAATGCGAGCAGCAATATCCAGTCCAGCAAGGAATGCTTTACACTGACAGATCAGGAGCTATGTCCGATCTGTGGCAGTGCAAAGAGAGATAAGTCAGTGATTATGGTGGTGGAAACTTCCAGAGATCTGGCAGCTTATGAGAAAACAGGAAAATTTGATGGTGTGTATCATGTTCTTCACGGGGCAATTTCTCCTATGCTTGGAATAGGACCGGGAGACATTAAAATAAAGGAATTGCTGGTGCGCCTGCAGCGCGAAGATGTGCGAGAGGTGATTATTGCGACAAATTCCAGTCTGGAAGGAGAAGCAACAGCGATGTATATAAGTAAATTAATCAAGCCAGCTGGCATTAAGGTAACACGTATTGCAAGTGGTGTGCCGGTAGGCGGTGATTTGGAATATATAGATGAAGTGACATTAACACGTGCACTTGATGGACGTGTGGAATTATAGTTGCAGGAAATGGTGACAAAATGGATAAATACGAATATCAGTTAAAAACAGAGCATATCAGACAGGTTGCAGCCAGAAAAGAGTATGGCGAGGCTGCAAAGCTGTGCGATACGATCGACTGGACAAAAATCCGCGACGTAAAAATGCTGACACTGGCAGCCGATGTCTATACGGCAGTAGGAGAGTATGAAAAGGCAATCGATATTTTGCAGCAGGCATATGAGTATGCAGCGATGGGACGCCGTATCGTGTATCGTCTAACGGAGCTTGCATTGAAGGCAGACAGCTATGATGATGCAAAAAATTATTTCGAGGAGTTTTGCCGTATAGCACCAAACGATCAGGGAAGATATATTCTTTTATATAAGATGGCACGTTATCAGAAGGCGACTCTTGATGAAAAAATCAAAATTCTGGAAGCTTATAAGAGAGAGGATTTTGATGAGAAATGGGCTTATGAGCTGGCTGTTTTATATGCGATGAATAATGAGAAGGATAAGTGTATCCAACTGTGTGATGATATTATTCTTTGGTTTGGCCTTGGAAAATATGTAGAAAAGGCACTTTCTCTTAAGAGTCAGTTTGCACCGTTAACACCGGCGCAAAAGGAAAAGGTTCAGAAGTTTGCAGACAAAAAGGCACAGGAAGAAAACGAAAAGCTTCAGAAAAAGCAAGAAGAGCAGGAAAAGAAAGAATCACAGGCAGAGTTGGCTAAAAAAGCTGCCGCACAGGAAAAAATTTCAAAGTGGCAGGAAGAGCAGGAAAAGGCATATCAGGCAGAGCAGGAGGCAGCTAAAAAAGAGGCTAAAGCGCGCGAGGATGAGCAGAAGGCTTTGCTAGAGCGTGAAGAAAAGCTTCGTAAGCAGCGTGAAGAGGAGCTTGAGGCAGTAGAACGCTTAAAGAAGGAACAAAGATTAGAACATGCCAGACAAAGTGTTGTTACGAGTGACATGAACGAAATTATGGCAGTAATTCAGCGTGCAAAGCAGGAGGATGCCCAGAACGAGCTGCAGGATGAGTTGGCAAAGCAGGTACAGCAGGTGCAGCAGCTTGCCGGAGAGAAGGATTTGGAGCTGGTTTCTGAAATTCCTTCAGATGTTGAAGAGAAAGAAAAACTGCAGGTGCCTGAGGATATTTCCTATATGCATGATGAAATTTCAGAGGACGAAACTACAGAAAGTGAAGTTTTAGATGACGAGACTTCAGAAAACGAAACCTCAGACGTTGAAACAGCAAACACCGAAACTTCAGAGAAAACCTCAGATAGTGAAAACGCTGATGAGGCTGTTTGGTTTGAAGCATATAAGCCAGAAGAAGAACCGCAGATTTCTGAGTGGGCAGCACCAGTGGCAGAAACGGTGGAAGTAGAGCCAGAGGAAGAAGTTCAAGAAGAATCTGAAAAAGAGCTAGAGGAAGAAGAGCCTCAGGAAGTAGTTCAGGAAGAACTTGAGAAAGAGCCAGAAGAAGCGGGGCCTCATGAAGAGATTCAAGAAGAATCTAAAAAAGATCCAGAAGAAGCGGAGACTCAGGAGGAGATTCAAGAAGAAATTCAGGAAGAGCCAGAAGAGGAAGAGCCTCAGGAAGAATTTGAGGAAGAACCAGAAGAGGAAGAACCTCAGGAAGAATCTGCTGAGAGTCGTCAACCAGATATGACAGCAAACAGCGGACTTCCAATTGTCAATCCGGAGGATATGTCACGTGTATGGCATTTTGCTATTCAGGCGATGCCAGATGAGGATGATATTGAACTGGCACTTGAATATTTAGAGGAACTGGCAGAACGCTCTTCACGTGCAGTTCCGAGATCTGTTGTGAAAATTACAGGTCAGAAGCTGAATCAGAAGGGACTTGTTAAGTCAATTGACAAGCTGCTTGGAAAGACAATTCTGATTGAAGATGCGGCAGACATGAATGAGCGTGTCATCAATGAATTTTGTAAGA
>ENA-UOJL01003579-UOJL01003579.1-human-gut-metagenome-genome-assembly--contig:-P47-NODE-3579-length-10709-cov-6.202647_pt1 | contig 10709 bp, 10 predicted proteins | sample MGYA00242347_ERZ723894 | MGnify/ENA metagenome assembly ERZ723894
GGCCCTCCGGCGTCAACAGCTTATTGACAGTTTGCAGGCTCAAATGTATCATTATTCTCATGATTTGTGTGCTGGAGGGGGCTTTTGAATGAACTGGCCGGCGTTTTGTTCATACGTGCTGCTCACGGCGATAACGCCGGGGCCGAACACGATAATGTCGATGTCTAACGCGGCGAAATACGGCTTTAAGAGGGCCTTTCCCTTCAATGTGGGCGTGCTGCTGGGTTTTCTGGTGGTCATGGGGCTGTGCGCGGCGTTTTCCTCGCTGCTCTATGAGTTCATCCCCTCAGTGAAGCCCTACATGCTGGTGCTGGGCGCGGCGTACATACTCTATCTCGCCTGGGGCATCTGGCGCGACAAGCCGCACGCCGAGAAAAAGAGCCGCTTTTCCCGCACGAACACCGTCGCGGCGGGCGCGGCGCTGCAATTTGTGAACGTCAAGGTCATCCTCTACGGCATAACCTCCCTGAGCTCCTTCGTGCTGCCGCACTATGACTCCGTGCCCGTGCTGGCGCTCTTTTGCGTCATACTCTCCGTGACGGGCTTTCTCTGCACGCTGCTCTGGGCCGTCTTCGGCGCGGTGTTCGAGCGCTTCTTCAAGCGCTGGTCCAAGGTCGTCAACGCCGTCATGGCCCTGCTCCTTGTCTACTGCGCCGCGACCATGCTGGCCGAGCTCTGGGCGTAGGTGCAGAGCCGGGAATATGCGAAAAAGCCGCCCAAACGGGCGGCTTTTTGCGCTTACAGCGGCTTTCTTAGTATCACGCTGCCGTGGAGGTCGCAGACGGGCGTGGGGAGTATGCCCCGCGCGGCGCAAAACTCGAGACGGCCTTGCCCGCGCCGCGGTACTGCGTGCCGTTCACGTCGTGGATGAGCAGCGCGCCGCCGGGGCTCAGGCGGTCCCAAAAGAGGGGCAGGGCCGCGGCGGTGGGGGCGTAGAGGTCGGCGTCTATCGAGACGAAGGCGAAGCTGCGCCCCTCGCAGCCGGCGAAGGTGTCCGGGAACCAGCCCTTGTGGAAGTCGGTCTGCTCCGGGTAGGGCATGCGCCTGCGGACCGTGTCCGCGTCCGTGCCTGAAAAGTCGCCCGGCTTCGCGCGGGATAGTCCCTCGCGGCTCTCGAGCGCCACGTCACTTTCGGCAAAGCCCTCGAAGGTGTCGAATAGGTGCAGCAGCCGGTCCGGGAAGGCGGCGTTTATGTGCACGGCGAAGTCGCCGCGGTAGACGCCGAGCTCCGCCGCGTCGCCGGGTATCTCCAGCTCGTGTATCTGTTCGGCGAGCAGGCGCATCGTGGCCACGCGCGCGTCTAAGAGCGAGAACTGCTCCGGCCTCACGATGGGCCCGGCGTAGCCCAGCTCTCGCAGCTGCGCCTCCATCTGCGCGGCGCGCTCGGCGTCGAGCACGCAGAGGCAGACGCAGTCCGGGCCGAGGGCAAGGCTCTCGCGCGGGGAGACTATGGGCAGTCCCGCGAGGCTGCCGCCCCACTTCGCATCCGAGTTGTCCGCAAAGCACACGGCCCGGTGATCCACGCCCAGCAGCCGGGCGACCATGGCCCCGACCTGGCCCGCTCCGAAAAGTACGGTATTTATCATCTCGGCACCCCCCTGACCCAACCATTTTAGCCCGCGCGCAGGAAAAAAGCAAACATTCCTTCAGGCGCTTTTCATTTCGGCGCGGCTGGGGTATAATGGCGGCGAATTCTTGACCGGGAGGTTTTTCATATGAGCAAGATAAGCGTTTTCATGGCCGACGGCTCCGAGGAGGTCGAGTGCCTCGCCGTTGTGGATGTGGCCCGGAGGGCGGGTATAGAGGTGCAGACCGTCTCCGTCACGGGCAGGCCCGAGATAACCAGCTCCCACGGCGTGCGCATCGCGGCGGACGTGCTCTTTGAGGACGCCGAGTTCGAGAGCAGCGACATCCTCTATCTCCCCGGCGGCATGCCCGGGACCGAGAACCTCTATGCGCACCAGGGCCTCTGCGAGCTCGTGCGCCGCTTCGCCGCCGAGGGCAAGCGCGTGCCCGCGCTCTGCGCCGCGCCCAGCGTATTGGGCCGCCTCGGCCTGCTGGAGGGCCGCACGGCAACCTGCCACCCCGGCTGGGAGGACAAGCTCCTCGGCGCCGAGTACACCCGCCAGGGCGTGGTGACCGACGGCAACATCACCACCGGCCGCGGCGTCGGCTTCGCCATAGACATGGGCCTCGAGCTGGTGCGGCTCTTGAAGGGCGACGACTTCGCCGCCGACCTGCGCCGCCGCGTCCAGTACCCCGGCTGCTGAGGACGGGCCATGTTCGACCTCATCATCCGCGGCGCGAGCATAATTGACGGCACGGGCCGCGCGGCGTACACGGGCGACGCCGCCGTATCGGACGGGCGCATCGCCGCCGTGGGCGAGCTCGGCGCTGCGGAGGCCGCGCGCGTCATAGAGGCCCGGGGCCGCTGCCTGACGCCCGGGTTCATCGACATCCACCGCCACGCGGACGCCGCCGTCTTTCGCCCCGGCTGGGGCCGCGCGGAGCTCGCCCAGGGCCTGACCACCGTCATAAACGGCAACTGCGGCCTCTCCCTCGCGCCCGTGCGCGGGCCCTTTGCCGGGGAAATATTGAGCTACCTCTCCCCCATCGTCGGCGCGCTGCCGGAGAGCCGGGACTTCCCCGACATGGCCGGATATCTCCGCGCCGCCGCCGGGGCCAAGCTGCCGCTCAACACGGCCATGCTGGCCGGGATGGGCACCATCCGCGCCTGCGCCGCGGGCTTTTCGGACGCGCCGCTCACGGACGGGCAGTACCGCGGGATACACGCCCTGCTCGAGCGCTGCCTCGCGGACGGGGCGGTCGGCGTCTCGCTGGGCCTCGGCTACGCGCCGGAGTGCTTTTACGACACGGCTGGCCTCATCCGCGCGCTTGAGCCGCTCAGGGACAGCGGCACCGTAGTCACCGTGCACATGCGCCAGGAGGGCGACGGCGTGGTGGACGCCCTGCGCGAGATGCTATCCGTCGCGCGCGAGCTGAGGATGCCGCTGGAGATAAGCCACCTCAAGGCCATAGGCCGCCGCAACTGGCGCTCCGCCGTGCCGGAGATGCTGCAGCTCATAGACTCGGCGCGTCAGGAGGGTCTCGACGTCATGTGCGACGTCTACCCCTACCCCGCGGGCTCGACACAGCTCATCCACGTCCTGCCGCCGGAGTTCCAGGCGGGCGGCACCGAGGCGCTGACCGCGGCGCTCTCCGATACGGAGCAGCGCGCAAGGATGCGCCGGAGGATGGAGACGGGCTCGGACTTTGAGAACATCTCCCTGCTCGTCGGCTTTGAGAACATACGCGCCACGAGCCTGCACCGGCCGGAGAATCTGGCCTTCGAGGGCCGCTCGATAGCCGGGATAGCCGCCGCGCGCGGCTGCGATGCCTTCGACGCGCTCTTCGACCTGCTCGCCTCGGAGCACTGTGCGGTCTCGATGATAGACTTCATCGCGGACGAGGAGGACATCCGCGAGATACTGCGCGCGCCCTTCTCGGGCGTCATCTCGGACGCGACCTACCCTGTGAGCGGGCTGCTGCACCCGAGGGTGTACGGCACCTTCGCCCGGCTCATCGAGCGCTATGTGCGCGGCGAGGGCACGCTGAGCCTGACCGAGGCGGTGCACAAGGTCACGGGCCAGCCGGCGGAGCGCTTCCGCCTCGCGGGGAAGGGCGTCATAGCCCCCGGCGCGGACGCGGACCTCTGCCTCTTCGACGCCGCGAACATCCGCGAGCGCGACAGCTACGAGCACCCGGACAGCCTCGCCGCGGGGATGGACTACGTGTTCGTCCGCGGCGTGCTCGCCATAGCGGAGGGCGAGTTCACCGGCATGGCGAACGGCCGGGCGATAATCGCATAGGCGGGGCGCCGGTGTTGCGCCGGGCCGGGCGATATGGTATGATATGTATGTGAAGTCGAAACCCGGACATTTCTTAGGAGGTGCCTAAATGGTCAACGTCTTCAACCGCAAGCTCATCTACTCCGGCAGCGACGCCGAGGATGCGGCCTGCGTCTGGTCCACGCTGAAGGCCGCGGGCGTGCCGTATTCCATGCAGACCAAGGGCGTCCAGAGCCGCCTCGTCGGCGGCGTGCACGCGCGCATGGGCATGAACCTGACGGCCGGGAACGCGCGCTACTCCGACTTTGCCGACGGTGCCTGCTTCACCTACCACATCTACGTCAGAAAAAGCGACTTCTCCCGCGCCGTCGGGCTGCTCACCTGAGCGCTGAAGCAAAAATGGCCGCCCGTGAGGGGCGGTCATTTTTTGCGCTCGGTCAGCGCTGTATCTGGGTCTCAACGGCGGGCTCGTCCGCGCGGGCAAATGCCGCCCGTCATTACATACTGTTCAGCCGCGCACGGGCAAGGTATAATAAAACCGTCCCGCAGGCGCAAAGTTGCGCGATAATTGGTGGAGCAACCGCCGGATATGCGGTATCCTCAGCGCAGAAAGGAGGACGGGACATGGCAAGCACATTCATATCCGTCGTCACGGCCGTGGCCACATCTGCGCAGACGGGAGGACAGGGCATGGTCAGATTGCTCGTATTTGCCGTTATGGCCATCGTGCCGTATTCGATCATCGCCTATCTCATATACCTGCTGATAAAGGCGCTGCGCAAGTATCTGCGCTCGGAGCCGGTGCGGAAGGAGCGGGCCGAGAAGGCCCGGACGCTGGGCGAGGTGATAAGGCGGCGGCGGACCGAGTGCAAGATGACGCAGGAGTTCGTGGCCGAGGCGCTGGGCGTGAGCCGCCAGGCCGTCAGCAAGTGGGAGAGCGGCGCGTCCGACCCGAGCACGACGAACCTCATAGCCCTCGCCAAGCTCTTCGGCGTCGCCCCGGAGGTCCTGCTGCGCGAGGTGGAATAAAAGAAAAAGAGCCCGGAGAGTTCCGGGCTCTTTTCTGATATCTCAGGGTCTTCAGGCGACGGTCTCGACGCTGATGAACTGGAAGTTCGCACCCTCGACGGCGGCCTTGAGGGCCTCGTCGGTGACGCTCGCGTCGCAGACGACGGAGGCGGTGCCGTCCTCGTGGCTGGCCTCGGCGCTCTCTACGCCGGGCAGGGCCTCGAGGGTCCTCTTGAGACGGCCGGAGCAGCCGCCGCAGTGCATACCTTCAACCTTCATGAGCTTCTTCATGGTGAAATATCCTCCTTAAAAAACTGGCTTTTATATCCGGGCCCGGGTGGGATCACTCGATGCCGAGGAAAACGTATCCGGCCTTGGCAACGGCGGCCTTGAGGGCCTCTTCATCCGTGCCGGGCTTCATGGTGACGGCGGCGGTGCCCGCCTTGGCGTCGGCCTTGACGCTCTCCACGCCGTCCACGGCGCTGAGCGCGTCGGTCACCGCCTTTTCGCAGTGCTCGCACATCATGCCGTCGATCTTCAGGGTCCTGGCGACCGTCTCGCCCGCGGGGCAGGCGCAGGCGGCGTCCTCCCCGGCAAATCCGAGCGGCACGTAGCCGGCCTTCTTCACGGCCTCGCTCAGGGCCTCCTCGCTGGTGCCGGGCTGCAGGCGGATGACCGCGGTGCCCGCCTTGGCGTCGGCGGTTACGGCCTCCACGCCCTCGACCGCCTCGAGCGCGGTCTTGACGGCGCGCTCGCAGTGCTCGCACATCATGCCCTCTATCTTCATGGTCTTTTCCACCGTGCCGGTGATGGGGCAGGCGGTGACGTTCTCGCCGAAGCCGACGAAGATGTAGCCGGCCTTGGTGACGGCGTCCTTGAGGGCCTGCTCGCTGGTGTCGGGGCTGATCTTGAACTTGGCGATGCCCTTTTCAGCGCTGGCGGTGACGTCCTGCACGCCCTCGACGGCCTCGAGGGCCTCGGTGACGGTCTTTTCGCAGTGTGAGCACATCATGCCGTCGATGCGCATGGTGACGTCGATGAGCTCCTCGTCGTCCTCGACAGGGGCGGGGGCGGCCTTGTGGCGGCGCGGCTTATCCTTGCTCGCGTTGTACATCTTGAAGAGGTTGAGCCTGAGCGCGTTGGACACGACGCAGAAGGAGCTGAGGCTCATCGCGGCGGCGCCGAGCATCGGGTTGAGCGTGAGGCCCGCCCAGACGAAGCAGCCCGCGGCGATGGGGATGCCGATGGTGTTGTAGAAGAAGGCCCAGAACAGGTTCTCGTGGATGTTCCGCAGCGTGGCGCGGGACATGCGGATGGCGGCGGGGACGTCCGAGAGCTGGCTCTTCATGAGCACTACGTCGGCGGCGTCGATGGCGACGTCGGTGCCGGCGCCGATGGCGATGCCGATGTCGGCGCGGGTCAGGGCCGGCGCGTCGTTTATGCCGTCGCCGACCATGGCGACCTTGCCCTGGCGCATGAGCTTGCGGATGACGCTCTCCTTGCCGTCGGGCAGGACGCCGGCGATGACCTCGTCCACGCCCGCCTGGGCGCCGATGGCCTTCGCGGTGCGCTCGTTGTCGCCGGTGAGCATGACGACGCGGATGCCCATGTTGCGCAGCTCCTGAACGGCGCGCGGGCTGTCCTCCTTGATGACGTCGGCCACGGCGATGATGCCGGCGAGCTTGCCGTCCTCGGCAAAGTACAGCGGGGTCTTGCCCTGCTCGGCGAGGGCTTCGGCCTTCTCGCGCATGTCGTCGGTGACGGTGGCCTTGGTGACGATGAACTTGTGGTTGCCGGTGGCGAGCTCCTTGCCGTTCATGCTGGCGATGACGCCGTTGCCGGGCAGGGCCTCGAAGGAGCCGACCTCGGCCGGCTTCATGCCGAGCTCCTCGCCGCGCTGCATAATGGCGCGGGCGAGCGGGTGCTCGCTCTTCTGCTCGAGCGCGAGGGCGAGGTCCATGAGCTGCTCCTCGCTGACGCCCTCGGCGGGGATGACGTCGGTGACCTTCGGCTCGCCGGAGGTGATGGTGCCGGTCTTGTCGAGGGCGACGATGTCCATCTTGCCCGCCTCCTCGAGGGAAGCGGCGGTCTTGAAGAGTATGCCGTTCTTGGCGCCCATGCCGTTGCCGACCATGATGGCGACGGGCGTCGCGAGGCCGAGCGCGCAGGGGCAGCTGATGACCAGCACGGAGATGCCGCGGGCCAGCGAATAGCCGAAGCTCTGGCCTATGAGCAGCCACACGACGGTGGTGATGACGGCGATGGTGATGACGGTGGGCACGAAGATGCCGGAGACCTTGTCCGCGACCTTGGCGATGGGCGCCTTGGTGGCGGCGGCGTCGGAGACCATCTGGATGATCTGGCTGAGGGTGGTGTCCTCGCCGACGCGGGTGGCCTGGCACTTTATAAAGCCGCTCTGGTTGAGCGTGGCGGCGGAGACGGTGTCGCCCTCCGCCTTGTCTACCGGGATGCTCTCGCCGGTGAGGGCGCTCTCGTTCACGGCGCTGTGGCCCTCGAGCACGATGCCGTCTACCGGGATGTTCTCGCCCGGGCGGACGACGAAGATGTCGCCCTTTTCGACCTCGTCCACGCCGACGGTGACCTCCTGGCCGCTGCGCACGACGGTGGCGGTCTTGGGTGCGAGCTTCATGAGGCTCTTGAGCGCGTCCGTGGTCTTGCCCTTGCTGCGGGCCTCGAGCATCTTGCCTACGGTGATGAGGGTAAGTATCATGGCCGCGGCCTCGAAGTAGAACTCAGTGTGCATGACGTGCATCTGGTCCATCGGGTCGCTGTAAGTCGTCATCTCAAAGAGCGCGTAGGAGCTCCAGACGAAGGCGGCGCTGGAGCCGAGGGCGACGAGGGTGTCCATGTTCGGCGCCCGGTGCGCGAGGCTCTTGAAGCCGGAGATGAAGAACTTCTTGTTGATTATCATGACTATAACAGTCAAATAGAGCTGGATGAGCGCCTGGGCCATGTAGTTCGAGGCCAGGAAATCCGGCAGCGGCCAGCCCCACATCATGGCGCCCATGGAGAAATACATGAGCACTATGAGGAAGCCGACGGACGAGATCAGGCGGCGCTTGAGCACCGGGGTCTCGTGGTCCTCAAGGGCGGCTTCGGCCTCGGCCATGGAGCTCGAGGCGCTCTTTTTCTCGGCGCCCGCGCCCTTTTCGCTCGCGCCGTAGCCCGCGTCCACGACGGCCTTGATTATGTCCGCGCTGGAGGCCGTGCCCTCAACGCCCATGGAGTTCGTCAGCAGGCTGACCGAGCAGCTCGTGACGCCCGGGACGGCGTTCACGGCCTTCTCGACTCTGGCACTGCATGCCGCGCAGCTCATACCTGTTACAGTATACTGCTTCATACGATACCTTTCCCTCCCTAAAGCGATTACCTCATCAACTTCTGCAGGGTCTTGAGCAGTTCGTCGATGGTCTCGTCGTTGCCGCCGCGGATGTCGTCGACGACGCAGGTACGGATGTGGTCGCTCAGAAGCTCGCGGTTGAAGGCGTTCATCGCCGCCGTCACCGCCGCGGACTGCACCAGGATGTCGGGGCAGTAGACCCCCTTCTCCACCATTCCGCGTATGCCGCGCACCTGGCCCTCGATGCGGTTGAGCCGGTGTATGAGCTTCTTGTACTCCTCAGGAGTACGCTGCTTGGTCCGCTGACAACAACATTTTTTTGTTTCTCCCATGATAAGCTCCTTCCATGCAGATACCCATCAGGGGTAGTTATAGTATACCCCTGATGGGTATGATGTCAATACCCATTTTGGCAATTTAGCGTATTGCAATATCAGCGCTTTAGTCAGGCGTCCGCCGTTGAGCAAAGTGCTCCATTGTCCGTATAATACACCGAAATGCCAGCTATTTCAAGCGTTTCCAGCTCGTCAATATCGAGGGTATCCGCAATGAACAGCGGCGCGAGGCTGAGCGCCAGCCCGGCGCAGCCGGTGGAGCTGGAATAGCCGCAGAGCTCGGGCACGCAGCAGCGGTCGAGGCCGTCGGCCGGGTCCAGAAAGCCCGAGCGCAGCCGGCCGTCCGCGTACTGGTAATACCCCCCGGCGGCTGAGCCCTCCGCGGGGTAGTCGCGCAGGCAGGCTATGCTGACGTCGCCCGAAAAGTGCAGCGCGGCTATATTCGTGACGGTGCCGCCGGCCCTGTGGGAGAAGTTGAAGGAGTACTCCGTCCCGGTCTCGGTGTCGAGGCAGCGCATGAAGCCGTCGCAGCTTATGAGCGCGCCGCGGGTGTATCCGGCGTCCGTGAGCGCCGCGGCGATGTAGTCGGCGATGAAGGCGTTGCGCATCCAGCCGAGGCCGACGAAGTCGGTGACGCCGTTCTCCGCCGCGAAGGCGAGATACTCCTCAGATACGTTCAGCCGCACCTCCCCGCCGCCGAGCAGCTCGATGCCCACGGCCCCGGGGTCGGAGGCGTATGCGGCGACGTCGGAGAAGAACCCGGCCTGTCCCGCGTCGAGCCGCGGGTCGTACTGCGCGGCCTCCTCGTCGCTCGTAGAGCCGGTGAGCGCGGCGTACTGCGCGTAGAGCGGGGCGAGGTAGTGGTACCGCGTGCCGCTCTCCTCCAGCTGCTCCAGCGCGGAATAGAGCGCCGCGTCCACGGCGACGGGCTCGTTGGCGTGGCGGTTGAGGTAATATAGGCCGTTCACGTCCCCGGCGTCGATGCCGGAGTCGAAGAGCCCCAGCGCGGCCGTCGCTGCCTCGGTGTAGACGCTGCACACGGCGCGCCGCTCGTCGGAGGCGTCCGCGCCGTCCCAGCCGAGGTAGTAGTAGAAGGTGAAGCTGCTCCCGGCGTTCATCTCGCCGCTGAGCGCGCTTATCTCCGTGAGCCCCGGCTCGGTGCCGATAAGCGAATTTATGCCCAGGCCAAAGGCCGCCACGGCCAGGACGATGAGGGCTATCACCAGCGCCAGGCGGAGCTTGAGCCTGCCGGAGGGGAGCTCTATGTTGATGGTCTTTTCGACCGCGGGCTTGTCGTTGGGGAGCGAATTTCTCTTCATGGCTACAAGATGGCGATGACGATGAACAGCAGCAGCACGGCGGCGCAGGCGGCCAGGGTCACGGCGAACGCGACGCCGCCCTTGCGGCAGGCCTTGTAGTTGCGGATGTAGTTGTGCCGCCGGAAGACGAAGGCCGCGATGAGTCCGAGTATGGGCAGGAAGAAGGACAGTATCGCGTACCAGGGGCTGCCCGTGTCGTGCACGGGCCGGTCGAGGATGACCTCGCCGGAGGTCGGCTCCGTCTCGGCGCTCTCGGGCGCGGCCTCGGTGTTCACGCCGACGATGGAGAGGGTCTTGAGCGGCTCTCCCCGCTCGCGCAGGGCGCGGTACTCGACTATCTCCTCGGGGCTGCCGTAGACGAGGTGCCCGTGGCCGATGTCCACCAGCTCGGGCCGGGAGGCGTCGGTGTAGTGGTGCATGCCGGGGTCGTAGGTGTAGAGCACCTTGTGCTTTTCAAGCTGCGGGTCAGGCAGGGGTATGGCGGAGATGAGCGAGCGGGTGTAGGGGTGCAGCGGATAGTTGAAGAGCTCCTCGGAGGTGGCTATCTCCACTATCCTGCCCTTGTAGATGACGCCTATGCGGTCGGAGATGTATCTGACGATGGAGAGGTCGTGGGCGATGAACAGGTAGGTCGTGCCCTGCTCGGCCTGGAACTTGTTCATGAGGTTGAGTATCTGCGCCCGGATGGAGACGTCGAGCGCGGAGATGGGCTCGTCCGCGACGACGAACTCCGGCTCCATGACCATGGCGCGGGCGAGGCCCACGCGCTGACGCTGGCCGCCCGAGAACTCGTGCGGATAGCGCGTCAGGTGCTCGGGCAGCAGGCCGACGGCCTCGA
>ENA-UOJL01003588-UOJL01003588.1-human-gut-metagenome-genome-assembly--contig:-P47-NODE-3588-length-10685-cov-7.638570_pt1 | contig 10685 bp, 12 predicted proteins | sample MGYA00242347_ERZ723894 | MGnify/ENA metagenome assembly ERZ723894
AGAAGAGAGATCAGAGAAATTATCACTTCTGCGTTCATTACGACTCACCTCCTGCTATAACCGCTTCCAGAGCCGCAAGACGTTCCTCGACCGAAGGCTTGTACGGCTCGTAGGTACCGTCGGTTATTTCTGCGCAGCGGAGCATGGGTCGGAATGTCAGATTTTCGGCGGTATAATTGACGTTTATTCGTATCTTAACATCATAATTTGTGCTTGCCGCCATGAACTTAATACCTTCGCCAAAATCCCACGTTCTGACTTGAGAACTATCCACAATAAGCAGTGCGTATGACGATGTGCTGCCTCCAGCCGGACAACCGCTTAAAATATACTCTCTACCTGTCTCTAAAAGCATACCCTTTCTAATCTCGAAAAACACAGTTGTTGTTGCCGTTCCGTTTAACGTTACGCTGCCATCCTCGTTAACTGTGAGGGTAACTCCGTTAATTGTTCTGGATGCTGCCGTGTTCTTCAGCAGATTCTTCCTCTGATATCCCAATGTACTGCGGTTCAGGGCAGTTTGCGATTTTACCTCGCTGTCGTCGTAGTTTTCGAGAGCGGCGAGTTTCTCCCTCTCTTCGTCCGTAATCAGTCCGCTGCCAGGGACTGCGGTGACTTTTTGTGCGAGAAGACCGTCAATCTCCTCACGGGTATAGACCTCCAGCAGCATATCGACTGCGGCGTCGAGTTCCGAAGCCGTATGATTTAATTTTCTTGTTTCATCTGCCATAACAAAATCTCTCCTTTCATAAATTTATTGGCATCCGCATAATAAAGCCGAAAAATTTCTTTATTCAATTTGGAATCCTTTAAAGCCTTTTAAAGTTCACGATTTTTTTACAAATGCAATTATCTCTTTACATAAACCCTTGCGCCGCCGGCGTCGATGACCGCATACCCCTCGCTGTCGAGAAGCTGACCGTATTCTCCTCCTCCGCCGTAGAACTCTATCTCGCAGCCGGGCGGAAAAGAAGTCGGGTAATACCCGCAGTCGTCGGCGATCTTCACCCGGCGCAGCTTTGTGTTCGTAAACGCCCATTCTCCGACCTTTTTACAGCTTCGGGGAATGTATGCGTATTCAAGATTTTTGGCGTTCATGAACGCTCCGAAATTTTTCTCGACTGGAAACAGGGTATTTGTCAGCTCGCCGTTGATAAGCTGCCATTTGTTCTCGTAGTCATTTGATACGATCGTACAGGATTGTATCTCATCCGGACTGATGTTACCGGAATCATAGCGAAGCAGTATGCGGAAATAATTCACATCGTAAGCCGATATGTCGAAATCGTACGGACTTTCATACCAGCAAAGATCGCAGCTTGCAGGCGGAGCATTCTGCGGATATCCCATAAAGTTCAGCAGCAGCTCTTTGCCGCTGACCGATTCCGCTGCAACCGTGACCTTTGAAGGATCTCCGGAAAACGGATGCCATTCCGAAGTCCGTACTCGTGTGGAACTGCCGCTGTTTCCGCCGTCACCGGAAGTCGTGCCCTGTTCAAAATCAGAGGCGGATAGCTCAATATTTATTCCTTCGACAACGCCAATAGGAAAAGCGATACTTTTAAGATGATCCTCATTACTAAGCTGCACTGTAGTTACCGAAGTGAATCCCTCCGGAACGCTGCACCTGTCGCTGTTGACGAGTATCAGATGTCCGCTTCCGCTGAGTTCATCGACATCAGCGTCGATAACGCTGGTCGAACCGCTGACGTTCAGGGACGTATAATTTCCCATGAGCTTGCTGTTTTCAAGCTTGAAATAAGCCGATTTTTGGGTATTTATCGTCAGCTTCGTATCTCGCAGAAACAATTCGCCGGAGGCTCTTCCAAATCCGCAATTATCGCCGCATTTAATGTTCAGAGCGCATCTGTCGAGCATGGGAAGCTCTCTTACAGAGCTTGAATTCGCCCAGTGATTGTTGGTGAAATACGCATCCCCGACAAGTTCCCCGCTGAAAGTACAGCCAGTCCATTTGCAGTTCCCTCGATCCCAATCGCCTGAAAAAGCTGCGGTATCGTTGGTGAAATATACCGTCCCGGCACTGCCGTCCAGAAAGAAATCCTCAAAGTTCAAGTCGCTCACATAGCTTATGCGAAGTGCGTCCCTGGGCTCGAAAATACTCACGGAGCTGCGAATATTCCGGATAGTCCAGCCGTTTCCGAGAATGTGCCAGCAGTACAGCTTGATCGTTTTTGTAACCGGATTTTCTGTCATATCTATGACTTTGTTCTCCGCATCCGGATCAAAGGCAATATACGCATTTTCGTGGTCATAGTAGCGTTCGCTCAACTCTTCAAGCTCCGACCAAGTCGTGATTATGTATGGATTTTCCTGCATTCCGTTTCCTCTCAAAATTCTCCCTCCCTATCGTATTTCAGTCACGCCCTCCGGAATCCACACTCCCGTGATCTCCGATTCCGTAAAGGCTTTTTTGTCGATTATCGTTGTCGCTCCGCCGCCGAGTGTGCTGGGAATTTCAACGAGATTTCTGCTGCCCTTGTATCCTGTAACAGTGGTAAGACTGTTAGAAACCGTATAAATAAAATCATTAACGTCTCCGACAGGCTGTAAATATCCAACAGAAACACCAAAATTCTTTTTGCTCCCGATCGCAGTTTTTAAATGAATATCCTCCTGAATCCGGAATTTCAGATTCATTGTACCACCCCCTGTGCGGCAGTATGAACATAAAGCGAGCCGAAAAGCTTGCGGTATGATTTTCCGTCCGGCGATATCAGACGGAAGTGCATATCGTAAGTGTCTTCCGACAGCTTTCTTGTATCGGAGCTGTCCAGCTGAACAGTGAATCCGCCTTCGACCGGATCGCACTCCTTGCAGACAGCGCAGACGTCAGGAGTATTAGCTTTTGCAAGAATAAGCTGCATCCGGCAGCCTTCAAGGCTGTCCCCGGATTCAACGGATATTGTAAAATCGGGGAGAGTATCTCCGGACAGGCATTCCATATCCGGAAGTTTATCGTAAAAAATCATGATGCGCCTCCTACTCTCCTATAAAGATCCTGAATATCAAGCTGTATTGTCTGAATCACATCGCTTAACGTATAATAATATCCATCCTTGCATTTAAAGCGCAGATCTTCTGCGGAGATAGTATCTTTTGAGGAGATCCTGCCGTCTGCGGAAATCGTACCCTTTGCAGTAATATCTCCCTGAGAAGTCATACTTCCGCTTTCAGTTCCTATCCAGACCATTGTTTCACCGTCATGAGTAAGCCATAAGCCTCCGGCTTGCGCTTTAAACTCAAAATTTTCATCAGAATTTTCAAGAACCATTTCAAGCGGAGACATTTTGTGCGTCCATTGGTTACAATTCAGTCTGATAATGTCGTAACTTGCATCCGAGGAAACCATGTTGACGCTTCCTCCGGTTATATCTATAGCAGAAGCATTTACTTTCCCGTCGTTACTTACACGAAAAGTTCCGTTGCCGACATTAATACTTCCTCCGGTTATGTCTACAGCCGAAGCTTTTACTTTGCCGTCGGTATCTACACGAAAAGTTCCATCGCCGTTGACGATCTCCAGACCACGAAGAACTCCGGCTGTGATAAAGTCCGCAACAATAGCTCCGTCCATGGTCATAGCCGTACCGTATTCGCCGTTATAGCCTGTATTCGAGTAGCCGAAGCCTCCCGAATTCCAACGCCAGACCTTTGTCGCCGTCGCTTTGTCGGGAGTGTCCATAATGAGAATTTCGTTTGGATTCACAACGACATATCCGTTGATTCCGGCATTTATAAGGTCGGTGGCGGTTGCTTTTGCGGAAGCAAGTATGTCAAGTTTCTGCTGCGGAAGCTCATACTCGATAAGATGTGCGGTGCGGACGGAAATGTCTGTTATACGTTCGGCTTTGTCGCCGATCTCGATCATAGGAGAATACGGCTTGTAAATATCGACAGTCCGCTTCATAATGCGAAGCTCTTCGTCAAGTCCCATAAATTCATTGACGAACCGATATGTATTGCCGCAGCGGATATTTTCATGGCTGGTATCGATTATTGACAGATCAAGCACCTGCGCTTCGTAAGCTTTTCGGATGCGGTTATTGTTTTTCAGGTATTCTCTTCCGGCTTTCAGAAGATTTTCCGGAAGAGTGATGTTATCAAACTCAGCAGTTCCGACTATTATGCCGTATTTTTCAATCGCAGCTTCATCGTCAATGTACATTTTTCCGTCGTTAACGCTTGAAATATCAAGACGTTCCGCCGTTTCTCCGTTGTTAAGCTGACAGCCGAGAGGAATGAGACGGGTTATGATATTTGTGCTGTCGGTTTTAACTTCGAGAGATTTCATATTTTTTGCAAGCTTGATCTCGGTATCCGATTTTGTTCCGTATTGAGTAAGGAAATCAAGAACAAGCTTCCCGTCGACTCTTCTTATTCGTATTTCTCCGCCGACACGCTCTGTCAGATTGATTCGTATTTCCTCAAGAGTACTGCGATACGCCGTGGTTTTGCTGTTTGTGTTGTCTCCGCTGAAATCGCACGAACCGAGATATATCCGCTTTTCTTCTGAAACAATGGCGTTGTGACGTTCAAGAACTGCTCTGAGAAATTCAACGATCGTGTAATTTTCGTAATGACAATACGGCTGGATGCTGTCGCATAAGTAACCGAGAAATCCCTCGCATACGGCAGTTTTTTCAAGCTGCCCTCCGGAGCTCATACTGCCGCTGTGCGTGAGAAGAGTACCCTCGAATTCGATCTCGTTTGTGAGAGTATTCAGGATAGTTACAACATCTTTTCTGTCGTTAAGCTCATCCATGCAGCATGGATTCGATGCCGGAATCGTGAAATCAAACGAGGGTATCTGGTTTACTTCCTCCGAAAATTTTCCGGAAGAAAGGCGATTCCGGCTTAAAGTATCAGGTTCGTGGAGAACCTTTTCGGTCGTTCCGTTTGAAATTGTAATTTTGTACATCAGATCACTCCTTTAGGCAACCTCTAAAAACCTCTTTTTACAAAAATCAGCTATGCACGGCATCTGTTGCGTCACACCCTCTTGCAGTGCGGCAGCACTCCGTCGAGGGTTTTCCTTGCAGCTGCCGTGCCTATCTGATTTTTGCTTAACCAAACAGTTTTTTAGATGTTGCCTTTATTTTTTCCTTTCACGTCGTTGAGAAATTTCGCCCATCCGCCGGGATCGTTTTCATATTCGCCGGACATCGCCGCCGTATAAAACTGCATAACGAGCGTTGAGTCTATGCCTGTGACCGCACCGTCCATATCTGCGTCGGCAGCCTTCATCTGACGTTCGGTAAGTCCCGGGTCTTTGCCGGAAATAATGTTTGTGTATGCGTTCAGGATAAGCGTTGCGTCAGTTCCGTCAACAATGCCGTCGCCGTTAATATCGGGGAAATTCACCGTGTCCGCCGTATACTTTTTGTTGCTGTTCGGCAAAATATACGGATTCGCCTTGAACGTCACTGAAAATGTGTATATACCGTGCTTTTCATCCCAGTTCACAGTCGGTTCACGTACTTCGTAGTGATAATCCGGAAGCAGATCGTCGTATAATTCTTTCCGACCAGTCCAGTGAAGCCATTCGAGAATATCCATGATTTTTTCCTGCGCTCGTCTCTTGTGGAAACAGAGCAGCTCGAATTTATAAGAAAGAGTGCGTTCACCATAGCTCTGCTGTCCGCAGACCGAGCCGAAATCATACGTTACGCTGCTGAAAGGAACTCGCTCGGTATAATCGTCTTTGGGAGCTGCGCTTGCTGAACGTTTCAGAAGCCGCAGTCCGTGACGATAATACGAATGAACTCCGTTTACCGTTATACCCTCAATTTTCATCATGCAAGACCTCTCTTTCTGAGATGAATTTTTTGTCCCTGTTTCTTGTCGATCTTATCCAGAGCAATTTCAGCAGCCATTTCCTCACCGATAAAGATCTGAATATTGCCGGACAGATCGCTGGACGTTTCAGAATTATTATTGTTATTAACAGTGCTGTAGCTGTACTGATTGTTTACGATCTCGGAAGTAGGACTCGACTGAACAATTCCGCTCATTCCGCTTCCCTGAAGCTCCAAAGCCCGTACAGCTTCGGGCTCGATATCCGGAGTGAATTTAATTGACGTAAACGTCTTTACTGCTTCTTTGCCGACATCTGGAAGCTCGTCCGTAAAGCCTTCGCCAACGCCCTGAGCAAGATATTTTCCTACGCTGTCACGCATTACCCTCGATGGAGAATGTATGCCGAAAACGTCCTTGAAATCGTCTATGATTCCGCTTCCGAAATCTGATATCTTATCTTTGAGCCATCCGGCTGCGCTTTTGATGCCCTCCCATAAGCCTTCAACAAGCTGTTTTCCTGCCTTCCACAATTTATCCGGAAGCGAGGAAATGCCCTCTGCGACGGTATCCACAAGGTCTTTTGCAGCTTCTTTTCCTTTTTTAATGAGATTTTCGCCCCATTCTGCAACCTCGTCTACAGCGTCGCTCAGAAAATCTGAAATATTGCCCGGAAGCTCTTTGAAAAAATCCACTACTGCATCGATGAAATCCGACGCAGCTTATCCGGCATTGTCTATCAGGTCGGAAAACCATTCTTTGATATCGTCAGCTATCTGTTCTATCCACTCTGAAACTCCGTCCTTAATGTCGGAGAACCATTCGCCTATATCATCAATAATATCGCCGAAAAAGTCGGAAACGTCAACAATCAGCTCGCCAAGAAGCAGCAGTAAAACTTCTCCCAGAGCAGCAAAAAGTGCAGCAAGAGCAGCAATAAAATCCGGTATATGTTCAACTATGCAGCTTACAAGAGTTGTTATCACCGTAACGGCGACGTTTGCAATTTCGCCTGAATTTTCGCTGATATATTCAGCGATCGCAAATATGATCTCTATAACCGCTTCAATAAGCGGCTCGATATTCTCCACCAGCGACATTGCAAGAGTTTTCAGCATTTCCAGAGCCGCATCAAGAATAACATCAATGTTGTCAGCAACAGCCGACAGAACCGCCGATATTATTTCCAGCGCAGCTTCTATGAAAGCAGGGAGATTTGCCGATATCCCGTCAAGTATCCGACCTATTCCCTCGATAGCCGCTTTTGAAAGCTGCAGAGCGGATTTTGCTATTCCTTCAGCAAGAGAAGTTATTATTTCAGCTCCTGCAACAAGAAGTTCAGGAAGAATACTCACTGCGCTGTTTACAATGGTCAGCATTATCTGCGAAGCCGACTGCGATATTCCACCGATATTGGAAACAAGACCGTTTATCAGATTTTCAACAACAGAAGCTCCCATTTCAAGAATCGCAGGAAGATATTCCGAAATTTTCGTTACAGCCTGACCGAGAACGTCCCCCAGACTTTCGGCAAGACCTTCAAAACCGCCCTCTTTAAAAGCAGCGGTCAGCTGAGAAATGTAGTCGCTGCCAAGCTGTGCAAGCTCTCTGAGAGGTTCGTTCAGATTATCGTATATCGCTATTCCGAAGGCTTCCATTTTGGAATTCAGCGATTTCAGATCGCCCTCAAGAGTATCGTTCATGGTGTCAGCCATAGCCGACATTGCGCCGTCGCAATCGCCGAGAGCGTCGGTCAGGCTGTCAAATTCCTCGCCGCATCCGGCAAGCATAGCCTGTGCGGATTTAAGATCGACCTTATTGAAAATTTCATTGAGAACCTGAGTCTTTTCACCCTCGCTCATTCCTGCAAGAGCTGTATCGAGGTCTTTGAAAATCTCGTTCATAGGTCGCATATTTCCGGCAGCGTCGAATACCTCTAAACCGAGGTTAGCCATAGCTTCCGCCGCTTTGTCCGTCGGAGCAGACAGCGCAAGAATCATATTTCGCAGAGCAGTTCCGCCCTCTGCGCCCTTGATTCCTCTATTGGCAAGAACTCCGAGGGCGGCGTTAAGCTCCGTTGTACCTCCGGAAAGAGATTTTGCCGTGCCTCCGACTGTGAGAATAGCTTCTCCGAGCTGAGCAACGCTTGTATTGGCTTTGCTTGCCGTTTTCGCCATTTCATCGCCAAAACGAGTCAGATTATCGCTTGTCGCTTCGATACCCAGAGCCGCCATTGCGTCGGTTGCAAGATCGGAAGCATATGCGAGATCAAGACCTCCGGCGGCAGCCAGATCGAGGACTGCCGGAAGAGCGTCCGCCGCTTTTGCCGCATCATATCCTGCAAGAGCAAGATAATTCAGAGCGTCGGCAGCCTCCGAAGCGGAAAAGGTCGTGGATTCTCCGGCAGCCGCAGCCGCTTCTTTAAGCAGATCGTAGCTGTTTACGCCGTCCTGAACCGTGTCCTTTGTAATGCCCATAGTTGCAATGACCTGAGCCATGCTGCTTTCAAAATCCTTGCCCACGCTGACAGCGTATCCGCCGAGAGCCGAAACAGCTCCAGCCGCAGCAGTAACAGCGGCAGTAACGGCAGCCATTCCCTTTGAAGCAAGACTGCCGAGACTATCCAGTCCCAGCTTAAAGCCTGTTTTATCTATCGCCGTATCAAATTTTAAAGTGCCGTCGAACGCCATAACCTCACCTCTTTCGATGTTATTTATGGGGACACCGTCCCCATGCCCCTGCCAAAGGGTGAATCCACCCTTTGGAAACCCACAATTAAATTATTACAAATACCCCATAAAGGGGTATTTGTAATAATTGAGTTAAGATGTTCAAAGAAGAAAATACTCTTTAACAAGAGTATAGAAAACAGATTTCCTAAAACTCAAAAACGGCAGCTATATCGTCCTCGTCCATTTCAAAAGGCAAAGCAATTTGCCGCTGCATAGCTGCAATCTGATTCCGTCTGTCATTATCCTTAATTTTTGAAAGATCAGTCGAACGAATGTCTATTCTCTTCCGGCACTGCGAATCGTCCGGCAGCACATCAAAAAGACAGCGGAACTCCCACCAGTGCATATACTCAACGGAAAGCAAGTCTATTCCATAATATCGCCGGAAGTCTCCGATAATAAAGGCGGCATCGTACTTCCAATCAAAAACCGGAGGTCGCTTCTGCTACTCCGTTTCTTCTTCATCGTCAGATTCGAGCGGATCAGGCTTCAAAGCGTCCGCTCTGTAAAATCCGAAAACTGCGTTTACAAGCTCCGAAGTTATTTCCTCCGGAGCTTCCGGCAGCCATTGCGTCATCAGATAAAGCTTCTCTTCTTTTTCAAGTTCTTCATCGGCGAGCATATCGGCAAAACGAAACCACTCCCGGAAGTCAGTGACGATCGGATAAGCGATTCCGTCAACTTCAATTTCTTCCGGAAATGGTTCGTATAAAGCGTTTATCATGTCTTTTTATTTCGTCTCTGCCGACGATTAGGTCGGTATTTGGACAATTTTTCGGCTCTTTTTTCTACCGCTGCGGTTCGCTGCGTTGTAACGAAATCAAGAAACTTGTAGTAAACTTCATCGTAACAGCCAGTTCTGGTAAGTCCATAGACTTCGTAAGCATCTGAATATCGGATGCCGTAATAGTCCTTATACCATGCTTTATCAATATCTGTAACATAATATAGTGGTCTTAAACGGTATTTTCCGGAACTTGTCTCTGTAAAGCAAAGTGATGTGTTATCTTTGCGCGGCACGGAACGCATACCGCCCTCAGCTCTGCGTTCTCCCGTGACGATCATGTCATAACCTTTTTGAGCGGCATGGGCAGACTGCTTTTTGCAGTAATCGCAGCACTTTGCGCTGATTTTGAAATCAGGCGGATATTCGCCGATAAAATCTCTCATGTACTTTGATGAATTTATGACAAGTTGGATGTTCGGTCTTGGTTCGCCTGCCGAATTGCAGCAGCAAAGAAAATTTATCACGCTCTCACATTTCGGATATCTTTCTTTAAGCTCTCTGCGCTTAGCGACTTTATCCTCTGCCTGATCGTATTCATCAGCTATAGATAATGGGATGCCTTTTTTCTGCCAATCCGATAAACCGCCCGACATGATTTTTGACACAAACGGTATGCCGTAAGTCCTTGCCACTTGCACGATGCTGATTTTCGGTCGTATCTCCTCGATCTCAACGCCGTATTTTTCAGCGGTTTCCTTTACATGATCTTTGGTGGCTTTCATTTCAAGTCCCGTATTAAAGAACAAATATTTGACAGGTGGCAAGCTGAAAACAGTTCTTGTTCGTTCAATCAGATCAATCATGATGTCACTGTCTGAACCGCCCGAATATGAACAGATTGCTTTTGGATGTTCTATCAATCGTCTTGCAATTATTGATTTTATCGCTTCAAATTTTTCAGGCGGATCAAAGTCTGCATAAGACGGTCTGTCTGTGTAGACTCTGCTCTTGTAAACTTCTGATTTTGTCATTTCTTTTTCACTTCCTTACCGACAGCCAAAGCTCCTGACGATTCTTTTTCAAGCTCTGACGTTCATTCATAGCCTTGTATGCCTGAATTCTGAACTTCTCTCTGCGAGCCTCTGAACGCTCGTCCGACCTCGCCAGAGCATAAGCGATCAGCCACATTCCGCAGTATACTTCAATAAGCACAAACAGCACTATAACTATTGCCGTTAAAACGTTTATCATTGAATTTCCTCCCTCATTATTTCTTGCCGTTTACAAGTTTCCGTAAAATAGCTTATCCAACCCTACCACAATGTTCGGTATCACTACCAGACTTGCCGAAGCTACCGTCAGCCAGACGCCTAACTCGTACATTTCTGCACATCCTTTCCAAGAACCGTTAC
>ENA-UOJL01003595-UOJL01003595.1-human-gut-metagenome-genome-assembly--contig:-P47-NODE-3595-length-10668-cov-5.001225_pt1 | contig 10668 bp, 12 predicted proteins | sample MGYA00242347_ERZ723894 | MGnify/ENA metagenome assembly ERZ723894
TTGCGATGGTGGGCGCAAAGGGACTCGAACCCCTGACCTCTTGCGTGTGAAGCAAGCGCTCTAACCAGCTGAGCTATGTGCCCACAATATGGTGACCCGAACGGGAATCGAACCCGTGATACCGCCGTGAAAGGGCGGTGTCTTAACCGCTTGACCATCGGGCCAAATTGCTCCTCCGGCTGGAGGAACGTGGTAGCGGTAGTCGGATTTGAACCAACGACACTGCGGGTATGAACCGCATGCTCTAGCCAACTGAGCTATACCGCCATAAAATTTTTGCCCTCTTTTGAGGACGCAGTTTATTATATAGTATCTATATCTTTTTGTCAAGAAAATTTTCCGACTTTTTTCACTTTTTTATTTTCTCATTTCTGAGCAATTTTATTCTGCCTTCAATCAAGCCTGTCTGATAGCCGTATAAACCTTTTTCCACAGGGCATACTGCTTTTAAAGAATGTGGGAGGAGCGGAAACAGATGATTAAAGGCGTAAACCGACAGGTCATTGAAGTTTGCGACACAGGGAACCGCTATTTTGAACGGGCGTGGCTGGTAATACGGGCGGACTGTACCGACGCCGATTCCGATCGGCTGCATGAGGAAGCGAAAAAATTGGTCAGCGCCGCGGGCTGTTATTCCGGGCTGCGGCTCAATCAGCGCCGGCGCTGGACGCGCCGTATTCTCCTGACCTTATCCGCCGGCGGCGTCGGCACTCTTTTAGGACTATTGTTATCCGGCATTCTGCGCTGAGCCTTCTGAACTTTCCGAAACCGCTGTGCTATACTGCAAGCAGAAGCATACGGGGAAAAGGATGGCGTTTCAATGAAAAAAGATTTGTTGCCATCGGAAGGGCAGTTTTACAAAGCCAACCTGCATGCGCACACCACGTTATCCGACGGACATCTGATGCCGCAGCAGCTGAAAGACGCCTACAAAGCCGCCTGTTATGTCGTGGTCGCTTATACCGATAACCGGAGTTACGTGCATCATACCGATCTGGACTATGCGGACTTTCTGGCGATTGCCGCCTATGAGGTAGACATCAGCCGCCCGGCTCCCAGCTTTAACCACGTAAAGACCATCACCGAAGCCCGTTTTCTGTTAAGCGGAAACGAGCAATACATACGCGTTGACTGCCGTGACGATCACGGCTTCCACGCCTGCTCCAACGCCTACTGGACGGACACTCTCTTCCGCTAGGCTTCGCTTTTCACAGCGATTTTTCTCATACGAGGGCGGGCAAGCCGAAGTAGCTCAGCAAGCCGTTGTAAATCCCCTGTGCAAACGCATACGGGTCATCGCGAAGCTTTTCCGCATCGCTTTCATTGGTCAGGTAGGCCAGCTCCACCAAAATGGCCGGCATGGTCGTTCTTCTGAGCACATATAAACTGGGGTTGACACGAACGCCGTTATCCCGCGTGCCGACACGCTCTACGATACCGTTCAGGACGTGCTGCGCCAGCCAGTAGGCCTGCGAATATTGCCGATAAACATAAACCTCTGTACCGTTGATGGCCGGATTTACGTTGGCGTTGCAATGAATACTGATAAAATAGTCGGCGGGCCAGCTGTTGGCGGCGTTCACCCGTGCCGCCAAGCTGGAAGCATTGCTGGTTCCGAGAACCGTATCCGGCGTTGGCCGGCTCACGCGCACGGCAAAGCGCGGATCCGCGCGCAGTATATCCGCCAGATACGTGCCAACGGCGTACGTAACATCCTGCTCCACCAAGCCGTTGCCGACGGCGCCGGTATTGGGGCCGCTGGGATTATGCCCCTGATCTATAAAAATTTTAATTGCCACGTCTATCACCTCACCCTATTGTATGCACTCCTTGCGCAATTTGTCCGCGGCGTTCTTTCCCCGATGAATTATACGCTGTCTATAAAGTAAGCCGGAGCAGTTTAAAAAGCTGCCCCGGCTTGCTTTATACTCGTGCTTATTCTTGTTTTTGCGCCGTCAGCCTGCTGACAAGATCGCTGACAAAATTGGCGCCGCGGCTGGCGAAAATACCGGTGAGGATCCTACCGACCCACGGCACAGTGAACGGCACGCCGATGGCCGCATACAGGTCAGCGCCCGCGGCGGCGCATAATCCGATCGAAACCGCCATGGCACACAGCTGCGTGACCGCCGTTTTGGCTTGTTTATCCCGGAAGGCCTGCCCGATGCTTTTGGCATATTCCACCAACGCCTCTACCGTAACGGCCAACATAATAATCAAAGCGATGTTTTTCATTATGTTCTTCCCCTTTCCTCCTGCATCTCCAAGTCGGCTATGCGATGATTCACCACCTTGATTTGTTCCTCCAATATATAGGTGCGCTCCACAACGGAATTGTGCTTTTCCACTTTCCGTTCGAGCTGCTGCAGCCGGTAATTGGTAAGACGGCTGGAGGCGAGCACGCCGCCCGCACTGCCCAGCACCGTCCCGAAAAAAGCGATAATCGCCACAACAATGTCGGTCTGCATCAATCTCCCTCCTTGATATACCCGTCAAATCCCGCCTCTTTCAGCTTTTTGAGCATACTTTCCGCGTTACCTTTATGGCGGAATGCTCCGACCTGCACGCGGTACAAGGGCGACTTTTCCGGTTCCGGAGGCGGCGCAAACGGATCAACGAAAGCCACGCCGTAATACTCACACAGCGCCCGCGCCGTATATTCCGCCATGCGCTGCATATTTTCATGGAACCAAACGGCATCCTCCTTGTTGTCGTGAAATACCAGTTCCTCATACACCGCCGTCGCCTTGATATCCCGCAGCTCCGCCAGCTGCTGATTCTGACCGGATTTCATCTTGCGCGGATATATTTTCGCACGCCATTCGAGTATCTTGTCCACGATCGGCTTGCCGTAGCCGACCGAATAGTACATCGGGCGGCTGCGGTTCCCTCGTGTGAGGCGCAGCCGTTGGTGTGTACCGCCATATGCAGGTTGGCACCCCACGCGTTGGATTCTTTGATCGCATCCAGCATCCCCTGCGTGGACTGGTACGAATATTCGCCCATTTTGACCTCGAACCCGCACGCTCGCAGATACGTGCACAAGATCCTGCAATATTCCAGACAATGCGCCGTTTCATTGCAGCCTTCCTTTCCGGCACACGGATGAATTTCCGCGTGTGTTGCAGGATTTACATAGATTTTAGTTGACATTTTCTGTCTCTCCCTCCGGCTCCTGCACCGTCGGCGTGTCGCCCCACATAGCCAGCACAGCCGCAACAACGTCCGTCGTTTCTTGCTCTACAAGCATCGCGCGTCCTTGCAGGCTGTTGACATAAGCACAGCGGTGCGGCAGGCCAAGCGTATACTCAGTTCCGTCGATGACCGCCGTTTTCGTTGTCTCGATGCTCACGCTGTCTTTGGTGAGCATGTCCACACTTTTCTTTTGCATGGTGTCTCCTCCTTTAAATAAAATACGTCAGGGAAAAATTAACATTTCCGCTGTCTACGACGCTAAAAGATATATTGCCATATGAACGTCCTCCGAAGAAAACGCAAAAATACACGCTCGATCCACCGGCACTGACAACCGGAAAATAATAATCCGGGTTAGCGGCCTTATTCGACGAGGTATACACGACCATGTTGCTAGTTCTGCCGATCGTACCGGCCACACTGTCCGTGTTGCTGTTGCACACATACGGCAAGCCGGATATGGCAAGCGAATCTGCGGACGTCGAGGAAGTCACCGTACATTTGCCCCACACCGTGACGAAGTTGCCAATGCGGTAATAGCGGCCGGAGGCGGAGGATATGCCCGTGCCGGATGGCGTCCACGTTCCGGACGATACCGGCAGTGAGGAAGATGTCCACGGGGAATAACCGTTGATCGCCATGCTGGTAAAAAATCCCGTGTTGGCATATACCGTATTGAATTTGTTTGTGCTTGTGCCAAGGTAATAGCTGTTATTCGCGGACGGATAAATGTTGCCGGTAACCGCACCGCCGGATTTTTGCAAATACGATTCCAGCGCGGACGGATCCACATAATCAACCCCTGGAACAGCCGAATCTATGTAAGATCCGGTTCCGATCAGCAATCCGCTCAGCGTCGTACCGGTAGAGGAATCTACGATGTTCGGCCCTGATGCACCCGTCGCGCCGGTCGCTCCCGTGTCGCCTTTCTCACCCTTATCGCCTTTGTCGCCTTTCTCGCCTTGAATGCCTTGGTCTCCCTTATCGCCTTTTGCGCCTGTTTCGCCTTTGATACCTTGAATCCCCTGTTCGCCTTGCGGCCCCTGCTCGCCCTTGAGCGACGCCAGCCATTCCGGCTCTGTTCCCGCAAAGCCGTTATCCACCGCCACATCGTAAGCGGACTTTCCCACATACTGCGCTGCCAGCTGTGCGCTTTCCTGCGCTCGCGAAGCCGCTTTCTGCGTTTCGTCGAGCAGCACCGTCACGGTTTCCCGTGCCTCCTCCTCCAAATCACCGCTGCCGGTATCCCGCGCATCAAAAAATACCCATGCCGAGGCGGTGTAGACAACCTGTTCCTCCGCGCCCTCCGTCATTTGCGACGCCGTCAGGCGCAGCAGCGCATTGCCGCCATGCATCGTCCACGCACCCGGCAGCAACTGCCGCACCTTCCCGCTTTCCACCGGCAGCAAATCGGTCGTGGCGTAATCGCCCAGACTGTCCACCAGCTCCAGCCGATATAAAAACGCCGGATTCACCGTTTGCCACGCCTGTACATCGAACACAATCTGCGTCGCATTGTGCTCCGCCTGAACGCCCGCATATTGCGGTGCCGACGGCGAAACGCCGCCCAGCGCATCCACCGTAAATTCCACCGTCCGCAGCGGCATAACCGCCGTACTCGTCATCTCTGAACTCATCGCTTTTCTCCTCCTTTCCCAACCGGCTTATCCCTGCAGCAAACTTTTCTGCTCCGCACGTGAAATGCCCAGCGCATCCAGAACCGCCATGACCTCTTCGGTCGTCAGCCGCTGCGTCAGCAGCTCCTGTACCATTCGCTTGCGCGCCTCACTGCCGGACAACAGCGGTTTTCCGTCTGCCCCCTGCTGTGAACTCAGCACCTTGAGCCGTGCCGACATCAAGGTCGTGTATTGCTTGACCCGCGCCTGCGATACCTGCTTTTTCTCTGCCGCCTTGGCCTGCGCCTGCTCCTTCGCCAGCTCCTGAGCATACGCCTTATCCGCCTTAGCAATTGCCGCCTCGCGCAGCTTCTGCTCATTGGAAGCAAGCGTCTCCTGCAAATCCTGCATTACCTCCGCGCGGTATTGCTCTTTTTTCTCCTGTGCCGTTTCCTGCTCCTGCCGGATGGAGTCAGTAAGCCCCGTCACATAGGCGGCTTTCTCCTGACGGATCGCGGCATCGCCGCGCTGCCGCTGCTCCGCCGCAGCCGTCTCCTGCGCCGCCTGCGCGCCGGAACCGGTCAATCCCAAATTGGCCAGCCGTTCCGCGATCTGCCGCTCCTGCGCCAGCTGCTGCACCGCATTCGCATCAAACTTTCCGCGATATCGCCCATCCGCCTGCTCCAACTGCGCCTGCTTTTCAGCCACCGCTTCGCCGGCGGCCTGATCCACTGTGGCGTTCATCCGCTCGATCAGCTGCTGTGCATAGGACTTTTTGGCCTGCGCAAAAGCCGCTTGTTCCCGCGCCGCCTCTTCCAGCGCCTTACGTTTATTTTGTTCATATACGGCCACTGCCGCTCCCTCCTAACATCCGATACTGAATCACCAGACTGTCCACCGCCAGCGCACCGTCCGCCGCGATCTCCAGCGCAAAGCGCCGTACCCGGTCGCCGCCCGGACGCAGCCGCTGTTCGTGCAGCCATTCGCCTGCCGCGGTCTGAAAGCCGTCCGCCGTCGTACCGTTCTCCGTCACATACCGCACCTGTACCTCGCGCGGCGCCGCGCTGCCTACGCCCAGATACACCTGCCGCACACTTTTCAAGCGCTCCGGGCTGCCGAAATCAAACAGCTTGGTGCGCAGCCGGCAGGAAACCGGCAGCTCCGCCGTCTGCACGCCGTCATACAGCCGGTCGTCTGTCCCGCCCAGCACAGCCTGCACCAGATACACCCCCTGTGCATCCTGCCGCCGACCGAACAGCACCGCCTGCTCGCCGCGCGCCGCCAGTCCATGCCACGTCACGCCCTCCAGCGCCACATCCCAGCAAAACCACGGCTGCGCCGCCGCGCCGTATTGCAGCGCAAAAAGGCGGTTTCCGCACAAAAGCAAATAGTACCCAAACGCATCCGCCGCATACGCATTGGAAAAATCCGCCCCGCGCAGTTCCGGAGTCACTGCCTCCGCGATCTCGCGCACATTGCACTCGCTGAACGGATTCGCCGCCGTCAGCGTGTACACTTTCCCGTTCGTACACGCCCAAATCAACCGGTTTCCGCACAGCTGTACCGTATGCGGCGCATCGCAGCCGATGCCCATATGGATCGGCGTAATCGGAAACTGCGCGGCGGCAGCGGTCACATCGCCGACGTTCCCTTCGAGAATATCCTCACCGGAGAAGGACGAGCCGGCCACATACGTCGCGTAATATATCTCCTGCGTCTTGAACAGCACCAGCATCTTCCCCTGCTGTCCAAAGGCCGTGATCGGCTGATCCGCGCTGCCCACAAACGCATAGTTGTTTTCGGGAAAATACAGCAGCTGATTGACGTCGCTCCAATGCACGAGATTGGGATAGGCGGGATTGCCCGCCAAGAACAGCCGCGTACCGCCGCCCAAACCGGAACGATCGCCGCCGAACCAGGTGTACAGCCGCATTTTGCAAATTTTCTCCAGCTTGGCCTCCTCGGTTTTCCATGCCTTGATCTCCAGATTATTGGACGCGCCGCCGCCCGCAAGCGCGATCAGCTGCGCCCCCGTCGGATCACAAGTAGACACCGTTCCCGCCGTCCGGTCAAGGCGCACCGCAACCGACACGCCGTTCACGGTTTTCGCCGTCGACAGCGTGTCCGTATCCGCGATCTGCCAGTGAATAACCGTTCCGTCCGGCGCCGTATAGGTCACGCGCGTCACCTCGCCCATGTTGGCGGTCAACCCGCGCCGCGGCAGCGGAAACACCGCCCCCACACCGTCCGTGGTAAACTGACACCGGAACGCGCCTGTCAGCATATTGAAGCCCTCCAGCGTCACGCCGGAGGGGGACAGCGTCTGCGCCGACGCGCTGCCCTTGCCGTTCACCAGCACCAGCGGCGCATAGATATCGTTGGGGTCGGGTTCCTCCCAATCGGTACTGCTGCCGTAAATCATCCGGATCCCCTGATCGGTAAACAGCAGCGTCGGCTCGCCCTCCCGCGCCACGCACATACACGAGGAACAAACCACCTCGTCCAGTTCCTTACCCTCATCGCTGCGATAGGGATAACAGGTGCCGTCAAACGCCATCTTGCGCAGATGCACCCGCCGCACACCGTTTGTGCGCAGCCAGTCCATGCGCACCCGGCCCATCACCGGTTCGCCGTCCGCGGTGCGCGCCGCCAACACGTCCACGGTGCTGCACACAGCCTCTTCCGGCGTCGAATTTCCCTCGGTCACTTGCTCCTGCGTGAGCCAGCTCATCTGCTGCGCCGCTCCCGCGTCCACACCGGGGCGCGTGCGCAGCGCGCCGTCCCGCCACCAGAAATTGGATACCGCCGTCAGCTGATCGTCCGCCACCCGGTTGGGCGCGTCATTCAGCTGCACACCGCCGCTCAGCTGCGGCACGGTCACCCGCCGTACAGCCGCGCCGCTTAAAGCCGGATAGTTCATACCGTGTCACCTCCCCGCGGAAGCACGTCGAGACGTGCCTCCGTCAGGCGGCGCACGCCGGCGCGCTTCCGATTATACAGCGCCGAAAACAGCTGCTGGCTGTCGCCGTCGCCCTCCGATTGCGCAAGCAGCATCGCCACGCCATACGGCATCGCCTCATCCAGCGTCCGCTGCGACAGCGGCACCTCCTGCTCCAGCGAGGACAGTTCCGGGAAAACCCCGCTGTTTTCCATATACCACAATTCGCCCGCGATCTGGTTCGCCACCGGCAGCGCCCGCCGCAGCAGCTCTGCATTGCGCCGATGATCCAGAACGCCGTTCGCGTCGGTGTACTGCAACAAGTACAGCGCCCGAGTCACCACGTCCAAACCGGTTTTCATGGCTGCTCCGCCTCCTCCCGTTTGACCTCCAGTTCCCGCAGCAGCCCGCTCAGCTCCGGCACAACGCCCTTGGGCAGCCGCTTGAGATACTGCGCCGCGTCAATGACCTGCCGGTCAAACAAATTGTCCAGTGTACGGATGGATTGGCTCTCGCTCCACAACGTGGAAGCGCCGACGTCCACCTTTACGCTGATGAGCAGATCGCGATAACGGTCGCCGTTAAACGGCAAATACCAGGCACCGCTCTCATCTTCGATCCGCAGCGCCCGTTCACCGTACTGCGTCACCCAAAATTCCGCCCAGATACGCGCCACATCCTCGATAAACGCATAAAAGCGGTTCTGCACCATTTGCAGCGGCATAGTGGCCGCCTCGCGCAGCGCAATAATCGCCGTCGCATTGTCCGGGCGCAGATCGCCGAGCGCCGCACTGTTTGCGCCCGCCTGGCTCAGCGTATTGGAAATCAGCGAAGCAATATTGTTATCCAGCCCCGGTGCAAAATTCGGCGGCTGTACATAGCGGATGGACTGCAGCACCTCCTGCGGCCCGCCGGACACGCGGATCACCTGTCCGGGATCGTTGGAAATCGGCGCCGTCACCACGTCGCCGTTGACCACCATGATCGGCATCCCCATCATCATGACCGCCCACACCGACGCCGTCAGCATCCGGTTGATTGCGATCTGATTGGGAATCAGGTACGGGATCTCGCTCTCGCCGTACGCACAGTTGCGCCGCCGCTCCCAGGAAAACACCGCCAGCGGATACAGCCGAATTCCCAGCTCCCATTCCGGACGGATCGTCGCGCCGCGCACAACGCGCACCGCCTTGATACGGAAGGTCTGCCCCTCCTCATCCCATTCCTTCCACAGCTTCGTCAGCACGGTCGCCTTGTCCGCATCTTCTGGTTCCTGCCGGCTGCGGTCGCCTGCCATATAGCCGCGCTCTTTATCCGCGCCGATCGCCTCGATCTCCTCCGCCGGCCGTCCGAACCGCTTGGCCTCCCGGCGCAGCTCGGCAACGCTGCGCCGCTGCGCAAGCAAAATATACGGCTGCGCCTGCACATCGTCCAGATTCGGATCGCCGAAATACACGTTTTCGATATCCAGCACTTCACAGGCAATATCGCCGCGCACCGGCACCTGTCGCGCCGCATCCGCATACAGCCCTGTTTTGACCTGCGGATCCCAATAGGTGTACAGCACGCCGGTCCCGCTGCAATACGCGTTGCGCAGCGCCGTTTCCTTGAGGCTGTCCAGCTTGAGCCGTTCCGCCGTCACGCGAAAATAATCCGACATCGCGGACAGCACCAGATTGATTTCCTCGTCCGTCCCCAGCTTGCGCGGCAGTCCGGCGGACAGCGTGCTGCCGGCGGACTGCGCCGCCATCTGCTCACGGATTCCGCTGATCTGCTCCCGCAGTGCGAGCGTATTCGGCACGCCGTCCGCGGAATACCGCACCGCCAGCGGGCTGGAGGCGACCACCGCCATTTTATATTCGCCGATGCGCTTGATGACGTTGTGCCGCACCAGCGGGCGGTCGTTGCCGCAGTGCGCACCGTACCACTGATCGCCTACAAAAAAGCGTTCATTGATCTTGTTCTGTTCGAACATTCCGCGCTTGCCGAGTCCCTCTTTAAAGGCGATGCCCGCCGTGTATTCAGCGAATACCTGCGCCGGCTCCTGCCCTTTTTTCCTCGTCAAACCCCTCACTCCTTCCCAAAACCATCAGCCGCGGGGATGTCCCGCATCCCCGCAGCCGCTCTGATCGATTATTTACGCAACATACGCATAGATGGCGTCGCTCATGCTGTTCTTGACAAACACATCGTAGTAGGCGCGATAATCCAGCTTATACGCATCCGCGTCCTGATTCTGATCCGGCGTAAACGTGCGGATCTTCTCGGTCTTTTTGACCAGCGACGCCGCTTTTTTCGGCATCACCAGCATACCGATCGTTTTGGCGGTCGAGGTCGGCACAAAGCCGCCCGCCTCCTCGCCGGAGGTCACCCCGTCATAGAAGGTATACGCGGTTTTCATGCGTTCGTTGGACACCGGCAGAATCGCCACATCGTTGATGGTGCGCACCTTGGTGCAAAGCTCACCCTTCTTGAAATCGGACACGATCATATAGCGCGAAAATTCCGCGCTGTTCTGCAAAGCCGTATAAAAATCCTTGCCGACGAAGCAAACCAGCGGCTCTTCATACCCCACCTTGTCCTGCACATTGGACACGGCAGTCGAGAACATCTTATACGCCTCGGATGCGGGCGTACCGGTCACCGTGTGGGACTTGGTCACGGCCAACCCCGCCAGCTTGGACAGCACATACGCGTCCACCTCCGGCACGACCTTGGTACGTACGAACTCGCCCAGGACCTGCCCGGCGAGTCCGGCGATCCCGGTCTCGTCATCGTCCTCACGATCGATCTGGAACGACCGCGCGCGGTCCATGCTCATCGTGACCGCCGTATTGGACACCGAAATGGCCCCGCGGGTAAACCCGGTATCGCGGTCATAGTCCGCCAGACCGGACATTCCCAATTCGGGGATCAGCA
>ENA-UOJL01003596-UOJL01003596.1-human-gut-metagenome-genome-assembly--contig:-P47-NODE-3596-length-10665-cov-4.429218_pt1 | contig 10665 bp, 10 predicted proteins | sample MGYA00242347_ERZ723894 | MGnify/ENA metagenome assembly ERZ723894
GTAACCAAGTGGTGAAAAGTGGAGTAAAATACCATATAAGTGGAGTGAAGTGGTGGAAAGCTTCAAAATGAGGAAAAGGAGGATGGATGCCATGTTCATGGGCGAATATAATCATTCAATAGACGCCAAGGGCCGTATGATTGTCCCGGCGAAGTTCCGTGAACAGCTTGGTAATGAGTTTGTAGTTACCAAGGGCTTAGATGGCTGTCTGTTCGTCTATTCCAACGAAGAATGGCATCGCATTGAAGAAAATCTTCGTGACAAACCACTCACATCAAGAGAAGCAAGAAAATTTATGAGATTCTTTTTTGCAGGAGCAGCCACCTGTGAGGTGGACAAGCAGGGCAGAATCCTCTTACCGGCGAACTTAAGAGAATACGCAGGTATAGATAAGGAAGTAGTATCTGTCGGAGTATACAGCAGAGTAGAAATCTGGAGCAAAGACAGATACCTTGAGAACTCTGATTTTGACGATATGGATGAGATAGCAGATCATATGGCAGAGCTTGGCATAGGCATTTGATATTAAATGGAGAGAACACATGGAATTTAAGCATTATTCAGTCTTAAGGGACGAGACAATTGAAAATTTAAACATCCGTCCTGACGGGATATATGTGGATGGTACTCTTGGAGGAGCCGGGCACTCATATGAGATAGCCAAGAGACTTTCGGACAAGGGCAGGCTGATAGGCATAGATCAGGATGCAGATGCCATAAAGGCGGCAGGAGAGAGACTTGCGGAGTTTGGAGACAGGGTAACGATAGTCAGAAGCAATTATTCTGATATGAAGAATGTGCTTCATTCACTCGGAATTGAAAAGGTGGATGGTATTATGCTGGATCTTGGAGTTTCATCCTTCCAGCTTGATACACCAAAAAGGGGCTTTACCTACAGGAGTGAGGATGCACCGCTTGATATGCGTATGGATGACAGAAATGCCCTTACTGCAAGGGATATAGTAAATACCTACAGCGAAAATGATCTGTACCGTATCATCAGGGATTATGGTGAGGACAAGTTTGCAAAGAATATTGCAAAGCACATTGTAGCAGCAAGACAAAAGCAAGAGATAACGACAACAGGAGAGCTCAACGAGATAATAAAGGCAGCGATACCCCAAAAGGTCAGAGCTACCGGTGGTCACCCGTCAAAGAGAACATATCAGGCTATCAGAATTGAGCTGAATCATGAGCTTGATGTGCTAAGGGACAACCTGGATGACATGATAGATTTACTTAATCCGGGCGGCAGGATATGTATAATCACATTCCACTCGCTCGAGGACAGAATAGTAAAATCCAATTTCAAAAAAAACGAAAATCCATGTACATGTCCACCGAGTTTTCCGGTATGTGTATGCGGTAATAAATCGAAAGGAACGGTTATCACAAGAAAACCTATCCTTCCGTCAGAAAAGGAACTTGAAGAGAATTCACGCTCGAAGAGTGCAAAGCTTCGTGTGTTTGAAAAGAATGAATTGTAGAATGACAGCAAAAGGAGCAGCTAAATGAATAAAACTACTTATTATATAAATGGGAATGCCGTAAGAGAGCTTGACGAGGCAGCACCGGTCAGAAGACCACAGAAATCGACAAGAGAGCTTGAGAAAATAAGAAGAAAGAAAAACAGAAGAACATCTGCAAGAAGAAATCAGGAGAGAGCACTCTCAATGAACAGGGCATTTGTAGCCTTTCTCACAGCGTGTGTGGCAGCTTCAGCCTTTGTATCTGTTTCACTTATTCAGATAAGGTCAAATGTGACACAGCAGATGAATGAGGTTGCAGCACTTGAGAGCCGGATAAATGATATGAAGGCTGATAATGATGCCAGATACAAGCAGATTACTACATCTGTCGATTTAAATGCAATCAAGGATGCAGCTATCAACAGACTTGGCATGAAATATGCTTCACAGGATCAGATAGTTTATTACTCAATTGATAAGAACAACTATATGGATCAGTACAGTGATATCCCGGAATAAATTGGAGGAATCATATTGGCAGCCAGGACAAGAAAAAGACCGGTAAGAAAAATCGGACGCAAAATGAAAACAAAGCTGTTTGCGTTGTTTATGTTAATAGTTGTAGCCATGCTTGGACTCATTGGCAGGCTGATGTTTATTGAATATACAAGCGGAGACGCATATACTAAAAAGGTACTATCATTACAGTCATATGACAGCAAAACAATACCGTTTCAGAGAGGAAATATTGTAGATTCAAACGGCACAGTGCTTGCTACGAGTGTGGCTGTTTATAATGTTGTACTTGATTGCTCGGTTATGACCAGTAAGAAAGAGTATATAACTTCGACGATAGATGCACTGACACAGTGCTTTCCGGATTTAGACAGGGCAACACTTGAGGATTATGCAAAGAACAGCAAGGATAACAAATATATTGTACTGTTAAAAAAGCTGTCATATGATGCAATTCAGCCATTTGTACAGCTGCAGGATGCAACAGACGAAAAGGGCAATCTGAAGAATCCAAACATCAAGGGTGTGTGGTTTGAGACAGAGTATCAGAGAAATTATCCGTTTAAAACACTGGCAAGCTCAGTTATCGGCTTTACTTCCGCCGGAAATGTAGGTACAACCGGGCTTGAAAACTATTACAATGACACCTTAAATGGTGTAAATGGCAGGGAGTACGGTTATCTGAATGCAGACAATGATTTCCAGAAAACAGTAATTGCTGCACAAAACGGAAATACACTGTACACAACTATAGACGCAAATATCCAGTCGATTGTTGAGGATAAGATAAAACTGTTCTCAGATACTTATGCAAATAATGCAAGAGAAGGACTTGGCGCAGAAAATATTGCAGTCGTTATAGAAAATCCTAAAAATGGTGAGATACTGGCCATGGCGAATTATCCAAACTTTGATCTGAACGATCCGAAGAATATGAAGAATTACTATACACAAGAGCAGCTTGATGCAATGAGTGATGATGATACATTAAATACTCTGAATAAGCTGTGGCAGAACTTCTGTGTTACACATACATATGAGCCGGGGTCTGTACAGAAGCCTTTTACCGTGGCATGTGGACTGGATACAGGTACACTCACTACTGATATGACATTTTTATGTGATGGATACGAGATGTTTGGCAGTGAAAAGGTATCATGCGTCAACCGTAGCGGACATGGCATAGAGACACTTGAAAAGGCACTCATGGATTCGTGTAATGATGCACTCATGCAGATGTCATATAAGATTGGTGCAGAAAATTTTCTGTATTATCAGAGTGTATTTGGCTTTGGTCAAAAGACAGGTGTTGACCTGCCGGGTGAGGCAAATACATCAACGCTCATGTATACACTCGACAATATAAAGCCTGTCGATTTAGCGACAAACGTATTCGGACAGAACTATAACTGTACCATGATAGAGATGGTCAGTGCATTTTCCTCACTGGTGAATGGCGGAAATTATTATCAGCCGCACGTAGTAAAGAAAATCGCAGATGACAACGGCAATACAGTAAAGACAATTGAGCCTACACTGCTAAAAAAGACAGTGTCAGAGAATACAAGTGCGACACTTAAAAACTACCTGCAGAATGTAGTTGCAAACGGAACCGGTAAGGTGGCAAAGGTTGACGGATACTCAATGGGAGGCAAGACAGGAACAGCGCAGATGTATGATGAGACAACGCACCTTAGAAAGAAGGGCTGCTATCTTGTATCATTTATAAGCTGTGTGCCTGCGCAGGATCCGCAGCTTGTTATTTACACTGTAATCGACCAGCCGAATGTACAGGATCAGCCTCACAGTAACTATGCACAGAACCTGACCAGAGAGATATTAAAGGAAGTACTTCCGTATATGAATATATACCCTGATGAGGAACAGACCGGTGTAAATGCTGACCTTACGATAACAGGCGCAAATCCTCCGACAGGAGAAAAGGTCACACAGGAGGGTGAGCAGGGCGAATAGAGAATAGCCTCAATATTTTTTGCATATATTAGTGTAAAAATATTGAGGCATTTTTGTTTATGATACTTAACAATACGCGCTACAGAAGAAAAATATGCGTATTTTGCAGTATACTGACAGCTGTTCTTATCGCCTTGTGTTTCAGACTGTTTTATCTCATGATAGTAAAAGGCGGTTATTACAGTAAAAAGGCAAGCGCGCTTCAGGAAAGAGAGCGTGATATTGCAGGGATACGCGGAGATATAGTGGATAGAAATGAAAAGATAATAGCGACAAATGAAACTGCATATAACATAAGCGTTATACACAATCAGATAACCGACAAGGAAGCAGTCATCTCTGTTTTAAGCAGTGAGCTTTCGATTGACGAAAAGACTATCCGCAGTAAGGTGGATAAGGTTACATCCATTGAAAAAATAAAGAACAATGTCTCTAAAAAAACAGGCGATAAAATACTATCATATGGCTTGGCAGGGGTAAAGGTTGACGAGTCAAGTGTCAGGTACTATCCGCTTGATGAACTGTTTTCAAAGGTTATAGGCTTTGCAGGAGCAGATGGTCAGGGTGTTGTTGGGCTTGAGACCACATATGATGAAATTCTGCGTGGCACACCCGGGCGGATATACACTGTATGTGATGGCAGAGGTGTGGAGGTGAAGGGCTATAAAGAGAGAAGAGAAGCTCCCCAAAAAGGAGACACACTTGTCACTACACTCGACATAAATATACAAAGAGTATGTGAGAAAAATGCAATGATGGCATATGCACAAAACCTGGCAGACAGTGTGAGCATAATTGTCTTAAACCCTAAAAATGGAGAAATATATGCCATGACCGACTACCCGGAATATAATTTGAATGATCCTTTTTCATGTGAAAACCATGATGAAGCCTGGAGAAACGGCTGTGTAAGTGATACATATGAGCCCGGTTCCGTATTCAAGATAATTACGGCAGGAATCGCACTGGAGGAGGATGTGGTGAGCCTTGATGACAGTTTTTACTGCCCGGGATATATTACTGTGGAGGACAGACGCATACACTGCCATAAGAGAACAGGACATGGAAGTGAGACCTTTGTGCAGGGAATACAGAATTCATGCAATCCTGTCTTTATTGATTTAGGCCTTAGAATAGGCAGTGAGAGGTATTATGCTGATTTCATGAGGTTTGGTCTGCTTGATAAGACAGGTATTGATTTGCCGGGAGAGGCCGCCACCATAATGCATCAGCCGGATAAGATAGGCCAGGTGGAGCTTGCAACAATTTCATTTGGACAGTCATTCCAGCTGACACCCATCGAGCTTATGACAACAGTATCATCGCTTATAAATGGTGGTAACAGAATTACTCCTCATATAGGTAAGGAGGTTCATGGCACCGAAGGTACGGTAAAAGAGGTGCTGTCCTTTGAACAGACATCAGGTATATGCAGTGAAGAGACATCTGATACACTGCGAAAGCTTTTGGAGGGCGTGGTAGCAGAGGGTTCAGGAAAAAATGCAAAGGTTGAAGGTTATGCGATAGGAGGAAAGACTGCTACATCGCAGACACTTCCGAGAAGTGACAATGTATATATAGCCTCGTTCCTTGGGTTTTATCCGGTGGATGATCCGGCACTTATGGTGCTTGTGAAAATAAATAATCCAAAGGGCGGTGCATACTATGGCGGAACAATCGCTGCACCGGTTGCAGCTGAAATATTTAGGGAAATCATACCGTATGCACAGGAGATAGGAGTGTTTAACTGATTTACGGGCTCTTGCGAAATAGAACTAAATAACGTATACTATAATTTAATGATTAAGGCAGTCGTTTGGAGAATTTGATTTGTTAAACATATCCATACGGATGGCTGCAATAAAAGATGGAGGAATAAAAATGAGCTTACAAGGAAAAAAGGTACTTGTTGTCGGAACAGGAAAGAGTGGCATTGCAGCGACTGAGCTTTTGTGCGCAAATGGCATCGATACAGTATTGTTTGATGGAAATAAAGAACTGGATTCAAAAACACTTTATGAGAAAGCACCAAAGCTTAAGGAGGTGCCGCTTATTTTAGGCGACCTGACAGATGAACAGATTGATGAGTTTGATGTGGCTGTGCTAAGTCCGGGAGTACCAACAGACATTCCTATGGTCAATTCCTTACGTGACAGGGGCGTTAAAATATGGGGTGAGATAGAGCTTGCATACACATTTGGGGCAGGTGAGATCATCGCTATCACAGGAACCAACGGAAAGACGACCACTACAGCCCTGACAGGTGAGATAATGAAGAATTACTTTAAGGATGTGAGAGTGGTAGGAAATATCGGAATCCCTTATACATCAATGGTCACAGGAAGCACCGGTGAGACAGTAACGGTTGCAGAGATATCAAGCTTCCAGCTCGAGACAATAGATACCTTTAAGCCACATGTAAGCGCAATTTTAAATATCACACCCGATCATCTGAATCGACACCATACTATGGAAAATTACATCAGGGCAAAGGAGGATATCACAAAAAATCAGATAGCAGATGATTACTGCGTGTTAAATTACGAGTATGAGGTGCTTAGAGATTTTGCAGCAGAGTGCCCGGCTAAGGTTATATTTTTCAGCAGTAGGTCTGAGCTCTCAGAGGGCTTTTATCTGGACGGAGACATCATCATATACGCACACGACGGTGTACGCGATGAGGTAATTGATGTAAATGAGCTGAACCTCCTCGGAAAGCATAATTTTGAGAATGTGATGGCAGCGTGTGCCATGTCTATAAGCTTTGGGGTACCGATGGATAAGATAGTCGAGGTGCTTAAGGTATTTAAGGCAGTTGAGCACAGGATAGAGTACGTGACCGAAAAGCGTGGAGTCAGATTCTACAACGATTCAAAGGGCACCAATCCTGATGCAGCCATTCAGGGTATACGTGCCATGAACAGACCGACACTTCTCATTGGCGGTGGATATGATAAGCAGTCGGAGTATGATGAGTGGATAGAGGCCTTTGACGGCAAAGTAAAGGAGCTTGTGCTTATCGGTCAGACTGCAGATAAAATCGAAGAGTGTGCACACAGACACGGATTCATGAATACTGTAAAGAAGGATACGTTTGAGGATGCAGTAAATTATTGCTATGAGCATGCTGTTTCAGGTGATGCAGTGCTTTTATCACCTGCATGTGCAAGCTGGGGCATGTTTCCTAACTATGAGGAGCGCGGACGTATCTTTAAGGAAATAGTAAAAGGATTTAAGGAGTAAATATTTTGGCAGGAAAGCGTAGAAGAAGTAGTAAGAATAAAGAAAAAAAAGAAAAAGGAATACCTTATTTCGACTACAACCTGTTGTTTATAGTTATATTTCTGCTCTGCTTTGGTCTTGTTATGCTATATAGCTCGAGTGCATATACATCGGCCATCAAAAATCATGACAGCATGCACTATCTTAAGCTTCAGATACGAAATATTGTACTGGGACTTATACCTATGGTATTTCTGGCAAAGGTCGACTACAGATATTGGAAAAAGCTTGGCTTTTTTGCGTATATAGTATCGCTTATACTGTGTGTGCTTGTGTTTGTGCCGAAAATAGGCTCAAGCTCACATGGTTCATCGAGATGGATTGGCATAGGACCAATACAGTTCCAGCCTTCAGAAGTGGCTAAAATTGCGGTCATACTGTTTATGGCTATGATTATAGACAAGATACCCAAGCAGTTTGATAAGTTTTTAAGTCTGGTAAAGGTGCTTGCTATGCTTATTCCGCTCATAATAGTTGTTGCAATCAGTAATCTGAGTACGGCAGTTATCATCATAGGCATTTCAGTCTGTATGTTGTTTGTCGCAAGCCCAAAGTATCTGCAGTTTATTATTGTAGCAGTGGCGGTAGTTGTGTTTGCAGTGGCGTTTGTCATGCTGGCAGGCTATAGAAGTACACGTATTGAGGCATGGCTGCATCCGGAGACTGCGGGAACAGACGCAGTATTCCAGACTATGATGGGACTTTATGCGATAGGCTCGGGCGGATTGTTTGGAAAAGGACTTGGAGAGAGCTTACAGAAGCTTGGCAATGTGCCGGAGTCACAAAATGATATGATATTTACAATTATTTGTGAAGAACTTGGACTGTTTGGAGCTATCTGCCTTATTTTGCTTTTTATACTGCTTATATGGCGTATGATGGTCATTGCAAACAATGCAAGGGATTTGTATGGCTCACTTTTAGTGATTGGTGTGATGAGTCATATAGCAATCCAGGTGATACTGAATATTGCGGTAGTTACCAATTCACTTCCAAATACCGGTGTTATTCTGCCGTTTATCAGCTATGGAGGTACGTCAATCATATTCCTGATGGCGGAAATAGGGCTTGTTTTGTCTGTGTCAAGAGGCATCAGGCTTGAAAATGTGTAGATTAAGGCGTGAAATATAATGATGAAGAAAAAAAGAAAACATAAAAAGAGATTAAAGCATTTTTTTATGGGACTGCTAATTACGATAGCAGTGCTCGCGATACTGTTTCTCATTGCACTTAAGCTGTTTACGGTAAAAAGGGTAGTTGTCGAGGCAATGAGCTTTATGACCAAAAGACTATAGAGGATGCGGTGCTTAATGATAAGTACTCATGGAACTCACTGTATGTCTATCTGAAATATAAGGTAAAGGATACTAAAAAAATACCGTTTATTGATACAATGAGCATAAGCCTGGATAGTCCGCATACTCTTCATATATCAGTTTATGAAAAAGGAATGCTTGGATACATATATATTCCGGGAATTAATGAGAATGCATATTTTGATAAGGATGGCTTTGTGGTGGAGACATCCTCAGACACGGTGCCTGGTGTGCCATGTATAGACGGCATAAGTTGTGACAAGGTAGTGCTTTATGAGAAGCTGCCTATTAAGCAGACTATGCTAAAAGATATCCTTGAGCTTACCCAGGGATTAAAAAGGCAGGACCTTGTGCCGGATTCTGTGGATTATGGTGCGCAAAATGCACCGGTAGCCAAGTATGGTAATGTGAGTGTGATAATTGGTGACACGACAAAGCTTACACGTAAAATAGAGAGGCTTAAGGCTATCATGCCATCGCTTGAGGGACAGTCCGGTACACTACATTTAGAGAGCTGGACGGAAGAAACAACAAATATTGTGTTTGACAAGTCAGAATAATGTAAAACTAAATAAAAAAAAATCATATTTTATAGTTGATTATTTTGGAGAAAAATTATATTATAGAATAAATGAGTTTCAGAATATTCGATATTTTTATATAGAAAATTAAATTTTGGGAAAGAAAGAGGAGGAATCACCTTGCTTGAGATAAGAACTAACGAGGCTGATAACAGCGCAAAGATTATTGTCATTGGAGTCGGAGGAGCCGGTAACAATGCAGTTAACAGAATGATTGATGAGAATATTGGTGGAGTAGAGTTTATCGGTATCAATACAGATAAGCAGGCTTTACAGCTTTGTAAGGCTCCTACACTTATACAGATTGGAGAGAAGCTTACAAAGGGACTCGGCGCAGGTGCGCAGCCTGAGATCGGTCAGAAGGCCGCTGAGGAGAGCGCAGAGGAGCTTCAGGCAGCAGTAAAGGGCGCTGATATGGTATTCGTCACATGCGGTATGGGCGGCGGAACCGGTACTTGCTCAGCTCCTGTTGTTGCAAAGATAGCAAAGGATCAGGGCATACTTACAGTTGGTGTTGTTACAAAACCATTCAAATTTGAGGCAAAACAGCGAATGATTAATGCTGTTTCAGGAATAGAGAGACTTAAGGAGAGCGTTGATACACTTATTGTCATTCCAAATGATAAGCTTCTTGAGATAGTAGACCGTCGCACAACAATGCCGGATGCACTCAAGAAGGCAGATGAGGTATTGCAGCAGGCAGTTCAGGGAATCACTGATCTTATTAATCTTCCTGCACTTATCAACCTTGACTTCGCAGATGTACAGACTGTAATGAAGGACAAGGGTATGGCACATATCGGTATCGGTAGTGCACAGGGGGATGATAAGGCTATCGAAGCTGTTAAGCTTGCGGTTGCTTCACCTCTTCTTGAGACAAAGATAAATGGTGCAACACATGTCATTATCAATATCTCAGGAGATATCTCTCTTATGGATGCAAACGATGCAGCAAGCTATGTACAGGATCTGGCAGGAGAGAATGCCAATATTATCTTTGGTGCCAAGTTTGATGAGAGCATGACTGATCAGGCTTCTATCACTGTTATTGCTACAGGACTGGAGGATGTTTCAGAGAAGATAGATATGCCGGGCAAGCAGGCAGCGCCTGGTGCAGGAATGGCAGGCGGTATGCAAAACCGTATGGTATATCCGAATCAGACAGCTGCAAGACCTGTTTCAGGCATGGGAACACAATCCACAGCAACAGCAGGACTTCACACAACAGCAACAAGCGGACTTCATACAGCTGCCCAGCCACAGCAGACAGCACCTGCACATGCATATACAGGTATCCAGAAGCCACGCCAGCCTGAGAGCACGGTTAAGCCTGTAGAGATTAATATTCCGGATTTCCTTAAGAATTCAAGACGATAGTTTATAGGACATGCAGCTTTTGGGCTGCATGTCTTTTTGTTTATTGTCGACATATTACGGCACTTAAAAACCTGCTTTTACGCTATTCTTGTCTGTGAAAGTGAGGTGAAAAATTATCTATGCATTTTATCTCGATATTTTTCTTCTTCG
>ENA-UOJL01003602-UOJL01003602.1-human-gut-metagenome-genome-assembly--contig:-P47-NODE-3602-length-10648-cov-4.430662_pt1 | contig 10648 bp, 9 predicted proteins | sample MGYA00242347_ERZ723894 | MGnify/ENA metagenome assembly ERZ723894
CATCTCCTTGTAAAAGAGGGAAAAACTTCGGAACTTTCGCGGCTTTTTTGGAAATTAGCCGATGCGGATCTTCGAAAGATAAAATGCGCTTGCGAAAGAGAATGCTTTGCAGATTTGAAAAAATTGCCGAAGCGGGAGGAGGGACTTTTGGATTATCGGATTTTATACGGCGAAACGGCCGCGGGCGTCCCCGAAGCACGATATCGTGCGGTCGCAAAAGGTTTCAGGTCGTTGAAGGGGTGCGAGCCCGAAGCGTTCTATTCCTCTTCGGGAAGAGCGGAAATTATCGGGAATCATACCGACCATAACGGCGGAAAAGTAATCGTCGCGGCGATTTCCTGCGATATCGTGGCGGCGGTGAAACGCCGCGGGGACGGACTCGTTGAAATTGCTTCCAAAGGGTTTCGTCCCGTCCGTTTTCAGGTCTCGGACACGGCGCGAAAGCGCGCGGAGACGGGCAGGAGCGCTTCCCTAGCCCGCGGGGTCGCTGCGGGGATAGAAAGGCTCGGATATTCCCTTAAAGACTTCGGCGGCTTTTCCGCTTATACGGAGAGCACGGTATTCCGCGGCGCGGGGGTGTCTTCTTCCGCGGCTTTTGAAGTATTGATTGCGGAAATTTTCAACGATTTGCATCTGAACGGAAAAATGACGCCTTCTGAAAAAGCGGAGGTCGGCCGTTTTGCCGAAAACGAGTATTTCGGCAAGCCCTGCGGACTTTTGGATCAGTCCGGCGTCGCTTACGGCGGACTGAATAAAATCGATTTCAGAAATTCGTCGGTTCCGTCCGTCTCTGCTCTCCCTCTGCCGAAGGGGTACAGTCTCGTCATTACGAATACGGGAGGCTCCCATTCGGAACTGACGGAATATTATGCCGCAATCCGCGGCGAAATGTCGGAAGTGGCGGCTTTTTTCGGTAAAAGGACGCTTCGTGAAATCAATGAAAATTCGCTGTTGAACGCTCTTCCGAATCTTCGGAAGAAGGTTTCCGAACGGGCGATCTTGCGCGCGTTTCATTTTTTTGAGGAAAACGTTCGCGTCGATCGTGTGGCAGAGGCTCTGCGCCGCGGCGATATGTCCGTGTTTTTGAATTGCATGAAGGAAAGCGGCGAAAGCAGTCAGAAATATTTACAGAACTGTTTTGTTCCGAACAGCGATGTTCAGCCCGTTTCCCTCGCGTTGAAGCTGTCGGAAAAGCTGCTGAAAAACGGCGGGTACCGCCTACACGGCGGCGGCTTCGCGGGAACGGTGCTCGCCTGCGTTTCCGATGCGGAAAAGGAAAAATATATCCGCGCAATGGCGCGCGTATTCGGGCGGGAAAACGTATTTCCCGCAGCGGTGAGAAAGGTCGGAACCATGCGCGTAAATTTTTGATTTTTATCGGCGGATAGAAAATCGAAAAACAGGACGTGTATGAAAATTTTCAGAGTGTATTTTTTTGTGCGCGACCTCGACGAAAAATAGAATTAAAAAGTTGAAAAAATTTAACTGCGGAAGATTCCGCGTAAGGAGGATTTATATGACAAAAATTACAAAATCGGTATTCGACAAAATGCCCGACGGGAGAGAAGTATACGCTTATACTTTCGCGGACGGCGATAAAAGCATGAAGGTGCTTTCTTTGGGCGGGATTATACAGAGCCTCGTCCTTCCCGATAAGAACGGCCGTCCGACGGACGTGCTTTTGGGGTATGATACCGTAAAGGGTTATCTCGAAAACGGAGGCTATCTCTGCGCGCTCATCGGACGTTTCGGAAACCGTATCGACAAAGGGCATCTCGAAATCGACGGAAAGACGTACTCCCTCTATATCAACGACAAAAGCAATCATCTCCACGGCGGCAAAGAAGGCTTCGACAAAAAGCTCTGGGACGGAAAGATCGACGGGGATAAATTGGAACTTTCCCTGTTCTCGCCCGACGGGGAGGAAAATTATCCGGGAAATCTCAAAGTGACGGTCGTATATACTTTTTCCGACGGCGTTCTGGGGATCGAATATACGGCGGTTTCCGATAAAAAGACGGCGATCAACCTCACCAATCACGCTTATTTCAATCTGAGCGGAGAAGGGGATAAATGCACGATTTTGGATCATGAACTCTTCCTCGATGCTCCGTATATCGCTCCGACCGATTCCGAACTCATTCCCCACGGGGAATTTTTGAGCGTGAAGGACACTCCGTTCGATTTCACGACGGCCAAAGAGGTCGGAAAGGACGACGGGGAGCGGACGACGAATAGGGACCTCTCTTACGGCGGCGGTTACGACCATTGCTTCATTTTCGATAAAAAACGTGACGTCTCTGAGCCTTACGGCGTTTTATACAGCCCCAAGAGCGGAATCGAAATGAAATGTTATACCGATATGCCCGCCGTGCAGTTCTATGCGGGAAACGGACTCGATCAGACGGGGAAAAAAGGACATTATTACGGCCGTTGCGGAGGGCTTTGCCTCGAAACGCAGGCGATTCCCAATAACGTCAACGTACCCACTTATGCGGAATACGGTTCTTCGATTGTTCCCGCGGGACAGGTTTACCATTTTACCGCCCGTTATGCCTTCGGTATCAGAAAGTAAAGTCGGTTGGCAGACGGCGGAAAATATCCGGAAGTAAAAATATCCGAAAATATCCCGTGGGCATCAAAAAAGAAAATTCCTTGACAACCGCGGCGGACGCATGGTATAATATCTTTCAAACGGATACTTCGGAAAGGAAAGATTTTTATGAAAAATATCATTCTGACGGGCGACAGACCTACGGGAAAACTGCATATCGGGCATTACGTCGGGTCCTTGAAGCGCCGAGTAGAACTGCAAAACAGCGGAAAATACGATAAAATTTATATCATGATTGCGGATGCGCAGGCCCTCACCGACAATTTCGACAATCCCGAAAAGGTGCGTTCCAACGTCGCGGAAGTGGCGCTCGATTATTTCGCCTGCGGGATCGATCCCGAAAAATCCACCGTCTTTATTCAATCCTATGTGACGGAACTTACGGAACTTACGTTCTATTACATGAATCTCGTCACCCTGTCGCGGTTGGAACGTAATCCGACCGTAAAGGCGGAAATCAAACAGAAGAATTTCGGCGCTTCCCTGCCTATGGGATTTTTGACCTATCCCGTATCTCAGACGGCGGACATCACTGCGTTTAAGGCCAATACCGTCCCCGTCGGAGAGGATCAGCTCCCCATGCTGGAACAGGCGCGGGAGATCGTGAGGAGCTTTAACGGCTTATACGGAGAGACCCTGACGGAGCCGAAGGCGGTTCTTCCCGAGAATAAATCCTGTCTTCGTCTGCCGGGAACGGACGGCATGGCAAAGATGAGTAAATCCTTGGGAAATTGTATCTATCTTTCCGATTCGGCGGACGAAATCAAGCGGAAAGTCATGGGAATGTATACCGACCCCAATCACTTGAAAGTGAGCGATCCCGGCGACACGGAACACAATCCCACGTTTATCTACCTCGACGCATTTTGCAGGGAAGAGCACTTTCAGCGGTATCTGCCCGAGTATGCGAACCTTGCGGAGATGAAAGCGCATTACGAACGCGGAGGTCTCGGCGACATGAAGGTAAAGAAGTTTTTGAATGCGGTCATGCAGGAGACTTTGGAACCCATTCGCTTAAAGAGAGAAAAGCTGGCGGAGGATCTCCCTGCAATTTGGGACATTCTCTTCAAAGGTTGCAAAGAGGCCCGCGCCGCGGCGGCGGAAACGCTCTTTGAAGTCAGAAAAGCGATGAAAATAGATTATTTCTCCGGCATGTAATGAGCGGCCGAAAGAGGAAAGAGGCAGAATCGAAAAATCGGAAAAATTTTGCGGAGTTCTTGCGGATATGCGCGAGGACTCTGTTTTTTTGCGGCGGACGAAGGGCGATTTACGGACAAAAAGGCGCAATCGGGCATATACTGCTTATAAGCGGTACTCCGCATATACGGAGCCGCTGTCAAGATAAAAAAGGAATGTATTTACCGATGAATTTTTTGGAAAACCTTTCGCCTGTATGGCAGGCGTTGTTCGCGTCGTTATATACCTGTTTCATGACTGCGGCGGGAGCGAGCGTGATTTTCTTTTCCGATAAACCGAAAAAGGGATTTTCGGTGATTGCGGAAAGCTCCGCGGCGGGGATCATGCTGGCGGCGTCTTTCTTTTCTCTGCTCTCTCCCGCGTTCGATTATCCCTGTGCCGTTCCTCCCTATGTCGCCGTGACTTTGGGCTTTTGTATCGGCGGCGCTTTTATCGTCCTTACCGACCGTCTCCTTTCCCGTTCCGAGAAAAGGGCGGAGAACGGCGGAAAAAGCGGCCTTTTATATACCGCGGTGACTTTGCACAATATTCCGGAAGGCATGGCGGTAGGCGTGGCTTTCGCCGGCGGCGGTCTCGTCCCGGCGGCCATGCTGGCTTTCGGAATCGGCGTACAGAATTTTCCCGAAGGGCTTTGCGTCGCCTGTCCTTTGCGCGCCCGCGGAATGAGCCGTAAAAAAAGTTTTTTTCTCTCCGTGCTTTCGGGCGCGGTGGAAATTCCCTCCGCCGTTTTGGGCGCTTTGGCGGCTACGGTTATCGGAAGTCTGATGCCCTGGGCGCTGGCTTTTGCCGCCGGGGCCATGGTGGCCGTAACGGCCGCCGAACTTATTCCCGAGAGCTTTTCGGAGAACAAATCTTTGGCGCTCGTCGGTTTATTGGCAGGCTTTGCGCTAATGATGCTTTTGGATACGGCTTTGGGCTGAGAAAAAGAGCAGAGTAAAAATTCCCGAAAGGGGAACAAAGAGGCAAAAGAGCTTTTCAATCGGGTGGATTTACGGAAACGAAGAGGACGAAACTTGCCGAAAGACCTAAGGAAATGAAAGAAGGGGCAAGTGACGGGAGAAAACTTTTTTTCGCCTGCGGCGGCCCCTTCTTTCGTTTGCTTTTTCGTCTGTTATCTGATATAATAAATTTCGGATAAAATTTATTGTCGGGAGAAAAAATATGCCTACGATATCGGTGAAAAAACTTGACGAACGCGCGGTATTGCCCAAATACGGTTCCGCTTACGCGGCTGGCGCGGATTTATATGCCGTGACCGACGGAGAAGTGAGCTTCCGTCCCGGAGAAACAAAGATGATTCGGACGGGGATTGCGGTGGAAATTCCCGAGGGATATGCGGGATTGGTATATGCGAGAAGCGGGCTCGCAAGCAAGCGCGGTCTTGCTCCCGCGAATAAAGTGGGCGTGATAGACGCGGATTATCGGGGCGAGGTTTTTGTCGCTCTCTATAATCATTCGGATTCCGTCCAGACGATAGAGTGCGGAGAACGCATTGCGCAGCTCGTCGTCACTCCCTTTTTGAAGGCGGAATTTCAGGAAGCGGAAGAGCTTTCCGATACGGTCCGCGGCGCGGGCGGATTCGGAAGCACGGGCAGGGGATGAGGAAAAGACGCCATGTCCATGAGAATGAGAAAAAAGCGCAATTTCGAAAGTCGTATGGAGGCCTGTAAAGACCTTCTTCTCGCGCGCGGCGCGGGCGGAATTCTCAACATGAAGGAAGCGGCGGAAAATTACCGCGCGCTCGTCGATTTTCCCGCCGTGTTCGGAAACGATTTCCCCGTAGAATTGGAAATCGGCTGCGGGAAAGGCGGTTTTATTTGCGCTCTTGCCGAAAAAAATCCGGATATCAACTATCTTGCACTCGAAAAGATGAGCAACGTCATTTTGACGCCCATGGAGGAAGCGAAAAGGCAAGGAATAGAAAATATCCGCTTTCTCAATATCCGCGCCGAATGTCTGCCCTGCTATATTCCGGAAAATTCCCTCGGAAAAATTTATCTGAATTTTTCCACGCCGCTGCCGAAGCTCGGCTATGCGACGCAGAGACTCACGCATAGGAATTTTTTGGAGATTTATAAAAAACTTTTGAAAAAGGGCGGAAGAATTCTTCAAAAGACGGACAACAGGGACTTTTTTGAATTTTCCCTCGAAGAATATACCGCCTGCGGATTCCGCTTGGAAAAAGTCACTTACGATTTGCATAAAGACGGAAATCCCAAAGAAAATATCGTCACCGAATACGAGGCGAAGTTTATTTCGTCGGGACAACCCATCTGTGCGGTCGAAGCGGTGTTGGAGGAGAATTGAACGGGCATGGAAAAATCCTCTTTTGAATACACGTGGTACATGCCGACGAAAATCGTTTCGGGTCGGGATTGCGTGAAAAACAACGCTATGCTTTTGTCTCCGCTCGGAAAATGCGCGTTGATCGTGACGGGAAAGAGTTCCGCGGCGAACGGTTCTCTCGCGGATATGTGTGCGACGCTGAGAGAAAACGGACAGGAATTTGAGGTGTTCGACGAGGTGACGCCCAATCCCGTTGTCACCTGCGTACAGAAGGGTGCTGCGAAGGCGCGGGAAATGCGTGCGGATTTTATCGTAGGGATCGGAGGCGGTTCTCCCATGGATGCCGCAAAGGCGATTGCCGCCCTCGCGAGACAGCCGAGGACGGACGAGGAAATTTTTTCGGGCGGTTGGAGTGAGGATATTCTTCCCGTCGTCGCGGTGCCGACTACGGCGGGCACGGGCAGCGAAGTCACTCCGTATGCGATCGTCACGAACGATTTCAAGAGAACGAAAACGAGCTTGTCTGCTCCCGAAATGTTTCCGAAACTCGCCTTCCTCGACGGGAAATACATGCTTTCCCTGCCCCGGAATACAACGATTCATACGGCGATAGACGCCCTCTCTCACGCAGTGGAGGGAATGTTCACGACAAAATCTACTCCGCAGGGAGACTTGGCCGCGCTCGAAAGCATTCGCTTGCTGTTCGGGATATTTCCGAAACTGCAAGCCTCTTCGGCGCTGTCTTTATCCGAAAGAGATACTTTGTTGTATGCTTCCATGCTGGCGGGAACGGTCATTGCACAGGCGGGGACGACGGCGGTGCATACGCTCGGATACGCGCTTACATATCATTACGGAACCGATCACGGCGAGGCAAACGGCGTATTGCTCGGCGAAATGCTTGCGCTCGCAGAGGAGCGGCTTCCCGAATGGACGGAAAAGATTCTCCGCGCCGCGGGGACGAAAGACGCCGAAGAGTTCGGAAGAGTTTTGAAATTGCTGTTGAAAGGGCATATCAGGTATCCGCGCGAAGCGTTGATTCGGTATGCGGAAGAGGCGGCGGACAGTCCGAAACTGAAAGGAACGACTTATTTCAGGGATAAAGAGGACTTGTTGCGCATTTATTTGAAAAGCGATATTGTAAAGGAAGCATAAGATGGTCGAAAATATTATTTTGGATGTGGACGGAACCTTGTGGGACAGTTCGGAGACGATTACAAAGAGTTGGAACGAAGTCTATCGCCGCCGCGGACTTTCGAGAAGGTTTACCGTGGAAGAGGTCAATTCGTATATGGGGAAACTTCCTTCCGAAATCGCGGAGGAGCTTTGCGGGGGCCTGTCGAAAAAAGAACGAAACGATATTGTGGAAGATTGTATGGACACGCAGCTCAAACTGCTCGAAAAAGAGGGCGGAAAGTTATACCCGGGCGTATTTGAAACCTTAAAGCGGCTGTCCGGTCGCTATGGAATTTTTATCGTCAGCAATTGCGGGTGCGGATATATCGAAAAATTATTTTCTTTTACCGGAATCGGCCCGTTCGTCAAGGATTATTTATGCGCGGGAATGACGGGGAAAAATAAAGGCGAAAACTTAAAACTTCTCATGGAGAAAGAAAATTTGAAAAATTGTATCTATGTAGGCGATACCCGCATGGACGAAGTCGCTTGCCGCTATGCGGGGATTCCTTTTATATGGGCGGCTTACGGATTCGGAAAAACCGAAAAACCCGCCGCCGTTCTGTATTCGTTTCCCGAGGTGGAATCAGTGATTTTGACGCTTTGAAAATTTATGCGGGGAAAAAGTCAAAAAAATCCAAAAAATTTTTTTCTTAACTATTGAAAAAGATCGGAAACTGTGATATAATAAAATCAATATAGTATTCGCAAAAAAACGGAATCGATAAAAATATTGAGATTCCGTCGGGAAAACAAGGAGGATCGGAAGGTGAGTTACATAGTTATCGACGGCGAAGAACGGGAGGCCGTTTGCCCTACGGGAGCCGTGACCATTAAAAACGAAACGGACAAGGCTTGGGAAATTTTGCGGGGGGATAAAGAATCGACGCGCGTTGTCGTTCAGATTGCTCCTGCCGTGAGAGTGGCTTTGGGTGAAAAATTCGGTTTGGCGCGCGGCGAAGACGCAATGGGAAAAATCGTGGCGGCCCTTAAAAAAATCGGCGCGGATTTTGTCGTCGATGCCGCTTTTGCCGCCGATATCGTCGCGGCCAAGGAAGCGGAAGAGCTCGCCGAAAGAGTGAAAAACGGCGGAAAACTGCCTATGTTTTCGGCGTCTTGTCCCGCTTGGGTGCATTATGCGGAAAATCGGTATCCCGACTTAAAAGAACATTTCTCTTCCTGTCGTTCCCCCATGCAGACGTTGGGAGAAGGTCTGAAAAAATGCTTTGAGACTTTGGATGACGGCAGGGAAACGAAGGTCATCGCGGTAGTATCCTGTGCTGCTGAAAAGTGCGAGGAGGTTTCCGAAGATGAAATTCCGTCCGTGGATTTGGTCTTGACGACGGACGAGCTTTCCGAAATGTTCGCCGAAGAGAAGATCCGCCTGCGTATTCTCAAAAACGAAAAAGCGGATGAGCCTTTTACTGCTTATACCGGCGCCGGAATTTTGACGGGAACCGCGGGCGGCGTTACCGAAGCGATTGTGCGCGCGCTCAGCGAGGATAAGTCCGAAGACGCCTTTGCAAAGATAGAATATAGCGGCATCCGCAGTCGAAAGGAATTTAGAGAAGCTGAAATTCAGGTCGGAGAATTGACGATAAAGGCCGCGGTGGTTTGCGGTCTGAAAGCCGTGGACGAATTGGCGGAAAAAATAGTTGCGGGCGAAAGTATTTATGACTTTGTAGAAGTATCCGTTTGCCATGACGGGTGCGTTTCGGGCGGCGGCCAAATTACATCCGATGAAATGACTGAAAAACTTCGTGCCGCGGGACTCTATTATATGGACAAGACTTGCGCCTTGCGTTCCCCCGAACAAAACGAAGCCGCTATGAATTTTGCTTCCCCCGAATTTACGGCAGAATTCGCAGAAGGGTTTAGGTCACGGCTTGAAAAAGAACAGGCGGAAAATATCGAGCCAGTAGAAGAGGAGCCCGTCGAGGAACCGATTGAAGAGACAGCCGAAGCTGTTGAGACGGTAGAAGAGGTGCCCGCGGAAGAACCGATCGAAGAGACAGCCGAAGCTGTTGAGACGGTAGAAGAGGAGCCCGCTGAGGAACCGACTGAAGAAGTTATCGAAACGTCGAATGAAGAAATAACGGACGATCCTAAGGAAATTTCTCGGGGAGAAGGAGAAATCGCCGCGGCGGACGACATTACAGACGATATTGAAGAAGAACCGTTAGAGGAGCTCTTTGAAGAAGACGCGAGCGAGTCTGCTTCGGAAGACGGAAAAGACGAGGAAGAAAACGTCGAGGAAATCCTGACGGAGCAGGGAAATTCCGTGGAGGAGTCTGTAAACGCAGAAGCAGAATCTGAAAAAGATACGCTTGAAGATATTTTGGACGAGGTTGCGGCTACGGAAGACACGGCGGAAGAGACGCAAGAGACAGAAGATCCCGAAGAAGCCGAAGCCCCCTTTGTCGAAGATAGCGTCGGACAATCGGAGGAAAAGGCGGAAGATACGGAAATTGCTGTCGAAGAAATAACAGAAGAAATAACAGAAGAAATAACTGCGGAAGAAAGCGAAATTGTAAATTCGTCCAATACAGATGCTATGGAGCCGGAAGAGACTTCACAAGACATCGATGAGGAGGAGTTGAACGAAGAAACAAAAGAAAATTCTGCGGGACACTCTCCGGAGCCTTATCATAGAACGCTTTCCCGCAAAGAGCGCAGAAAATTAAAGAGAATGAGAAAATTCAGAAATTGAAACTCTGAAATTTACAATGACAAAACTTAAACCGAAAGAATTATCTGACGGCAAAAGAAGAATCCGAAAACTTTGAAAACAAAACGGAAGGTTTTCTCCGACCGTAATGTTTGATATTTATAAGGAAAAAGCGCTCCGTTCGTATCGGGGGAGCGTAAAACTCTTTTGCCGTCCGGGCAAAGGAGTTTTTTTATGACTGAAAAACGTATAGCCGTCGTAAGTATTCTCGTTTCCGATCGTTCGGAAAGCGAAAAGGTAAACGGGCTTCTCTCCGAATACGGTGAATATATTCTCGGCCGAATGGGGATACCGTATAGGGAAAAAAGCGTTTCTGTGCTGTCCGTCGTACTCGACGCCCCGATAGAAATTACCAATGCTTTGACGGGAAAATTGGGGAAGATAGACAATGTTGCCGTCAAAGCTCTGTTTGGAAAAATTTGAATATGGCCAATGCTTGAAACTTTTCCGAATAGTAGAATATCGGCAAAGCGCCGTAATTCTTTGTCGGAAAAATTTGAAAATATCAAAAAGGAGATATACACTCATGAAAAAAATTTTATCCGCAATATGCGGAACGCTCGCCGCCGCATTTATCTTTGTCGGTTCCGCTTGTTCGACGAAGGTCGACTCTAAAATACAAATTTATATGCCCGACGGTGCGCCTG
>ENA-UOJL01003603-UOJL01003603.1-human-gut-metagenome-genome-assembly--contig:-P47-NODE-3603-length-10647-cov-5.381986_pt1 | contig 10647 bp, 9 predicted proteins | sample MGYA00242347_ERZ723894 | MGnify/ENA metagenome assembly ERZ723894
CCCATGCCGCGCGCGACGACTGCCGCGTGGGAGGTCATGCCGCCGCGGACGGTCAAAATACCCTGCGCATAGTGCATGCCTTCGATATCCTCGGGGGAGGTCTCCAATCTCACGAGCACGACCTTCTTGCCCTTCTTGCCTTCTTCGACGGCGTCCTCGGCCGTGAACACGATGCTACCGCAGGCGGCGCCGGGAGATGCGGGAAGCGCGGAAGCGACGGGTTTCGCCGCTTTCAGAGCCTTCGCGTCGAACTGAGGGTGAAGGAGCGCGTCGAGCGTCTTGGGATCGATCTGCATGAGCGCTTCCTGTTCGGTAATCATGCCCTCGTCGATGAGGTCGCAGGCGATTTTGATAGCGGCCTGCGCCGTGCGCTTGCCGTTACGGGTCTGGAGCATGTAGAGTTTTCTGTCCTCGATGGTGAACTCCATATCCTGCATATCGCGGTAATGGTTTTCGAGGGTCTTGCAGATTTCCTGGAACTGCGCGTAGCATTCGGGCATGACCTCCGCCATCTTGGCGATGGGCATGGGGGTACGGACGCCCGCAACGACGTCTTCGCCCTGCGCGTTCATCAAAAATTCGCCCATGAGCTTCTTTTCGCCCGTGGCGGGGTCGCGCGTGAACGCCACGCCCGTTCCCGACGTATCGCCCATGTTGCCGAACGCCATCATCTGTACGTTTACCGCCGTGCCCCAGCTGTACGGAATGTCGTTCTGCATTCTGTAATAGTTCGCGCGGGGGTTGTCCCACGAACGGAACACCGCTTTGATCGCGCCGAAGAGCTGCTCTTTCGGATCATCGGGGAAGTCTACGCCGATTTTCGCCTTATATTCCGCTTTGAACTCGGAGGCGAGCTTTTTGAGGTCGTCCGCGGTGAGCTCGATGTCCTGCGTGACGCCCTTTTCTTCCTTCATCTTGTCGATGAGCTGTTCGAAATATTTCTTGCCGACCTCCATGACGACGTCGGAATACATCTGGATAAATCTTCTGTAGCAGTCCCACGCCCAACGGGGATTGCCCGATTTCTTGGCGATGACTTCGACAACCGTCTCGTTGAGACCGAGGTTCAAAATGGTGTCCATCATGCCGGGCATGGAAGCTCTCGCGCCGGAGCGGACGGAAACGAGAAGCGGGTTTTCGAGATCGCCGAATTTCTTGCCCGTAATCTTTTCCATCTTCTCGATGTAGGTGAGGATTTCCGCCTGAATGTCGGGATTGATCTGTCTGCCGTCCTCGTAATACTGCGTGCAGGCCTCCGTGGAAATGGTGAAGCCCTGAGGAACCGGAAGGCCGAGACCGGTCATTTCCGCAAGATTGGCGCCCTTACCGCCGAGAAGCTCGCGCATTTTCGCATTACCCTCTGTAAAGAGGTAGCAATACTTTTTTGCCATAGTTGATTATTTCCTCCATCTGATTATTTACTTTATCGTTTTAATGGTTATCGGCCCATTTGAGCCTTGTATTTTTTACCATAATTCATTCTAATACAAAACGCGAGAAATATCAAGTCTTTCGCGGGAGCTTTTTCGGATTTTTTCGCATTTTTATCAAAATTTTTTGCGCTTCGAGGCGTTTTTGCCCGAAAAAGCGAGACGGGCGAGGCCTTTCGACCCGCCGTCCCGTCTTTTTTAATCGTTACAAATTTACCGTTTGAAAAGCGACCTGCTTTCCGCCGCGCCGTTTGCGGCCGAGTCTTTTTTCAAGTCCTCTGTCCGAGCAATCCCGCGTTTTCGCGGCGGAAATGCGCTCACAACAGATTGAAAAAGGCCTTTCCGCCCGAAAGGAGCTCCTCGTCCAGCGTCCAGACGCCGTCCTTTTGCCTGAGTCCGAAAGAACATTCCTTCGCCGCCTCGAACACGTCGTCTCCGTCATAGCCGACGAATTTATCCGACATGCGTTCGAGAATCTCTTTCGCCTCGGGCGTAAAGTGCGACGTCGTCACGAAAATCCCGCGGCTGTGCTGGACGCCCTCTTTCGCTTGACGGCACGCAACCGCGCCGATAAATTGCTGTAACAGCGTCTCTCCGACCACCCACAATTCCACCTTCCCCTGGGAAGGATCCCAGTTCTTCGCCTGTATGTAGATGGTCTCGCGGAATCCGAATTTGTCGGTGAGCGTAATCTCCCCGTCGATACCGCCGTCGCGCTCTCCGCCTGACACTTTCATCCCTTCCAGACGCCTGCCGTTTTTCATCGAATATCTTTCCAGCAGGTATACCGAATAATATTCAAAATAATCTCCGCCCAAGCTCCTGAGCCGTCTGAGAAATTCCGATTTTCAGGTCTCTTCTTCCGTCGCGGGCGCCGCGGGCGCGGCCGTTCCCCTGCCGCGGCGGTTCTGTCTGCCGTCGCGCGCCGCATTCGCCTTGGATTGAACGGGCGCCGTCTGTCCCGAAGCTGTTCCCGGATTTGTCTGCGACGAGGTCGCCAACGCGGATATTGACGCAGAAACAGGCCGAATTTGACTAGTCTGTGCGGAAGCCGTCTGCCGTGCGGACGTTTCGACGCGGGGGCTCGCACTCCGATTGTTTTCCGACGGAGCATTCCCCGAACGCGGGCCTTTCTGTTCCGCACGCTCTCTCCGCTCGGCGGGAGAACGGCGCTCGGCAGATTTTTCGGAGGCGGAAGAAGCCGAAGACTCCGCGCGCGAATCCCGCGTATCCTTATCCTTGGCATAAGAAACTTTTTCCGCTTTTTCCGCAGAGTTTTTCAGTCCCGCGTTGCCCAAAAAGGCAAACTCGGGCAAAACGGGTTTTCTCGAAAGGGACGGAATCGGTGAACCCGCCGTCGAATCCGAAGGCGTCGCCTCAAACGAACGCACAGCCGATTGAGCCGAATCGGATACGCCGGAAGCCTTTTCGGAAGAAGTTTTCGCGGGGGAAGGCGCAGACGTTTCCGCCGAAACGGTCTCCGCGGAAAAAACAGGCGCTGTCGCCGACGGTTTCACATTCGCGTTTCCGCTCTTATTTACGGAATTTTTATCGGACATTTTTTTGCCGAAAAGCAGCGTCATATCGAAAACCGGAGCTACTTTCGCTTCCGGTTTTACCGTCAAGGCCTTTTCGGAACGCTTTTCTCCAAGCTCTTTTTCCGGAACGGCATTTTTTGCGGCAAGCTCTTTTTCCGCGGGTGCTTTTTCCGATTCCTTCTCTAAAATTGGAGCGTTCGGAGAAACTTCTTTCAGCGTTTTCCCCGCTTCGGGAAGCTCGGGCGCGGAGACTTCTGACGTCTGCGACGCCGCGGGCGTTTCGGACGAGGAAACTTCCCGTTCGATTTCCTTCGTCTCTGCCGTGGTATTCCCCTTTTCTTCGTTTTTTTCCTTTTCCTCCGAAACGGGAATCTGTTCCGCCTTTATTTTGGGTTTTCTGCCACGCTTCTTCGGCGCGGGTTTCTCCGCCGCCATATCGGACTGTCCCGATGCCGCGGACGCAACGGGCGCGGAAAGGACAGGCGAATTTGCCTTAGGTTTTCTGCCGCGCTTTTTGGGCGCGGGCTTTTCTGCCGTCGCCGTATCGGACTCTTTGGAAGCCGCGGCAAAAATGACGGGAGTTACGGCCGAAACGGGCGCGGTGTCGATTTTTTCCGCAAAATCGCTTTCTGCCGCGGATTCCCTCACAAATTTTTCCGAATTTTCCTTTACGGGTACTGTCTGCGCGGGCGATACCTCGGCTGCTTCGGGGGCCGAAGAGGTCTCGGACTGCAAAGCGGGCAGCGCCTTTGCCTTGGGCTTTCTGCCGCGCTTTCTGGGCGCGGGCTTTTCCGCCGCCGCGGCGGACTGTTCGGAGACCTCGTCAGAAGCGGCGGGAGTTACGGCCGAAACGGACGCAGAAGTAATTTCTGAAACGGCAGCAGAAGCAGTCTCTGAGACAGGCTCGGCCGTTCTGAGAGCCGCAGAAACGTTTTCGTTTCCGGATTTAACTTTTTCCGCAGATTTTCTTCCTCTCGTTTTCTTTTCCTTCGTCTGTTTCTCCTCCGCTCTATCAGAGATTTTTTTAGCTTTCATCGGCAAAGAATATACGTTGTCTTTAACCGATATTTCCTTATTGTCCTCCATAAGACTGAGCACGGAACCGATACGGCCTTTCAGATCGTTGACGTCGCCCGATTCTTCGGGATAACGTTCGGTATGAGCCTTTACCGCCGCGTCGAGAAGCTCATTCCATTTATATGACCGCTTTTCGAGCAGCTCTTTGAGAATTACCTTCATGCGAAGCGCCTTTTCCTTTTTGGTCACGGGCGCTTTCTCCGTTTGTTTTTGTGTCTTGTCCATTACTTTTTCCATAAAAATCGCTTGCGGCGGGGGTCCGCGTATGTTTTTCCCTGATCCTTCCCCGTCCGTCCGCTCTCTGAAATTCTGAAAAAGCGCCCTGCCGAAAAGGCGCCTCTTTTCATTCGCAGAGACGGATAAATTCGCCGAAACACGGATATTCTTCCTCCGTCTTTTCGGCGAGGTATGTTTTTATCAGTCTGAGGGCGCGCTTTCCGCCCCCCGACGTCTTTTCTTCGTCATAGGACAGCCCCGCACATTTGCGCAGGGTCTGATAAGTAGATTCGCTGGCGCGAACGCCGGACGCGCAGTCCGAACATGTAAAATAACCGGCTTCGAAGTCGAAGTATGCGTTTCCCTTCACTTCGCCGCCGCAGATCCCGCACCCGTCCAGATCGATCATGTATCCCGATTGATGCAGCGCGGTCAAAGAAAACGAAAGCAACAGCTCCGCCGCGTCCCCTTCCGTAAGGGCCAGACCTTTGAGGGCTTCGACCGCGGCGATGAACACCGCTTCGCTCTCCCCCTCCTCGACGAGAAGAGCGTTACAGATTTCCAAAACCGAACATGCGGCATAATAGCGCGCGATGTCCGTGCGCAGAGAATAGAACCCGTCGTACAGATAGGCGGCGGTCACCGTATACCTGCCCCCCTTCTCCGCTAAAACGTATTCCGCAAAACAGAACGGCTGCGCCGCGAAAGAAAGTTTTGCTCCCCGCTTTCTGACGCCGCGGATTCCCGCCGTCACTTTTCCCTTGGAGGGAGTAAACAGAGTGAGCAGTTTATCGTTTTCTTTATAGTCCGTCGCCTTTAATACCAGCGCGTCCGTCTTGAATTCCATATCCTGCCTTCTCCCTACATTCGATCAGTGTTTTTTTCGGGACTTATATTCCGATTTCAGTTCCTGATACAGCATGTAATAGCTGATATTTCCCGTCTTTGTGAACATCTCCCACGCGAGGCGCGCCGCACCGAAATCCCCGTTTTTATCGTGCATTTTTCTTTTTCCCCCTTTACCGTTAGGGTGGGGAATAATGCCGAATTTTATACGGAAAAAACACCGTGCGGAAAAACGGAAAATTTTTCCGAAAATACCCGCAAAGGATTTTTAAGAGAACAACCGACAGGCCGTTCCGAAACGAATCGACACACCCTGAAAGACTTTTGAAGAACAACGCCTCTTTTCCCGACGAACCCAAAAGACTTTTCAGGAACAACCGACAAGCCTTTCCCAAACGACCCCCAAAGGAATTTCGAAGGGAAATCAGACACCACGGTTTTTGTCACGGTTTTACAAAACGCGCTGTGCAATTTTCAGAAAGGAGTTTCTCTCCGCTCAAAGTTCCCGAAATTCCTCGTAGCCGTACTCCTTCATGAGCCCCGGCTTGTCCCGCCAATCTTCCTTGACTTTCACGTACGTCGTGAGAAATACCTTCTTGCCGAGGAATTTTTCCATGTCCTGCCGCGCGAAAGACGAAACCTCCTTGATAGCCCGTCCCTGCTTGCCGATGAGAATGGCTTTATGCCCCGGTTTTTCGCACACGATGTCGAGATTGACTTCGTATACGCCGTTCTCTCCCAAACGGAAAATATTCACGACGACCGCCACTCCGTGCGGGATTTCCTTGTCGTATTTGAGCAAAATCTTTTCGCGCATGATTTCGGCGATCATAAAGCGTTCGCTCTTGTCCGACACGATTTCTTCCTCGAATACCTTCCCGCCCTCCGGCATGGAAGATATGAGAAACTCCCTCAAATTTTTGATATTGCGGCCCTTCCTCGCGGAGACGGGAAAAACGTCGAGGTCGATCCCCGAATCCGCGAACTTCGCCATGTCGAGAGGAATATTCTCCTTCGGCATAATGTCGATTTTCGTATACGCCACGGCCATCGGAAGCCCCAATTCCTTGTATTTCCTCATGAGGGAAAAATCTTCCTCCCGCACGCCCTCGTGGCCGTCGAGGACATACAAAATTAAGTCCACCGCTTTCGCGCTCTCCTCCGTCGTCCGCATCATCATGTCCGTCAGGGCGTTCTTCGCCTTATAAATACCCGGCGTGTCCACAAACACCACCTGGTAATCCTCCCCGTTCATCACGCCTAAAATCCTGTCCCGCGTGGTCTGGGGTTTGGGCGACACAATGGATACTTTCTCTCCCACCATGACGTTGATTAATGTGCTCTTTCCGGCGTTCGCTCTGCCGATGACCGCTACGTATCCGCTTTTCATAAATCCTCTTTCGTCAGTCCTCTCTCGTTATTCCCATTTTGCCGAGAATACATTCCTCTTTTTCCCGCATTTCCGACTTCTCTTCCTCCGTCATGTGGTCGTAACCCAGACAGTGCATGATTCCGTGAACGAGCAGGTAATTCAGTTCCCTACGGTAGGAGTGTCCGTATTCCTCCGCCTGCTCCGCCGCACGCTTTTTGCACACCGCTATCGAACCGACGAACAAATTCCCTTCGTCGTCGACGTCGCAAGGGTAATCCCGACGTTTCAGCGCCTTTCCCTTGATGCCGTCCAGAGCGGGAAAGCTCAGAACGTCCGTCACCCTGTCGGTAGAGCGGAGCTCGCGGTTGAGCCGCCGGATCTCTTCCTCGTCCGTGAAAATAAACTCCACGGCGAGCGGAACGTCCGACTTCACGAAACCGTCCATCGCCCGTTCGAGACGCCGCGCGTCCTCCGCCGAAAACTCCTCCCCGTCCGAATAAATGCGGAAATTGTCCTTCATTGGTTTTCGCCCGTCGTCTTGCCGTCCGCGTGCTTATATTTGATCGACGGGTATTTCACGCGGTGGTGATACACGCCCGTCAGCGTACTGACCAGCGTGCGGCGAATCGTCGTCAGATCCGCCATCGTGATGTCGCAATCGGAGAATTGTTCGAGGTCCATGCGCTCCTCGATGATCCCGCGCACCGCCTTTTCCACCTCCTCGGGCGTGCGCTTGGGGAGAGCGCGCACCACCGCTTCCGATGCGTCCGCAATCATGATGATCGCGGCGATTTTCGTCTTGGGCTTGGGACCCGGATAGGAAAAGTCCTCTATATTCAATTCTCCGTCCGTCATTTTCAGCGCCTTGGCATAGAAATACCGAATGGGCATAGTGCCGTGGTGCTGCAAAGCGACGTCCGCGAGAAACTGCGGCAAATGATGGGCGCGGATGAGTTCGTAGCCGTCCTGCGTATGCGAACGGATTATATCCGCCGAAAGTTCGGGCGTCAATTCGTCGTGGAGGTTGTACTCGCCCTGATTTTCGGTGAAATATTCGGGCTGGTGCAATTTTCCGACGTCGTGATAGAACGCCGCGGCGCGCGCGTAATCCACGTCCTCCCCGAGGTTTGCGGCACATGCTTCCGCAAGCTGCGCCACTACCATGGAATGGTTGAACGTGCCGGGCGCCTCCTCTTTCAGCTTTTTAAGCAGCTTGGCGTCCGAGCTGGTCAATTCGCGCAGGCGGAACACCGTCAGGCAGTTGAACAGGGATTCAAATACGGGCAGAATGGCCAAAAAGAGCACGGCGGACATGATTCCTCCCAAAAGGCCGTAGCCCATCTGCTGGAAAATTTTTTCGATCCCCGTGACGGCCGTCGCCGAACCCGAACCGCTGCCCGAAAGTCCGGAGACCTCCAAAAGGAAGATGATAAAATCGACGGGAATGACGATAATCAGTCCGATACCGACGATCTGGAAACGGGTCTTTGCCTTATTGCCGAAGAAAATGGCGATCATGCCCGCGGAAAAAGCGATGATAAAAGAAGAATAGACGTTATTTGCCGCCGCGGTCCCGTCGGAGAAATTATCGACGACGAACATTAAAATGGCGCAGATCATATTCATGAAAATGGCGTCCCTGCGGCCGACCAGCACGAATACGAGCAGTGCGGCGAGCGCCACGGGACGGGCATAAATATGCACGTATTTTCCAAACAGGAAAGATACGATGAGACTCAAATCGAGAACGGTAAAAATCAGCGCGATATTCTTTCCGCCGATGAGCATCCGCCTATCCTCAAAGAAATAATAGAAATACGTAATCTGGACGAGCAGAAAAATACAGAAGGTCATATAGAGATAATTGGTCCGATTTTCCTTAATGGTTTGAGAAAAACGGTCGAATTTATCTCCCAGCAACAAAATGGCTGCGATGAATATGAGTATGACCAGGTGAAGAACAAATAAAAGCGAGCTCTTCACGATTTCCTTTTTTGTCCAGACCGATTCGCCTTCCCGAATGTTCATCCTTCGTTTCTCTCCTTCTTTTGCGCCCTGCCGCGGAATTTTTCCGCATCCGCTTCATAGGCGCGGATAATCCGCATGACCATCGGATGCCGCACGACGTCCTTATCCGTCAGTCGGCAAATCCCGATTCCCTCTATGTTTTTGAGTATCTTCACCGCATGCACGAGACCGCTCGTCTTGCCCTCGGGCAAATCTACCTGCGTCACGTCCCCCGTGACCACCGTCTTGCTGCCCTCGCCCATACGGGTCAAAAACATCTTCATCTGTTCCCTTGTCGTATTCTGCGCTTCATCGAGGATAATAAAGGCGTTCGAAAGCGTCCTGCCGCGCATATACGCCAGCGGCGCCACCTCGATGACTCCCTTTTCCATGAGTTTTGCATACGTCTCCATGCCCAGCATTTCCTGCAAGGCGTCGTACAGCGGCCGAAGATACGGGTCTACCTTCGTCTGCAAATCCCCCGGCAGAAAACCCAGCTTCTCCCCCGCTTCCACCGCGGGGCGCGTGAGTATGATTTTTTCCACCTGCTTGCTCTTGAACGCTGCAACCGCAAGGCATACCGCCAAATACGTCTTTCCCGTTCCCGCAGGCCCCACGCCGAATACCACCGTATTCTTCTTGATCGCCTCCACGTATTGCTTTTGCCCTACCGTCTTGCACTTGATCTGCTTTCCGCGGGAGGTGACCGCGACCACTCCCTCCAAAATCCCCAAAATATCCCCCACGCGGCCTTCCTTCGCCAGCTCGATACAATACACGAGCCGCCCCTTATCCACGCTCTCCCCCGACTCCGCAAACGTGAGAAGCGCGGAAATTACCTCCTCGCCGCATGCGACGTCCCGCTCCTCGCCTTCCAAAATGATCTTCACTCCCTCCACATAGGAAACGAGATTCAACTCCCTGGAAAGAAGCGTGAGATTTTCGTCGAACGTGCCTAAAATTCGGGACAGCCTGTCCACCGATTTCGTGTCGATTGCCTGTCTGATGTGTGCCGTAATAAACTCCTCCGATACGCCGCCGCTCCCGCACCGACGCGATTTCCGATTTTATAAAAATTTTCTTTACGCAATTACCGTATTCTTGTATATCTTAAAATCAGCCTTTTTTCGATATTTTCCGTTTCCGAAACGACAATGTACGTCTACTATGTCTAAAAGTTTATGGTTTCCGTGACCGTATATGCGATTTTCACCCGAAAACCGCCCTCCGCTTCCTCGCACGATTTTTCCGTTATCTCTCCGTCTATTGCAAGATACGCCGCCGCAAACGCTTCTTCCTCCGTCTCCGCCTCGACAATTTCGTCGTATATACAGGCAATGGAAACGCGCGCGATCGCGGTTACGGGCACCTGCTCACCACTCTCGGTGAGAAAATACGCCCCCACTAGCGGTTCGCCCGCCTCGACGCTCTCCCCCGGCTGTTTGAGGAGCGTTCCCCTTAAAACCGCCGCCTGCAAGAGCGTTCCCGTATGCTTCGCCGTCATGTCGCCCGCGGAAGGCGCCGGCTCCGAAAAGGCGCTGAGGCGAACTTCCACCCGCACCGTCATGCCCGTCTTTTTGACCGAACAATAACTGACGTCTTTGAGGGAAAGTATCTTGGCGCTCACCTCTCCTTCACAGCCCTTTTTATAGGGCGCAAAAGTACGGATGCCGCTCTCTTCCAGCGCACATAATACTTCCCGACGGTAAGCGTCCGTACCGACAACGTCGATTCGGAACACAAAGCGGTTGGCCACGAGCGTACAGGAAAGAAAAAGCAAAATTCCGATAAACACGCCCAAACGTTTCTTCGACCATTCGAACGCGGCGAGCAAGCCCTCCGTCCCCGCCTTTTTGGCAGTATAAGGACTGTATACAGGTATATTATAACATACATTTGGATAAATTGCAAAAACTTTTTCGGTATCTTTTCTCTTTACACTCAAAAGTATTTGGTTTTTTTTGAGTTTTTTTGCATGATAGACGCAAATTCCCTCCCTTTGGAGCTTGGAAAGGGCGCGTTCGGGCATAATTCCCTCTATGACGATTTTTTGCAAAAGCATTTTTTCAGGCCTCCTTGGAACGGATTTCCGAAATGCGTCCCGAAAGTTCGAGGTCGCCGTCACAATATTTCTCGATGACGAAACCGCTGCCCTCTATTT
>ENA-UOJL01003608-UOJL01003608.1-human-gut-metagenome-genome-assembly--contig:-P47-NODE-3608-length-10638-cov-25.119342_pt1 | contig 10638 bp, 10 predicted proteins | sample MGYA00242347_ERZ723894 | MGnify/ENA metagenome assembly ERZ723894
ACCTGCTCTACGCCATGCTGCTGCCCAGCGGCAACGAGGCCGCCTACATCGTGGCGGACTACATGGGCGGCGGCAGCATTGACAACTTTGTCGCCATGATGAACGACGAGGCTAAGGCCGTGGGCTGCACCGGCACGACGTTTGTTGACCCCTGCGGGCTGAACCCCAACAACATCACCACCGCGCGGGACGCCTACCTGATTCTGCGGGCGCTGACCGCCTACGATGTGTTCTCCACGGTCGTCGGCACGCCCAGCTACGATATGGGCACGAACGACCGCTACACGACCCCCGGGACTTATATCATCCAGACCACCGACAAGCTCATCACCAACAGCAGCTACCACCGCGACTACACCAAAGGCGGCAAGACCGGCAGCCTGGGCGAGTGGCAGAACTTTGCCGGGTGGCACAGCCAGGACGGCGAGAGCTACATCAGCATCCTGCTGAACGTGCCCTACGACGCTGACCCCGAGGGGATGCGCCCCGCGCTGGTGGAGACAGCTACCATCATGGACTGGGTGTTCGATACCTACACCATTGCCCCGGCGCTGGACACGACCCAGCCCATCACCGAAGTGCGGGTGGCCTATTCGACCCAGGCCGACACCGTCATGCTCTACCCGGCTGACAATATGATGACCCTGCTGCCCAGGGAGGGCGGCGCAGCTCTGACCGAACAGGTATTCAATGTGCCGGATCAGCTTCCCGCGCCCATCAAGCAGGGGGACATTGTGGGCACCGTGACCCTGACCATAGAAGGGGAGACCATCGGCACCGCCGACCTGATCGCCGGCAGCGATGTTTCCCGCAATCAGCTTTTGTACACGATTTCCCGGGTGAGCCTTTTTTTTTCAAGCACATATTTCAAAGTCGTCGTTATCCTGACCATGCTCGTCATCGGTGCTTACCTGATTTTCACCGTTGGCCGCATCCTGCGCATCTGGAGCAAAGAGGTCTGAATATAGGCGTGCCGCCCGGTGCGCTGCAAAATTCCACAGGAGGGTTTCTACCATGTTGGATGTAAAACGCAATTTGACCACTATGACCGATTTCTATGAGCTAACCATGTCGGCGGGCTATCTGGATGAGGGATATGTTGACAAGATCGCCGTCTTTGATATGTTCTTCCGCCGTGTGCCGGATGGCGGCGGCTACGCCATCATGGCGGGCCTGCAGCAGTTCATTGACGCCGTGGACCACCTGAAATTTACCGCCGAGGATATCAACTACCTGCGCTCCACGAAGGCGTTCGACGAGAAATTCCTCGACTATCTGAAGAATTTCAAGTTGCACTGCAACATTTGGGCCATTGAGGAAGGTATGCCCATCTTCCCGCAGGAGCCGATCGTCACCGTCGAAGGCCCGGCCATCGAGTGCCAGCTGCTGGAAACGCTGCTGCTCGTCACCTTCAACCACCAGTGCCTGATTGCCACCAAGGCAAACCGCATCGTGCGCTCTGCCGCAGGCCGCCCGGTCATGGAGTTCGGCGCCCGCCGCGCCCAAGGGTATGACGCCGCCTATTTCGGCGCACGCGCCTCTTATATCGGCGGCTGCGGCTCCACCTCCTGCGTCATGGCCGCCCGCGATTTCGGCATCCCGGCCTCCGGCACCATGGCCCACAGCTGGGTGCAGATGTTCCCGACTGAGTATGATGCTTTCAAGAAATACGCCGAGATGTACCCCGACGCCTGCGTGCTGCTGGTGGACACCTACAATGTGCTGCGCCACGGCGTGCCCGATGCCATCAAGGTATTTGATGAGGTCTTGAAGCCGATGGGCAAGCGCCCGAAGGGCATCCGCATCGACTCCGGCGATATCGCCTACCTGTCCAAGAAGGCCCGCAAGATGCTGGACGAGGCCGGCTACCCCGACTGCACGATTTGCGCATCCAACTCTCTGGATGAGTACATCGTCCGCGACCTGATTTTGCAGGGTGCCCGCGTGGACAGCTTCGGTATCGGCGAAAACATGATCACCGCCAAGAGCGACCCTGTGTTCGGCGGCGTGTACAAGCTGGCCGCTGTGAAAGAGGACGACGGCAGCTACACGCCGAAGATGAAGCTGTCCGAATCCGCCGAGAAAATGACGATCCCTTGCCTGAAAAAGGTTTGGCGTATCTACGACGAGGACGGCAAGGCCATGGCCGACCTCATCACGATGGCCGATGAGCAGGTCGAGACCCTGCACGGCATCACGCTGTTTGACCCCATCGAGACGTGGAAGGAATGCACCTACGTCAACTGCACGGCTCGCTGCCTGTCCACCCCGATTTATGAGAACGGCAAGCGCGTCTACAACTCCCCGAGCCTGGATGATATCAAGAAGTTCTGCAAGGCCCAGGTGGGCACGCTGTGGGACGAAGTCAAGCGTTTTGAGAACCCGCACCGCTACTACGTCGACCTGAGCCAGAAGCTGTGGGATACCAGAAGCACACTGCTGAAGAAGCTGTCGAAGTAAAAATCTCCGGCTTCCCCCTTGGGGGAAGCTGCCGCCCGCAGGCGGCTGATGAGGGGCAGGCTTGCCAATACCGTCCGTTTACGGGTCGCCGCGGAAACGCAGCCCCTCATCCGTCTGCGGGCAGGGCCGCAGACACCTTCCCCCAAGGGGGAAGGCATTTCTTCCCAAAAACTTCCACCATCCTTACAAAACGGTTACAACCATCACCCTCTGCACATACTGTTGCTAACAGCTTGTGCAGGGGGATTTTGTATGTTGGAACGTCTTTCTCTATTTTGTCTGGGCGGCGGGGCCTATGCCGCACTGGAACTGGCCTGGCGCGGCACCACCCACTGGACGATGTTTCTGGCGGGCGGGGTCTGCCTCTGCCTTTTGCAGGCACTGGCCGCCGCGCCGCTGCCGCTGGCGGTCGCGGCGGCCCTGGGCGCGGCGGGCGTCAGCGGGCTGGAGCTGGCTGTGGGCGCGGTCTGCCGCCGCCTTTTGCATATCGCCGTCTGGGATTATGCCGATGAGTGGGGCAACCTGGCGGGCCTGGTCTGCCCGCGCTACACCTTTTACTGGTTTTTGCTCTGCGGGTGGGTTGTTTTCGTGCTGCGGGGCGTTGAAAGTACCGTTTATCACCCTCAAAAATCGGTACAGAAGAGTTAAAGTCCAAATTATCGTACTTTCCATCTGGTATAATAAAGACATACCAGATAAGAAAGGCGGTACATACCATGACCCAGCAGTTCAGATACGTCGGCGGCCACATTGAAGTCTTTTCCGAGAGCGGCGAGTTTCTCTTCTCGGCCGATACCATGCAGGAGGCATGGGAGGAATTGTCCGCGTAATGCGTACAGTCGCAACGTGCATATGTACAGTTTGCCGAAATAGTGGAATATATACAAATAACTTTTGTAAGTTTGTACAAAATGCAGCTTGCAAAAGTCAGATCTTTCGCATATAATAAAGACAGAACAAGGGAAGCGGAAAGCCTCCCAAACTACTTGCCCTACACTAGGAAAGGAGACGGGGTTACAATGTTGAAGCTGCACACTTTGGCCGAATGGATGCACGGTTTTCTGGATCCGGAACGGCCCTACGGTCTGCCGGAGGATGTCTACAATGATGTGATCCCTTCGGGCGTCCACAATTTCAACCGCAACGATCTTTTTTAAGACCTCTTTTTAACCCTCGCCCCCGGCGCGGCCCGCAAGCCCCGCGCCGGGGGTATTTTTTTTGCAATAATGCGGTACGGTGAATCGTACTATATGTAAAGCCTTCCCCCAGAGGGGGAAGGTGGCCGAGCGAAGCGAGGTCGGATGAGGGGCGCACTTGCCGCAGCCACCCACAAATGGGCTATTGCGGGGCATCTGCCCCTCATCAGCCCGCTTCGCGGACAGCTCCCCCCTAGGGGGGAAGCCTTTTCACAAAACTTTCCCTTGTTTTTTTCGTCAAAACGCGGTATCCTATAATAAGTATATTATGCCTTTTAAAAGGAGCTTTTTATGAAACTCATCACCTTTACCGTGCCGTGCTACAACTCGGCTGCTTATATGGATCATTGCATCGAGACCCTGCTCACCGCAGGCGAGGATGCCGAGATCATCCTTGTCGACGACGGCTCCAAGGACGACACCGGCAAAATTGCCGACTCCTACGCCGAAAAATACCCCACCATCGTTCGCGTCATCCATCAGGAGAACGGCGGCCACGGCGAGGGCGTCAACCAGGGCATCCGCAACGCGACGGGCGTCTATTTCAAGGTCGTTGACTCCGACGACTGGCTGGACACCGACGCGCTGCAAAAAGTTCTGGCTGAGCTGCGTGCCCACCTCAACGACGAGCATCCGCTTGATTTGATGATGGCGAACTACGTCTACGAGCACGTTGCCGATAATACGCGCAACATCGTCGACTACAAGGGCATCCTGCCCGAGGGCCGCGTTTTTACCTGGCAGGAGATCGGCAAGTTCCCGCCGAACAAAAACATCCTGATGCACAGTGTCATCTACCGCACCGAGATCCTGCGCCAGAGCGGCATGGAGCTGCCCAAGCACACCTTCTACGTCGACAACATCTTTGTGTACCAGCCGTTGCCCCAGGTCAAGACCATCTACTACATGAACCTAGACCTCTACCGCTACTTCATCGGCCGCGAGGATCAGAGCGTCAACGAGGCCAACATGATCAAGCGCGTAGATCAGCAGCTGCGCGTCACCCGCATCATGATGAATGCTGTGGACGTCTACGCCCTGCCGCCGGAGCAGAACAAGCTGCGCGCCTATATGCTGAACTATTTCTCGATGATGATGGCGATTTCCAGCATCTTCCTGACTTTGGACGGCAGTAAGGAGGCGCTGGCCAAGCGCAAGCAGCTGTGGGACGACCTGAAAGCCCACGACGGCCACCTGTACCGCCGCTGCCGTTTCTCGGTAGCCGAGGGCTGCAACCTGCCCGGCTGGCTGGGCAGCAAGATCAGCATTGGCGGCTACCGCATTGCCCAAAAGCTGTTCAAATTTAACTAAAAAGGATTTTTATGCGCAATTACGATGTTATTTTGTTTGATCTGGACGGCACGCTGACCGACTCCGCGCCGGGTATTTTGAACTCGGTACGGTACGCCTGCCGCAAGCTGGGGCTGGAAATGCCCAGCGAAGCCACACTGCGCAAATTTTTGGGGCCGCCGCTGATCGACTCGTTCCGCACACTGGCAGGATTGAGCGACGCCGAGGCCGACCACGCAGTCAGCGCGTTCCGGGAGTATTTCCCCACGAAAGGCATTTTTGAAAATGAGGTCTATGACGGCGTCCCGGCCCTGCTGGCCGATCTGAAAGCCGCCGGGAAAACCGTCATCATCGCCACCAGCAAGCCCGAGGACTTTGCCAAGCGCATTATGGCGCACTTTGACTTGGCGCAGTACTGCGATTTTGTCTGCGGTGCCACAATGGACGAGACGCGCACCGACAAGGCTGAGGTCATTGCCTACGCGCTGGAAACGGCGGGCATCACTGACAAGAGCCGCGTCGTCATGGTCGGCGACCGCGAGCACGACGTGGTGGGTGCCAAGAAGAACGGCCTACCATGTATCGGCGCTGTCTACGGCTACGGCTCTGCCGAGGAGCTGACCGCCGCCGGGGCCGCTGCTCTGGCCGACACGGTGGACGAGCTGCACAAACTGCTGCTGGGATAAATCAAATGGGAGACAGCCCGCGCTGTCTCCCGTTTTTTTATTGGTCCCGATCGTTGTAGTAGAGATACCACCCGCGGAAGCCGTACCCGATGCCAAGAGCGCCCAGCACCAGCAGCATAGCCGCCTTGTCGGGCCAAAGCGGCATATTCCGGGTGCAGACCCAGACCACCGCCAATGCAAGGCATACAAGCACCGGCAGACCGTAGTGCAGAAATCTCTGCACCCCCAGCCGCTTCGGGTCGCCCTCCACCGCCAGCGCCGATGGATCACACACCTCACACCGCACCCGCAGTATCGGGATATTGCGCACATGGCTCGAATACCGCACGGCCCTGTACTCAATGCCATCCAGCATAAAATGCGGGGTCATGCTCTCCCTGCTTATGGTCACATCCACGCCGTTTTCGTCTGCCCACGCCAGCAGCGCTGCCGTAAAGTCCTGCGGCGTGCCGATGGCGGTGTCCGGCGTAAAGGTAAACTGCCGCTTATGCTCGGCAGCCGCCATTTTCCGGTAGTCCTGCACCCAGCCGGTAAACCAGCCGCCCGCCGGGGCAGGGGAGTCCATCCGAGCCAGGCAGTCGTCCACATCCAGCTCTGCCGCCGTTCGGCCGCCGGCGGCCAGCTCCGTGCAGAAGGCTGCGGCCGCTGCCAGCTTTTGCTGCTCGGCCTCCAGCTGTCGGCGCTGGCGTTCAGCAGCCTCGGTCAGCGGCAGTGTACCGCTCAGCACCGCGCGGATATCCTCCACTGGCATATCCAGTGTGCGCAGCACACGAATCAGTTTCAGCGTCCGCACATCGGCATCCGTATAGATACGGTAGTCGTTCTCTGGGTTGCGTGCCGGGGCCAGCAACCCCGCCTGCTCATAGTAGCGGATGTTCCGCGCCGATACGCCCGACGCATCCGCTGTCTGCTTGATGTTCATAACATCACGCTCCTTTCCCGGTCATCGTACACCCTGCACCCACTGGAAGGTCAAGGTTTTTTCCGAAAACAGGCGAAAAATCATAACATTTTAATTTCTACCGTCCGCCCGCCCAGGTTCTCATAAATTCTGTGGGACACCGACAGTACCGTGCGGCCCTCGGACGCCCGGCGCAGGGCTTCCAGCACGCGGGCTTCCGTCTCAGCGTCGAGGTTCGCGGTGATCTCATCCAGCAGCAGTACAGCGGGGTCTGCGGCGGCGGCGCGGGCAATGGACAGCAGCTGCCACTCGCCCTGGGAGAACATCCCCTCGCTGCACACGGTATCGTACCCCCCGGGCATGGCCGCAATGGCTGCGTCGATGCCCGCCAGTTTCGCGGCGTTCTTTGCCATTTCTTCTGTAATCTGCGGGTCGCCCAGCGTGATTTGATCCAGCACCGTGCCGGGCACGCGGGCGAAGTGCTGTTCCACGCAGCTGATGCAGGTGCGGCGCTCGCGGTCCGTGATGTCTGCCACATTCACGCCGCCGATCGTAACCGTACCGCTCTCGGGCGGGTACAGCCCCAGCAGCAGCTTGAACACAGTGCTCTTGCCCGCACCGGTGCGGCCCACCAGCGTGACCTGCTCGCCCTGTTTGACGGTCATCGAGAAATCGTTCAGCACGTGCTTTTCTCCATAGCCGAAGGTCACGTGGGCCAGCTCCACGTCACCCCGGGCGGCTTTGGTGCGTTCCGCGGGGATCGTGCGCTCCGGCTGCGCCAGAAATGCGTCAATGCGCTTGACGCCCGCCATGGCGGACTGGATAGTCTGGATCTCCATGCCCAAGCTTTCAATGGGCGCAAAAATACGCGATATGTAGTTAATAATGGCCACCGAAGTACCAACCGACATACCAAACAGCGCCAAAGCCGTGCCGTTGCCCGACGCCGAGAGCAGCATAACGATACCCACCACCACGGCGTTCAGCGTCAGCACGGCGGGGGAGTAGATGGCATCATAGAAATTCGTGCGTTCCATCGCGGAATAGCTGTCTGCAATGCGCTGGTCATAGCGGCGCTCCATGTAGGCTTCCATGCCCAGTGCGCGAATCGTGCGGATGTTGTGCAGCGTCTCGGGCACCTGGCCGGAAACGGCGGCCACAGCGCGGCGGTTGTCCAGCTGGGCGGCCAGCATCCGCTTTTGCACATGGCGGGTGAACGCCGCAAACAGTGGCAGCACCAGCAGCAAAATCAGCGCCAGCCCGGGATTTTTTACAAAAATAACCGTCATGATAGAAATGATGCGGCAGGCGTCCGCCACCATGCTGATGATGCCCGACGTGAACAGTGCCTCCACCGTGTCCACATCGCCGGAGAACCGCGCAGCCACCTCGCCGGGGTTCTGATCCACCAGCGTGGCGGCGGGCAGCCGGGTCAGCTTGTGGGACATTTCCAAGCGCAGCGCGTGGGTCATCTTCTGACCAAAAACGACCAGCAGACTCTCCTGTGCACTGGATAAAACGCCCTCCAGCGCCAGGCTGGCAAAGTAGGCCAGCACGGCCCAGATCGTCAGCGGCAGTCCCGCCGTCAGACTGTCGATGCAGCGTGCCAGCAGCAGCGGCGGCAGCAGCGACGCCGCAACCGACGCAGCCACGCACAAAATCACGCCAACTGTCAAAAAACAGTGTGCCATGGCCGCCGTGCGCAGGGCGGCAGCCACACCGTTTTTATTGCTCGTTTTCATTTTGCTGCCCTCCTGTCTGGCTTTCGTACAGCTGGCGGTACGCGGGGACCGCCGCCATCAGCTTGTCGTGGGTGCCCACAGTGGTCTTTCCATCCTCCATAAAAATTACCTGTCTCATCTGCGGGAAGTGGTACAGCCGGTGGGAAATCAGGAACACGACTTTATCTTTGGCGTAGATCTGCAAATTTGCAAACACGGTATCCTCGGTATGGCGGTCCAGCGCCGAGAACGGGTCGTCCAGCACCAACACCGGGCGGGGGTGGGCCAGCGTGCGGGCCAGCGCCAAACGCTGGGCCTGCCCGCCGGAAAGCCGCGTACCGCTGGGGCCGATGACGGTATCTCGGCCCTGCTCCATGGCCCGCACCTCGCCGTCAAGCGCGGCGGCGGCCAGATAGGGCGCGATGTCCTGCGCACCGCCGCAGAGGAGGTTATTTTTCACGGTGTCGGCGCTTAGCTCTGGGTCATGACCCAGGTAGCCGACCGTGGCGGAGATTTGCCGCGGTGTCAGGTTCGAGAACTCTTTGTCCCCGAACTTTGCCGAGCCGCCGTAGGGCGCTTCACACAGGAACACACGCCCCAGCGTGGATTTACCGCAGGCGACCGGACCGGTGATGCCGATGATATCGCCGGGGTGCGCCGTCAGAGTAAGCCCTGCAAAAATCGGTTCGTCGGCGTAGGCGAAGGAGAGGTTTTCCAGCGTCACGGCGGCGGGGGCTGGGACCTCCAGCGGAGCCAGCTGCTCCGGCAGCTTCATCAGCGGCTTGATGCGCCGCCAGGAAACCTCGGCTTTTTGGACGGAGTTGAAGAGCTTTGCAACTTTCGATGACTTGACGACCAGTTTCGTGAAGCAAGACAAAAACGTCGTGAACGCGGCAATATTCCAGGCGCACCAACCGGCGCCCAAGACATTTTTTGCGCCGAACCACAAGATAAACAGCACGCCCGCCTCGGACACAGCCAGGTAGAGCGGCGGCAGCGCCGACTGCCAGACATTGCTGCGCACGGCGGTCCGCTCGTAGTTTTTCAGCACATCCTCGTACCGTTCCTCGCGGGCAGTCTCACAGCCGTGGTTGCGGTAGGTCGCGGCGTTCCGGGCACGATCCAGCGTGGCGTCGCGCAAAGCGCCCGTCGCCTTTTTGTAGGCCGCCCCTTCGCGCTGCACCGGCTTTTTCATCCCAGCGGCGCAGACGTAGGAGACCGGCGTAAACAACAGGCTGAGCAGTGCCAGCCGCCAGTCATACACCAGCAGCATGACGATGTAGCCCACCAGCGCCACGCCGGTGTCGAACACCTCGGTCGTGAATTTGCGCATCCCTTCGACGCAGTCGTCCACATCGGAGATGGCCTTGGTCATCAGCTCGCCCGCGCCCTCTTTTTCCAGCGCGGCGCGGCTCTGGCGCACAAGGTTGGCGTAGAGCACGCCCTTCATCCGGCGGTTGATGTTGTTGGCAAAGCGGCGCACGTAAAACCGCTTAATGAACCTCGCCGCCTGCACCAGCAGCGTGACGAGGATGTAAGCCAGCACGAGCATCGCCATGGCGGACGCTGCCGCGTTGCCGCCCAGAATGTCGGCCAGGCATTGGGCCAGCCGCCCCTCAAACCAGGGCGCGGCCAGCAGGCCGATGTTATAGATAAGGCCCGACACCGTGACCAGCACCAGCGGCAGCCACTCGATGCGGAAATAGTCGCCGATTTTGTCCGGGCGGAATTGTTTTTCACGCTTCATCGTCTGTCTTGCACTCCCTTTGGAAATGCGGAAACCCCGCGCGGCTCTCGGTCTTGGACCGATGGTACAGCTTATCCAGCGTTGCCGCAAAGGCAGCGGCCTCGTCGGCGGGCAGCGCGGCGGTCAGATACCCATAGAAGGCCGCCTCGATCTCTGCCTTCGAGGATTTCAGGTTCTCGGCCTTCCCGGTCGGGTACAAAAGCTGGCTGCGCCGGTCGTTGGGGGCATCTTCGCGGACAAGATAGCCCTTGGCCTCAAGGTTTTTCGTGCGCCTTGCGATGGCCGCCTTGTCGGCGTGCAGCAGCTCGGCCAAGGCCGCCTGGGTGCAGCCGGGGTGGTGGCGCAGGGCGTGGATCAGGTCGATTTCCGCCGTACCCACGCCCTGTTCCCGCAGGGTGCAGAGGACGAGTTTTTCGGCCTCACGCGCAATTTTTGTGATTTTTCGTTCGGTAATGTCCATAGACGCCTCCCGGGCTTCAGAAAGATGTATCTACATCGTTGTACCTACAACCATTATAGCCCGGTTTTGCGCCATGTCAATAGAGTGGCGCACAAGGTCTGGATATGGTATACTTAGAACTATAAATCGGAATTTATATATAAAGGAGAATATTGATGAAACTGTTTTTATGTTCGC
>ENA-UOJL01003613-UOJL01003613.1-human-gut-metagenome-genome-assembly--contig:-P47-NODE-3613-length-10627-cov-10.241865_pt1 | contig 10627 bp, 6 predicted proteins | sample MGYA00242347_ERZ723894 | MGnify/ENA metagenome assembly ERZ723894
TTTTGCTAAATTTGCGGCTTGCAGCGGCCTGCTGCCGGACCCGGCCCCTCACCCAGTTTTCCCCCAACCGTCACATTCCGTTTACAAAAGCAACAAGAAATCCCACGCCCATGGTGGTATACTGGCAGCATCGGCAGTCCGTCCTTGGCTCCACCCAAAAGCCCCGGGCTGGACAAAACCGTAAATCTTTGCTATAATACTAAGCTGTGTTAATACGCAAGGAAGGAGGATGCCCCATGACGGAAGAAAATAAGAGCCTTCAAACCCCGCAGAATGAGCCGGAACCCGAAGCCGAGCCGGTGGATACCGCCGCTGCCATGCAGTACTTCGAGGCCTCGGAAGCCGCCGCGGAAGTCGGCCGGGAGATCCTCGCTTCCCGCAAGCCCAAAAAACAGAAGCAGAAAAAGCCCAAAAAGAAAAAGAGTCCTGTACAGCAGGAACCCGAAACTGCCCCCGCCCCGGAACCCGTCGAGGAACCGGCGGAGCAGCCCGCTCCGGAAGCGACGGAAACCAACGGCTGGCAGCCCTCCCAGCGGGAGGAACCCGCCGCGGAGCCGGCAGCCGAGCCGGCCCCTGCCGAACCCCAGGAATCCCCGGAATCCCAGGAGCCAAAGGCCCCCAAGAAGCCGAAGAAAAAGAAGAAAAAATCCCGGCCGAAGCAGGGGAAGAAAGCCCCCGCCAAGGCAAAGAATGCAAAGCCCAGGGAAAAACGCCCCACTTTGGCGGAATCCTTCGAGAGCATGGAGCGCGGCTGCGCCTACATCGGCATGCAGCTGCTGCGGGAATACTATGCCATTCGCCGGGGCATCGGTCATGTGTACGGCCGTGTCCGGGCCCGGGTGCCCATCCTGTGGCGGAGCCTGCGCTTTAAGGTCGTCCGCCGGACGGAGCACTTCGCCGATGAGGTGCTGTTCCCCTACCGCATCCTGCACGATGAAACAGCCGAGCTGGCCGCCGCCCTGCGGGATAAGACCCCGGAAGGGAAAGCCGGCCGCCGGGAGGCCTGGCGGGATTACAGCCGGGCAGTTGCCCGCCCCTTAAACCGCATCGCCAATTTCTTTGCACCCATCTTCGGCCTGGCCATTCTGGCCGGCGCCATCGCCTTCTTCAATCAGTTTACCTTTGCCCTTCGGGTGGAGTATAACGGCGAGTCCATCGGCTACATCGCCCAGGAAAGCGACTTTTACGAGGCACGGGATGCCATGCTGGCTCGCCTCATCAATGAGGAATACATCCCGCCGGAGGATACCATCCCCACCCTTTCTTTGGCTGTTGCCAAGGAAAAGGACCTCCTGACCAAGGAAGAACTCACCGATGCCATCATGCGCTCCTCCGGCAATGAGCTGGTGGATGCCTCCGGCTTCTATCTCGAGGGCAAGTTCCTCGGCGCCCTGGAGGACGGCAATGAGTTCCTGCTCTACATGGATAAGGTGCTGAATAACTACCGCACCGGGGAAGAGCACGAAACGGTGCAGTTCACCAAAAATATCCGGCTGGAGGACGGCGTTTATCCCGTTAGCTCGCTCATGACCGTTTCCAATCTGCAAAGTTACCTGCGCAGCAATAAGGAGCTGCGCCGCAGCTACACCGCCCGCCCCGGCGAGACCATCGAAGCCATCGCCAAGCGCTACGGCCTGACGCTGGAGGAGATGTACGACCTCAATATGGAGCTGGAGGAGTATCTCACCGCCCTGCGGCAGCAGCAGCTGGGCTACGATCCCGATTCGGTCATCCTGCCAGATTCCGGTACCCCGGCCGAGGAGTGGAACGCCCGGCTGGAGGATATTTCCGTCAATGGCGAAACTCCGCTGGAAACCGCCATCAATAACGGCATGGTGCTGTATATGGGCCTGCTGTACTGGCCGGAGGACCTGCCGGATGGCGCCGCCGAGGAGCTGGCCGCGGCCGCCGGGGATAACAACGCCCTGTACCGTCTGCAATATGGCATCACCGATGAAACGGCGGAAGCCCCGGCCGATGAGGCCCCGACGGATGCCGCCGACGATAATACAGCCGATTCGACCGATCCCACCACGCCGGCGGAGGACGCCGAAAGCGGCGAAACCACCACCGGCACCCCCATGCAGACCATCAGCCTCATCCCGTTGGAGCAGGTGCCACTGCAGGGCGATGAGGAACTGCTGGTGGTGCAGATGGATGTGGAGCTGGGCATCCAGGTGACCCGCCGGGAAACCTATATGGCCAATGTCCAGTTCGGCACCACCTATCAGGATAACAACAAAAAGCCGATCGGGGAGACCAGCGTCATTTCCGCCGGTATTTACGGCCAGGATGAAGTGGTGGCCGATGTCACCTACATTGACGGCGTAAGAGTGGGCGAAACGGTGCTGAGCCGTACCCGCCTCAAGGACCCGGTCAATCAGGTTATTGCCCGCGGCACCCAGACCATTGATGACTATTTTGCGAGCACCGGCGGCCGGTTCATCTGGCCCGCCGATGGCGGCTACTTCTATGGCTCGCTGGGCAGCTACGGCGGCCACACCGGCATGGATATCGCCTGTCCCCTCGGCACCACGGTCCGTGCCTCCAAGGCGGGTACCGTTACCACCGCCCTCAATTACGGCTGGAACTACGGCTATGGTAAAACGGTGGTCATCAACCACGGCTACGGCCAGATCACCCGCTATGCCCATATGTCCAATGTCATTGTTACGGTCGGCCAGTATGTCAAGCAGGGCCAGGTCATCGGTTACAGCGGCAGCACCGGCAATTCCACCGGTCCGCACCTGCACTTCGAGATCCGTATCGATGGTGCCATCAAGGCGCCGGAGAACTATATCGGAAAGGTTTACAACCGCTAAGCCAAAGAAAAATACAAGCCTTACAGTCCCCCCAACGGAGTACTCCGCTGGGGGGACTTTTTGGGGGAAAGAGGCAAGGCCCACAGTGTTTTGAGGGAAGCCTCCCCCAAAATGAGCTGCGGCAGGGTGGGTGCTATTTTGCCGTCCTACCGGTGAGCTGCCGGAAAGGGAAAACTTTACTGCCCCGTGGCAGTGATGGTAATCTGCAGGGTCAGATCGGCGGCGGGGGCGGCCCCCAGAGCATAGACGGTCAAGGTGCCATTGGCATTGGCAGCGGTAAGGGCGGTGACCCCGGCCTCCTGCAAGGCCATCAGCTGGGCGGCGGTGGGATGCAGAGCCACCAGCGAACCAGTGGTCAGTCCGGCCAAAGCGGCGGCTTGGGAATAGGGTTCCTCGGTACTCCATCCGGCAGCGGTAAGGATGATGCTCCCCAAAGTAATGGCAGCTTCGCCGGGATCGCCTTTCGGCCCTTGCGGGCCGGTTTCCCCGGTTTCCCCTTTTGGCCCTTGGGGGCCGGCTTCCCCGGTTTCCCCTTTCAGTCCTTGGGGACCGGTCTCACCAGTGTCGCCCTTCGGTCCCTGAGGGCCGGTTTCACCAGTGTCGCCCTTCGGCCCTTGGGGGCCGGTTTCACCAGTGTCGCCCTTTGGTCCTTGAGGGCCGGTCTAACCGGAGTCCCCTTTTGGCCCTTGGGGGCCGGTTTCACCAGTGTCGCCCTTCGGCCCCTGGGAACCGGTCTCACCAGTGTCGCCCTTCGGTCCTTGAGGGCCGGTTTCCCCAGTTTCCCCTTTCGGCCCTTGGGGGCCGGTTTCACCAGGGTCGCCCTTTGGTCCTTGAGGGCCGGCTTCGCCGGGAGCGCCGTTTTGGCCGTCTTTTCCGTCCTTACCATTGGTGCCGTCTTTGCCATCCCGGCCGTTAAACAGCCCGGCATCGGCATCGGTCCGGAGGGCATCTGCCACCGAAACGGCGGCTTCCGCCTTGGTAAGCAGGCTTTGGACGAGGGTGGGGGTGGCTTCAGTGGGGGTATTTTCCTCCGGCTGGGTGCCGGTGCATATGGGCCCCAGCAGGCAGCTGACTGTCGGCAGGACCATTTTCTCCCCGCGGGTGCCGTATACCCCCACACGCAGGTACTCGCCCGCACGGGTGAGACATTCCCACGGGATGAAGCATTGGTTATCCTCCCCCAGCAGGCAGCTGACGCTGACGGTGCCGGCGGTGAAAACGGCGGTGCGATCGAGGGCAGCCCACTGCGGGGAGAAGCGGAACCGCACCGGGACGGCCTGTACCATACCGGTGGTGAGAAGTTCATTTTGGGCCACTGTGATGGCGGCCCCGGTGACTTGACAAATGATCATAAATTTCCTCCTTGTGATAAGATCCCCTGCACTAATACGGCAAAATGGCCGCTTTTTTGCATGTGAAAGGTTAATAATTCACATTTTTTAATAGAAAATTTACAATATTGGAGGAATATGGACCGATTTTACATAAGGATTGGGCTAATGAGAGAATGATTTACTGGGAATATAAGTTTGTTTCGCGGGACGATTTGCGGCCACCTCCCTTGTGTAAAGGGAGGTGGCGAAGGTGCCTGCGGCGCATTTTATTTTGGCCCCCAGCAGGGACCGAATTAAAATAAACACCTTATAAGCGTCGTCGCGTCGGACGCAACCTTCGCTTAAGTCGGGCTGACCCTGCGCTTTGCTCCGGGCAGCCCTCCCCGCTGCGGTGCATCCTCCTTTCCCCACAAGGTCTTACGACCTTGCGGGGGCCCCGATTATACGGGGTGTACCGACGCGTAGGGGGTCTCGGGGTCCTCCCCGAGTGACTTTTGGTTACTTTTCTTCACAGAAAAGTAACCCCCCGCCGGGCAGGCGTGCAGTCTGTCACCCTGTGGTGACTCCGCGACGCCGACAGGCGAGATGAAATTATTACCTTTTGCCGGCAACCCCTCAGTCACGGCTACGCCGTGACAGCTCCCCTTACACAGGGGAGCCTTTGGGTGTGCCGACAGGTGAGATGAAATTCGGTATAAAAGGGGTCGCGGGGGATGGGGACGCGGAGCCGAGCGCCGCCTGTGGCGGATGCAGCGAGGCGGAGCATCCGCAGCGGTCGAAAAAATCAAGCAAGCGAACAGCGCGAAGATTTTTTCGGGCACCGCAAGGCGGCAGGGACTGCGATTGGCCGAGGAGGACGAGAAACCCGGGTCGCAGGGAGAGAGCGTGGGACTGCGGCTGGCCGAAGCGCTGGGCGAATAGACAAAAAATTTATGTCGATTTTACAAAGTATGGTATTTCGCCTTGACAAAGGGACGATGGGGGCGTAAAATAGAACGGAATAATTGTAGATACTTTACAAATTATTTGTTCAATTACCCCCTCCCCCGCAGCGGGGGAACTTTTACGATACATTCATAAGAAAGGATGGACCCTGACCAATGGTAGAGATGAAACTGTGGCTTGTGATAGTCGCAGCGGTAGCTCTCGTACTGGTTGCCGGAGTCGTCGCCTTTTTTCTGGGCGTTAAGTATAGAATGAAGGTTGCTGAAGCAGAGCTTGGTTCCGCCGAGGAGGAAGCCAAGCGTTTGATCAGTGACGCCATTAAGACCGCCGAGAGCAAGAAAAAAGAGGCACTGGTAGAGGCAAAAGACGAGATCTATCGCATGAAAAGCGAAGCCGACCGTGAAGTGAAGGAGCGGCGCAGCGAGGTGCAGCGGCAGGAACACCGCCTGCAGCAAAAGGAAGAAAACCTCGATAAGAAGATCGATAACCTGGAGAAAAAGGAAGAGGCCGTGCAGCGCCGTCAGGCGGAAGCCGATGAACGCCTGCAGGAGGTCGAGCAGATCAAGAAGAGCCAGTTTGAGATGCTGGAGAAGGTTTCGGGCTTTAGCAAGGAGCAGGCGAAGGACTACATGCTGCAGATGCTGGAGAACGAGCTGACCCACGAAAAGGCGCTGAAGATCACCCAGTACGAGCAGCAGCTGAAGGAGGAGAGCGACGAAAAGGCCCGCGAGATCCTTTCCACCGCCATTCAGCGCTGCGCCAGCGACCATGTGGCAGAGGTCACCGTTTCGGTGGTGCCGCTGCCCAATGATGAAATGAAGGGCCGCATCATCGGCCGTGAGGGACGCAACATCCGCACGCTGGAGAACTTGACCGGCGTGGATCTCATCATAGATGATACCCCCGAGGCGATCACCCTTTCCTGCCACGATCCCGTGAAGCGTGAGGTGGCGCGGCTTTCGCTGGAGAAGCTCATCCAGGATGGACGCATCCACCCGACCCGCATAGAGGAAACCGTGGAGAAGGCCCGCCGTGAGGTGGAAACTAAAATCAAGCAGGACGGCGAACGGGCAGTTATTGAGACCGGCGTACACCACCTGCATCCCGAGCTGATGAAGCTGCTGGGCCGGATGCGCTACCGCACCAGCTACGGCCAGAATGTGCTGGAGCACTCCATAGAGGTGGCAAAGCTGGCGGGCAGCATGGCGGCCGAGCTGGGACTGGACCCCACCCTGGCACGGCGTGCCGGTCTGCTGCATGATATTGGCAAGTCCCTGACCCACGAGATAGAGGGCAGCCATGTGGCCATTGGTGTGGAGCTGGCCAAGAAATACAAGGAAAGCCCCGAGGTCATCCACGCCATAGAGGCGCACCACGGCGATGTGGAGGCCAAGACGGTGGTAGCCTGCCTGGTTCAGGCGGCGGATGCCGTAAGCGCGGCCCGTCCCGGCGCGCGGCGTGAAAACCTCGAAAATTACATCAAGCGGCTGGAGAAGCTGGAAGCCATCGCAACCTCCTTTGAGGGTGTGGAGAAATCCTACGCCATCCAGGCGGGACGCGAGATCCGCATCATCCTCAAGCCGGAGGTCATCAGCGATGACCAGATGGTCATTGTGGCCCGTGATATCGCCAAGAAGATCGAGGAGGAGATGGATTATCCCGGTCAGATCAAGGTGAATGTGGTGCGGGAGACCCGCGCTGTGGATTACGCCAAGTAAGCCGAAAAGTAAACCGAAAAAAGAAAAAGCCCTCCGCAGGGGAAGCCTTGCGGGGGGCTTTGTGCGTTTAGGGGAAGTGTGCGGTGGGGGAGAGGACGGGCGCAGCCCCGGCGGCAAAGCCGCCGCAGCGGACGAAGTTCGCTGAAACCGTCCGGAGGACGGTTTGGGCTGCGCCTGGTGCCGGGATGCAGCAAAAACCGGAAAAAGACAGGGAAAGGACGGCCCAATTGGGCGGAAAACCCGGCAAAGCACCGGGCGGGGCAAAGCCGCGTAATATAAAAACAGACCCGGGCGCGGGCAGTAACCGGCGCGGGGGTCATGTAGGGGGCAGGGCGAGCAATCTCTCTGCCCCCGTAGTGATATTACAGCAGGGCGGCGCGATAGGCGGCCACCAGCTGAGGGAATGAGGTGCGGGCATTGGCAGCGGAGGGGCTGGGCAGCCCGATGGCGGGCAGACCAGCTTGGGGCTCCACCAGGCGGCGGTAAAGCCGTGCAGCGGTGCTGCCGGTGGTGGCGATGCGGGTGATGCCCGGGTACTGCCGCAGCAGGCCGGGGATATCATTGGGGATGGGATCCCGGATGGTGCTGTCCGCGGCGCCGGTGATGGTACAGCTGGCCAGCACATCCCACAGGGCCAGACCGTGGGAGAGCAGCAGCTCGGCGCGGCCCTCGCTGGTCTTGGGGTCCTCCTCGCCGTACAGGGCCGCGATGACCGGCCAAAAGCGGTTCTGCGGGTGGGCGTAGTAAAAAGTCTCCGCGCGGCTGCGGGGACTGGGCATGGTCCCCAGGATGAGGGTATGGCTTTCCGCTGTGATGACGGAGCCAGCGGATGCAGAACAGTTTGCGGCATAGAGGGACCTCCGGTGGGTGTAGGGTGCAGGGACGGCCCGGCGGGCCGGAAAACCCTGCAAAAAAATCAAGCCTTATTTTTTGCGGCGGGCCCGCAGCTTTTGCAGCAGGGGCTTGCCGCGCAGGAAAGCCCAGTACCAGAACGGCGAAAGCACCTGGTCAAATTCACCCGCCAGTTCTGTGACGCCTACCGAGTGGCAGAAGCCCTCCTTAAAGCGGTATAGGCCGTTTTCCTTGCTGAGGGAGTACACCCCGCCGAAATCGTAGAAATCCACGCCCAGGGAGCACGCCCAGCGGATCATTTCCGCCTGCATGGCATAGGCGGGCATCAGGTTGCGCTTCTCATTGCTGCTGGCCCCGTAAATGTAGAATACTTTACGGCCATAGTGCAGCGCGATGGCTGCGGCAAGCGGTTCGCCCTCGTATTCAGCCAGGCAGACGCGGCAGCGCTCCGGGCCGTAGGCCTCCAGCATGCGCTGGAAATAATCCAGCGGGCGGTGGCCGATGCCATCCCGCTCGCAGGTCTCCAGGTAGATGCGGAAGAAGGTCTCCAGCGCCTCGGCGCCGGCCCAGCGGGTGGTCACTCCCTTGCGGGCGGAAAGCCGGATATTATACCGGGTCTTTTCGCCAAAGGCGGGCATCAGCTCCTCCAGTGTTTTGCCCTCCAGCGGCAGGAACATATTGAAGCGGGGCTGGATCTGATCGTGCAGGCCGCAGTTGCGGGCACGGCAGCGCAGGCCCAGCTTTTCATATTTGGCAATGAGCTCATCGGTGTAGGGCGTTTCGGGGTCAAAGCGCAGCAGGAAGGCCCGGTGCTTTTTCAGCGCGGGGGCGGCTTCCCGCATCAGCGCGGCGATGGTTTCGGTATCGTAGGGATCGCAGACCGGCCCGCGGGGGGCGTAGGCCAAGGTGCGCCCGGCTACGGCGGGGGCAAAAATGATGCTCATGGCGGCGGTGATCTCTCCATTCTGCTCCAGATAGACCTGCTCGCCGACCCAACCCTTTTTAACATGGGCCCAGCCGCGGTCCTGCATCAGGTTGCCCCAGGGGCTGCGGGTCACAAATTCGGTATAGCGCGCCACGGCAGCGGCGTCATTTTGCTGCAGGATAGGCATGATGAAGGTCTCCTTTTCTTTCTTTTTTCGACCTGTTTTTTTATATTCGTGCGGTGTGTTTTGGGGATTGCGCGGCGAGAAACACCCTCAAAATAGCATAAATAATCCCAGACAAATTGCACCAATACACCCCAGCATTTATGCGATTTCAGCCCGGAATATCCCAGTATTGTAAATCTTCCGTAAATAAAAGTGAAATATTAACCTTTCACATGCAAAAAAGGGGCCATTTTGCCGTATTAGTGAAAGGGCTCTCACCTGGGAGCCGGGACCCGATGGCGTTACAGCCCCAGGCAGCGGCGGGCAATGGCCAGGTCGGATTCGTAAAAATCGTAGCGGCCCTGCACCTTTTGGTAGTCCTCCTCGCCCTTGCCGGCCAGGATGAGAATTTCACCGGGGGCCAGTTCGGCGATGGAACGCTCCACGGCGGCGGCGCGGTCCGGCAGGATGATGAAGCGGTGATGGGATTCCCCGATGTAACCGGCCATCTCCCGGCAGATCTCGGCAGGGTCCTCAAAGCCGGGGTCTTCGGCGGTGAGGTAGACAAAATCGGCGTATTCCCCGCAGAGGTGGCCGATATCCACCCGACGCTTCAGGTTCTTGTGGCCGGGGCAGCCGCACAGCACCTTGATGGGGGCGCCGGGGTAATCCTGCTTCAGGGAGCGGAACAGCGCGGTAAAGCTGAGAAAATTGTGAGCGTAATCCACAATGACGGTGCGGCCGTCCTTTTGCAGCACATTCATTCGGCCGGGGACGGAAACATCGGCAATACCGGCGGCTATGGCATCATCCGGCAGGCCAAGGGCCCGGGTGATGGTGATGGCGGCCAGTGCATTTTCGATATTGAAGCGGCCCTCCATGGTGATGCGGAAATCCCGTCGGGAATTTTTATCGCAGACGGCGAAGGTAAAGCCGGGGGTTTCCTTGCGGATGTTTTCCACCCAAAGGTCGCAGAAGGGGTCATTGCCGCAGACTAGGACCCGTTCGGCATGGGCCTTGGCGGCGGCGTAAATTTCCTCGAAGCGGTCGGTGCCGCGGCAGATGACGGCGAGCTTGCAGTTTTTCATCAGCTGCAGCTTGCACTGGAAGTAATCCTCGAAATTTTCGTGCTCCAGCGGGCCGATGTGGTCCTCCGAAAGATTGAGGAACAGCCCAACGGTGAAGGGAACGCCGTAGACCCGCTGCTGCTTGTACGCCTGGGAGGAGACCTCCATCGTCAGGTGGCGGATGCCGTGGGCCAGGGTATCGGCAAAGCACTGCTGCAGCTCCAGGCTTTCCGGCGTGGTAAGGTGGGCTTCGGTGCTTTCGCCGCCGGTGTACATTTCCACGGTGGAAAGGACGGCGGTGCGGTGGCCGAGGGCGGTATCCAGAATATTCTTGATGAAGTAGGTGGTGGTGGTTTTGCCCTTGGTGCCGGTGAGCCCGATGAGGGTGAGCTGTTCGGCAGGGTGGCCGTAGTATTCGGCGGCCAGGACGGAAAGGGCCCGGCGGACATCGCTGACGAGGAGAGCCGGGGCGGCATTGTCATAGGGCTGCTCCGCCACATAGCAGGCGGCGCCGGCTTCCAGCGCCTTTTGCAGGTACTCCGGCTTGAAATTCAGGCCCTTGCAGACGAAAAGGGCGCCGGGGGCGACGGCCCGGCTATCGTAGGTGAGGGCGGGGAAGGTGAGCTCCTGCGGGCAATGGGGGGCCGAAAGCAGCAGGCCGTGCTGCCGCAGGGCGGCGGTGGCCCGGGAGAGGGTGAGGGTGTGTTCCATAGGGTACTCCTTACAGCGAGGGGCCGGTGGGGGCCGGCCCGGTATGGGAAAGGCTCCGGAAAGGGGCAGGGCGGGGCGCCGGCCCGG
>ENA-UOJL01003616-UOJL01003616.1-human-gut-metagenome-genome-assembly--contig:-P47-NODE-3616-length-10618-cov-3.702925_pt1 | contig 10618 bp, 8 predicted proteins | sample MGYA00242347_ERZ723894 | MGnify/ENA metagenome assembly ERZ723894
TTATGTACCATGGTGCAGAACATAAGTGTATTAACTGTATAGAGCATGGCATGGAGTTAAATGTGGAAAATGTGCTGAAAAGTTCCAGACTGCACAAACGCTGCGGAACCAGTTTTTTGTTTATCGTTATGATCGTCAGCATTATTTTCTTTTTGTTCATCCGGATTGAATCCCCGATCTGGCGAGTGGTATTCCGGCTTTTGCTGATCCCGGTGATCGCAGGCGTTTCGTTTGAGTTTATCCGTCTGGCGGGAAAGAGCGAAAATAAACTGGTAATTCTTTTATCAAAACCGGGTATGATGCTGCAGAAGCTTACAACAAGGGAGCCGGATGCTTCCATGGCAGAAGTAGCGATCGCATCGGTAGAGGCTGTGTTTGACTGGAGAGCATATCTGAAAGAAAATTTTGGGTGGCAGGAGAAAGTATGACGTACGAAGAAGCACGAAAAGAAGCAGAACAGATTCTGAAAGGGGCAGAAGTTCCGGATGCGGCTCTGGATGCCTGTTATCTTCTGGAATATGCGATACGGAAGATTGAAAAAAAGGAGACCGGGCGAACCTGGTATCTGATGAACCGAAAGGAAAGCATTCTGCCGGGGACACTCTTATACTATCAGGAATTGGTCTCCCGAAGAAAACAGCGGATTCCGCTGCAGCATCTGACCGGAGAACAGGAGTTTTACGGTTATCCATTTTATGTCAATGAACATGTACTGATCCCAAGGCAGGATACGGAAGTTCTGGTAGAAGAAGCACTGAAGCGAAAAAGAGAGGGCATGAAGGTGCTGGATCTGTGTACCGGTTCCGGCTGTATTCTGCTCAGTATCCTGAAAAATCTGAAGCAGGGAACGGGAGTCGGCATCGACATCTCAGAACAGGCACTTGAGGTTGCAAGACGAAATGCGAAAAGGCTGGGGCTGGAAGCAGCAACAACTTTTGTTTTAAGTGACTTGTTTGAGAAGGCACAGGGATCGTACGATATGATCGTCTCCAATCCGCCTTATATTGAAACGGAAGAGATTGCGCAGCTGATGCCGGAAGTGCGGGATCATGAGCCGCGTCTGGCACTTGACGGAATGTCTGATGGGCTTTATTATTACAGAAGTATCGTTTCACAATGCAGGGATTATTTAAAAGAAGACGGTGCACTGCTGTTTGAGATCGGTGCAGGGCAGGGAGCTGCAGTGAGTGAACTGCTCAAAGAAGCCGGTTTTGTGTCCGTCCAGGTAATAAAAGATCTGGCAGGGCTTGACCGGGTAGTTGCAGGAAAAGCAGGTACAAAGAAAGGAAAACAAGAAAAAGATGTTTGATAGACTGGAAGATTTGCTGATTCGATTTGAAGAGATCATGAGCGAACTGAATGAGCCGTTTGTCGTCAACGACCAGACCAGATTTCAGAAGCTTATGAAGGAGCAGAGTGATCTGCAGCCGATCGTGGATGCATATAAAGAATATAAAGAGAGCAAGCAGACGGTAGAGGACAGCCTTTCCATGCTGGAAGAAGAGTCCGATGAAGAGATGCGAGAAATGCTCAAAGAAGAACTGAATGATGCAAAGAAAAATATCGAAGAACTGGAACATAAGCTCAAAATTCTGCTGCTTCCGAAAGATCCGAACGATGAGAAGAACGTTATCGTCGAGATACGTGCCGGAGCAGGCGGGGATGAGGCGGCTTTATTTGCAGCTGAGATTTACCGCATGTATGTGAAATATGCGGATATGCACCGCTGGAAAACAGAGATGATGAGCTTAAATGAAAACGGTATCGGCGGTTTCAAGGAAGTAACATTCATGATCACCGGACAGGGTGCATACTCCAGACTGAAGTACGAAAGCGGTGTACATCGTGTACAGCGTGTACCGGAGACAGAGTCAGGAGGGCGTATCCATACTTCCACGATCACGGTTGCGATCATGCCGGAAGCAGAAGAAGTAGACTTCCAGCTGGATATGAACGACTGTAAATTCGATGTATTCCGTGCATCTGGAAACGGCGGACAGTGTGTCAACACGACAGACTCCGCAGTACGTCTGACACACATCCCGACCGGTATCGTCATCTCCTGTCAGGATGAAAAATCTCAGCTGAAAAACAAAGACAAAGCACTGAAAGTACTCCGTTCCAGACTTTATGAAATGGAACTTGCAAAACAGCACGATGCAGAAGCAGAAGCAAGAAGAAGCCAGATCGGAACCGGTGACCGTTCCGAGAAGATCCGTACTTACAATTTCCCGCAGGGACGTGTGACGGATCATCGTATCAAACTGACACTGCACAGACTGGACGGTATCTTAAACGGCGATCTGGATGAGATCATTGACAGCCTGATCGCAGCAGATCAGGCAGCGAAACTTGCAAACCTGCAGGAAGCTTAAAAGTGATTGTATATAGTATAAGGAAGTGAGGTTTGTATTATGGGTAAATATTTTGGAACCGATGGTTTCCGAGGGGAAGCCAATGTAACTTTGACGGTAGAACATGCATTTAAGGTAGGACGTTTCCTTGGCTGGTATTACGGACAGGAGCATAAGCCAAGGATCGTCATCGGAAAAGACACCAGAAGAAGCAGTTATATGTTTGAATATGCACTGGTAGCAGGCCTGACCGCATCCGGAGCAGATGCGTACCTTCTGCATGTGACAACCACACCGAGTGTTTCCTATGTGGTAAGAACCGATGAATTCGACTGCGGTATCATGATCTCCGCAAGCCACAACCCATTTTATGACAATGGGATTAAAGTGATCAACGGAATGGGATGTAAACTGGAAGCAGAAGTTGAAGCTAAAATTGAGGCATATATTGATGGCGAGAGTGGAGAACTTCCGCTGGCGACAAAAGAAAATATCGGCCGCACGGTGGATTATGTTGCCGGAAGAAACCGTTACATCGGCTATCTGATCTCTCTTGCAACCAGATCCTTCAAAAATTACCGCATTGGGCTGGACTGCTCGAACGGAAGTTCTTCTGCAATCGCAAAGAGTGTTTTTGATGCACTGGGAGCGAAGAATTATGTGATCAACAATGAGCCGAACGGAACCAATATCAATACAAACTGCGGCTCCACACACATCGGTGTACTGCAGCAGTATGTAAAAGAAAAAGGCCTGGATGTCGGATTTGCCTATGACGGTGATGCAGACCGGTGTATAGCAGTCGATGAAAATGGCAATGTTATTGACGGGGATCTGATTCTTTACGTGTGTGGAAAATATTTAAAAGAGCAGGGCAAACTGAAAAATGACACGATCGTAACGACCGTCATGTCCAACCTCGGTCTGTACAAAGCATGCGACAAAGCCGGCATTCACTACGAAAAGACAGCTGTTGGTGACAAGTATGTCTATGAGAATATGACACAGAACGGCCACTGCCTGGGCGGAGAACAGTCCGGACATATCATTTTCAGCAAACATGCGACAACCGGTGACGGTATCCTGACTTCTCTGATGATCATGGAAGTGCTTACCGAGAAAAAACAGACACTTGGAACGCTGGCAGGAGAAGTGAAGATTTATCCGCAGCTGTTGAAAAACGTGCGTGTTGCCGACAAGAAGACAGCAAGAGAGAATCCGGAAGTACAGAAAGCCGTCGATCAGGTGGCAGAAGCACTTGGAGATGAAGGACGTATTCTGGTGCGTGAAAGCGGAACCGAGCCGTTGATCCGTGTTATGGTAGAAGCAGCAGAAGACGCACTCTGCGAAAAATATGTAGATCAGGTCGTAGATGTTATGAAGGCACAGGGACTGGTTGTAGAATAAGAAAAAAGTGTGGGCTGTCCTTTTTCAAACAGGGCAGCCTTTTTTATAAGAACAGGAAACAGAAGGTATGATAAATTTTAGAAAAGTAGAGCTAGAAGATCAGAAAGCGTACAAACCTTATATGGCACAGCAACAGTGCAGAAGCTGTGAGTGTACCTTTGCAAATCTGTACCTCTGGTCCAGGTTTTATGCCGTTACGGCGACGGTGGAGAACGGGATGTTGCTGACAAAAAGTGAGGAAGGCGACTATCTGTCTTATGGATTTCCGATGGGAAAGCCAAAGTATTTAAAAGAGGCGGTGGATGCACTTTATGAGTACAGTAAAGAGAAGAAACGCAAGTTTCAGATGCACAATGTAACACCAGAACAGTTTGCACTTTTAGAAGAAATCTATCCGGGAAGATTTCAGATCGAATACCGCAGAGACTATGCAGATTATGTCTATGAAGCAGAAAAGCTTGCAAAATTATCCGGAAAGAAATATCATGGAAAGAAGAATCATACGAACAAGTTCAAAAAGCTCTATCCGAACTGGCAGTATGAGAGACTGAATGATTCGAACGTGGAAGAATGTTTTCAGATGGCACTGAAATGGAGAAACAAAAACGGTTGCGGAGAAGATCCAGAAAAGAACAGTGAGATGTGTGTAACCCTGAATTCACTGCGGCTGTATAAAGAGCTGGATCTTCGCGGAGGTGTGCTTCGTGCCGAAGGAAACGTGGTTGCGTTTTCTATCGGAGAGCCGGTCTCAGATGACACCTTTGTAGTCCACATTGAAAAAGCATTTGCTGATGTGCCGGGTGCTTATCCGATGATCAATCAGCAGTTTGTGGAACATGAAGTGCAGGGATTTTCCTACGTGAATCGAGAAGAGGATATGGGCGAAACGGGACTTCGCAGTGCCAAAGAATCCTATCACCCGATTTTTATGGTGGAGAAAGGCATTGTGACAGAGAAAGGGGAATAACAGCATGATTTCAGAGATGATTAGAGTTTATGTGGAGAACAGTTCTGCGATCCGTGCAATGTTTGAAGAAGGCAAAAAGATGGCAGATCAGTTCGGAGCAGAAAATGTATACGATTTCAGCCTCGGTAATCCGAATGTGCCGGCACCTGCAGAAGTAAAAAATGCAATCGAAGAAATACTGAAAAACGAAGATGCACGGATGGTGCATGGCTATATGAACAATGCCGGATACGAAGATGTCAGAGAGGCTGTTGCAGCGTCGTTGAATCAGCGTTTTGGCACAGCATTTCACAAAGAAAATATTTTAATGACAGTCGGTGCGGCAGGCGGCATGAATGTCCTGATGAAAACCCTGTTAAATCCGGGCGATGAAGTGCTGACCTTTGCACCTTATTTCGGAGAATATCGTGCTTATGTGACGAACTACGATGGTATTTTAAAAGAAGTGGAGCCGAATACCGAAACTTTCCAGCCAAACCTGAAAAAATTTGAGCAGATGCTCAGCGAAAAGACAAAAGCAGTCATCGTCAATACACCGAACAATCCGACCGGAGTTGTCTATTCTGAAGCAACCATTCAGAAAATGGCAGCGATTCTGGAGACAAAACAGAAAGAATTCGGTACAAGCATCTATCTGATTTCAGACGAACCTTACCGTGAGCTGGCATATGACGGCGTGGAAGTGCCGTATCTTACCAAATACTACCGCAACACGATCGTTGGTTATTCTTTCAGTAAATCTCTGTCACTTCCGGGAGAGCGTATCGGCTATCTGGTGATGCCGGATGAGCTGGACGGTGCAAAAGATATTATCGCAGCAGCAGCCGTTGCAAACCGTATCCTCGGATATGTCAATGCTCCGTCTCTGTTCCAGCGTGTGATTGCAAAATGTCTGGATGCAAAAGCAGATCTGGAGTACTATAACCGCAACCGTGAGACGCTGTACAACGGACTTCAGAAGGCAGGACTTACCTGCATCAAACCGGAGGGAGCTTTCTATCTGTTTGTAAAATCGCCGATTGCAGATGAAAAAGAATTCTGCCAGAAAGCAAAAGAATACCATCTGCTGATCGTTCCGGGAAGCTCTTTTGCATGCCCGGGCTATGTGAGACTGGCATACTGCGTTTCTTATGAAACCATCGTAAATGCACTGCCAAAATTTGAAGAACTGATGAAAAATTATAAATAAACGCACGGACGAGGAGGAACGAAACATGAAGGCATGGGAAAAAAATGTCAGAACAGTGGTACCGTATGTACCTGGAGAACAGCCAAACCAGATCGGAATGATCAAGTTAAACACCAATGAAAATCCGTATCCGCCGGCTCCCGGAGTGCAGGAAGCAATCAAAAGCTTGGATGATAAAAAGATGCGTCTTTATCCAGATCCGACCGCAGATCTGCTGGTGAGTGAACTGGCTGACTTTTATCATCTGGATAAAGATCAGATTTTTGTCGGCGTTGGATCCGATGATGTGCTGGCCATGTGTTTTCTGACGTTTTTCAATTCCGAACGTCCGATCTTCTTCCCGGATATCACCTATTCTTTTTACGATGTATGGGCAGATGTATTTCGCATTCCGTATGAGTGCCAGCCGCTTGATGAAAATTTTCGCATTGTAAAAGAAGATTATTACCGGGCAAACGGCGGTGTGATCTTCCCGAATCCAAATGCTCCGACCGGAATTGCACAGGATCTTTCTGATATCGAAGATATTCTGCAGCACAACCAGGATGTGATTGTGATCGTAGATGAGGCGTACATTGATTTCGGCGGACATTCTGCACTGGAGCTGATCGACCGCTATGAGAACCTGCTGGTTGTGCAGACGTTCTCAAAATCACGTTCTCTTGGCGGTATGCGGATCGGATATGCTTTCGGAAACAAACAGCTGATCAAGTATCTGAACGATGAGAAATATTCTTTTAATTCTTACACGATGAACTATCCGTCTCTTGTGATCGGAAGAGCGGCACTTGCAGACCGTGCTTATTTTGAAGAGACAAGGAACAAGATCATTGCGACCAGAGAGCGTGTCAAAAAAGAACTGGCAGGACTTGGATTTACCTTTGGAGATTCGATGGCAAACTTCTTGTTCATTACACACGAAAAAGTGGCAGCCAGAGAACTGTTTGAGGCATTGAAGATCAAGAAAATTTATGTGCGTTATTTCAATAAACCAAGGATCGACAACTATCTGCGTGTGACGATCGGAACGGATGAAGAGATGGATGCACTGCTTGCATTCTTCCGTGACTATCTGAAGAAAAAAGCCTGAGAAGGGGAACAGCGAAATGGATGAAAGAAACGAAGATTACGATATCTACGGAAGTTTTGCCTGTGTATATGATAAATTCATGGACAACGTGCCTTACAAAGAGTGGGGCAAATATCTGAAATCGCTCCTGGAAGAACAGGGTATTTCAGACGGGCTGGTGCTGGAGCTTGGATGCGGCACAGGAAGTCTGACGGAGATTTTAGCAGATGCCGGATACGACATGATCGGTGTGGATCTGTCCGCAGACATGCTTGATATTGCTATGGAAAAACGGGAACAGTCCGGCAATAATATTCTCTATCTTTTGCAGGATATGCGGGAATTTGAGCTGTACGGGACAGTTCGGGCAGTGGTCAGCATCTGCGATTCCATGAATTATCTGCCGTGTGAAGAGGATTTTCTTCAAACTTTAAAGCTGGTCAACAATTATCTGGACCCGGAAGGGGTGTTTATTTTTGACCTGAACACACCATACAAATACCGGGAACTGATCGGGGATGCGACGATCGCAGAGAACCGGGAGGATGCCAGTTTTATCTGGGAAAATACCTGGTATGAAAAGGAACAGGTCAATGAATATGACCTGACGATTTTTGCAAGGACAAACGGAGAATATTATCAGAAATTTTTTGAGACACATTACCAGAAAGCCTATGAACTGGAGACGGTCAAAGAGCTGATCCAAAAGTCAGGGATGGAATTTGTGGCTGCTTATGATGCATTTACCAGAGAACCGGTCAGAGCGGACAGCGAACGTATTTATATTATAGCGAGGGAAAAAGGAAAGAAAGGAACCAAGCAGATATGACAGACTATATTGTAAGAGCGACGGCAGCGGACAGTCAGATCCGTGCCTTTGCTGCCACGACAAGAGAAATGACAGAATATGCAAGAAAAGTGCATGAAGAAAGCCCGGTTGCCTGTGCAGCACTGGGAAGACTGATGACGGCAGGAGCCATGATGGGAGCGATGATGAAAGGAGATAAGGATCTTCTGACCCTTCAGATCCGGGCAGACGGTCCTCTTCGCGGCATGACCGTGACGGCCGATGCAAAAGGAAATGTCAAAGGGTTTGCCGGAAATCCACAGGTGATGCTACCTCCGAATGCTCTCGGAAAACTGGATGTCGGCGGTGCAGTCGGTCATGGCATTTTAAATGTGATCAAAGATATGGGCATGAAAGAGCCGTACGTCGGACAGGTTGGGCTGCAGACCGGAGAAATTGCAGAAGACTTAACATATTATTTTGCAACTTCTGAGCAGGTTGCTTCTTCGGTCGGACTCGGCGTACTGATGAACCACGACAATACGGTTCGTCAGGCAGGCGGATTTATCATCCAGCTGATGCCGTTCACCGATGAGAAAGTGATCGATGCTCTGGAAAAGAAGCTTTCCAGTGTGAAATCGGTGACAAGTATGCTTGATGCCGGTATGACACCGGAAGATATTTTGCAGGAGCTGCTCGGTGAATTCGGTGTGGAGATCACCGAAAAGACGGAGACACGTTTTGCATGTAACTGTTCAAAAGAGCGTATGGAAAAGGCTCTGATCAGCATCGGCAGAAAAGACCTGGAAGAGATGATAAAGGACGGCGAACCGATCGAGATGAACTGCCATTTCTGTAATTCGCATTATCAGTTCAGCGTAGAAGAACTGAAAAAAATTCTGGCACAGGCAAAGAAAAGATAACGTTCAGAAGAAAAGGAGGCGAAAGGCATGAGAGATGGTTTTATCAAAGTTGCGGCAGTCACACCGGATATCCGTGTGGCAGACTGTGAATACAATGCAGAACAGATCTGCAAAAAAATGAAAGAAGCGGCAGCCCTTGGCAGTAAGATCATTGTATTTCCGGAGCTTTGCATCACCGGTTATACCTGTGAGGACCTCTTCTGGCAGGAGGTACTTTTAAATGGAGCAAAAGACGCACTGGATCAGATCAGAAAAGAAAGCCGTGAAATCGATGCACTGGTCTTTGTCGGACTTCCGTGGGAATGGAAAGGAAAGCTTTACAATGTTGCAGCGGCGATCTGCCATGGCAGACTGCTGGGACTGGTGCCGAAAAAGAATCTTCCGAATTATTCTGAGTTTTATGAAATGCGTCATTTTGAGCCGGCAAACGAAGAACTAGATTACATTGAATATCCGGGTGAAGAAGAGCAGGAATGGATTCCGTTTGGCATGCAGCAGATTTTTTACTGTCCGCAGATGGAGGGTCTTACTGTTGCAGCGGAAATCTGTGAAGATCTCTGGGTGCCGCAGCCTCCAAGCATCACACATGCCATTGCAGGAGCCAATGTGATCGTCAACCTTTCTGCAAGTGATGAAATCACCGGAAAGGACAGTTACCGCAGAAATCTGGTTGGCGGACAGTCGGCAAGACTGGTCTGCGGTTATATTTATGCAGATGCCGGAGAAGGAGAATCTTCTACGGATCTTGTCTTTGCCGCACACAATCTGATCGCAGAAAACGGAACAATCCTTGCACAGTCAAAACGCTTTGAAAACGAGATCGTGACAGCAGATCTGGATATCCACAGGATCCGTGCAGAACGCCGCAGAATGACGACTTATCCGACTACGCAGGAAGAATACGAATGGACGGAGTTTGAACTGAAAACGGAAGAGACAAAACTGGAGAGAACGTTTGCACAGATGCCGTTCGTTCCGCAGAATAAAAATGACCGGGAACGTCGCTGCGAGGAAATCCTCTCCATCCAGGCACTCGGTCTGAAGAAACGTCTGGTGCACACAAACTGCAAAAGTCTGGTAGTCGGAATTTCCGGCGGACTGGACTCTACCCTGGCACTTCTGGTGGCAGCCCGTGCCTGTGATATGGCAGGCATCGGAAGAGATCACATTCTGTCTGTGACAATGCCATGTTTCGGAACGACAGACCGCACCTATCAGAATGCCTGTGAGCTGACCAGAAGACTTGGAGCTACCTTAAAAGAAGTGGATATCCGAAAGTCCGTGACATGCCATTTTGAGGATATCGGTCAGGATATCAACTGTCATGATGTCACCTACGAAAACGGCCAGGCGAGAGAGCGTACACAGGTACTGATGGATCTTGCAAACAAGAGCGGCGGTATGGTGATCGGAACTGGTGACATGTCAGAACTTGCACTTGGCTGGGCAACCTACAACGGTGATCACATGTCGATGTACGGCGTGAACGCTTCCGTTCCGAAAACACTGGTACGCCATCTGGTGTGTTACTGTGCCGATACCTGTGAGGATCGCAGACTGGGAGAAGTACTGTATGATATTTTGGATACGCCGGTCAGCCCGGAACTTCTGCCGCCGGAAGACGGAAAGATCTCACAGAAAACAGAAGATCTGGTCGGACCTTATGAATTGCACGATTTCTTCCTGTACTATGTGCTTCGATTTGGCTATGCACCGGGCAAAATTTACCGTATTGCCGGAAAATCGTTTGCCGGTGTGTATGACGATGAGACGATCCTGAAATGGCTGAAGAAATTTTACTGGAGATTTTTTGCACAGCAGTTCAAGCGTTCCTGCCTGCCGGACGGTCCGAAGGTCGGATCCGTCGCAGTATCGCCGAGAGGAGATCTGCGTATGCCAAGCGATGCCTGCGTGCGTCTGTG
>ENA-UOJL01003618-UOJL01003618.1-human-gut-metagenome-genome-assembly--contig:-P47-NODE-3618-length-10613-cov-4.478500_pt1 | contig 10613 bp, 11 predicted proteins | sample MGYA00242347_ERZ723894 | MGnify/ENA metagenome assembly ERZ723894
ACAAAACTATTTTTATACAGTAAAATTGTTACTGCGTAAAAATAACGCTCTAATTTAGAAGTTTTTCAACAACAATTATGTAAAGACTTGTATGGCGGATTTTAAAATTTAACAGGCAGATACTTCATAACGAGGTATCTGCCTGTTTTGTATTATTTTAGAACTTGTACTTTTATTTTTATGTATTTTCAGGATTTCTTAAATGAGATGCTTTGCAAAAAAATCGCCATTTACTTGATGTTGAAATTTTGGAAACTTAAGGAAGTACTGAAAAATCACACCTGACGGTTCTGGAGATGCTGTATCAACTATAATTGATGATATTATATCATATTTTGTCAAATATTCCGAGAGCGATATTATTGATTGCAAATAGTGACGAATATGTTATATTAAAGTCACCACAGTGTAATTTTCTGTTGATATAATTAAGGAAACATTGATTAAATCCTGTGTACAGGTTGCGTAGTCAGATTTTTTGTTAGATTGTATAAAAATTTCGCAGGCAGGCTGCTCGAACGAGCCATCACCTCTGTCACTACGTGGCATCTACCCACCTCATGGAGAGCCATCTGTCAAGAAATTTATGTGCAGGATGACGGAAAATATGTACTCCAAGGGCGCTTTTTCGGGCGCAGCAAGGTGTGTGCCAAGCCGTTAGGCGTGATTTATTCAATGCTTTCTTAATTTGTAATTTCAATAAAGGAGAGTTAAAATGAAGAAAAATAATTTGAAAAAAGGATTATCTTATTTTATTTTAAGCATAGTTGCTGCGGTTATAGGTATTCTTCTGATACCTGTAGGAATAATTATTTTTGTTGTAAATTTTATCTGGAAGCTGACAGATAAAACAATAAAGCGCTTCGGAAAGGAGTAAGATTCATGAAAAAGAGATCATTGCCGATCGGCAAGGTGATTCTGAGAATATTTGCTGCCATTTTTATTCTGATAGTTCTTTTTATGGGGTTTTTTGGAATAAAAGGATATAAAATGTATAAAAATGCAACAGAAAAAAGAACAATTGAAGAAATCGTTGAATCAATTCGTTCTCAGGAACATTTTATTCCCTATGAAGAATTACCGGAAATATACATAGATGCGGTAATCTCAGTTGAAGACAAGCGTTTTGAAAAACATTCAGGAGTAGATATAAAGGCAATAGGACGAGCTGTTTTAACAGATATAAAAACAATGTCAATGGCAGAGGGAGGAAGCACTATCACTCAGCAGATAGCAAAGAATCTTCTTTTTACTCAGGACAAACATATTGAACGCAAATTTGCAGAAGTGTTTGCTGCATTTGCGTTTGAAAAAGAATATACAAAAAAAGAACTTTTCGAGATATATGTTAATACGATTTATTTCGGAAGCGGATATTATGGTATTTACGAGGCTTCGCAGGGATATTTCGGCAAAATACCGTCAGAACTTTCGGATTATGAAGCGGTTATGCTTGCAGGAATACCAAATGCGCCGTCGGATTACTCTTTGGATAATGATAAAGAGCTTGCGAAAAAAAGGATGACATACGTTTTAAAATGTATGGAACGTAACAAAAAAATTACATTGGAAGAAGCTGCTGATATTTTGAATCAAGAGGATTCGGATACTTGACATATCTGGTTATTTGTGTTAAAATTAATATAGATTTTAATGTAGATGAAAGAGATTTTTTAGAGGTTGCTTTAAAAGATTAAAGTCTTGAAAAATAACGGCAAGGAGGAGAAGAATGCCGGATCTTATAAGTCAGGAGCAGCATCGTGCAGAGGTTACTGCACTTAATCACGAAATATACAGGCTTACAAAGCAAATTGAGGAAACAGAACGTGATCGGGTAAAAAAAAGTGCTATCGATCCGCAAGATCCGTTTAATAATCCTACAGAATATCATTCTTATAACGGAGATTATACAGAGATTCTTCCGCAGATAACCATTCCGGAATATCATATTGATCTTAATCCATGTTATGAAGAACGGAAACGGATAAAACGATATTATTCTGCCGGAGGATGGTGTGCGATACTTCAGTTTATTCTGTCAATTTTTGCCGGAACGGCTGCAATACGTCTGATAATGAAAATTTTTGCTGAATTATATCCAAATGCAGATTCAGTTTCAATTTACACCTATATCAAGGCATCTTCAATATTGATCGGTTTGAATATGCTTATATATATTTTCTCAAATGTCGGGATTGGTTTTTTAGGAATAAAAATATCAAAAACACGTTTTTCAGATCTTATTAAAACGCATGATTTCGGTTTAGGAAATGCGGTTCAATATTGTTTTATTGCATTTTTTATATGGGTCTCTTCGACATTTATTTCAGTTGGTTTAGGAAATATTTTTGATAAGTTAGGCTATTCAATTGACGTTTCAGATACAAGCGGATTAGGCGTTACAGCTCTTGGAATGACGATTTCAATAATCTATCATTGTGTAATTGCTCCCGTTACAGAAGAATTTTTCTTTCGTGGAGCTTTGTTAAGATTATTTTCAAAGTCAAATCAAAGATTTGCCGTATTTATAACTGCCGTATTTTTCGGTCTTGCTCACGGAAATTTAAGACAGTTTATACTCGCATTTTTTACCGGAATTTTTCTTGCTCACATTACGCTGAAACATGGCTCGATTATTCCTTCAATCATTGTTCATATGTTTGTGAATACATTCTCAACCGTAATTGGCTTGTTTGACTTTACGTATAATGAACAGATAGTTTTATTGCGTGTCATGTATGTTGCAGCGGCTATAGGAGCGTTAATGCTGCTTATATTCAGAGTGCACGACAGAGTTCCTCAGACAACTCCGGCTCAGGTTCAGCGAGGAGGAGTTATTGCACGGGGAACGATCAGCGTTGTTCTTGCATTTACTGTTCAGATTTTTTATGGAATATATCTTGTATATGCAAACAGCAGATAATAAAAACCTGCATTTATAGGAAAGAAAGACGTGCGTCTTTATTCTATGAATACAGATTATAAATACTCTGCCACCGGGTAGAGAAGCGAAAGCATTCGTTACACATCGTTAGGTCTTTGAAGATGTGTAAACGGATGCTTATTTTATTTTGGAGGTATTTATATGCTATCAAAAAAAGTCAAATCGGTCGTTGCTTATTTTTCAAAAAGCGAGATCATATTGTGGTGTGCGTCAGTTATACTTATAGCTGCGTCTTTTATTATATTTGACCGGGAAAACCTTATTACTCTTACCGCTTCATTAATAGGAGTTACATCATTGATATTCAATGCAAAGGGGAATCCGTTCGGACAATTTCTGATGATCATATTCAGTATACTTTACGGCATCATTTCTTTTAAATGCGCTTATTACGGAGAAATGATAACATACCTGGGCATGACAGCTCCAATGGCTGTTTTTTCGCTTATTTCATGGCTCAGAAACCCATATAATGGAAACAGGTCAGAGGTTAAGGTCAACAGCATTAAAGTAAAAGAAAGTATTTTTATGCTGCTTCTGACGATGATTGTCACATTGATGTTTTACTATATTCTGGAGGCTTTTCATACAGCTAACCTTATACCGAGTACTATATCCGTTACAACAAGCTTCATTGCCGTTTATTTAACGTTCAGAAGAAGCGCATTTTATGCTATAGGTTATGCCGCAAATGACATAGTGCTTATTATTTTGTGGATAATGGCGTCATTTTCTGATATTTCATATTTATCCGTTACGGTTTGCTTTATAATATTCTTAGCAAATGATATTTACGGATTTATAAATTGGTCAAAAATGAAGAAAAGGCAAAGTGACTAAAGAAAGGATCGCCGTACATTAAGAACTTTTATTCATCCGGATTTTGCGGTTCTCTATGCAGCATAGGTTGAATAACGTTAATGTTTATGTTAGAATAAAATCAAAGGAGATGAATATTATGAACAATTATGTTACAGGTTCAACTATCAAAGCCCTAAGAGAGGCGAAGAAACTAACTCAATCGCAGCTTGCCGATATTATTTCAGTAAGCGATAAAGCTGTTTCACGCTGGGAAACAGGAAAAGGATTTCCGGATATATCCTTACTTGAACCGCTGTCGAAAGCGCTTGGAATATCAGTTATAGAACTTATTTCAGGAGAGTGTATTATCAATAAAAATATTTCGAGTAATATGCAGCGTTCAAAATTTTATGTTTGTCCCATATGCGGCAATGTAATTCATTCTATTGGTGAAACGCTTGTTAGCTGCTGCGGAATAACGCTGCCTGTTCTTGATGCAGAAGAAGATGATAACGTTCATTGCATGAATATTGAATATATCGAGGATGAATCGTATGTTACGATCAAACATGAAATGACAAAACAGCATCATATTTCGTTTATCGCCTATGTTACATCCGATAAAATTGAAATAAAAAAACTTTATCCGGAGGGGAATGCCGAATCAAGATTTTTGATAAGAGGCGATGGCGAAATTTATTGCTACTGTAATCATCACGGTTTATTCAAACAAAAATTCAGAAGAAAAAAATGAGAATATTTTGACTTTTTCTCCGTTTACTAATATCAAATTTTATTTTTATTATGATTGTTTTTTGATAAAATGAAAAAAATTTCAGATTTCTATGGACAAACGAAAAAAAATGTAGTATAATAAATTTGTATATGTAAAACTTGAGATATGAGTCTGCAAAAATTCAGTATAAAAAGCATTTTGCGGATAAATTTTCTTAATTTAATCGGAGGAATTTAAATGAAAAAAATCAATAGGTTTGCCGCTGCTGCTCTTGCATTTGCTATTGCGACAACTGCTGCCGGATGTTCAGCCCCCGGAGCTATAACGATCGGCAACGGAACAAAATATGCTCTTACAGTTGACGGATACGAAGTGCCGGCAGGTATTTTTATTAATAATGAAATAAGTGCATACCGCACAGCTATGTATCAAATCGCAATGACCAATAATTCTGTTCCTACATTTGAGGAAATGAAGAAAGTTCATATCGGAAACATGGAAGCTGAGGACTGGATTCAGGAAGAGGCAACTGAAACTTGCAAAAGATTTGTGGCAGTTGAAAAAGAGTTTGATAAAATCGGCGGACAGCTTACTCAGGAAGAAGAGGACGAGGTCAGCAATTATATCAAATCTATGGATAAGGAGCTGACGGAGGGAAACGGTATCGGAGAGGAATCTCTGCTCACTGTGCAGAGAAATACTTATAAACAGAATTATCTCTTCAAGCATTATTATGGAATTGACAGCGAAAGAGGCTGCTCAGAAGATGAACTGAAACAGTATTTTTCGGATAATACCGCAAGAATAAAATATATTGCTATTAAAACGACAGATGCTGACGGCGCTGCTCTCAGTGAAGATGAGCAAAGAGAGCTTGATGATATGATCGACGATTATATCAAAGAAATAAATTCCGAAACGGATAATAAGGCTAAAATGCAAAAAGTTGACGAGGTAAAAGAAGAATATAACGAATATCTTGCCGCTCAGACAACACCTGATGACTCTGCTTCAACAACTACTACTACGACTACCACCACCACTACTACTTCCGATTCTTCCGGCAGTGATGCAACAACAACTACTACTACAGCTGATCCTTATGCAAATGAAGTTACAGTAACAAAGTATACTACTACCGTTCCGTCAGAAGATAATGCGGTGACTACGACTCAGGCGGAGGAAACTGAAGCACAGAAAGCTGAAAGAGCTCTTAATGAAAAAATCTTCGGCGACCTTCCAACTTATGAAGCCGTTAGATATCAGTATGATGACGATACAGTATATATCCTTATCAAGGGAGATATTACGGAACGTCTTACCGAAGATGATCTTTGGAATGAAGAACAGATACTTAGTGTTCTTACACAGCGTTACGGACAGGATTTCATTGATTGGATCGAAAGCATAACTGATGGTTATACAGTTGAAAAAAATAATTCAGCATACAGGAGATATGCTCCTTTTAAGCTTGATATTGAGGATGTTTCATTATTTGGCTAAAAAAACAAGGGCTGCTGCAAAAAAATTGCGGCAGCCCTTTTAATACTAATCCCCAAAATAACAATAGATAAACTTGCGGCATAAATTCCACCATGCTGCGTCGAACATCCTCGACAGGTGACTCCCCACGGTGTGGGGAGATGTCACGAAGTGACAGAGGGGACGGCTCGTTCGAGCAGCCTGTCTTGCGGTGCTCTCCTTGCCTGATGAAATTTCTGCTCGCAATTTTATCTATCAACATTTCGGGGATTAGTATAATTTTTATTCAATCTAATCCTGAAAAATCAAAATCGGGAACATACTCTTTTGAGGCAGATGATTTTTCCTGTATAAAACCATTTATTCCAAGCCCGGCAGCATGATCGGCGACGCTTCGATATTCCATTTTCGTTACCTTTCTCTTAATTTCAGAGTATTTATCACTTATAAAATTGAATGGAGTATACTGATTCATAATGCTTACCAGAACTGAATCAGTGCTTGTGTTTTCTGCTATCCAATCCATAATCTTCATTGAATCATGGCGTTGTTTTGGAAGTATCAGATGGCGTATAATTGTTCCACGAATAAGACCTCCGTCAGAATTATATTGAAGCCTGCCCACCTGATCTATCATTTTAAGAACTGCATTTGATGCAAATTGAAAATAATCGGGAGCATTAGAATAACGCTCAGATATTTCCGCTGAATAATATTTAATATCCGGCATATAGACATCGATATAACCATTCAGCAAATCGATTGTTTTTTCAAGCTCATATCCGCTGCTGTTGTAAATAACAGGGATATTCAGCTTATGCTTGACCAGCTCAAGTGCATTTATAATTTGTGGTACAAAATGAGTCGGAGTAACAAGCTCGATATTATCCGCACCCTTATCCTGCAAGGAAAGAAAAATATCCGAAAGTTTTTTTATGCTAATGATTTTTCCGTAGTATTCATTGCTGATAGAATTGTTCTGGCAGAAACAGCAATGAAGATTGCATCCGGAGAAAAAAACAGTTCCGGCGCCGTTTTTATATGAAATGCAGGGTTCTTCCCATAAATGAAGGGAAGCTCTTGCAGCAGAAATTTCTGCTCCCATTCCGCAGAATCCGGTTGAATGATATCTGTCAGCTCCGCACATTCTCGGACAAAGGCGGCAATTTAATAAAAAATCTTCCAACGAAAATCCTCCTATTATCATATATTCCCATTATAGTATGATTTTACCTTGCTGTCAAGAAGAAAAATTTCTTGACAAAATCTAAAAATAAGATTATAATATAAAATGTATAGTTATATTCATACGAAATAAAATTGGAGGAATTATAATGATAAAAAAAATATTGATAACTGCTCTGTGCTCGGTTGCAGCAATATTTGGCGCAGCGGCGTATTCGCTTAATGCAAATGCTACAACTGTTGAGGATGTTATGGCAGAAGCTCGTTATTGGGGATATCCTGAAAGTATGATTCAAGATGCTTACAATTATTATCTTCAAAGCCCTGAATCATATCATGAAGAAGAGTTTGATATGGCAATAAAATATCTCAGAGATTCCGGAAAAAATTTAGTAACAACAAATGCGCAGCAGCACGATAAGCTTGTTGGAACGACTACAACTACGACTACAACGGCATCAGCATCTGATACATCTCAAACGGATAATTCCGGAAGCGTTTCTACTGAACCGGCTGCCGGAAATAATGATACGCCGGTTTCGTCAAGCGTGATTACTCTGACCATGCCGGACGGAACAAAGTTTGACCGCATAAGTAAAGATGATTTCATCAAGCTTAGCTACGATGAAAAAATGGCATATATCAGTTCGTTTTCTCCCGATCAGCAGCAGGTTATTATTGATAATCTTTCACCGGAGGAACGCAGAAGCATTCTTAAGCAGCTGCCGGTCGATCAGAAGGTTGACGCTGTAAAAGGTCTTTCAGACGCCATGAAAACAATGGGATTAAATATTTCCATTGAGGAAGTCAGCGATGATTCTCTTGAGCTTTCTATGAGAAATGAAAGCGGAGAACTTGTCAGTGTTTCAAATGCCGTTACTCTTGTTGAGGAGACAGGTTATGACAGAAGAAAGATTTTTGCTGCCGCCGGAGCATTATTCGTTGTTTCTGCTGTAGGATTGTATATTTTAATACATCAGACGTTTAAACGCAAAGAGATCGGGGAGGAAAATGAGTAATATTAAAAAGGATAAAGAAAACAATATTCTTATACACGTCGTTACACCGTTTATCGTTCTGGCATTTTGTATTGGAATAATTATGATCGCTCTTATAAAGCCGTCCGATAAGCTTAAGGTTTACAAAAACCTTATTTTCATGGATGAATTAAAAATGGATCCGGGTGATGCCAATGTCGGACTTATAATCAAGGAGAACGAAATTAAAGAAGATTATTCCGGTGAAACCTATGAAAAAGGAGAAATAATCCGTCCTGTTTACGGCGAAATGTATGCTATAATGAGGAGTGACGTTCTTGAACTTGATGTTCCCGTGTATTGGGGCAGCGACGTTGAGCTTTTTGAAAGAGGAGCCTGTCAGGCGTCCAGTTCTGCCGTTATAGGTGATAACGGAAACACAGTCATCAGCGCTCATGTTGATACTTTCTTCTCAGATCTTGAGAAGCTTAAAGAGGGAGACAGTATCACTCTTTTAACTAACTACGGCGAGTTCACTTATACTGTTAAAGAGCTTATTTCCTTTAAAAGCAGCAATAATAAATACGTTAATCCGTCTCAGGATGAGAACAAGCTTACACTTTATACCTGTAAAAAGGACATTCTCGGAGCATCTGATGAACGTATCGGAGTTATTTGCGAGCTTACAGAAAGAAAATTTTATAAAGGCTCAGAGGAGGGGAATGTAAATTGAAAAAAGTTACGGCATATCTTCCTTCGTTGATCCTTTCAATTATTCTTGTATTATGTTTTATAGCAAGTGTGGCTGTAATAATTGTAGATATCAACGTTACAGAAAATAATGCGGTTTCACTTGCCGAAAAGCAAGAACTTACTTCAAAATCAATGGCTCAGATAGAAAAAAGCTTTAAAGAAAAATCCGGTTCAACAGGAATTCCAGCATCTGTTTATACAGATGCAATAGACGACGAATATCTTAAAGAGGTTATTGAAATTTATATCACCAAAGCTTTTAAATTATTTAATGAACCGGAATTAGAAGGCGGATATGATCCATCAGTCCCTAACAGCAAACTTGAATCTTCCATAGATGCTTTTTTCAACGAACAAGCTGAAAAAAACGGTTATGAAAAAGATGAAGCATTTCTGAAAACTTTGGAAGCAACGAAGAAAAATGCCTATAAAATAATCGGAAACAACTGCGATGTTTATAAATTATCGTCTTTATATAAACATGGCGCCATTCCGAAAATATCAAAGCTTTATAAAATGCGTCCGCTTCTTACGTTTGCTTCAAGCGGAGCTGTTTTTCTTCTGATTCTGTTTCTGTTAGCTATAAATCGCAAGGACAAAAAAGTATTCCTGTATTGGACAGGAATTTCCGCTGTTATTTCTGGTGTTATCGGAACTGTTCCGAGCGCTTATTTGCTTGCAACAAAGTATTTTAATGCATTTTCAATCAAACAGCCCCAGGTTTTCGCTGCCTATACCGGAGCAATGTATAAAATTACAGAAGCGTTCATGGCATCAAGTATTGCATTGATAGTTGTTGGAATTTCGATTATTGTTCTTTATGCAGTATTTTGCGGTAAAAATAAAATTGCTGAGCAAAAAACGGAAGTTATAGAAAAATCTGAGTCTGATTAATAAATGAAAGCTCTTAGTTCTGAAAATGAACTAAGAGCTTTTTGTATCATTTTTGTTTTCATGACGTTCGCTGATTTCTTCTTTGAAATCAAGAAAATATTGTTTCAGTGTTTTTTCATTATTAGATTTAAGTCTTGGAAAAGATTTTTCAATACGCCTGATGTTAAAACTGCGCTTTTCAAGCTGATTTTTATATTTTTCACGAAGTTCTTCCGTTCTTTTACGCATTTCGTTGCGCTTTTCATCAAGTGCATCTTTGCGGGTTTTGATTTCTTCGACAGTATCAAATATCTTTTCGCCTGTTTTATCAGAAATTTTACGCATTTCTGCTGAAATTCCTTCCAGAACATGAATCTTCTTTTTGAAGTTAATAATTGCAAGAATAGTGAAGATTATATCCGAAACAAAGCCGAGCATTATAACAGAAATAATTATAATTCCTAAAGTACGGGGGATATGACTGACGAAAACTGTTATCAGCGGGTGAATCAATCTTACAACGATAAGGCAGGCGACTCCCCACAGCAAAGAAAATTTAAGACAAATATACCCATGCAGGTTGAATTTTTCCTGAGAATAATCCCACCACTTCATGTTAAAGATTTTTTCCAGAATGAATCCCGTAAACAGTTCAAGAAGTGAAGTAAGGATCACTGATCCCAAATAAAGAACAATAAGATTATTTTTTATCGGTTCAAGAATTCCGACAACAATAATCACTCCAAATCCATAAATTGGACAATAAGGACCATTCAGAAAACCTCGGTTAATAAATTTTCCTTGTTCAACAGCCTGATAATCAACTTCCAGACTCCAGCCAAAGAATGCATAAATTATAAAA
>ENA-UOJL01003623-UOJL01003623.1-human-gut-metagenome-genome-assembly--contig:-P47-NODE-3623-length-10598-cov-6.129849_pt1 | contig 10598 bp, 10 predicted proteins | sample MGYA00242347_ERZ723894 | MGnify/ENA metagenome assembly ERZ723894
ATTCCCCTCCGCTGCCCTCAATATCCCCCCTACCGTGTATGCGCTCACGGGCTTTTTCAGCCGATAACCGCCCGTTTTCCCGCGGCGGCTCTCCACAAAATCCGCACGGGAAAGCGCCGCGATGATTGCCTCCAAATACTTTAAGGAAACGGCCTGGCGCGCAGAAACGTCCGAGAGAGAAACGTACTCGGGGCCGTGCTCCGCCAAATCTGCCATCACTCTCAACGCATACCTGCCCTTCGTGGATATCATCATCTTTTTTCCTTTAACCTCCGTTATTCCGCTTTGCTCAAACCTTTTTCCGCGCATGCTTTTCTGCGCTCAATCCCTTTTGGCAAAAGGGATTGAGCGCACTTCGATTTCCGTTTTTTTCAAAAAGTGCGAAAAATGCGATTTTTTCAATTTTCCCCATGCGTTTTCAAATCAACGGATTCCCTTATGGTAAGCGGTATAGAGCCCAATTTTTTCGTTCAGTATTTCCATGGCGCTTTTCGGCGTCGATGCGCCGTATATTTTATCTTCGGGAATATTTTCATAGCGCACCGCGTCGTCCAATCTCGTACCCGCCAATTTTGAACTCCAACCGCCCGAAGTACGATAGGCGATGATCAGGCGCTTCAACGACCATGCGAATGCGTATTCGCACATCGTTCCCGCTCCGCCGCCCACGCCGATCACGGCGTCCGCGTTCGCTACCAGCGCATTCCTCATCATGTCCAGCCCCGTCGGTATGACGATGTCCGCATAGACGTTCGCCGTCGTCGCGTCGAAAGAGGGCACCAGCGCGATCGTGTCTCCCTCACGATAATTCTTTGAAGCGTGCGCCCCCGCAAAGACCGCTTCCATCACTCCGCCCAGTCCGCCCGACTGCACACGATAGCCGTTGTCCACCAAAAGTTTTCCCGTTTCATACGCCAGACGATAACGGATTCCGTCCGGCTCTATCTTCTTATTGCCGATTACGGCCACAATTTTCTTTCTCATTCTTCTGCCTCCTTTCAATCTTCCTTTTCGGATATTATAACCGATTTTACAAAAAAAATCAACGGGCAAACGGAAATTTCCCGACGCCCGTCACATTTTTTCACAATCTTAGCCGAAAATTCCGCCGTTTATTTCCCCGCCAAGCGATAACTTTCCCCAAGGCGCTCCTTCAATTCGCCGTCCGAAATACTTCCGTCCAAAATCAATGTATACCAGCTCTTTTTATTCATGTGCCAGCCGGGATAATAATTCGCCCGCGAAAGAATTTCTTCCGCTTCCTTCGGATCCATCCGAAGATCTACAATCTCCTCGATTCTTTCCGATTCGAGTCCCAGCTTCCTGCCCTCCACGGTCAAAATCGCACCGTACCATTTCCGATTGTCCTTTCTGCGCCAAACGGCATTGTCGGGAAACTGCGTCCAGAGAAATTCAAGCTCGTCCCCATAAGTCTCCCGTACAAATTCCCTCAGCATCTGCGCTTGCTCTGTCCTGAAAACCGACGTTTCGTAACACTTTCCGGTCACATCGCCGACGACCTCACCGATTGCCGCCCTGATTCCGCCCACGTATGCGCCCGAAGCATTCGTCTTATAAAGCACGTATTCTTCGCCCGTCTCTTTTTCGATCAGTTCCGTGCCGATTGCACCGTCTTTCCCGATTTCCAATGTGAGCGTAAATTCCCCGTCCCGAATTTCGCGGGAATATCGGAACATGTTTCCCTCCTTTTCAAATCCGTAAGCCGTCAATTTTTCGGGAATCGGCTTCTTTCTTTTCGTGAACTCTTCAAACATGATTCGTACCTCCGACGATACCGATTAAAGTCGCCGCAAAAACAATGCGGCCGCGACACGCAAAAAAACACAGCGACGCGAGGTGACATGACTACAACACGAGGTGACATGACAACGGCACGAGGCGACGTGACAACGGCACGAGGTGACACGACTACGGCGCAAGGCGACGCGACAACGGCACGAGGTGACACGACTACGGCGCAAAGTGACGCGACTACGGCGCAAGGTGACACGGAAACACCGCGGGAACATTGCCGTACAGAAAAACCGCGCGGGAACATTGCACGGGGAAACCGTACAAAAACACCGCGCGGAAAAACGCCTATAAAAGATTGCGCAGAGGACGCGTTACGCCAAATTCGCCTTTGCCAGCGAATATGCTCCGTAAATCCCCGCGCTGTTGCCCAGCTTTGCGCCTACAATCTTCAACGGAACTACCGACGAAGGAAGATAGCTCCTTTCGTCCACCGCCTTCCTCAAAGGCGCAAACAGAGCTTCTCCTTCGTTCGCCACTCCGCCGCCGAGTACGATCGCTTCGGGGCGCAGAATATTCACGAGGTCGGCAATCCCCTCCGACAAATATCCGATGTATTTATCCACGACCGCCTGCGCGTCTCTGTCCCCTTTCTTCGCCGCTTCAAACGCCGTCCTTCCGTCCACGTTATCCAGGCTACCTTTCGCCACTTCCCACATCGCGCTGTCCATGTTCTCTTCCATTTTCCGCTTCGTCTGGCGAATGAGCGCCGTCGCCGAAGCATAACATTCGAAACAGCCGTGACGGCCGCACCCGCAGAGCGCTCCGCCTTCCCGCAAAATCATGTGCCCGATTTCCGCGCCCGCGCTCATGTAGCCTTCCAGCATCTTTCCGTCTACGATGATTCCGCCGCCGACGCCCGTCCCCAGCGTAATGAAAATACTGCTTTCGTATACCGAGCTAGCACCGAACTTCGCCTCGCCCAACGCCGCCGCGTTCGCGTCGTTCGCCACGTATACCTTTTTACCCGTCAGCTTTTCGACCGTCTCGCCCAAAGGTGCGTTCAGCCAGCCGTAATTTCCCCACTTCAAAACGACGCCCGTCTTACTGTTCACGACTCCCGGAGACGCGATTCCGATCGCTTCCACCTCCGAAAATTCTATCTTCGCTTCCCGAGCGACCGCCCGCGCTACTCCGTCCAGCTTCTTCGCCGTCCCGTCAAATCCGTCCGCCGAGTTCGTCGCGATATTCGACTTTGCGAGAATCCTCCCTTCTCCATCAAAAATCGCCGCCTTCGCGCTCATGCCGCCTAAATCTATCCCGATGATATATCCCATAAATATCGTCCTTCCCGCTCTCAGCGGATAAAATTCGTATATACTTTTTTCTCTTTCGTCGGCTCTATGCCCGCGCCTCTGCCCGCTTCGATACACTTCAACAGCCAAGTCATGTTATGCCCCAGCGTCCGCATCGTCTGCAAGCCCTCCGCGTCCTTCGACGCTTCCTCCGCCGTGTTTCCGTGAATTTCGTTCCAATACGACGACGAAACCACCGGCATGCAGCTGATGGTAAAATATTTATTCAGCATGTCCAGCGTCGCCGTTCCGCCTGCCCTCCGACAGCTTGCCACCGCCGCCGCGGGCTTATACCGAAGCGCCGCTCCTCCGCTGTAAAACGCCCTGTCCATAAACGAGGTGATCGCTCCGCCCGCCGAGGCATAATGCACCGGCGAACCGAAAATAAATCCGTCCGCCTCTTTTGCCAACGCCGTAAATTCGTTTACCGCGTCCTCCATAAAGCACTTTCCGAGTTTTCGGCATGCTCCGCATGCAATACAACCCGAAACGGGTTTCTTGCCCAACCAAAAAATTTCCGTATCGATTCCGTCCGCGTTCAGCGCTTTTTCCGCTTCCCGAAGCGCCGTATACGTACAACCGTGCTCGTGCGGGCTGCCGTTGACCAAAATCACTTTCATTTCCTTGCCCTCCCGAAAAATTCTTATTCGTCAATATCCCGTTTATTCCCGTTTATTATATCATATATTTTCAAAGATTTCAATATAAAATGTGCATTTGTAAGAATTTTTTTTGTCGATTTATGTACCGTTTTTTCCGCGAATGACAAAACACATCATTTTTCGCGCAAAATCCCGCCGAACGACGGCGTAAAACCGAAACGATCTTTCAGCCACGTCAAATCCGTCGTCCACCCCTCCGTTTTATTCCGTTCGAGATATACACGGTTCGCTTCCGCAAGCGCCGCGTGAAATTCCGACTGCGTACAGCCGTTGACCTTGCAAAAATGCTCCTCCGCCTCCGCGCCGCGTCCCACCAAAAACGTGCGCCCGATATGAATGACTTCGTGGCAGCGGCGGCATACGGCGATTACCGTTTCCAATTTCTGCAATCTCTTTTTATCGTCATAGCTCCACTGTTCATGGGCTTCGAGGCGAGAACTCCTCGCGCCGCAAATCATGCATTTCCCGCCCGCGCGGGAATAGGCGTCGAACCGCACCGCGTCCCACTGCCCCCGCGTAAGCACGCTGCGCAGATTGGAATACCAACATTCCTCGGGAACCATTTCAAAATTGAGTTTATACTTCTTCATGTTGCCTCCGTGAACGGCATGAGATGTAAACGCCGCAGACGGCGCAAAAGTAGGGGCCGCGCGGCGTATGAGCAATACTGAGGGCGACGTAAAAATATGAACCGTGTGGCGTATGGGCGATACTGAGGACGACGTAAAAATACGGACTATGCGGTATATGGGCGATACCGAATACAGCGTAAAAATACGGACTATGCGGTATATGGGCGATACCGAATACAGCGTAAAATACGGACTATGCGGTATAATAGGCGATACCGAATACAGCGTAAAAATACGGACTATGCGGTATAATAGGCGATACCGAAAGCGGCACAAACGCAATCAGCGGATTTTACGCGAGCAAATAACGGATTTCCGCGCACTGACGGAACGCCGTGGGCAGAGAGACTTCCTTTTCCAGCGCTTCTTCCGAATATGCGGGAAAGGGAGATTTTTCGGCCCGTACATAAAAGCACGTCATATCCCAGCGGATATGCGTGAAAACATGCGTATAGTTTTTGCTTCTGACGATTCGGAACTCGGAAACGCCCCAGCTCTCCAAAATCTCTTCGGGCGGCGTCCCTTCCTCCGCGATGTGCGAAGGAAACTCGTTCATGCCCTTCAATACCCCTTCTTCGCGGCGCCTGACGGCGATGCCCGACGCCGTTTCGATGACGAACACGTATACTTTTTCCGAGCGCTTTTCCTTCTTTTTCGGCAAAACGGGATACTTCCCCTGAGAGCCGTGCTTCTCCGCCCCGCAAAGCTCCCGCAACGGACATTCCGCGCATTTCGGGGAACGGGGCGTACAAATCAGCGCGCCCAGCTCCATTAAGCTCTGCGTAAAGTCCGAACAGTCGGCGCCTTCCTTCGGATATGCCTTTTTCAGCTCTTCGCGCAAAAACGCGCGATAGGATAAATCCGAAATCTCCGTCGGATTTTCGAGGACTCTCGACAGCACCCGAAGCACGTTTCCGTCGATCGCCGGAACAGGCTTTCCGTATGCGATGGAAAGCACCGCTCCCGCCGTGTAATCGCCTATTCCCGGCAGGACTCTGATCTCCCGCTCCGTATCGGGAAAGCGGCCGCCGTACTCCCGCACCAGAACTCTTGCCGCTTTCTGCATGTTCCGAACCCGACTGTAATAACCCAGCCCCTCCCAAAGTTTCATGAGCTTCCCTTCCTCGCAGTCCGCCAGCGCTTCTACCGTGGGCAATTCTTTGAGAAAGCGAACATAATATTCCTTCACCGCTTCGACGCGCGTCTGTTGGAGCATGATCTCAGACACCCATACCCGATAGGGCGTCACTCCTTCCCGCCAAGGCAAAATCCGCTTATTTTCGCGGTACCAGTCGAGAAGCGGCTGCGTAATACAAGAAAGACAAAAATTTTCCGTCATAACGAATTAAAAAAATCTATCGACTGCGTCAAAGAGGGTGTATCGGGATAACGGATCTCCTTCGGAAGCGTGAGGGAAGAATCCGCGTTCACGTAGGTCACGTCCGCTTTCCCCTCCCCCTTCGGCGTCACGAGACAGTTTCCGATTCCCACAAACGCGCCGGGATAACCGCTGAAAATACTCTTTAACAGGTCTGCCCCCGTGATGATCTCCACGCGCCCCGCTCCCACCGCTTCAAAGCACAGGCGATAGGGGTCGAGCATTCCGTCCCGCTTCACGTCGGGAAGCTCCTCTAAACCGTCCATCACCACGAAAAGGCGGGGATAACCCACGTTCAGAGAACGCATGCGCACCAGCTCCCGCACAGTATCCAGCGCCGAAAGATAATCCGCATAATTGTTGATGAACGGCACCGTCACGTCCGCCGCTCTCAACCGCAAAAGCTCACTGTATTCAGCATACGGCGAAAGGATCAGAAACATCGCCTCCGAACGGTCGTAAAGGCACGACAGCGTAACCACGAGGCGACGGATAAATTCGCTCCGCCCCGCGCCCGTCACGCAGACGTGATGATACCGTTCCGCGTTCTCCTCGCGATGCGCTACCGCGATATTCCCCGCATCGTCGCGCCCCAGAGGTATGCAGGCGCGGATTTGCTCAAACCGATAAACGTTCTTCTCGGAAATCTCCGACAAAGAAGAAAGAAATTCTTCCGCTTTCATGACCGACCGTCCTTTTTGCCCCCGAAGGCGCATTTTTATATACCCTATCAGTATACTCCTGTTTGCCCGAAAAGTCAAGCGCGGGCGGGAAAGAAAAAAACGACACACGGCGCGGCGGGACGGCACAGAGACAAAATTGACAGGGGGAGGAGAAAAAGACGGGACGGAAAGAACGAAGCGACAGGAGGACGAACGGAGAAAGAAGGCGTGTGGGAATCGATCGATGCGGCAGAAAGACGACCACGGAAGAACGAAGCAGCAAAACGGCGAACGGGGACATAGGAAAAAACCGACGGGAATATGAGAGGAATGGAAAAAACAGAATTGCGGTAAGAGGAAAAGAAGGATAAAGAAGATTGACGAAAAACGGACAGAAACGGGAGGTTAAGAAAAAAGTAGTAAAAACGACAGAAAGGAGGCGGAAAACGCAGGAAAAGGCGCGCTCACGGGAACCGTGGACGCGCCTTTCCATAAAAATATAAGAGAGAAAATAATGAAAAAAATATAAAGAGAAATTTTGTGTGGTCTATATTAAGTGTTAGGAAACGGCGGTGAAATATTCGTCCTTATCGAAGGTAATGGAAAGTCCCGTCGCTTTTCCGTCGCGCTCTACCGTCACTTTGACGGTATCGCCTTTCCGCACACAAAGCAACAAGTCGATAACCTGATACCTGCGCCGAATTTCCGTTTTTGTATTTCCTACTATAATCGATTTGAGAATGTCTCCCGTCTCGAATATTCCGTCCCCCGCGCTGCCTTTGGTTATGTCTGCTACCGAAACGGTCTCCACGATCACCGCCTTCCCGTTTTCCAAAATCGATTTGGATTCCACGGTCTGTACCGTGACGCCCAGCGTCGCTCGCTTCACCGAACCGCCGTTGTCCATGATATTGTCCACGACATACATCACTTGCGTGATCGGAAGCGCATATCCCATATTATCTACACTATGAATTCCTTCTACCTGACTCGTTTCTCCATACACAAACGAATCGCCGAGCTTCGCGTTTGTGATACCGACGAGCTTTCCCTGCGCATCGAACAATCCGCCTCCCGAATTTCCGGGATTGATTGCCGCATCCGTCCGCATGACGCGCATACTGACCGCCGTCCCCGGATTTATCGTCGATTCCAACTGAATATATTCCGAATCTACCGAAATAACACCCTCCGTAACGGAAATTCCGTCTCCTTCCGGGTTTCCTATCGCAAAAACCTTCTCCCCCGTCGTTATCTCCTCTGAAGAACCGATCTCCGCTTCCTCCGCCGAGCTTTCTCGAAGAATTTCACTCCCCTGTACCTTCAAAACCGCAATATCATAATCGGCGGCTCCTCCTACATATGTCGCAGGTATCGCAAGTCCGTCCGTATTCTCGCCCGTTGAAGTATTTATATTCGTGATTCCGCCGTACAGCGAAAGATAAATATAATCCGCTATTCCGTTATCGCTCTCCGCATCGTAAATGACGTGGAAATTCGTGATCACATAGGCGTTTCCCGCTTCTTTATTCAAATCGTAAATGACGCCGCTGCCTGCCGCCCAAACGAGAGAAGTCGTCGTCACCGTTCCGCCAAATGGCCAACTCGCCGTCTTCTTCGTCTCTCTGAACCCTGAATATACGCTCACGACAGACATCATGTTATGCGCGATCGCGTCCGTATCGTTATTCTCACTCACGTCCGCTGAAAGATATTCTTTCAAAAATTCCAGAAAACTTCCCTCATAACCGTTCTCGACCGCCGCCGCATATACTTCTTCTATATCGAGGTCGGCTCCGTCGCTGCCGTCCGCGCCTTGCAAACTTTTCAGCCAATCGGCCTCCGTTCCCGTAAATCCGTTCTCTACGGCTATCTCATACGCGGATTTTGAACCGAATGCCGAAAAATCACAGGCGGAAAAACTCACCGCCATCACCGCAGTGCAGCCGAGCGCTACCGCTGCCGTCCAGATTTTTTTCATATCCGTTTGCCTCCCCGGACTCATGCAGGAGGATTTCCCCCCGCAACTCCTTTTTTGATGCTTTCGATTTATACCTTCTATTATACCCGTCTTTTCGTTGATAGCTTTAAGATTTTTTGAAAACTACGTGAATTTTTTGCTAAAATCCTTCCAGCTCGTCCAACGTCAACGAAAACGACGGAATAAAATGCTCGAAAAAATACTCCACTTCCGGCATTTTCCGACCGTGCAAATCCTCCTCTATACTCTTTTTCGCACGCGAAAATTCACTGTTCCCCGAACGCAACTCCTCCAAGCATTTGATATACGCCGCCAATCGGTCCGCCGCCTTCACCAGCCGATATTCCTCGCTCCCCTCGTCCGCCAAAACATACGGCGATATCTCCTCCTTCAATTCCTTCGGCAGCATGTCCGCTACTTTTTCGCAGGCACTACGCTCCAACTGCTTATACGCCCCCTGTATGCTGCGATTATAATACTTCACCGGCGTCGGAAGATCGCCCGTCATCACTTCGCTCGTCTCGTGATACAGCGCGTAAAGCACCGTCTTCGCAACGTCTACGCTCCCCCCGTAAATTTTGTTGCGGATCGTCGCCAGCGCATGCGATATCACCGCTACGCTCTGGGAGTGCTCCATAATGTTTTCCTCCCGCTCCGAACGCATCAGCTGCCAGCGCTTGATATATTTCATTCTGTCAAGATATGCGTAAAAATCGTATCGCATTATTTTTTTCTCCTTATCTCTCCTTTTTTATTGACTTTTTTCCGCGTTTGTCCTATAATATTGATTACAAAATTCAATTATCCGTCGTGGGTGCTTTAACAAGCTGAGATTATACCATGGAATCGGCAAGGTAATACTTGAGCGAGATGATCGGTAACGAGGTAAAAAAGAACTTCTGCGCGCCCGCGCGCCGTTTCGGGATTTTCTCCCCTTTCGGCCTCCGGGCGCGGCTTTTTTTCTTTTCTGCCGCGACCAAGCGGCGGGTCCAAGAAAAAAAGGAGGTCTTTTTTTATGTTTCTCAATGCTCTTTTGGAAGCCAGCGCGAAAACCACCAATATCGTCAAATGGGTTTCCGTCGGCGCTATCGTGCTCCTCTTCGGAGTCATCGCCGTCATCTGTGTCAAAGGCAAAAAACAGTATGACGCAAAGCATATCGCTTTCGCCGGTATCTCACTCGGTTTGTCCTTCGTCTTATCTTTTCTCAAAGTGAAACCCGTAATGTATGGCGGCTCCATTACCCTCGCAAGTTTCGTTCCCTTACTCATCTACACTTACGTTTACGGGCTTGCCGACGGATTGCTTACGGGGCTTATCTTCGGATTATTCAACTTCGTCACCGACCCTTATATCCTTACCCCCATGACGTTTATTCTCGATTTCCTGCTCGCATTCGCATCTATCGGGCTCATGGGACTTGCTGGAAAGTTCACCAAAAAGACTACTTTTAACGTCGTCCTCGGCACCGTCGCCGTGTACGTCGTCCGTTTCGCTTTCCACCTTTTCTCGGGCATGATTTATTTCTCCATGGACCAGGTATGGGCTGAACTTCCGAATTGGGCGATATCTAATGGCGGTTTCATCTATTCCTTCATCTATCAATGCGTATATCTCCCCGCCGATTGCGCTATCGCCGCCGTCGCCATGTACGTCCTCGCAAAAACAAATGTATTGGACAAGCTCAGCGCGCTTATGAAGCCTAAAAAATATGCGACAGCAGGTACGACGGAAAGGGCAGGTGAGACGGGCGCGAACGCAAAGGCGAACGCGGGCGATGGAGAAACTGCAGAAGGGGAAACCGCCGCCGCAGATACGAAACCCGCAAACAGAAAATCCTGACGGATACGAACCCCGTGAACGGGACAGCCGTTTCGAGACAAACTCGTGAATGGGATAACCGTTGCGAGGCGAATCCGTAAACGGAATAACCGTTGCGAGGCGAACCCGTAAATGGGACGGCCGTTTCGAGACGAACCCGTGAATGGGACGGCCGTTTCGAGACGAACCCGTGAATGGGATAACCGTTGCAAAGCAAAAAACGTAAACGGGATAAGCCGTTGCAAAGCAAAAACCGTAAACGGAATAACCGTTGCGAGGCGAATCCGTGAACGGGATAACCGTTGCGAGGCGAATCCGTGAACGGGATAACCGTTGCGAGGCGAATCCGTGAACGGG
>ENA-UOJL01003624-UOJL01003624.1-human-gut-metagenome-genome-assembly--contig:-P47-NODE-3624-length-10597-cov-3.153007_pt1 | contig 10597 bp, 10 predicted proteins | sample MGYA00242347_ERZ723894 | MGnify/ENA metagenome assembly ERZ723894
TTCCTTGTATGGTATGAAGAATATTTTGTAAAAAGATAATCCTTAAATGACATTTTTCCCCCTGTCTTCTGGTAAAAGCAGAAATGATAAGCTGGTTTTATCAGAAAAAGAAAGACCTGTATTAAATGGAAAAACTCCATGAAATACAGGTCTTTTGACTCTGGCATCCTATTGTGTTTTCAGGATTTTGTTTTTTACATTCTTTTACTTCATAGAAGCTACTTTATCGAACTCATCCTGAACTTCTCTGGAAGGAGCCGGTGTCAGGAGACTTACGATTACGTTTACTGCAAGACCAAGAAGGAATGCAGGAAGCAGTTCGTAAATACCAAGTGCACCGCCCATCGGACGGATCAGAAATTTCCATACAAATACCATAACGCCGCCGCTGACCATTCCGCAGAGAGCACCCTGGAATGTGGAGCGTTTCCAGAACAGTGCCAGCAGAACAAGCGGTCCAAAGGAAGCACCAAAGCCTGCCCATGCAAAGGATACGATCTGGAAAACAGAACTGTCCGGGTTACGTGCGATAAATACACCGATCAGTGCGATAACAAGAACGGTGATACGTGCGATCAGCATACCGGTCTTTTCGCTCATGTCTTTCATAAATACTTCTTTCAGAATGTTCTGAGAAGCACTAGAAGAAGCAGCGAGCAGCTGAGAGTCCGCAGTTGACATGGTAGCTGCCAGGATACCGGCGAGGATCAGCCCGGCAATGATCGTTGCCAGAACACCATGTTTGGAGATCAGATCTGCAACAACCAGAATGATGGTTTCCGGATCTTTTAAAGTCGGCAGGACACCGGCTTTTGTCATAGCATTTCCAATCACACCGATAAATACGGAAACAGCCATGGAGATCACAACCCAGACGGTTGCAACTCTTCTGGAGAGTTTCAGTTTGTTTGCATCACCGATCGCCATAAAACGAAGCAGTACATGAGGCATACCAAAATATCCAAGTCCCCATGCCAATGTAGAGAAAATTTTCAGCAGGCTGTAAGGAGAAGCTGTTCCGGTAGCGACATCGTGCGTGTGCGTCAGGCTGAAGTATCCGGCCATGGATTTTGCATTGTCCATAACGGCACTGAAACTGCCGACTTTGCTGATACCAAAACCAAATACAACAACGATCGCGATCGTCATAACAATACTCTGGACAAAGTCTGTCGTACTTGCTGCGAGGAATCCGCCCAGTGTGGTGTAAGCTACGATAACGATCGCACTGATCAGCATTGCCGGCAGATAATCCATTCCGAACAGGTTTGCAAACAGCTTGCCGCAGGCTGCAAATCCGGAAGCCGTATAAGGTACAAAGAAAATGATGATCAGCAATGCTGCAATCACGGAAAGAATACGTTTGTTATCTCTGTAACGGTTGGAAAAGAACAGAGGCAGTGTCGTAGAGTTTCCGCAGACATGCGTATAATTACGAAGTCTCTTGGCAACAACAAGCCAGTTTACATAAGTTCCGATTGCCAGTCCGATTGCAGTCCACGCTGCATCAGCCGTACCGGACAGGTAAGCAACGCCAGGCAGTCCCATCAGCAGCCAGCTGCTCATGTCAGAGGCCTCGGCACTCATGGCGGTGACGAGCGGTCCCAGTGTACGTCCGCCGAGATAGAAGTCATCTGTGGTCTGATTCTGTTTTGCCAGAACCGCACCGATACCTACCATCGCAGCCAGGTAGACCAGGATTGTGATCAACATTAGAATCTGTGTTACATCCATTTTAAATCCTCCCTAAGTTTCTGCAGTTTGATGTTGTCATTCACATATGCGGAAAATGAAACATCCGGTTTATGATTAACGTTCCGTACGGAAGAGCAGTCGAAGCAGTCTTTGTACGGATTGTTTGTCAGTTGAGACTTTAACACAGTGCAGTGTCAGCGACTCAAAATGACACTATAAACCAAATATTAACATAATTTAGGCGAGGCTACAATAATAAAATACTAAAAACCTGTTATAAAAAGCCCGATATTTAAAAAAGTTACGGTCAGAGCGGTAATCCAAAGAACGATATTCAGGCGTCTGCTGTTTGCATATCTGCCCATTACCATTTTAGAAGAAGTCAGACAGATCTGTGTGAAGATCGTAATCGGGAGTTGAACGGCAAGCAGCATCTGTGAATAGATGAGTCCCTGGAACGGCGAAGAAATAAACAAAATGATCACGGCAGCCGGAACCATTGTCACCAGAATCCCCAGTTTTGTTTCTTTACCGGAAGTATCATAAGGCTTGTTAAAAATACCGGAAAAAATCGTACCGCCTGCCATTCCGGCTGTGATGCTTGAAGAAATCCCGGAGAGCAGCAGAGCGACTGCAAAGACCAGTGATGCCATATTTCCAAGCAGAGGAGCGAGCATAGAACCGGTGACTGCAAGATCGTCAACAGTCGTTCCATTTCCATTCTGATAAAAACTTGCCGCCGCCATCAGGATCATGGCACTATTGATCGCCCAGCCAATGATCATGGAAAATAGCGTGTCACGGAATTCATATTTCAGCTGCTTTTGAATTACAGCATCATCCGCAAGAGACCACTGGCGGCTCTGAATGATTTCAGAATGCAGAAACAGATTGTGCGGCATCACAACCGCACCGAGCACACTCATGATGACCGGCATGGAATGGGCAGGAAACGAAGGCTTTACCCAGCCGATGGCAGCCTGTTTCCAGTCGATTCCTGCGATGCAGATCTCAAATAAAAATGAAAATCCGATCAGCGAGACAAAAAGAATGATCAATTTTTCAATCCGCCGGTAGGCATTGGTAAACGTACAGAACAAAACAATCACGAGAATCAGCAGACTGCCTGGTTTGATCGGGATTGAAAAAAGCATCTGCAGAGCGATTGCACCGCCCAGGATTTCCGCCATAGCTGTGGCAATCGAAGCAAGCATTGCCGTAGACAGAATGATGTTCTTGAGAATTCGGTTGATGTATGTGCTGGCAGCCTCCGAAAGACAAAGTCCGGTAACAATGCCGAGATGGGCGGCATTATGTTGCAGAAGGATCAGCATGATCGTGGAGAGCGTGACCATCCACAGAAGCTGATAGCCATACCCAGAACCGGCGGCAATGTTCGAAGCCCAGTTCCCGGGATCGATAAAACCGACCGTGACCAGAAGTCCCGGACCAATGTACTTAAGAAAATTTAGTGGCTGCTTTTTGTGTTTCTGTATCATAAAATACTTCCCCTTTTCCACTTCTTTAAAAGAATATGCCCATTTTTACAGAACAGTGAGCAGATTCCCTCAGAATCTTGTTGCAGGTATCATATAGCAGTACCTGTAGTTTTATGAAGTTAGTTATAACTAACTCTGTGCATTTATTATATGCAGAGAAACGGAAGCTTGTCAAAAGAATATTCGCTTGTTGCGAAAAATAGACGAAAACCGTATAATTATCAGGTAGATAATTTAAATGAAATTTTCCGGACGGAGCCTTAAATGTTATGAGCAAGTAGCAAAGCGGATTGCGAATATCCGCTTGACAATATATAGAATGAAAAGGAAGGAAAACAAAAAATATGGTTACAGGGGAATTAAAAAATAAAGTAGACGGTTTATGGGAAATTTTCTGGACAGGCGGACTGACAAATCCGCTCGATGTGATCGAACAGATGACCTATCTTATGTTTATCCGCGATCTGGATGATTCGGATAACGTACATATGAAAGAAAGCATTATGCTTGGTCTGCCATATAAAAGCATATTTGAAGAAAACGTAACAATCGGAGACAGAAAAGTTCCGGGGAATCAGCTCAAGTGGAGTGTATTTCACGATTTTCCGGCTCAGAAAATGTATGCAAATATGCAGGAAAATGTGTTCCCGTTTATCAAAAATCTTCATGGAGATAAAGAGAGTGCCTATGCAAAATATATGGGAGATGCGATCTTTAAAGTGCCGACACCGGTCATGCTGGATAAGATCGTGACCGCCATGGATGAAATCTACGAAAAAATGGAGCAGTTAAGAAGTGAAGATGTCCGGGGAGATATTTACGAGTATCTGCTTTCAAAACTGGCAACTGCCGGTGTAAACGGACAGTTCCGTACACCGCGTCATATCATAAAAATGATGGTAGAAATGATGGATCCAAAAGCCGATGACCTGATCTGCGACCCGGCCTGCGGTACCTCCGGATTTCTGGTAGAGTCCAGTGAATATCTGCGAAAAAAGAAAAAAGCAGAAGTTCTGTTTAATGTAAAAAACAATGAACACTATATGAATCATATGTTCCACGGCTACGATATGGACAGAACGATGCTGCGTATCGGAGCAATGAACATGATGACACACGGTGTCAGCAATCCGAATATCGAATATCGAGACAGTCTTTCCGACCAGAACGAAGATAAAGAAAAATACAGCCTGATCCTGGCAAATCCACCATTCAAAGGAAGCCTGGATTATGATATTGTATCAGCAGATCTTCTGAAAGTCTGCAAAACCAAAAAGACAGAACTCCTTTTCCTGACACTGTTTGTAAGAATGTTGAAAACAGGCGGAAGATGTGCCTGCATTGTACCGGATGGCGTACTTTTCGGTTCGTCCAAAGCCCATAAAGATATCCGGAAAGCAATCGTGGAAGAACAGCGACTGGAAGCAGTGATTTCCATGCCGTCCGGTGTGTTCAAACCATATGCCGGAGTTTCTACAGCGATCCTGATCTTTACGAAAACCGGGCATGGCGGAACAGACAAAGTGTGGTTCTATGATATGAAAGCAGATGGACGCAGCCTGGATGACAAACGTTCTGAAGTCAAAGAAAACGATATTCCGGATATCATCGCAAGATTTAAAAATCTGGAAGCAGAAAATGACCGTAAACGAACTGACCAGTCATTTTTTGTAGAAAAACAGGAAATCGTAGACAATGCCTATGACCTTTCCATCAACAAGTACAAAGAAATAGAATACATTCCGGTAGAATATCCGCCAACATCTGAGATTAAGGCAAATTTACGGGCACTGGAAAAAGAAGTACAGGAGAGCATGGCAGAACTTGAAAAAATGTTAGGAGATGAGATGGCATGAAAATAGAACATATCGCAATGTATGTAAAAGATCTCGAAAAAACAAAAACATTTTTTGAAATCTATCTGAATGCCAGAGCAAACGCTGGTTATCACAATCCGAAAACAGACTTTCGCTCTTACTTCCTTTCCTTTGACGATGGGGCAAGACTGGAAATTATGAATAAGCCGCAGATGCAGGATTCTCCGAAAACCCTGACACAGACCGGATATATTCACATTGCATTCAGCGTCGGAAGCAAAGAAAAAGTAGATGAGTTGACGGTAAAATTAAAAGAAGATGGCTATGAAATCATCAGCGGTCCACGGATAACCGGAGACGGATATTACGAGAGCTGCGTAGTGGGAATCGAAGATAACCAGATTGAGATTACCGTGTAGCAAAGTGATTTTCACGCTCCACACAGCTAAAATATAGAATATCAACAGAGCAAATCCCACGAGTGTAAAATTAACTTTGTGGGTTTTGCTCAATCCATTTTTGAATGGTTTTTAAAGCAGTAGCAATTTGCTCAACAGACAAGCCAAGATCAACTAAGGAAAGAGCATCTTCCCTTTTAATATTTTCGGTAGCTGTTTTGATACCATCAGCTACCCCAGCCTCATATTCCGCCTTACGGAGTTTGCGTTCTTCCAGTTCTTTATCATATTCAAATATACTCATGGAGATCACCTCTGCTTTGTTTACACGAAGAAAGTCGGAAAGAATGTTGTCATGTATACATTCATTGACAGCCAGTTCAACCGCTTCGTTTAATTCAAAATCTTTCGTGTATTTGCGTACAAGATTTAGTAACTGTTCAATACTTTCACAGTTACAATGCAAAAATCCATCCGAAATTGCTTCGCAATGGGATTTTTGCACACCTGAATCATGTTCTTACGGTCTCAGCAGCAAGTGCTTCGACCTGTGCTGAATGGTTATGTATATTTTTTTAAATCTGTGCATATTCCTTTAAAGTTTGGCATTGTTCCATCAGTTCTTTATTATGTCCCTCATTGATATTCAGTGTCAGAACTTCCAGTTCCAGCTTTGGATCACCGGATTGGTTTTCGAAAGCTTCGGATAAATGGTTTACCCAGTAGTCCTTTTTCTTTTCCAGACCATTGTAAAATACAATAAATTGCGGTGCCGGTATTTTCTGTAATACAGAAGAATAGAGAGATTTGTGATCTACTAATTTCTGGTATTCACTGGAAATATAGAATAAATCACGCAGCGGCATATTTGGATTGTAGGTAGACTGATGTTCATATAGAAATAAATCAGTATCAACGATAAAAGCCAGGTCATTTTTTATACCCATATAAATGGCATTTTCCAGTGTTACAATCTCAAGTTTATCCCGATAATCATAATGCGAACCGCTGATTGCGTTATAAAGAGACATTAAATTTTTTCTGTCAGAGAACATCATACGGAATACTGTGTCTTTGTTGATCCGTTTTGCTTTCAGCATTTCATTTTGCACCATAGAAGTAGCTCCTTTGGCAGGAGTATACAAAAGTGTGGTGGATATGCAGTCTGCTAATCGCTCAACATTTGAAACTCCTGCTTTTTTATTAATTTGAAAGAAAAGCATGAATTTTCGAAATGTGAAATAGATTAATAGACGGCATGATGCCAAGAACGTTAAGAAAATATGCTTTGCTATCATACTAACATATAACTCTTTTTGAATCAATAGAAAATGAAAAATATTAAAAAGACAACATAAATAATAAGAAACTGCAACAAATCAAAGGAAACGGCTTGCACAAGAAACTCAAAAATCTTATTCTGAGAGAAATATGTACATGGAAACAAGAAACAGTAAAACAGAGATACCTTTGTTTAAGGTAAAAGACGAGAAAATTCATATTTGCAGTGCAGATGAAACTGCAAGGTAAATGTGGGGTTATGGGGATGATTATAGATGGAAAAATTATGGTAATATAAAAAAATTGGAGAAGTATGTATTGTTGAACGTGGTGCTTCACCACGACCAATTGATAAGTATATTACGGATAATGAAAGTGGAATTAATTGGATAAAGATAGGTGATACTTCAGATTCCATGTATATAACTGAGACTGCTCAAAAAATTATTGTAGAAGGTATGAAGAAATCGAGATATGTAAAGCCGGGAGATTTTTTATTATCTAATTCTATGAGCTTTGGGCGACCATATATACTGAAAATAGATGGATGCATCCATGATGGTTGGCTTGTGTTAAGAGATGAAAATGCATTATTTGATAAGCGTTTTTTGTATAATTATTTAAGTTCGAAAACTACCTATAAAAATTTAAAGTCTATGGCCGTTGGTGGAGTGGTGAACAATTTGAATAGTGAAATGGTGCGAAATGTGATCGTGCCAGTTCCTGATAAAGAAGAGCAGTCTGAAATAGCGGATTTGTTTGATAAAATTAAAAAGATTTTAGATGACAGAAAACAGGAATTAGAACAATTAGACACTCTTGTCAAATCCCGATTTGTAGAATTGTTTGGAGATCCATATGTTAATCCTTTGAAATGGAAAAGATTAAAAATAAAAGATGCTGTTACAATTGAGCCACAAAATGGATTATATAAACCACAATCAGATTATGTTGCAGATGGAACAGGGACTCCAATTTTGAGAATAGATGGATTTTATAACGGAAGGGTTACTGACTTTGGCTCATTAAAAAGATTAAAATGTTCTGGAATGGAGCAGCAAAGATATCTGCTTTTGGAAGATGATATTGTTATTAATCGAGTGAATAGTATTGAATATTTAGGAAAATGTGCACATATAAAAGGTCTTCTGGAAGATACTGTGTATGAATCTAATATGATGAGAATGCATTTTGACCCGGAACACTATAATCCAGTATACATTTGTAAATTGTTATGTAGTCAGTATATATATGATCAGATTGTTAACCATGCAAAAAAAGCAGTTAATCAAGCAAGCATTAATCAGAAAGATGTATTAGATTTTAATATATATCAGCCACCACTTGAGTTACAAAACCAATTCGCAGACTTTGTTGTATCCGTTGACAAATCAAAATCTAAGATTCAAAAATCCTTAGAAGAGACGCAGTTATTATTTGACAGTCTGATGCAGAAGTATTTTGGATGAAAAGGGTGATGAAATGGCAAAAATGACAGTATATCATGGTGGATATATGGCAGTGGAACATCCGGAAATCCGAAAGGGACGCAATACAAAGGATTTCGGAACAGGTTTTTATTGCACAATTATTAAAGAACAGGCTCAGAGATGGGCAAAACGTTATGATACCAAGATCGTTTCCATCTACGATGTGCGTTTAGATTCTTCGTTAAAAATCAAAGATTTCCGGGAAATGACAGATGAATGGTTGGATTTTATTATTGATTGTCGGGCAGGAAAAACACATAACTATGACATTGTGATCGGAGCGATGGCAGATGATCAGATTTACAACTATATTTCTGATTATATGGATGGCTCGATTACGAGAGAGCAGTTCTGGGTGCTGGCAAAGTTTAAATATCCGACACATCAGATAAACTTTTGCTCTAAAGAAGCACTGAAATGTCTGGAATACAGGGGATTTGAGGTGGTTAAATAATGGAGAATGGAAGAGAAGCCAGAAAGGATAATGACTTATTTTTTACCTGTGCGTTGATTGATTATATTGCAAGAAAAACGAAAAATACCAGGGCAGATGTCGTTAATGCATTAGGAAAAAAGCGTCTGGATAAGATTTACGATCTGGCGGATATTTACCATAGTGATAACATTGATCGGGTAAGCGAAGATTTTATCAAAGAAGCTCAGATTAAACAGGGAAATTTTGATAATGTAGGAGAATGTCAGTATGAAATTCCTACACACTGGGACATCGGAAAAGTCTATAAACGCCTTATTAAGCAGGTTTCAAAAAAAGAGAAAATAGAAGTAATTGACGCATTGATTAGAGTTTATAATTCTTTTCTGAGTGAGAAAATAGATGATTATAACAGTAGTGTTTATTATGAAAATCCATCATATCTTTTCGAATGTTACGAGGAAAATAAGATTCTTTAGGAAAAATCTGCTATACTTTCTGCAAAAACAGGAGTGCAGAAAAATGGAAAATCAGATTTATAATATTTTAAACGACATGGCGGAATTTTTAAATGTAATGCAGATGAAAAAGCTTCAGAAAGTACTGATTTATCACTTGAATGAAGCGAAACAGGTACAGGAAGAGATTTCAAATGAGAAATATCTGGAAATGTTTTTGACGTCAAAACAGATTGAGGGGTGTTCAGACAGGACAATTCAATATTATCGTGTAACGATTGAGCATATGCTGAAAAGAATCACGATACCACTGCGTCAGATTGCAACGGAGGATATTCGCCAATATTTGATTGATTATCAGAAAATCAATAATTGTGGAAAGGTGACAATAGACAATATTCGCCGCAATTTATCAAGTTTCTTTTCTTGGCTGGAGGAAGAAGATCACATTTTAAAAAGTCCAGTGAAACGTATTCACAAAATCAAGACGAAAACAGTGGTAAAAGAAGTGATTTCCGATGAGAGTATTGAGATTTTGCGTGATAATTGCAAAGAAAAACGCGATCTTGCCATCATAGATTTACTTTTTTCAACAGGGATGAGAGTTGGTGAGCTGGTAAATCTGGATATTGCAGATATTGATTTCAATGAAAGAGAATGTATTGTATACGGAAAAGGTGATAAAGAACGCAGGGTATATTTTGATGCAAGAGAAAAACTTCATTTACAGAATTATTTAAAATGCCGGACTGACGATAATCCGGCACTATTTGTGACGCTCAATGATCCACATAAACGCCTGAAAATCAGTGGAGTGGAAATACGATTGAGACAATTAGGGCGAGAATTAAAATTAGAGAGAATCCATCCGCATAAATTCCGTCGAACTATGGCAACACGAGCCATAGATAAAGGGATGCCGATCGAGCAAGTACAGAAATTACTGGGACATCAGCAAATCGATACTACGATGCAGTATGCAATGGTCAATCAAAGCAATGTAAAAACATCCCATAGACGCTTCATAGCCTGAGCAAATTTTCTGCTGTTCATATTTGTGGGAGAAAATGTAAATGAAATATGTAGCGTTAAAGGATGTTTGTAAAATAAATATGGGACAGTCTCCAGATTCTTCAAGCTATAATGAAAATGGAGAAGGTATACCATTTTTTCAAGGAAATGCAGATTTTGGTGAGAGATATCCAGTAACTAGAGTTTGGTGTAATGCTCCAACAAAGATTGCACAATCAGAAGATATACTTATCTCAGTAAGAGCACCTATTGGTGCGTTGAATTATGCTAAGGAAAAATGCTGTATTGGAAGAGGTTTGGCAGCGATAACTCCGGACAAGAGTAAAGTATCATTAGAATTTGTATATTGGTTTTTGAAAGGAAAGAATGCAGAATTAAAAAGCAAAGGAACTGGAAGTACGTTTAAGGCTATAAGTAAAAAAATACTTGAAGAAATTTTGATTCCTGATGTTGGTTTTGATAAACAACATGAATATGCACAAATGTTGGAAAAA
>ENA-UOJL01003630-UOJL01003630.1-human-gut-metagenome-genome-assembly--contig:-P47-NODE-3630-length-10577-cov-26.696636_pt1 | contig 10577 bp, 5 predicted proteins | sample MGYA00242347_ERZ723894 | MGnify/ENA metagenome assembly ERZ723894
GAAGTACGCTGAGCGCAACGGCGGCTACACCCGCGTGACCCGCATCGGGCCCCGCAGAGGCGACGCAGCCGAGATGGCCGTCATCGAATTGGTCTAAAAAAGAGTATCCCCTTCGGCTTCAAACCGAGGGGGTTCTTTTTTGCGCTGGAAAAAGGACGGATCATAGTGTAGAATAAAAAAGAAGGAGGCGTGCGGTATGGCCGAAAACAGGAAAAAGAAAGACCAGCAAAAGGTTCCGTGGTGGCTGACGCCTGTGATTTTACTGGCAGTTTTGGCGATCCGATTCGGCGGGGAGGCGATAGGGCGAGGCTTCCAGTGGTTATCCGATTCGCAGACTTCAGAATCGTCTACCACGGCGCAGAAGGTGCCATCCGACGAGGCGCTGACAGTACGCTTCCTTGATGTCGGGCAGGGCGACAGTATTTTGCTCTCCTGCGGCGAGGATACGATGCTCATCGACGGCGGGTCGGTCGAGGAGGGACAGTTTCTGGTGTCCCGGTTGAACCGGTTGGATGTGACGGAACTGACCTATGTGGTCAATACGCACCCGGATGAGGATCACTGCGGCGGACTGGCCGCCGTGCTGGCAAAATACCCGGCGGAACACGTCTATTCCAGTGTCACAGAGTATACAACAAAGGTTTTTTCCAACGTGGTTAAATATACGGAAGAACAGGGCAAGCAGATCGAAGTGCCGCAGACCGGCACGCATTGGAGTCTCGGCAGCGCGACGGTGACGGTCATCGGGCCGGTACAGGAATATTCTGACCCGAATAACGGCAGTCTTGTCCTGCGCGTCGATTACGGCGGGACGAGTTTCCTGTTTACGGGCGACATGGAACAGAAGGCCGAGGGAGATCTGCTGGAATCCGGCGCGGATGTGCGTGCAGACGTTTTAAAGGCCGGACACCACGGCAGCCCAACCAGTTCATCTGAAGCTTTTCTGACCGCTGTGCAGCCCTCCATAGCGGTCATCAGCGTCGGAGCGGACAACGACTATGGACACCCCGGCGCGGACGTGTTGGCGCGGTTGAAGGCGCTGAACGCGGCGATTTACCGCACCGATACACAGGGCGAGATTATCATCGTCTCCGACGGTGCGGAATTGTCCGTTACGACAGATTCCACCAGCCGTGAGCCCGCGGCCGGAAAGGACGCGCCGTTCATTGGCAACCGCAATTCCATGATCGTCCACAGCGCAAACTGCGCCAAGCTTCCCGGCAAAGACAACCGTGTCTATTTTAACTCCGCCGAGGAAGCGGAGGAATATGGATATCAAAAGCATACCTGCATCAAATAGACGCAGAAAACGGCGCATCCGCTCGGATGCGCCGTTTGTCAACAGAAAATAATTCACAAAAATAAGCCGGATGAATTGACATTCTGGACAAAAGCTGATAGAATATAAATCCATAATGCCTGCGTAGGGTCATTCGCATTTTTCACCACTATCTATCATGATTATAGCACTGCAGGTCCCTATGTGCAAGCAGGAATGGAAAGAAATAAACAACGCAACCGCGCGTGTCATAAGACAACTACAGAAAGGCTGTGATGAGGTTACATGGCGATCACAAAGGATGTCATGATGGGCAAGACGCTCCGCAAGAGTTTTGCCAAGCAGGAGCAGATCCTGGAACTGCCGAACATGCTCAAGATCCAGAAGGATTCCTATGAGTGGTTTCTGCGCGAGGGCCTGCGCGAGGTGTTCCGCGATGTCGATACCATTACCGACTATACCGGCAATCTCGAACTGAGTTTCCTCGACTACTCCATGAACGAGCCGCCCAAGTACTCCGTGGAGGAGTGCAAGGAGCGCGACGCAACGTACGCAAAGCCCATCAAGGTTCGCGTGCGTCTGCACAACAAAGAGACCGACGAGATCAAGGAGCAGGAGATCTTCATGGGCGATTTCCCGCTCATGACCAACGGCGGCACCTTCGTCATCAACGGCGCGGAACGCGTCATCGTCTCCCAGATCGTCAGAAGCCCCGGCGTCTACTTCGGCGACGAGGTAGACAAGACTGACCAGCATATCTATTCCGCAACGGTCATTCCGTACCGCGGCGCATGGCTGGAATATGAGACGGATTTCAATAACGTCTTCTGGGTCCGCATCGACAAGAACCGCAAGCTGCCCATCACCTGCCTCATCCGCGCCCTCGGCGTGGCGACCGACGGCCAGATCACCGAGATGTTCGGCGAGGACCCGCTCATCAAGGCGACCATGGACAAGGACCCGTGCAAGACGCGCGAGGAATCCCTGCTTGAAATCTACCGCCGCCTGCGTCCGGGCGAGCCGCCCACGGTCGAAAGCTCCGAGAGCTATCTCGAGGCGCTGTTCTTCGACGCCCGCCGCTATGACGTGAGCAAGGTCGGCCGTTACAAGTTCAACAAGAAGCTCGACATCTGGAGCCGTCTGAACGGCCAGACGCTGGCCCAGCCCGTGACCGATCCCATGACCGGCGAGATCATCGCCATGAACGGCGAGACGATCAACCGCGCCAAGGCGCACGAGATCTCCAGCCGCGGCGTCAGCCGCGCCGTGATCGACGTGAACGGCCGCGAGGTCGTCGTGTTCTCCAACGGCATGGTCGATATGGCGAAGTTCGTCGACTTTGACCCGGCACAGTACGGCATCAAGGAAAAGGTCAGCTTCAGCGTTCTTCGTGAAATGCTCGAGACTGTCCCCGCCGACGGCTGGGAGGAGGCCATTGAGGCCCGCCGCAGCGACCTCATTCCGATGCACATCACGAGAGACGACATTCTCGCCTCCATCAACTATCTGTGCTGCATGGTGCAGGGCGCGGGCACGAAGGACGACATTGACCATCTGGGCAACCGCCGTCTGCGCTGCGTGGGCGAGCTGCTGCAGAACCAGTTCCGCGTCGGCTTCACCCGCCTCGAGCGCGTGATCCGCGAGCGCATGACCGTGCAGGATCTTGACGTCGTCACGCCGCAGAGCCTCATCAACATCCGGCCTGTCACGGCGATCATCAAGGAGTTCTTCGGCTCCTCCCCGCTGTCGCAGTTCATGGATCAGAACAACCCGCTGGCAGAGCTGACGCACAAGCGCCGTCTGTCCGCACTCGGCCCCGGCGGTCTGTCGCGTGAGCGCGCATCCTTCGACGTCCGAGACATTCACTACACCCACTATGGCCGTATGTGCCCGATCGAGACGCCTGAAGGCCCGAACATCGGCCTGATTAACTATCTGGCGTCCTATGCGAAGATCAACGAATACGGCTTTATCGAAGCGCCGTTCCGCAAGGTCGACAAGGCAACCGGCAAGGTCACGGATATTGTCGAATACATGACCGCCGACGTCGAAGACGACTATTATGTCGCGCAGGCTGCCGAGCCTCTGGACGAAGAGGGCCGCTTTGCGAACGCGCGCGTCATCTGCCGCCACCGTGACGAGATCATCTCTGTCGAACGTGAACTGATCGACTATGTCGATGTCTCCCCGAACATGATGACCTCCATCGCGACCGCGTTCATCCCGTTCCTGGAAAACGACGACGCGAACCGCGCGCTGATGGGCGCGAACATGCAGCGTCAGGCCGTGCCGCTGATGGTCACGGAGGCCCCGATCGTGGCAACCGGCATCGAGCATAAGTGCGCTGTCGATTCCGAGGTCTGCATCACAGCTAAAGGCCCCGGCGTCGTGACCCGCGTTTCCGCAACGAACGTTTCCGTCAGCTACGACGATGGCAATACCGCCGATTATACCCTTACAAAGTTTGCTCGTTCCAACCAGGGCACCTGCATCAACCAGCGCCCGATCGTCACGGTCGGCGAGCGTGTGGAAGCCGGTCAGGTCATCGCCGACGGCCCCGCCTGCTCGCAGGGCGAGATCGCGCTCGGCAAGAACGTGCTTATCGGCTTCATGACGTGGGAAGGCTACAACTACGAAGACGCCATCCTGCTGAACGAACGCCTTGTCCGCGAGGACGTGTTCACCTCCATCCATATCGAGGAGTATGAGACGGAATCCCGCGACACGAAGCTTGGCATGGAAGAGATTACCCGCGATATCCCGAACGTCGGCGAGGATACCCTTAAGGATCTCGACGAGAACGGCATCATCCGCATCGGCGCGGAGGTCACCTCCGGCGATTACCTCGTCGGCAAGGTCACCCCGAAGGGCGAGACGGAGCTGACCGCGGAAGAGCGTCTGCTGCGCGCCATCTTCGGTGAAAAGGCGCGCGAGGTCCGCGATTCCTCTCTGAAGGTCCCGCACGGCGAAGCCGGCATCATTGTCGACGTCAAGGTCTTCACCCGTGAAAACGGCGACGAGCTGGCCCCCGGCGTCAACAAGGTCGTCCGCGTCTATATCGCCCAGAAGAGAAAAATCTCCGTCGGCGATAAGATGGCAGGCCGCCACGGCAATAAGGGCGTCGTGTCCCGCATTCTGCCGCAGGAGGATATGCCCTTCCTGCCCGACGGCACCCCGCTCGATATCGTTCTGAACCCGCTGGGCGTTCCGTCCCGTATGAACATCGGTCAGGTTCTGGAGGTCCATCTGGGCTACGCGGCCCACGCGCTGGGCTGGAAGGTCGCGACCCCGATCTTCAACGGCGCAAACGAAAAGGAGATCCGCGAACTGCTCAAGCAGGGCGGCGTCGCCGAGGACGGCAAGACTGTTCTCTATGACGGCCGCACGGGCGAACCGTTTGACCAGCGCGTCACGGTCGGCTACCCGTACTACCTCAAGCTCCACCATCTGGTCGACGATAAGATCCACGCCCGTTCCACCGGCCCGTACTCCCTCGTCACGCAGCAGCCGCTCGGCGGCAAGGCGCAGTTCGGCGGCCAGCGCTTCGGCGAAATGGAAGTCTGGGCCCTCGAGGCCTACGGCGCGGCGTATACGCTGCAGGAGATCCTCACGGTCAAGTCCGACGACGTGACGGGCCGCGTCAAGACGTATGAAGCCATCGTCAAGGGCCACAACGTCCCGACCCCGGGCGTGCCCGAATCGTTCAAGGTTCTCGTCAAGGAGCTGCAGTCCCTGTGCCTGGACGTCAAGATCCTCGGCGAGGACGGTGAAGAGGTCGACCTCAAGGACGACGATGACGATGATTCCATCTACGGCGCAGGCGGCAAGGTGCTGCCCGACGACGAGATCACGATGGACGACGATCTGCCGAACGGCAAGGACGTCGACGCCGACGAGGCGGCCGAAGCAGGCTTTGAGATCCAGGACGAGGACAACGTCTTCGGTCTGCTGAACGACAGCTACACCATGGACTCCGATGATTCGGAGAACGTATAAGAAGGAGGCGGCAATACAATGAGTCATGCAACATTCAGCGCAATCCAGATCGGTATTGCTTCCCCGGAAAAGATCCGCGAATGGTCCTACGGAGAGGTCAAGAAGCCGGAAACCATCAACTACCGCACCCTGAAGCCCGAGCGCGACGGTCTGTACTGCGAACGCATCTTTGGCCCGACGAAGGACTGGGAATGCCACTGCGGTAAGTATAAGAAGATCCGCTACAAGGGCAAGATCTGCGACCGCTGCGGCGTCGAGGTCACGCGCGCCAAGGTCCGCCGTGAGCGCATGGGCCATATCGAGCTTGCCGCTCCGTGCAGCCATATCTGGTATTTCAAGGGCATCCCGTCCCGCATGGGTCTGCTTCTGGATATCAGCCCCCGCATTCTCGAAAAGGTCCTGTACTTTGCAAACTATATCGTCACCGATCCCGGCGACTGCCCGCTGGCCAAGAACCAGATCCTGTCCGAAAAAGAGTACCGCGATATGCGCGAGAAATATGAGGATGATTTCAAGGCCGGCATGGGCGCGGAAGCCGTGAAGGAACTGCTGCAGCAGATCAATCTGGAAGAACTCTCTGAGCAGCTGAAAAGTGAACTCAAGGACGCCTCTGGCCAGAAGAAGCTGCGCATCATCAAGCGCCTCGAGGTTGTCGAGTCGTTCCGTATGTCCGGCAATGATCCGACGTGGATGGTCATGGACGTGCTGCCGGTTATTCCGCCGGAACTTCGCCCGATGGTTCAGCTGGATGGCGGCCGCTTTGCGACCTCCGACCTGAATGACCTCTACCGCCGCGTCATCAACCGCAATAACCGCCTCAAGCGGCTCATTCAGCTGCAGGCGCCGGATATCATCGTCCGCAATGAAAAGCGCATGCTGCAGGAGGCCGTCGATGCTCTGATCGACAACGGCCGCCGCGGAAGAGCCGTCACGGGCGCCAATAACCGCGCGCTCAAGTCCCTCAGCGATATGCTCAAGGGCAAACAGGGCCGCTTCCGTCAGAACCTGCTCGGCAAGCGCGTTGACTATTCCGGCCGTTCCGTTATCGTCGTCGGTCCGGAGCTGAAGCTGTATCAGTGCGGCGTGCCGAAGGAAATGGCCATCGAACTGTTCCGCCCGTTCGTCATGAAGAAGCTTGTCGAGGACGGCCTTGCCAACAACATCAAGTCTGCCAAGAAGATGATCGATAAAGGCAAGGACGAGGTCTGGGACGCACTCGAGGATATCATCAAGGATCGCCCGGTCATGCTCAACCGCGCGCCGACGCTGCACCGCCTCGGCATTCAGGCCTTCGAGCCGGTTCTGGTTGAGGGCCGCGCGCTGAAGCTGCATCCGCTGTGCTGCACCGCGTTCAATGCGGACTTCGACGGCGACCAGATGGCAATTCACGTTCCGCTGTCCGCAGAAGCGCAGGCAGAGGCCCGTATCCTCATGCTCTCGGCCAACAACCTCCTGCGTCCGCAGGACGGCAAGCCGGTCACGGTTCCGACGCAGGATATGATCCTCGGTACCTATTACCTGACGTACCAGCGCTATGACGTCGATGCGTTTGATACCATCCATGAGATTTTCCCGCTGCTCGAGTGCGGCAAGCTGCCGTATGAGAAGCCCATCTGGGTCAAGAATATCTGGGACGATCCCGAATCTGAGAACTATCAGTACTATCTGCGCACCCGCGGCGCGCTGCTCGACAATGAGACAGATCGCCCGGAGACGATTCCCGGTTCCTATCAGACGCTTTCGCAGGCGGTTGCCGCACTGGATGCAGGTGAAATCCAGCCGGACGAGGTCATCTATGTCTGGAACATCTGGGATTCCGAGGCCGATATCAAGGAAGAGAACCATATCTATATCCGCACCGTCGGCGCGTATGCCCAGCAGGCGCACGAGGCGGGCGATGCCCGTCCGAAGGAATACTTCAAGTATTATCATGATGAAGACGAGGCCATGATGGCTTATGCCGATGGCATGATCGCCATGCACGACCCGATCAAGGTCTGGAAGGAACTTGAAATCGACGGCAAGAAGGAACACCGCATCATCGATGCAACCGTGGGCCGCCTCATCATCAACGATGCGATCCCGCAGAACCTCGGCTTTAAAAAACGCGAGTCGGTCGATGATCTGTTCCCGCTGGAGATCGACTTCGTCGTCGGTAAGAAGCAGCTTGGCAAGATCATTGATAAGTGTATCCGTATCAACGGTTTCACGCAGTCTACCGAAATGCTCGACAAGGTCAAGGCCCTCGGTTATAAATATTCTACCAGAGCCTCCATCACCGTTTCCATCGCGGATATGGAGATCCCGGAGAAGAAGTATGAACTCATTCGTGAGGCCGAGAAGGAGGTCGTCAAGATCGACCGCCAGTACAAGCGCGGCTTCATCACCAACGACGAACGCTACCGTCTGACCGTCCAGCAGTGGGAGAAGTCCATCAAGGACGTCACCGATGCACTGCAGTCGAACCTCAAGCGCTTTAACCCGATTTTTATGATGGCGGACTCCGGCGCGCGAGGCAGCATGAACCAGATCCGTCAGCTGGCCGGTATGCGCGGCCTGATGGCAGATACGAACGGCCGCACGATCGAAATTCCTATTAAGGCGAACTTCCGTGAGGGTCTGTCCGCTCTGGAATACTTCATCTCCTCCCGAGGCGCTCGAAAGGGCATGACCGATACGGCGCTCCGTACCGCTGACTCCGGCTATCTGACCCGCCGCATGGTCGACGTCTGCCAGGACGTCATCATCCGCGAGAACGACTGCGGCTCCATCAACGGCAGCTGGAAGGGCGACTATTATGAGAAGGGCCAGCTCATCGACTCCTTCGGCAACCGTATCCGCGGCCGTTACCCGGTCTACGATATCACCGACCCGAAGACGGGAGAGCTGCTGCACTCCAAGGACGTCATGCTCCGCGAGGAGGACGCCGCCAAGTTTACGGCCCACGGCATCGACCGCGTGTACGTCCGCTCCGTCCTCGGCTGCAAGGCCCGTTCCGGCGTGTGCGCACGCTGCTACGGCATGAACCTTGCGACGAGCGAACTTGTCAATCTGGGCGAGGCAGTCGGCATCATCGCTGCGCAGTCTATCGGCGAGCCCGGCACGCAGCTGACCATGCGTACTTTCCACACCGGCGGCGTCGCGGGCGACGATATCACGCAGGGCCTTCCCCGTGTTGAGGAATTGTTCGAGGCCAGAAAGCCGAAGAAGATGGCGCAGATCTCCGAAATCGACGGCGTTGTCGATGTTGACGATTCGCACCGCACGGCGCTGCGCAACATCACCATTACCGCCGACGACGGTGAGGTCAAGCAGTATCAGGTCCCGTATTCCGTCGGCCTGAAGGTCGAACACGGCAAGCGCGTCCGCAAGGGCGAACCCATCACAGACGGTGCGCTGAACCCGCACGACGTGCTGCGTATTTCCGGCGTTGAGGCCGTACAGGATTATCTGACGCAGGGTGTTCTCGCCGTGTACCGTCAGCAGGGTGTTGACATCAACGAAAAGCACATTGAGGTCATCATCCGTCAGATGATGCGCAAGGTTAAGGTCGAAGAGCCCGGCGATACGACGCTGCTGTCCGGCACGGTCGTTGACATGTTCGAGTTTGAAGACGCCAATGCCGCTGTGCAGGCGCGCATTGACGCCGGCGAGACGGATCTCAAGTTTGCAACCGACAGCCTGATCCTCATGGGCATCACGAAGGCGTCCCTTGCAACCGAGTCCTGGCTCTCTGCTGCTTCCTTCCAGGAGACGACAAAGGTCTTGACCGATGCAGCCATCAAGGGCAAGGTCGATCATCTGGTCGGCCTGAAGGAAAACGTCATCATCGGCAAGCTGATTCCCGCAGGCTCCGGCCTCAAGGCCTACCGCGACTTCGATACGCTCACTACCCCGGAATCCATCGTGACCGAGGAAATGATCGACGACGAGAAGCTGTAAGCAAGCAAAGTTTATTTCCGGCAGGCGCGGCGAGAGCCGTGCCTGCCGACTGACAGAAAAAGCACCGTTTTCAACAGATGAAAACGGTGCTTTTTGCATATTCAGCTGGAAAGACCAGCCTGCTTCACAGTGAACGGACTGCAATTTTGGCCGGGGCGGCGGTGCAGACGCAGACGGAATATCCCGCGAACAGCGGCAGCAGCTGCAAATGCACGCCCGGAACAGACGGAAAGACGCAGCCCTGCGAGACGGTGCAGACCGCAGTCAGACCGGAAAGACCCTCGCCGGTATACTTGAGATAGCTTTCCTTTGCGCACCAGAGATCAAAGAAGGGAACATATGCAGTCCGCTCCAGAAATGCGCACTCTGTCGGCGAAAAAAAGCGGCGCGCAAGCGCCTGCTTCTGACAGGCGCGGTGCTGCTGCACGTCGAGGCCGACGGGGGCGCCGGAAAACGCACACAGCCAGTGTCTGCCGCTGTGCGAGAGATTGAAGTGCAGCTGCGGCGCATGCAGGAAATACGGCTTTCCGTGCGTGCCAGATGCAAGCGTCAGATCTGTCTGGGCGGGTGCAGACAACTGCGCCGCCTGCCGCAGCAGCCGGTGCGACAGGCCGGATGTCCCGTCATACGCGGCGCAGTAGATTGTGACCTGCTGCGGCTCAATCATTCGGCGTGTCGGTCAGAACCTTGCCGATGTTCCACAGATGCGCTGCGCGCTGGGCTGCGTCCAGCCGCTCAGCGTCGCGTTCGTAGCGGATTTCCGCTGTGTGCGCGCCGCAGTCGAGACAGGCTGCATAAAAGCACCAGCCATTTTCTTCTTCCATCAGTCCTGCGCCGCCACAGATGGGGCACTCCTGCAATTCAATCTGTTCGTAAAGTTCCATGTTGTTCGCTCTCCTGTTTCATTTGGATTCTCAGACCAGTATAGTGCAGCTTTTCCGCCGCGTCAACCAAAACCGTGCCTGCGTAATCGCTAAAAACGCTTGCCGATTCAAGCATTGGCTACTTGACGGATGATGCAGTATACCGTTATACTGAGAAAAAACAGAAGGGCGGCGCAGTATGGACAAGCTTACGATCTTTTTTGACCTCGACGATACGCTCTACGACCGCAGGATTCCCTATGAGCGGGCGTTTTATCAGTTCTTCGGCGGAGCATATACGGAAAAGCTGCCGCAGGCATTTAATGCGGTCATTCATCGCGGCTACGAGGTCTTTACCGCTGCGCATACCGGAAGAATCACCATGGAGGCGATGCACATCTACCGCCATCAGACGGGGCTGGCAGACGTCGGCATTTCCATCACGCCGGACGAGGCGCTGCGCTTTCAGGCACTCTACGCCGAGCAGCAGCGGCACA
>ENA-UOJL01003631-UOJL01003631.1-human-gut-metagenome-genome-assembly--contig:-P47-NODE-3631-length-10574-cov-14.291473_pt1 | contig 10574 bp, 15 predicted proteins | sample MGYA00242347_ERZ723894 | MGnify/ENA metagenome assembly ERZ723894
TTTAAGGAGGTAAATGCATGAAATGCACCAGGTTTGCGGATATTCCGAAGTTCATTTCCCAGGGAAACTATGCTGTGGATTATCCCATTGACTATCTGATCAAATGGCTTAATGAAGAAGAGCAGGAAATGGGCTTGCAGCTGTGTCCAGATTTTCAGAGAGGCCATGTATGGACAGAGCTGCAGCAAATCGCATTTGTTGAGTTTCTTCTTCGAGGAGGAAAGAGTGGCCGGGATCTCTATTTCAACTGTCCATCCTGGCATCGTCAGGTTCCTGAAGGTGCCTACAATGACTACGTGTGTGTGGATGGTCTGCAGAGGATCACGGCAATCCGCCGTTTTATCAATAACGAGATCAGGGCCTTCGGAAGCTATCGCAGCGAATACACGGACAACCCCAGGATCCTACAAGATACGCTTCGAGTTCATGTGAATGATTTAAAGACCAAACGAGAGGTTCTCCAGTGGTATCTTGAGATGAATGCCGGCGGGACACCTCACACAGACGAAGAAATTAACCGGGTGAGAAAAATGATGGAGGCTCTATGATAGATATCATTTTTGGAGTATTGACTGTATTGATCATTGTGATCGTACTGGCTGTTGTTGCTGGAGCTACATCTTCGGCTATTGAAACAAGAAAGGTCAAGCGCTTTTTTGAAGAGCATTCCTGTACAACCGGAGTTGTTCTGGAATACGAGTATGTGGGTGAGAAAACAGATACATTTTACGCTCCTGTCACAATGGGAGACTCTATGATCATGGTTCCATATACTGATGGGCAGCCGGAAGAATATTGGATTGTAGTAAAGTGTGTAGATTCCGAATCGGAGTTCCTGGCTGCCTACAGGATTCCAAAGGAAGATTACAAGGCAGAGAGGATTGGAAGCACTGTCTCCATCAAAAAGAACTGGGAGCCGATCGGATATACAGAGATCAGCGACAGTGCAGATCCAGTTTGACGAAGGGGAAGGTTTTATGCTAAAATTCAAAAATAAACTGCTGCAGGAAGGGAAGTGCCCTGTCTGTGAAGGCAAGGAGCTGGAGATTTCAGACGCTCCAAATAACGAAAAGGAAAAGGTTGTTCTTTGCAAGAGCTGCGGCCTGACGATTTTTGCGGAGGTGTGCGATGATCGTACCCAAGACAGTTAATCTACCGGACAGCGATATGATCGACTACTACATGTTTTTAACAGACTGTCTGAAGCCACAGGACCTTGACCGATTAAAAAAGGCATATGAAGCTGCCGGCGGTTATCGAAAAATGCCCTGGTGGCAATATGTTCGAGATCACTGCAATATCAATGTTGATGCCAGCCTTTAAAGGGCTGGCTTTTTTTGCTCTCTTTTCGCATATAACAAAAAAATCGGAAAGGAGAGCAAATAAGAAAATGAGAGTCTATCGTGTGAATAACGAACGTGTCACAAAGAACGAATTCTGGGAAATTGTCCGAAGCATGATGCCTTTGGGATCTACGGAAGAGGACTATAAAAAGATCCAGAATCAAATCTGGAAGCAGCATGTCAAGAAGATGGGGACTATGGTATTTGAGTCCAGAAGTAGAGTTTGATTTTTTGAAGGAGGTCAAAATTCATGAGTAAAAACAAAGCGAATGGAGCATCCCTGCCGCCTATTTCCATGGAGGTCTATCGTCAGCTGGTATTTGACACTGCTGCCCATCTTTCTGATGGAAGCTGGGGGAAAGATCAGGCGATGAATTATTTGCTTGATCTGGCTGACCGGCCAATCAAAGAGGAAATGCCAGCGCAGCACGCTGTAAAAGAGAATGCACATTCCTGCATGGATTGCAGAAACTGCGGATTCAGTTCTTTTGCAGAAGGCTGTCCGAACCTTGCCTGTGGGGTAGGGGAGGATCATTTCTCTCTGGAAGAGGATCATACTGCGGAATGTCCTTCTTTTCGCAGCCGATATATTCAATATCCGATTCAAGTCAATGCAATTGATCTTGGTGGTGACTGGAGCAGCTACCTACGGGAAAAGGCGCAGCTGGTGGAAGTTCGGCCAGCCGGAGGAAAAGAGACCTATCTGGGGTTTCTGCTTGGAGACTTTCCCATGTCTGCGTCGGTCTCGTATAATCAGAAAACGGGGGCATTAAAGGTCTATCCCTTTGCAAATCCTGCCATTTTTGTTCCGGCTCTTGGAAAAATCGTGTTTGGCTGTGAGAGCTGGTGGCGGCGGATCAACAGCATTGAGGATGCACCTGGCATCACAGACAAGGACATCGAAAACACCTGGTATGTACAAGCTCTGAAGGAACTGACTGGGAAGGAGAGAGAATCATGAGCAGTCTACTATATTTTGTGGCGGAGAAGCTGAATGCAGAGAAAGTCAACGAGAATACGTTTGTCATCCACCTTTCTAATGGAAAGACGATTTCTGTAGAAAGGGATGAGGCGAGAGCATTCCCTTGGATGATTGATGATCAGTTCTTCAGTCGTGAAGACCTTGCAGAAAACTATCTTCGGAAAACAATCGTAGAGAAGATAACTGGGAAGCGGGTTTTGATGTACGCCAGGGACAAGATTCCGGAGATCTGCGGCGTCAATGGAACAGCCTGTCGTGCGCCTGGAAAATGTGATAAAGCAATCTGCTATCGCTGCCCGATTGCAGATGAGTTTTTTGCAAAGCGTGATGGTGTAGAACTGATTTATGCTATATAGTTTTTATCCTCCGGCAGTTGCCGGAGGATTTCACATTGCAAATTAGAAAAAACCTCCTTTGCATATAATAGAAAAATTCTGCAAGGAGGTAAAATTCATGCTGTATTACATCATTGATCTGGCAAGAAACGCAGTAGTCAAGATGGTCCATTCCCGGGAGGCTGTTGTGGAGTTCTTTATTGAGCAGCAGGTAGCCACTTGGGAAATGGCGAATCCCCCGATGTATGAGCAGAAAAAGCCGACCGAGAAGGACTCTGTGTTCCGGTCCCTCAACATGAATGGAAACGACACTGCTCGGGCCGGGATCTGCTACAAGGTTTTTTTGAATTTTCCCGGAGACCTGGTGCTCCGCAAATATCAGGTCCAGGATGAGTATGACCGCATTGTGGATCCTAGAGAGTGGGATGACGTTTATTGCAGAGTACTGCAGGATCCTCTGATGTTTCGGGAAAGGGTCTCTACTTCCAGGAGAAAACACTACTATTATGGCATCCCCGGTAGAAAGTCCCATTTCCACCGCCATGGCCTGCCGGCTCTGGTTTATCAGGCAAAAAAACTGTCCATGGATGATGTCTCTGAGGATTTTGATGATTTGGATGTCGATATCCTGATCGATCACTCTTCTATGCGGAACAAATCTTTCATTAAGACTTCTCTCTGGGACGCTCTTGACAAAAAGTTTTACCGGAACGCCTCCAGGTCCTGGAAAGATCAGTCCCATTCCAGAAAGCAGTGGGGAAAGCATAAGACTTCCTGTAAGAGAGCGAAACGGCCCTCTTTTGATGAGGATTTAGACGATTTGTATTTTGAGTCGTGTTTGGATGCTATTTTAGAGTACTAAACAACCCCCGGAGTCCGATTAAGGCTCCGGGGGTTCCCTTTCTTTTTCGATAATAGCAAAGTAATACCAAAGTAATGGAATCACCACCTTTTCCGAATAGCACTCTATTCGTAGAATAATAGCAACAAGATGGAGGCTGCAGCACTTAAAGGATATATAGATGCGGAGAGAAAACAGATTATTTAGGCCAAAAAAGGAATGTCTGATGGCAAAATGATTGCATTCGGCCACGGGAGCCCTGTCTCATTGGCTGCTGAAGATGGCTTTATGTACGATACTGGGAAATATATAAAGGCTTGGATTTTGAAAGTGAGATATTACAGAAATAATGTAAAGAGCAGCTAAAAAAAGGATTTAAAAAGGGAAGGGAGGGGGGAATTTGAATACGAGAATGGGGGAGATCTGCCAAAATTTAGAGAACACAGCGTCCAAGGCCTTTCGAACAAATATGAGAAGGCTTTATCAATACTTTTATAAAAGGTTTTCCATTCCTTTAAAAAGGTTTTGGAGGCACTAGAACACAGAGGGAAAAGGGAAGGGGAGACAAGGAAAAAGAGCCTTGGCCACCGGAGTGAAACCAAAGCTCTTTTTATTAGCCCTTAGCCAGCTTCTTGCAGATTTCAACCGCTTGATCCTTTGTTTCAAAGCAGGCCAGGAATCCGCCGGCATGGCAGAAGGTTACGCCGTCAGGCAGTTTCGCCGCTCCACGCCACTCTTCCGGAAAGAGGATCTGATTCGCAGCACCGGTCTCTTCATCGTAGTGGCGAAGGGACATCGCCTGCCAACCTCCTCTTTGAGAAGGACATACGAAGAAAAGGGCCGTGTCAGGTGCTCCGGATGTAGGAATGTAGTGATCGCTTACAAGCACACCATTACCGGATGCCTTAACACATGCGTCCAGCTCAGCAGCAGCCCTGTTTGTGGCATATGCCCGATCCAGCCACGCACTGATCAAAGCCATGGCGAGACTGACTCCACTGAAGAACAGCTCGTCACTGCGGGCGGGAGACTGTTCATCCCATGCAGGGTTTAGGCTGCTCAGCATCTCACTGAGGGGATTTTGCCGGCCTGTATTGTCGGCATAATCCATCGGAGAACAGATATTCCGATCAAACAGCTCTTTCTGCTCATCCGTCAGGGGGAACTGGTCTCGGACAGCCCTCCAGAGCTTTCCAAAGGCGGCATACTGCACTCCTTCGTTTGGCCGGCACTCACGGGGTTCAGAATGGTGATCAAATTCACCACCCCCTATATCAAAGACCAACACTTCTTCATTCTGAGGCGGCCGAAAGCCTCTCTCAATCGGGAAATTGGGGTCAATCAGCCTCAGCAAAGCTGCGCTGCAAATATCATCAGCGTGAAACTTGCCACCATGAGTATAGCCCATGGTATAACACTTACCATTGATCTCAATCATATCAATAAAAACCTCCTCACATATTTTCTTTGTTATATGCAGAAGAGAAATTTTTGTGAGTAGAAGCAGCTCCTTTTCATTGTATACCGAGAACGTACTTGCAATTTTAAAAGAAATGTGCTATGTTGTGGTATACCGCAATATAGTAAATTCCCATTAAAATAATATTACGGGAGCTGTAAACAATGCAAGCAGATTCACTTTACAGAGTAGAACCTCCAAATAAAGAGAGGTCCTCTATGGTTGTAGGCAGAGAATTGATTTCTTTATATCGAAAGGAATTCTCCTTTACAACAAAGAAGCTATGCCGCCTTTTTGATTGTGATCGCAGTTGGATTGAAGATTTTGTCAGGCCCAATGTGCAGCACCTGCTGATCACATACTTTTTCCGTAAATATATTTTGGAGCAATTTGGAGATTCCCTGGATGAAAAAGAATATAATGATTTTTCCGGATCATTCTATTTTTATTCCTCAAAGAGCCTGGAGCGGTTTTGGAGGGAGACTGCGGTTGCCAAGCAGAAAACTACTCTGATCGATCTGAGTGATTATCTCGATCCTGGGGCGAGTATTACTTTGTTAAAAGAAGAACGATCCCGTCATATAAATGCGAAAAAATCGAGGGCTGAAAAAGAGCGGCATCTCCGGATTATGGAACTTCTGCTGACCCCAAAAGGGTTCTCTTTGTATCTGGACTCAAAAACAGGAAAAGCCCCATGGCAGCCAGTTCCTTTGCCTAAGCTGCCTCTGGAGCGTTCAGAGCCGGCTCTTTTAACGACCTCAAGGGTAATGAAACAGCATGGGCTTAAAACCGATGGTGCAGCCTATAAATTTCTGTTGAGTGCCGGAGCCGTTCATATAAAGCTTGGTGGGAAGACCTATTGGTATGTACCAGAGCACAGCGGCGAGTGGCTGATTTCTGTGCCAATCGACCGTACTCTTTAAGTGCATCTCCCCCAAATTGAACAAAACCTTGATTTTGTTCAATTTGATATATCTCCCTCTCTTCGCCATAAAAATGGGATTTTGAGTATTTGCATATAACATAGTATCTTACTAAGAAAGGTGCAAGATACTATGTTAAGCAAAACTTCTACCCTGTTTGATGATTTTTCTGCAACAAGGGATGTTATTAAAATTACGGCCCCTGGTTCTGCAAAGGCTACTATCAGCCAGGACTTGCTTGCTGCGATTTCTGCAGCTTTCATTTGTACCAAGGAGCCGTTTGATGCATTTTATGAGAAAAAATTAAAATCCCGGGAAAAAGAACTTGTTGAACGGGTTCTGAACAGCCGCTACCCCTATGCGACGCTGTATACTCCGGAAGAAGATGATATGAGGAAGTTTCTCTGCTTTTATGGCATTTTATTATCTGATTCAAAGCAGGACGTATTGATGGTCCTAAAGAAGATTGACAAGGTATATAAACTGGAACTTGCTGGCATTATGTTCGATCAGAGTAATTCCGATCGTCACAATCCTCACCTACCCGTTAATGGAGCCATCTATGATTTTGCTTGTGTGGTTGCAGCACTTGCAAGAAAAATTTCAGGACACGATTTGGTAACTGAAGACTCTTTTAAAAATAAACGGGATATTTTTGAGAGCTTCCTGGCATGTTCCTCAAACTTGTACGGAATTGATCTCAACGAAATTATGTTCAATGGGTCTTTTGATCAAAAACTTGCAGAAAAGGCAGTTGCCAAAATAAAAAATCATACATACGCACTTTTCCATGAAAAACTGTGCTGTATGTTTTGTAATTATTTTGGTCTGACAGAAGAACCTGATTTCCCATTTGGAGTCTTTGAGTCCTCTCTGCAGGACATGCTGTCAGAACTAAAAGAGTCCATTAAAAATTTTTTTATAATGATCAAAGGAAATAACTCAGATCAATTAAGTGCATCTGAATTCATACTGTATATAAATTTGATTTCCTGCCTGAGTGGGAATCTCGCTTTCGCTTCCGAAACAAGAGCTTCTGTCATTGACGAAATCCTTCATGGGGCTGCAGATGCCGATACAGAGCCGGAAGAACCAGCTGAAGAGCTAGTCCCAATCTCCCAGCTTAATCAGCTTCTGGATGAGAAAGCTGCCCTTGAAAAGCGTTTTTCGGCTCTTCAAGAAGAACGGGATATTCTCTCCGGCAAAATCAATGAGCTGCGAAGCGATCTCGCTGATGCAAAAGCAGACAACCGGTTTTATAAAGAGCAACTTGAGTCGATCCAACAGAATAATGATCTTGATGAGGATATGGATTGTTCGCTGGAATGTGAGCCTCTTTCTGATGAAGAATTTCAGCTGCTGCGGGACCTGAAGGTTGTGATCTTCGGCGGCCGAGACCGGCTGCATCAGCACATGGAGCAAGATCACATGGGATGGACATATATCAAAGCCAAAGAGAACTTCTCCAAAAACCAAATCGATTCGGCAGACCTCATCATTGTCGTGTCAAAATACGTTTCCCATGCTTCATACTTCAAGGTCTGCTCCTATGCGGAAAACAACCCAGATCTGAAAAAACGAATTATTCGGACTCCCTATGAAAACAAAGACCTGATCTATCACCAGGCAATCAACTGGCTGGCCTCGTGATCAATAGAGCCTCTCCCCTTCCCTTTTTGGGAAGGGTTTTATTTTTTTTTCATGGATGGATTTCCCGCCAAGACTGTCAGATAGTTTATCAAAGACTCTTGGCCAGTTTGATTAAGCCCTCTGAACCCAGCCAGCAAAACGCTCTCGTCTTTCGTCAGCTTGAGGGGAGGTTTGTAGTTCTCTATCCCACAGAAAATCGAAACATCCTCTCCGAAAAAATCAGAGAGCTTTTTCAGAATGTCCAGGTCTGCCTGATTTGTCTGTTTTTTCAGCATCGAATAGAGCGTTGTTTTTGGAATTTTCGTCCGATCACTCAGCTCTGGAACAGATAACTCCTTCCGATCCATTAGGATCTTCAACGCTCTTGCAACAGCAGCTTCTTCACCTGTTTTTAATGCATCGCCCATTGTACTACTCTCCTCTTCTTGCACGTCCGCACTTTCGTATTTTTCAATTACGAGACTTCGTATTTTCAGAAATTTATACGAAACTGCGTATTCATACGGAAAAATACCTTTTTCCGACATACCTGCAGCTAATTGATGAGAAACGCCTGGGAAAAGTATCCACATACGAAACCTCGTATTCGTGTACGCAACCTCGTATTTTCGCCTATAAAGAATTTCCCCTCTCTGGGGACGCAAAATCTTTTGATACGAGGTCGTCATAGTATGCTTCCATGGTTTCCGGTGCTCGATACAGAGCTGTCAGATAATACGCTCTGATATTTCTGATCTGGGTTCTTTGTTTCTGAACACATTCGATTGCATACAGAACATGTTCCCCTTCCAGATTTGTAAAGACACGCCGAACTTGTTTTTTGGAAAGGGTCTCCTTCCCTATCCTGACCTCGCCAGGCCCTGTACATGCTGCCGCCATGATTTTGACCAGGTTGTCCACCAGCTTCATATCTGCATGAGGAGCAATCAGGGGAAGGTCTTCGTAATAGATGCTCTCTTTGATGACCTCTTCAAAATATTCTACAGGCAGCTTATCTTCAGGATCAATCGATCGATCTGGGTTCTGTTGTTCTTCAGATAGATTGATTATAGCACAAGGAGTGTTTTTAGCAAGAGACGTGTTATTAGTATGTTCCGGTTTTTTAGCCTCCGGATTTATGGTTTCCGGTTCTATGGGTTCCGGCTCTATCATTTCCGGCTTTTTGGGTTGCGGATTTATGGTTTCCGGATTTTTGGACTGCGGAGAAAGAGGCTTATCAATGAGGTAATAGTCGTTTACTGAAAAGCCCCTCTTCCCTGCTGCCTGGCCATTGCGCTGCCGGACTTCAAGATAGCAGCAGTCTTGTAAACTTCGGATCGCCTTCAAATATGTAGTCTTTGAGATCTGCAGATCCTCCAGAAGTTTCGGGACTGCTGGAAAGGCTGTCTGACCAGCTCCGGCATAGGAGGCAAAGTAGGCATAGACGCCTTTTGCCTTGATATCCAGTCTGTCATCATACATGACGGCTCTTGGAATTTGTCCATACCCGGCCGCTTTGATCCCATTTGTTTGGATCATGCTATACAGTTTGCTTTCCCAACCATTGGATGGTTTTCGATCTTCAAACTTTTTCGGGTTAGTGACCAAGGTGTAGAGGCTCTGCGTGAACTCCTTATTGTTGACTTTTCTGGTATCAACTCGCAGATATCCTTGCTTGATCAGCATCTCTCGATGTTTGTAGTAGGCTTCCGTACCGATCTTCAAATGGCCCAGGATCGTTTTTAGTGCTGGAAAAGAGGTTGATCCGTTTCCACTTAACGAGCAGAAATACGCATAGATCGCTTTTGCTGTCAAAGACAGCTCCTGATCCAGCATGGCATATTTGGGGATGATCCCATATCCAAGACAATTGATACCTTCTACTCGCAGCCTGTCAGGCAGGTTGAGCAGTTCTTTTTGCATGATTCCTCTACACCCCCCTTCCCTGCTGAGTCTTAGGCGGCTCTTACTTGTTCAATATTGTGAGCAAAACTGCCGATCTTCTCTTTCCGATGCTTTTTGCCAGCTTCGGAGAAAGCTGCTTCGGGTTCTCAGAAGACAAAAAGAGGTCCGGAACATTCTCTTTCCAGGTGTCTAGTACTTCAGCCAATTCCTGCTCTGTCACCTGATTTACATCATAAAGTGCCAGAATCCGAATAATTTCATCAGATAAGGCCTTATTGCTGGTCGGGATCGTCTTGAACGGAATCGCCATGTCCTTTGCCACCACCTTTTAAAAATTACTATCATCTTCTGCATTATTTCATAGAATTTGTAAAAAAGCAAGAAAAATTTGCTAGTAATTTTTTAGAAGTTACGACAAGCATAATTACTTTACAGATGTACAAAAGCCATTTACATAAAACTGCTTGTAAAGTATATTGCCTTTCGTAGAAGAATCAACATGTACTTATGAAGAACCCGGAAGCGACAAAAACCCCTTTAATTTCAATGGATTCAGCAATATATGTGGCAAGACAAATACTGTAAAGTAAAAATGCTAAACAGATTTAAAAGAGTCTTTCTACCCCTTCCCTTTCATCCTTTTGCATATAATAAAAAAACATAAAAAGGAGGTTTGAATATGAAGGTAGAAATTAGCAAACAAGAATTTCCGAGGTACAAAGGTATCAGGGAACTGGTCCCCGGACATCTCTATTTGGATGATAAAGGAGTTCAGCACCTGTTCCTTGGAAGGGGCGAATATTTAAGAAAGGCGGATGACGGCAATCCCCTTTTTGATTGGTCGACGAAGGAGAATGTATTCCTGTACATGAAATGGGATGACATTCAAAAAAAGATCAGTCAACATCGGCTGAATTCCGATCTGATGCTATACGATTCGCATGGCTCGCAGGTGGATTTTTGGAGAACAGTCTATGCATCTGAAAAGCCTCGCACTTTGGTAGTGGATTTGGGGGCGAAGTATCCTGATAGATATTTTCTGGATCTCATCATCGCAGATCGCTCCTACTTATATTATTCGATGGGTCCTGGAACTCCTTATCATTGGGAAATTCATACCTATTAAAATGGAGGAAAGTGCTCATGGAATTTCAAGT